>Ga0041059_1000260_pt1 | contig 36296 bp, 29 predicted proteins | sample AraColnosormetaG_FD_56232 | JGI IMG/M metagenome (GOLD analysis project Ga0041059, IMG submission 56232) | Arabidopsis roots microbial communities from North Carolina, USA - Col MF nosort | ecosystem: Host-associated > Plants > Roots > Unclassified | place: USA: North Carolina | collected...
GGTTGTGTATGGCGGGAGAGTTCAGAGAGGCGTGTTGGTTGTTAAAGGAAATGGAATCTAGAGGGTGTAACCCGAATTTCGTAGTGTATAGTACATTGGTGGGCTATTTAAGAAAGGCAGGGAAGCTTTCAGAGGCTCGCAAGGTAATAAAAGAGATGGTGAAGAAAGGACATTATGTTCATTTAGTTTCAAAGATGATGAAATATAGGAGATGATAATTTAGGTTGTTTGTTCTCTTCTTTACCCATTTTTGTAACTTAAATTCTTGTTCATTTCCTAAAAAAGGAGAATATTAGTAGGGGCTTTTGATAGATGAAGAATTTTTCTTTGATATCAAAACGACTCGTATTTAAACTTTTGTTCTCCGATGCAGTGTGCGTTGTTGCGTCTTACCGAATCGCAAAAATATAAACCCTCTGTTTCTAATTAGAAGTACACTAAAATTCCAAAATAATTTCATCTTCCATCTTTTATTACAATTTTTGACCAAAATTGATTTAAATTGTAAAGTATAAATGGGAAAAAATGAAGTAGTGGCAAATCTTATCTAAGGGAAAAGAGAATGTCTCATTCTGAAAAAAAAAACTCTTGAACTAAACAGAGGGAATATTATTTTTTCAATACACGAATATAGTTTAACTGTAGACGATTACAAATCCTTTTATAAATATAATTTTTTGGGGATTTTTTTTTAAAAAAAAAATATTATTTTGTATGTTATAGATACAAATTTTCCTAATTACTATCCATTGTCTTAAATAAAAAAGGAAACTGTATTTCTTTTTTTTTTACATCGAAAAAGAAATTATCTGTATATATTATCTCTAATTGACGGGAACAGAAGTCCAAAAACTTAGTTCTGAATCCATCGGAGACTCCGATCTAAATCCCGAATCAGTCTGTACCTGTTTTTGCCCTTCGCCATCACGCACGCACGGGTTCGTATTTGTCTTTGAATGTTCTAAATCTCTCTCTGAATTATCCTTAATGCCTGTGTGCTTTGCTCAAATCTATATATTTTTTTCCTCTCTCTCTCTCTCTGCTTCTCTTGCTTCCATTCAATTTTGTGTTTGTAACATTCTGTGTAATCCAGCAGTTGAATTATTCGAGCGTAAAGCACAAACCTTTTAACCAATCCAAAATTTTGAGAAAGCTTGAACCTTTAGTTTATCGGCCGTCTCTGACCATCTTTTGTTTCCTGAAACAATTTCAATTCCGGTTAATCTTGTAGTTGGTTGCTGAAAGTCATGTACTTGTAATCTTCATTGACGAAAATTTTGAGATATCAAACTTGGTCATCTAGTTTATGTAATTTCCTTTATTAACTTGGTCATATCAAACTCACTTATATGTGACTATGGGATTGGGTTTGTTTCCCGTTCCTTATGACTCTGTTAGACTCGGCTTCTTTCTCCTTCGACCCTTGAAAGCTTCTTACGTGAATTTTCTATATGTTCACTCCATTATCACCACTCTTTATCCTTCCATTTTCTCAGCTCTTGTTTTGAATGTGGAACAACGTTGCTGATATCTACAATGATGTCAACATACATAGCAGCATCAATGCCTACCAAGATTTAGCAGTGTCATTGGATGAACTCAAAACGACAAGTTCCATTGTCGTTTTGACTTTCTGGGTTTGTTTCCTTTATTAATGTTAATGGAAATTATCTGTGTGTTTTTTTAGTAATTTTCCTTTTATATTTTTCTCTCTATATAGATAGATAGATAACCCAAAAAATCGTGACTCCGATATAATTTCGAATCGAGACGACCAACGCCATCATTCTCTAGATCTGTTCTCGACCTTATCCATGATCATGTTTGTATCTATTTGCTTTCACTTCTTCATATGAAAAGCTTGCACCTTTAATTATTTCAGCACCAATGTATTGAATATTGGGATCTAATTTACCTTTACTCCAAGTTGGTAGCTGCAGCCTGGTTTTTCTACTTCAAGGTTTCTTTCTTTGAGCCCGAGTGACGGATAATGGCCATCATTCACCTTATGATCTCGTTCATTCGTATTTACTACAGTCACTGCTTTGTTGTTGCTCTGATTCCACAAACCTAGTCCACTATAAGCCATCCATAATATGGCTCCATCATAATCTACTCTAGTGTACTTGTGCAGTCTGGAAGACCCATTGTGTGGCCTATGCATTTATCTCTGAGACAGTACTGCCCCCATCAAATGTGTGGGAAAGATATCATGTGATATGAAAAGACTCTAATAACTGAAGGTGAATATCATACTAAGACAGTCTCGGGTATGGAAAGGATTTATTGGCAATTGAGGGTACAGCCAACGGCAAGCTTAGGCGGTACATGATATCTTACCCAGTAATATTTCATGGCAATTGAGGGTCGAGAGATCCCCTCTTACTCAGTAATATCGATTTCATCCACTATAACGATTGATGTTCTTGTTTTTTCTTAAAAATAAAAAACAAATGAAATACTGAATTAGTTTAAAAAACAACAATAAATATCCATATAAAACAGTATACACATGCAAGTAGTGCTAAAAATTTTTAAATATATATTGTTGTTAGGTTTAGGTTTCAATTTTAAATCTTCAAAATATGAAAAATTCTTGCAAAACAATTTTAGTACAAATTATTGAATGTAAAATATATTGAAAACGATTTTCATATAATTTAGTTGATATTGTTTTAGAAAATAGTGTGACATCTTTAATATAATAAATTTCAAACTAAACAATAATTTTATTTCACTAAATAGTTTCTTTAATATAACAACATGCATTTTCGAATTTATCATATATAGATGCTGAATATTTAATATTTCACATAAAACTCAAATCTCTACCAAAAATATACAGAAATTATTGTTTAAATATTAATAATATTAAAGTGTGCAGAGATAACTAAATGAAAATGGAGTGCCACAAATTAAGAGTGAGACATGTTGATACCCAGAGAAATTCATAAATTCATAAAAACTAATAATAGCAAATTTGGAGAATTAACAGAAGACATGATATATTATGTTTAATTGTGGTATTAGTACGATTTTTTATTAATGATTAAGTACTATTTCTGGATATCAATTATGGTTAAAAGAACGTAATTGATATTTGTTATCTTATCTCATTATACATGGGATCTCGTTTGCTTCCATAGTTTGGAAAATTAAATAATGAATTTGAATATATGGATGATATGATTTTCGTCATTTTAAATAAAAGTAATTAAATGCTAGCTGGAATATTTTCAATGATATATCTTGTAATATTCCACATAACATTTGGTAATTTTGCTAACAACATTGCACAAATAATAGTATAAATGTAGGCTAATTATACTCTTTTAATTTGCAAGAGAGTGAACGATTTTCTAAGGAAGATGGTAGAGAAAAATAAGAATATAATAATTTGTAGAATGAGAAAATCAAAACTGATCGAAAGAACAAAGTAATAATAATAATCATGATTACTATCTCTGAATTCTTTTTTTTTATTTTAGAATTTCTCATTGTTTTCTAATTTCTATATACTGTATGTTTTTTGTTTGAAATTATAAGAAGAGTTTCATTAAAAAGAAACAGGAATTTATACTTATGCCAATATTCTTAGCGTGATTAATGGATAATCCGAGGTACATCGTTTCATTCGAGTTATACCAAAATATTGAGAATAGGCCTTCATGGCCATTTTATCCCCGTCCGCAATGCATACGAAATCTATGACTGATTTGTACTAGTTTGTCATCCATACATGTATACCAACAAGAGCATTAGTGTTAAATCTTCGTACGCAAGGTTCCACATCAAGATATTCACTCTCCATCAAGTTCTTCCAATTAATCCAAGTGCCACATCAAGGTCTCACGTTTCGTTTAGTTTGTTCATAAATTATATGCAAAACTTAGAGACTTATATTAATTGTTTCATGTCACATTGCCCTTTTCAGGATGCAAAGTTATCTTGATTTCATTTTTTTTTGTTAATTAAAGTTGGGAACTTTTCCTCTTAAGACATATAATAAGTAGATAAATGTGAGATCACTTTTAGATCACATACACATACCAATTCATAGAAAAAATTGTGTCTTTTTAGACTACAATTGAAACAGAACTTGAACTATAAACGAAATTCCATATTCCTAAACCCTAAGCTCAGATCATTCGATCTTCCTCTTTCTTACGAGTGCTCACGTTCTCTCACATTCAGGTATTTTTGAGCTTCTAACGTTCTAAGTATATACAGTATAGAACTTCAAGAAGACAAGAACTTTGTGGACCGAACACTGGATTTGCAATGTAATTCTTCTATCAAGAAATTATCTCTGAAATGTCACATTGGAGAGAACAAGAAAGGGGAGATGGCTTGTCTCTGCCGCTGGATATGTAACGCAGTAGAACGCGGTGTTTTGTAAGTTGGTCATAGACTCATAGTAAAGCTACGCACACGAAGAAGAAGAAGAAGAAGAAGAAGAATAGATATATATTTAGTGGTTGATCCTTTGCATACATCTTCTTGATTTATGCTTCTTCAGGGTTTGAATGGTGGTTACACAGGCGATGTCTTCATGCCGCTCAACCATGTGAAGGTGTTGCATATACTTGGTTTTCAAGGAACTAGTCTAGAATTGAAACACTTTAAATGGTGCAAGTGAATGTTGTCGAAGCATTGGTGGATGATGACATAAAAAAGGAGCTAATGATGCTTCTTGGAGCTTCGGTTTCACCCAAGTGCCAGATCAAAGTCACATAAAATGTATCAAGAGCTATAGTAGTTTTTATTATTTATCTTTTGACCTTTGTGATTTTTCCCCATATAGACGATTTGACTTATCTTTACTAATCATCATATTCATATCATTGGATGAATCTCTTTTGGAATCCAAAGGAAAACGACCAATTCTTTTGACGTTTAAGTTAGGAAAGTAGACAGTAAAAACCCTATTTTGACTTACCTACGGGAAGTATTAATATTTAGTAAGATAGTATATATACTAAATAACTGATTGGCGGTGCCTAGCACATTAAAGAACCGTATATTTGCATCTTATTGTGTTATGTTAACTTTTCTTTTTCGTTTTTGTTTTCTTCTTCTATTCTATGTTAATTTTGATTCCCAAGTTGTAGAGATAAGGCAATTAGGACTTATATATATACTCATCTTATGAGATAGATATACAAACTAACTTTTTGCAAAGTAACCTTTTGTCTAGGGTTTTGTCAAATAAGAAAGGGAAAAAACAACTTTTGTCTAGTAACTTTGTTAAGGAGACACGAAAAAAACAAAGTTTTGGTGGGGTGGAGAAATAAGAAACAATATGCTTCCTTTGGGTGTAATATATAGTTGTGTGATATTTGGTTCTTTCGCGGCCATAATTATCTTTCTTGTGTTCTGGAATTACTGTATCGCCGCCGACCGAATACGAGTCACGCCCGATTCTAATGAGTAGCTATTATCATGTATCCGTTGTTTTTTTTTTATATGTTCTTCAACGATGAAGATTTTAGTATGTTGAATAATACTCTATAGCATATCAATAGTTACGCCATTTAGTGATCAATTTTTTTTTTTAGATTAATGATATTGTAACTCTATTATATATTATTATTTCATATTCTATCATTATGTTGTACGTTGAGATCTCGGATTTTTTTGTCACATATATAAAAATTCCCAAAATTCTTACTTTAATTTGGAATATAACTTTGTTTTGTCATAAAGTTAATATCAGTGTGTTTACACACGCAAAACCGATCGAGAAATAAGTAAACAGCCAAAGATTTTCATATTTTTTTTGGTCACGTATCAGTATACTAAATAATTTCTAAAGGGATACAAATTCATTATTTCTAGATTAATTCAAGTATACAGTAAAATTAATTTTGAGTAAGTGGATCTAGAAATGGGCCTATCAAGGTTGTTTTGACTTAGTTGGACCCACGTAATCCTATTATTTCCTAAACAGTCAAAGTCAAAGCGATTTCACACCGCCGACACTTTTTTGAGTTTTTCTTCCTTTTGGCCTTATTGCTTTGTCAGCTAACGAATATTGCCACAACATCCAGTTACAGTAGATACTGCGGTTAACGTACATCTCACCGTAGGAAATTCTATCTACGAGCGCACACCAGAACACAAATGGTACGCGAAGCACAGTATCATAACCTACGAAGATTGGGGTAATTTTTTCTTATTTAAAAAGGCGAAATCGAGTGAGACACGAAATATGGGGAAGTGGTCCCCACCATTATTTCCATTTTTTTATTTCTTCTTCTTCTTCTTCTCTGTTTCTCTTTCTGTGTCGAAATGAAGATGCTTTAAATCTAACTTCTTTTTTTTGTTTGGGCACTATAAAACCATATCCTTACCGCTACCAAACGCTTCTCCTTTAATCATCATCATCATCATTTTATCTCCGTCCCTTCATGTTCCGTTACCGTTAACGGCTGTTTTTTTTTAATCTCCGGTGACCGTTCTTTTTCTGATTCCAGGTGTTGCCAGCTGTTTTTTTTTTTGGGAGATATTTTTTTTAATTCCTTTTAAAGTTAGTTATAAGTCAGTTTTGTCTGCTTGGATTTTCATTTATAAAACAAGGTGGAATTAGGTTTCTTCCGATAGAGAAAGGGGCTTGATTTTGGACAAAGGCACGTGTCTTAGTCTTTTATTCAAGCTCCGATCTATAAGTTATGATTTGGGTTTGGTTTTGAGTTCTCCAATTTTAGTCTCATCTCTGTGGTTGTTGTAACTGGGTTTGTGATGGAAGCTAGAATTGAAGGTGAAGTAGAAGGTCACAGTTTAGAATACGGGTTTAGTGGTAAAAGGAGTGTAGAGTGGGATTTGAATGATTGGAAATGGAATGGTGATCTCTTCGTTGCTACACAGCTGAATCACGGCTCATCCAACAGCTCTTCTACGTGCTCTGATGAAGGAAATGTTGAAATCATGGAGAGAAGGAGGATAGAGATGGAGAAGAAGAAGAAAAGAAGAGCTGTTACTGTGGTAGCAATGGAAGAAGATAACTTGAAAGATGATGATGCTCATAGACTTACTCTGAATCTTGGTGGTAATAATATTGAGGGGAATGGTGTGAAAAAGACGAAACTTGGAGGAGGGATTCCGAGTCGGGCGATTTGTTGTCAGGTAGACAACTGTGGAGCTGATTTAAGCAAAGTTAAGGATTATCATAGACGTCATAAGGTCTGTGAGATTCATTCTAAAGCTACTACTGCACTTGTTGGAGGAATTATGCAGCGGTTTTGTCAGCAATGTAGTAGGTAAGGGTTATAAAAGGATTCAACTTTAGTATCGGGTCTTAGTAATGAGATTTGGTTTAATCCAATTGAGAAAAATATTTGTCTGCAGGTTTCATGTGCTTGAAGAGTTTGATGAGGGAAAGAGAAGTTGCCGTAGACGTTTGGCTGGGCATAATAAGCGTAGAAGAAAAGCAAATCCTGATACTATAGGCAATGGGACTTCTATGAGTGATGATCAAACAAGCAATTATATGTTGATTACTCTCTTGAAGATACTCTCCAATATTCATTGTAAGTTGTTCATGAAAGTTTCAGTTAAGATATCCAAATTTTAGTCCTAGAAGAACGCTGAGACCAGCTCTTATTCTGTCTTCTGTTTCGTGTTCGGTTTGCAGCGAATCAGTCGGATCAAACGGGTGATCAGGATCTACTGTCTCATCTTCTAAAGAGCCTTGTAAGCCAAGCTGGTGAACATATAGGGAGGAATTTAGTTGGGCTTCTACAGGGTGGAGGAGGACTCCAGGCTTCTCAAAATATTGGAAACTTATCCGCTTTGCTCTCACTCGAGCAAGCCCCTCGAGAGGATATAAAACATCATTCAGTGTCTGAAACGCCTTGGCAAGAAGTGTATGCCAATAGTGCTCAAGAGAGAGTTGCCCCGGATAGGTCCGAGAAACAAGTCAAAGTGAATGATTTTGATTTGAATGACATCTACATAGACTCAGATGATACCACAGATATAGAGAGATCATCACCTCCTCCGACAAATCCAGCTACTAGTTCTCTTGATTATCATCAAGACTCGCGTCAGTCTAGTCCACCTCAAACTAGTAGGAGGAATTCAGATTCAGCTTCTGACCAATCACCTTCAAGTTCCAGTGGAGATGCACAGGTACAAATCTCAACTTTCATCCATTCATTTTTTGTTGCTTATAAGTAATTGTAACGGTTCTTGTTATGTTTTGGTTGCATATACAGAGCCGTACTGATCGGATTGTGTTCAAACTCTTTGGGAAAGAGCCGAATGATTTTCCAGTTGCCTTACGAGGACAGGTATATAAATTCGACAGTTAGTTGCATCACTTTGTGATTTGGAAAGTGATATTGATGTGTTCTAATATTCGAATTTTCAGATTCTTAACTGGTTAGCGCATACTCCAACTGATATGGAGAGCTACATTAGACCTGGTTGTATCGTTTTGACCATTTATCTTCGTCAAGATGAAGCTTCTTGGGAAGAAGTAAGAACCAATTCTTCACTTCTTTTCTCTATTCTTTCCCCATTGTCATCTGTCTCATGGAATCACTTCCCGTTTCTTTCTTCCGGCAGCTTTGTTGTGATCTGAGTTTCAGCTTGAGGAGGCTTCTAGATCTTTCAGATGATCCTTTATGGACTGATGGGTGGCTTTATCTTAGGGTGCAAAACCAACTCGCATTTGCGTTTAATGGTTAGTTTTGAGAATCTTTAGATTTATGAGTGTCCATATTTTTTCTTGAGATCTGAGTATTCTTCTTATATCATGGTGCAGGTCAGGTTGTTCTTGACACATCTTTACCTCTGAGAAGCCATGATTATAGCCAAATCATTACTGTTAGACCACTTGCTGTAACAAAGAAAGCTCAATTTACAGTAAAAGGCATCAATCTCCGTCGACCTGGCACAAGGTATGTTTATATACTCGTTGAAGCTTGACCCTCCATATCTTTTCTGTTGATGCTAATCGCCATTTTTACAGGTTACTTTGTACTGTTGAAGGAACACACTTGGTTCAGGAAGCAACACAAGGAGGGATGGAGGAGAGAGATGATCTAAAGGAGAATAATGAGATTGATTTTGTCAATTTTTCCTGTGAGATGCCTATTGCAAGTGGTCGAGGTTTCATGGAAGTAAGTGTACTTTCAGTTTCGTGCTCTGCGTTTCCTGTTGTTGCAGTGATATCTAAACGTGAGATTTTTGCTGGCCAATAATCTAGATTGAAGACCAAGGTGGGCTAAGCAGTAGTTTCTTCCCTTTCATAGTATCTGAAGACGAAGATATTTGTTCTGAAATCCGAAGACTCGAAAGCACATTAGAGTTTACTGGAACTGATTCTGCAATGCAAGCAATGGATTTCATCCACGAAATCGGTTGGCTTCTACACAGAAGTGAACTCAAGTCAAGACTTGCAGCATCAGATCATAATCCAGAGGATCTGTTTTCTTTAATACGGTTTAAGTTTCTAATAGAGTTCTCAATGGACCGGGAATGGTGCTGTGTGATGAAGAAGTTATTGAATATTCTATTCGAAGAAGGCACTGTTGATCCATCTCCTGATGCTGCGTTATCAGAACTGTGTCTTCTTCACAGAGCCGTGAGGAAAAATTCAAAACCCATGGTTGAGATGCTTCTTAGATTCAGTCCCAAGAAGAAGAATCAGACATTAGCCGGTTTGTTTAGACCCGATGCAGCTGGTCCAGGCGGTTTAACACCGCTTCACATTGCAGCTGGTAAAGACGGTTCAGAAGATGTGTTGGATGCCCTGACTGAGGATCCTGGAATGGTAAATTTGAATTTGATTTCCCTCTTTGACTTATATAAACTCAAAATCTGTTTTTGTCTGATAAAAAATCTTCTTGTTTGGTTCAGACTGGTATTCAAGCCTGGAAAAATTCCCGGGACAATACCGGATTCACACCAGAAGACTATGCACGTTTACGAGGTCACTTCTCGTATATTCATCTGGTGCAACGGAAACTCAGTCGGAAACCAATCGCCAAAGAACACGTGGTGGTCAACATTCCTGAGTCTTTCAACATTGAGCACAAACAAGAAAAGAGGAGTCCAATGGATTCTTCAAGCTTGGAGATAACACAGATAAACCAATGTAAGCTCTGTGATCACAAACGTGTGTTTGTCACAACGCACCACAAGTCTGTTGCCTACAGGCCAGCAATGCTTTCGATGGTAGCGATAGCAGCGGTTTGCGTTTGTGTCGCTCTTTTGTTCAAGAGTTGCCCGGAAGTGCTATATGTCTTTCAGCCATTCAGGTGGGAATTACTTGAGTATGGAACAAGCTAGTAAAACTTCCCTATACCAGACATTGAAAAAGAATCTTCTCAATAGAAGATGTGTTGGTGTGAAATCTACGAGTGTAATTTTATGTAACGTTTAATTATTTTTACTAGAATATGTATCATTCAGCTTTACAAGATTATATGTAATGTAGCTTTATCTGATGTTAAACCCCCGAATTTGTATAACTACGTTTTTGTGTGTTTGTTACATTTTGTACTTTGTCTTTGATGGCAAATCTTGAAGTGAGTGAGAATAACAACAAATCACATAAAACACCAACCAAATCCTTTTTTTCTTTTGACATTTAATCCATCTCGATCAAGTTTTGGGCCGAATCTACGAAACTGGGCCAATTGTAAAATTCGACCCGGTTCAGCTTGGTTTACTCCACTGAAAATGTTGATCCCACCGACTCTGACAGTTGGAGCTTATAAATACACAGACGCATAGATTCATAAGTTCGTTACATCATTTTTCTTCAAATCGCTCTCTAAATTCTTCTTCAATCTTGTTTCATCAACCTTGCTTTCCAGAGAAAAATCGCTCCATAACAATGTCGACGAAGATCATGTTGAAGAGCTCCGATGGTAAATCGTTCGAGATCGACGAAGACGTGGCACGCAAATCAATCGCGATAAACCATATGGTTGAGGACGGCTGCGCCACTGATGTAATACCGCTTCGAAACGTCACAAGCAAGATTCTCAAGATTGTGATCGATTATTGCGAGAAGCACGTCAAGAGCAAAGAAGAAGAAGATCTCAAGGAGTGGGACGCTGATTTCATGAAGACGATCGAAACAACCATTCTCTTTGATGTTATGATGGCTGCGAATTATCTCAATATTCAAAGCCTTCTTGATCTCACATGTAAAACTGTCTCGGATTTGCTCCAGGCTGATTTGCTCTCAGGGAAAACTCCAGATGAGATTCGCGCGCACTTCAACATCGAGAACGATCTAACAGCAGAGGAAGTAGCTAAGATTCGTGAGGAGAATCAATGGGCTTTTCAATGAGAGAGCGGATCATCAAAGTTGTTGATGCAAATCTACGTAGCTGGTGACTTCGTCTATATCGTTTTCTTCTTTAGTGTGTGTGTGTTTTCAGTTTTCTTTATGCTTCATGTAGATTGATGACTAAGACTTCGTCTATCTCTTGTTTGTTCGGTGTGTTTCTTTTGATTTCTTGGTGTGCAAGTCAACCAATGTTTGTATCTTTGCTTTAGAGACGAATCGTTTGTTGGATTTTGGTATGCTAACCAAATCTTAAGATCGATGTTGTTAAGAGTCTTTCTTTTGTTTCTGAAGCAATTCTTGAATATATGTGAAGTCAAATCTTTTTCTCATTTTCTTACTGTAATTGAGTTTTCTAATCCGAAACAGAGTACATGACACTTCAATTTCGATATTCAACTTGGTTATTTTGGTTTATATTCTTGTATCGTAATCAGACCGATGTAAATGGTCAAGATTGAACAATCAAAAAATAAAAATAGTGTGAAAGTTTTACTCTGTAAAGTTTTTGTTCTCTTTGCGACAAAGCAGGGGTTTTCTTTTCATTTTCTCTTAAGAATAAGGTAAACGTTTGCTACTTTTGAGATTATCATCAAATTTGATTTGGGTTATAACCTCTACTCAAGCCTACAACTATATAAAATTCGAGTCTAAAGAAACAATTTGGTGGATTTAATGAAGAAAAAAATATGGGATGATTCGATATGAGGTGCAAAATGCAATCATTATGGTATTAAACAGAGGCAGATATGGTTTGGATTTATTAAAATTTGGCTATATCAAGAGGGAACACATGATAAATTTACGTGACCATAATTACTTTTCTTCTTTTCTTTTGTTTTGAATGACATAAACAAAATTTGTAGATATTTTTCTTGCTTTCGGAGTTTTTTAAAATATGGAATATACACATGTAACGTTTTAGAAAGTTTCCATTTTTTTTTCTTTTTACCTCTTTTTTGTTGGTTCACTCGTTAAACTCTTGTTACAATTGTATTGAATTAGAGCCGTTCATTATGACACGTAGATTCGGATCTGATTTCCTTTTTGTACCGAAATTAGATCAATTGGGACTAGATCCATCAAAAACCCGGTTTAGGATTGGTTTACTCAACTGAATTTTCCTTTTAGGTTAAAATAGTAATTTCATCCATTATGAAAAAAGGCAAGAATTATACCGACTCTCACAATTAGGTCTCTCTATAAATACACACCTTTTGATATCTCTCCATCATCGAAAACCTTGTAAACAAAAATCGCCACCACAAAAAGAAAAAAGAAGGAAACGATGTCGAAGATGGTTATGTTGCTGAGCTCCGATGGTGAATCTTTCCAGGTCGAAGAAGCAGTCGCGGTCCAGTCACAGACGATAGCACATATGATTGAAGACGATTGCGTCGCCAATGGAGTCCCTATCGCAAACGTTACAGGAGTCATCCTCTCGAAGGTGATCGAGTATTGCAAGAAACACGTCGTTTCTGATTCACCAACCGAAGAGAGCAAAGACGAACTCAAGAAGTGGGACGCTGAGTTCATGAAGGCCCTGGAACAGTCGTCGACTCTCTTTGATGTTATGCTGGCTGCGAATTACCTAAACATAAAAGACCTGCTTGACCTTGGTTGCCAAACTGTTGCTGACATGATCACTGGCAAGAAACCAGACGAGATTCGTGCACTTCTTGGCATCGAGAACGATTTTACACCGGAGGAGGAAGAGGAGATTCGTAAGGAGAATCAATGGGCTTTTGAATGATTCTTTAGTTTTCTTTTTCGACGTTAGTGTGCTTTCTGATCTTCTTTATCAAGATCAATGTCTCGTGTTCTTTTTTCTTTAGTTTGTTTCCGATCTCTTGAACAGTGTCTTTTGTTCTTTCTTCTCTTGTGTGTATGTGTGTTTTCTTGATCAATGTGACTTCGTTATTGTCTTTTCTAATTCCTTTGGAGATTTATATGCTTGAGCAATTTTTAAGAACGATGTTGTCAAAAAGTCTTTTTATTTTATTTCTGTATAATCTATAATCGATTTTAATGCTACACTCATTCGATATAAATCTCTTTCAGTAGAACAAGAGTTGTGCTCATTTAGAAGATGACTCTTCTTTTGTTGTTTGCTGGATAAGTTGACTTCTCATAGAACATTCTTCAATCTGCAAAACATATATATATATATATATAAAGATCTTTTAAAACTCTTATACAAAGGAAAAAAAAAGGATGCACGATGATCATAAAAGTTTAAAATATTCTCAACTTATGTAAAGAAAGGTTGAGTACTTGTGAAGCTTGCGTTTTAAGAAGAGCCACAACGCAATTTTCTGTCAATGATCTTTCACTTCTAGCCACTCTTGTTAATTCTGACAACAAACTCTCCATCTCCTTTGCCTGCAAAATGTATTATCAACAAGGATTCTGATATACAGTCAATCTTCAATAGAAATAATAAAACCCTGACATTGATACTATTCTTCTACTAACCTTTGGCATATAGTTTCCAACATTTTGTGTAATGCCGTCAACAATCTTTGAAGCAGCCACAAGTCCATCTCCTAACTGTTTAGAATCAACCTGGTTTTTGACAAGCAAACTCTTAGTTGATACGTACATGCAGATGATTCTTCCTAGTTGATATTACTCATGAGCACAAGATACCATGATATCCCCATCGAGTGGAAGCCGTAATGAAGCATTGGAAAAAGCTTGGATTGTTTGTGACACCGAAGTCGAATACTCTTCTTCAATAGCAGACCATTGCTCCAAACATGGAGTCTGAAATAATGTGAAACATTTTCTCATAAGTCTCATATACGTTTATGTGAGAGTCAATAATATGGAAGTTTAAAGTATCTTTAAGCTTACTTGAGATTCTGTAATCGCGAGAAGAGCTTTAGTTTTCAATAAACGTTGAAGCTCTATGCGTTTCCTTTGCACAGAATCATGTAATTCTGATATCTTGGAACCAAAGGAATGGATCATGGTCTACAAGATAAAACAAAACACCATTAAACATAAACAGAACCTTTAGTTCAAAGATTTTACCATAAAAGCAGACCATCAGAGAAATTAACCTCAGTTTGTGTTTTATGAGTTTGAGTCTTCACTTGTGCATTGGCGTTTGCAAATCTCCATTGGAGGTAACGATTGTGGAGCAGTTTCAGAGAATGCACATCTTCCAATTGCTCTGTAACCTTCCTCTGTTTTTTAGTATCCGCTGGAACCTTGGGTGCCATTGGAGGCAATGGCAAGCCTAAACGTGAAAACGAACTGCTCTCACGAACGTTACAGCTTGAAGATGGTGAACTCACAGATCGATTAAGAGAAGAAGGTACAGGATTGTTGAAAACTTTAAGATGAGTTCTACAAGAAAGTGTTGGAAACTGATCTGAGCCGTTAGATTTAGGTTTCTCCTGAATGTTGATGATTCCTTCTTTCTCATAACAGGCTGATATGCCGCTTAGTTGGAGAAGTCTCGTTGCAGTTGGTAATCTTTGTTGGCTTAGCCGTGATCTAGACGGTGGAGGAGGAACCATTGGTGTAGGAGTTTCGAGCCGGTGAGAATTCTCGTTGAGCGGCTTCAAGTGACTTGGTTTCGATGATTTTCGGCTTTGTGAGAGTGTAAAAGGCGAGTCTAGGCTACGCGCCGCCGTCTCTGATGAGCGATTCTCATCTCCGTCTGCCATTTTTAACTGACGTCTAAGTCTCTGAGCAGAAACAGAGCGTTGAATCTGGTGGTGTTGAAGGTGGTGCTGCTTTGGAGAATTACAAGTCAAAGAGTGGAGATCTCCGGCGGAGGAAGAGGATGAAGTAACCGGAGACATGAATCTGGAACTTACTTCTCTAACTCTTGGCCGCCGCGTTGAAGGCGGAGGAGCCGGTGTTGATGGCTGAATTTGCTTAGGTCCGCTGGTTTTCGCCTCCATAACTTTTTCGAAATAGTCGGAGATTCAAGTGGCCACGAGGATTCGTCACGGTCTTCAAGAGATTATAATTGGATTTTTGAATTTAAGCCAACACTCGGAGAAGAAGATACGTTACGGTTTTTTTTTTTTTGAGAAAATGAGCCGTTGGCTTTTGGTCACAATCTCTTTGTCTCTGTAACGCCACATTAATTTTGTTTTTTCATAGTTATTAAATTAATTAATTTGTCAATTAGTGTAATAGAAAACCAAGCTCTTAAGAAACTTGTTATAGTACATTGAACACGTTCTTTGAAGACAATGAACAGGAATTTCAAAGAGTTTGTAGAGATGAAATTGTTGCAACTGGTTACTATATTTATGTTTTATGTGTCGGGTGAAGATTTCGAAGGCAATGAAAAGGCTGTTTGTTGAACGATTTTGAAGATCTCAGTTTTTTTTTTTGTTTTTTTTTGTTTTTGAAGAAGACTAATTTGTTTTTTTTTTATTGGTTTGGTTTTGTTGCGTGATGTGATAATGTGACTGAGAAGAGTAACAAACAATTCTGTAGATTTCAGAACACAATGATCAAATAACTGAGAAAACATTTCATAGGGTTACAATATCACAAGAAAAAACGAAAAAATAACATAATTATGAAATAAAAAAATAACTATATGTCTATAGCGATGTGACATTATTGGGGTCCTCTCCATTTTTATTGCGGGTATATAAAATCCAAAACCAAAGCTAGATAGATGCGACAATAACAATTCCTAACATTACGGAAGTTGTGATTACCATTGAAAGACCGAACTCCATATTGTCTATCTTTTTTTCTCTTGTGTCTTTTGAACAAGCTTCTTCCGTTCTTCGTATATATACAAGTCGTAATTTCCTTATCTCCGCAACTTGGCAATGAATGTGAACACAAGTTAAAAAGTTAACTTAACAAAAAAATCAAAAGCAAAAAAGAATATTTAACATAACAGTAACATAGCAAATAAATCCTTTAAACGTGTGGTAGCCGCAAATCATTTAGAGAATATGTGCAAGAAACCAAGCCCGACCCATAAATAAATTTTGGTAAGGCAAGCTAAATATGAGGCGGTTTAATATAGTCTAATTGTCTCATTCTGGAAATTCTCAAAAAATCTCAAGTTCAAAATGAACAATCTAATGAAAACTTTTTTAAAGGTTGGATCAATTGATTCTGGTGGGAGTGATAATCTTATTTGACGTGTGGCGCAAGGCAATAAGGTCCAGAAGTTAGTCTAAGTCTTGGTATTGAGCGAGTATTTACCATAAGCAACAAAAAAATAACATTGAAGTTCAAGTCAACAAAAAAAAGTTCTTAGTGCTTAGATCCGATTACTATATTTTATGTTTTATGTGTCGGATGAAGTTTTTTAGGCAAAGGCTCTCAAGTTTGATAGTTTTTTTTATGAAGATCTTTGTTTGTTCGGGTTGTTTGTGAAGAAGAACAAGGGTTTGGTTAATTTATGTTGAACCACGAGAGTCTAATTTGTTTGCTTGATTGGTTTGGTTTTGTTGCGTGATGTGAATATGTGCATGATTGAGAGGAGTAACAAAAAAATCTATAGAATTCAGAACACAATGATGATAAAATATAACTATTACTTAGGATATCATTAAATATGAAAGAAACAAAACCAAAAATCTGAAAGAAACTAACAAAAGGAAAAAATTCAAATAATTGTGAAATGGCAAATCAACTTAGATGCCTCTGACATCAACAAACTGGGCGTCCTCTCGTGCTTTCTTGTTGGCCTTGTAAACAAAAAGACCAACCAAGAAAACTACCACAACCATAATGCCTAAAACTACGGCCAATGCGATTATCATTGGAAGAGTGAACATCATCTTATTATTCACCACACCAAAACTTGTTCTTTCTCTTTTTTCTTTTTCTTTCTTGTGTCATTTTACCAAGGTTTTCTACTAGTATATATACAATTCATAATTTCCTTATCTCCACAACTTGGCAATCAAAGCGAACATAAGTAAAAAGTTAACTTAACAAAAACTTCAAAAGCAAAAAAGAAAATTAACATAAGAATAAGATATAGGCACCGCCAATCGTTTAGAGAATATTTACAAGAAACCAAGCCCGACCCATTAAGAAATTTTGGTAAGGCCCATTAATTAACGAAACACTATACGGGGGGTTTTAACATAAATAATATAGTTTTAATTGTCTCATTTTGCAAATTCTCAAAAATCTATCAAGGGTTTGCCGTACAAAGGTATCGGAGGAGAGAGTAAAGGGTAAACAAAAGAGAGACTGGTTTACTTCTTCTTCGTGTGCGAGTAGCTTTTTCCTGCGATTCTCATCGAGTTTTGGTTAGTGCTTTGTTATCAAGGTGAAAATCGATTTGAAGATGGCGAGCGAAAGTCCTGATGTTGCTGTTGTAGCTCCGGTGGTGGAGAATGGCGGCGCTGAGTCCTCTAATGGTAAAGAGGAACAATTGGAATCTGAGCTTTCGAAGAAGCTTGAGATTGCAGAAGATGGTCAAGAGGAGAACGATGGAGAAGAAGGAAGCAAAGGTGAATTAATTGATTAGCTCTTTTTTTGGTGTTCTGATTGATCACTTGGTTTTGTCTTTGCGTCTTTAATTTATGTACCCATTGAGAAATTATTTGATCTTTTTGTGTTACTGATTAGTAGATGATGAAAAATTTGGAGTTTAGGAATGTTATAGTGGTGATTTCAAAGTTCTCGATTTGATTCTTTGTTCTGAGAATGGTTGATTAATAAAGACATATGTTTTTGATATATGAAGCTGAGACTTCAACGAAGAAGAAGAAGAAGAAAAATAAAAGCAAGTAAGAGATGCTTTTGTTTCTTTTGTTTCTTCTGACTTCAAACTTTTGGTGTTTGCTTTAGTGATTGTTTTGTGATTATGTTGTAGGAAGAAGAAGGAACTCCCTCAACAGACTGATCCACCTTCAATTCCTGTCGTTGAGCTCTTCCCATCAGGAGAGTTTCCTGAAGGTGAAATCCAAGAGTATAAGGATGAGTAAGTTTCATAGCATTCTATTTACCATTGTGGACAGCTTTTAGGGAAATCTTTCATATGTTGTAGTTGACTTTGTGGAAGAGTCCATACCACTTTTATCTTCTCAACTCATGAATCTATTGGATTCTCGGTCCTTTTTTTTTGTGTCAAGTCTCTTCGTTGTTACCTTTATCACACTTTTTGTGCCGACATGTTTAGATCTTGGTGCTTGTCTGCTTGATCTCTGTTTTTTTAGTAATCTTTGGAGAACAACATCTGAAGAGAAGAGAGAGCTGGAGCGTTTTGAAAAGCCAATATATAACTCTGTTCGCCGAGCTGCAGAAGTTCATCGCCAGGTTTGCTTCTTGATTAGAGTTTTTTTATGGCTCTTTTCTGCAGCCGCTTGAAAGAACGTTTTGCCCAATCCTTTTCAGGTTCGTAAATATGTCAGAAGCATAGTGAAGCCTGGAATGTTGATGACTGATATATGTGAGACCCTAGAGAATACTGTTCGTAAGTTGATATCAGAGAATGGTCTTCAAGCTGGTATTGCATTCCCTACAGGATGCTCTTTGAATTGGTTGGTTATGAGATCTGCCTTTAACTATTTCTTTCGATCAACAATTGTTTGTTCTTCTTCTTTAGTCATGTTTCTCTAATGACTTTTTAACATTCAGGGTCGCTGCTCATTGGACACCAAACTCTGGAGATAAGACTGTACTTCAGTACGACGATGTTATGAAATTGGACTTTGGAACACATATTGATGGTATGGCAGTATCTGTTTTCTGTTTTTGTTTTTCATTGAGGCAAATTGTCAGATAAAATTAACATGTCTTCTTTTTGCAGGGCATATTATTGACTGTGCATTTACAGTTGCCTTCAACCCTATGTTCGATCCTCTCTTAGCAGCCTCTCGTGAAGCTACGTATACCGGTATCAAGGTCTGGACCTATTTGCTAATATGCAGTCCTTTATGAATGTACAACTACCAGTAGGGTGGAGCAATGTTGTAGTGTTTTGTTCTATTCGTCTCTATGGAATTTTATAATTCCAAACTCTTCAGTGTGAAATTGATTTCATTTAGGCTTTGATTTGTTAGGAACTATTTGGTTATTACTTTTGACCTCCTTGGTGGTTTTTTTTGGCTGGTTCAGGAAGCTGGGATCGATGTCCGTCTCTGTGATATCGGTGCTGCTATTCAGGAGGTCATGGAGTCTTATGAGGTTGAAATCAACGGAAAGGTCTTCCAAGGTATCCAATGTCACATCTAGATTACGGCTCTTACATCAATGTCACATTTTGACGTTAATATAATAATAAACCTTAACATGTTATGTCCTTTTGGCAGTTAAAAGTATCCGAAACTTGAATGGTCACAGCATTGGACCCTATCAGATACATGCTGGGAAATCTGTTCCTATCGTAAAAGGAGGCGAGCAGACAAAGATGGAAGAGGGCGAGTTTTATGCCATCGAAACATTTGGATCAACCGGTAAAAGAAACTTGGACATAGAACTATTAAAAGAAAAGGCCGCTGCATCTTTGGAATTCACCAATGTTTGATCCTCTGTATCTGTTGTATTGCAGGGAAAGGATATGTGAGAGAAGACCTAGAATGTAGCCATTACATGAAGAACTTTGACGCTGGCCACGTCCCCTTGAGGTTGCCTAGAGCAAAACAACTCCTTGCAACCATTAACAAGAATTTCTCGACTCTCGCCTTCTGCAGACGTTATTTGGACCGCATTGGTGAAACCAAATACTTAATGGCTCTAAAGAATCTTTGTGACTCTGGCATTGTTCAGGTAATTTCTTGCACAATCTAGATGATGATTCATTTATCTCGGATCTATCCTGAGATCTAAATACACTTAAATCTTGCTCTCTGTTTTATTTCAGCCGTATCCTCCTCTGTGTGATGTGAAAGGAAGCTATGTATCACAGTTTGAACACACCATTTTACTGCGACCTACTTGCAAAGAAGTTCTCTCCAAGGGAGACGACTACTGATTCAGATCCTCTGTTTTGCTCTGTTTACCTTTATTATCTCATACTGTTGTCGAGATTGTACACTTGCTTGTTTCTTTTGTCGTCGTTAACACAAGCTTTGAATCCTTTTATAAAAAGCTTCAGTGCCTCTGTTAAAAAAAAACTATGTATTTGCCATGAACATGAATTTGCTCATCAATCTTACTAGAAGTTGATTGATAAAGCTCCTTGCTTTGGAGAATTGGTAAAGCTACTAATTTGACAAGATCATATAAAAAGATATATAAATACAGATATGGTAAAGAAGAGAGAACACTGGGATCACACAGAGATCTTAGCCAATAGACTTTTGAGCTACTCGAGGCATTTCCATGGCGGCGACGATAGCTGTTTTTACCGGTGGTCTGAAAGTGAAGGCTGGAGTTCTCGCCGTTCAAATCTCATCGCTTCCTCTCCGCCGCGAATTCCCTCGTTACTTGTCGTCTTCCTCGAGGAGGACAGTAGCGGCAATCTCCTCGTCTCTTCGAGTCTCCGCCGTATATAACCATCAGCAGCGTAATCGAAGCTCTTGGCCTCGAGTTGCTACTTTCTGTACGGCGGCTCCAGATGCCGGCACGACGGTTTCAGCGGATGAATCGGAGAAGAAGAGCGAATCTCAGAAGGAAGAGGAGAATGTGAAGGAGACGGCGAATCTGTTAGATATAAAAGTAGGACGAATTGTGAAAGCTTGGCAACACGAAGAAGCTGATTCTCTGTATGTTGAAGAAGTCGACATCGGTGAAGCTGAGCCCAGAATCATCTGCAGTGGTCTCGTCAAATATGTTCCTCTTGATCTCCTTCAGGTTAGCTTCATTGTTCCTATCTATAGTTCCAATCCTGAGAACTGGGATCGGTTTGTGTGATAAGCGTACGGAACTTTCCCCATTAGATTTTGACCATTGGCTCAATTTTCCGAGACTTTGGTTCTGTGCAGGGTGCATCAGTGGTGGTGCTGGCTAATCTGAAGCCGAGGAATATGAGAGGGGTTAAGTCATGTGGTATGCTTTTAGCTGCATCTGACGCAGCTCATGAAAATGTTGAGCTTCTTGTTCCACCAGAAGGCTCTGTTCCTGGAGATAGAGTTTGGTTTGGTAACGAAGAAGATCTCGAGCAGCTTCCTGAACCTGCACCTCCTAATAAGGTCATTTAGCCTGCAAAGCACTAATCATTTCAGTACTGCAAGACTTAAGTCATGGCATATTCAAGTTCTGTGTTTTCTTTGTTGTTTCAGGTTCAAAAGAAGAAGATGTGGGAATTGGTGCAACCACTTTTGAAGACAGATGCGTCTGGTGTTTCAATGCTTAAGGAGCATTTGATGCGGACATCTTCTGGTCTTGTTACTTCCAAGTCTTTAAGAAATGCCAACATTTCTTGATTTCTGTTAAAAGCTATTTTGTGATGTTGTTTTGACACAAGAGAGAAAGAACAAACCGCTAAGGCGATTTTTTTCATTGCAATCAAACTGATGTTTTTGTTGATTCATCAAAGTAAGGTTATTACGAATCAAAAATAACTTTAAAAGGTACAAAACAAATCTCGAAATCGAATGTTTCCTCTTCGCCGGTGGTTTTCTCGGAGATCAAGCAAAGACAGAGAAGATATCACCATTGATGTAATTGTTGTCCACTAAGCTTACCAAATAGTAGCTGTTCTTCACCTGCATATTCGATTGGATCATACCATCATCATTACAGCTAAACCAATCTGGTCACTGAAAAGAAGAGAAGAAAAAAGAAGAAGATTCTTTACCTCCTCGAGCAACTTTCTAGAAGGGTCATCTTCTGGGTACAAGTTAGCCCAGCTTCTTGACCAAATCTCAAACGCTTCGTCTTTCCAGACTTTGAAACTGGCTGGATCCACGATCGTCGGTTGAATAACCTCCTTAGCTGGGAACACTCCCCAAGTAACTGCATTCACATCGGACTCACCGGTGTTTGATACCCAATTCTCTGATTTGTTCACGGCCATGTAGGTGATAGAAGGAAAAGCTTTGGATTTCTCCACAAGTGTGTCTAACTTATCCTTTGAACAGAAGAACTCCAGATAAGCTTTCTGGTAGACGTAACCACCAGGACCACCCCATCCTGCAAAGTATCAATTGCAATTATACATTTTTGTTATAAGCCAAGTAGATATTCCCAATGCAATTTAAACATTATGTTATAAGCTAAGACAGAAGCTCTAGAGGGTTTAAATAGGTTTTTAAGAAATGACAGATGAATCACAAGTCAAATAAGATTTTTTTTTTTGGAACGTTATGGTATGCTTTGTGATCACAAGTTTGAGTTTTCTTACCAATAGCTGGAGAATCGGATTTGGCTGCATTGACTGATGGTTGGCTATTAATGGTCAGGAAACCGTTGGAGTTGATTTTTCCGAGTTGCTCATTTATGATCTTTGTCTCTGGCTGGAGTCCATCTAATTCAGACCATGGGCTGCTTTTTAAGTTTCCAATGCAGAGCTCTTTGAATTTCTGATTTGTGACAGTTTTTACATGAAAATGTGCAAGTGAGTATGAGGGAAAGAGATCGAAACAATTTGTACGAGTGTCCGTAAAGTAAAGCCTACCTCTTGAACATCTTCAATGCTTTTCAGTGGGACGACCCATTCTTGCTGAAGCTTCTTGTCACGTCCTTTTGGGCGCGCAAACTATCAACACATGCATTTATATCAGCACTACTCATTGGCAATGAAAAACGCAGAAGAGATGGCAAGCAAAGCAAGCAGCTTCTTACAAGTGATAATGGTAGGGCTAAATAACAATATGCAAATACAATTTAAGCAAATTGAGAAGGCAAACTGAAAACAAGCCTTTCAGAATTCAAGTTTTCAAAATATAAAGTCGATATGTCAGAAAACTGATAAATATGTGGTACGTACCTGATAATCCGAAAGTGTACTGTATGCTGCACTGTGTGAATCACCCCAACGTCCATGTGGGAAGTCATTCCAGCCCTTTGTTCTAGATATGTAGCTCTTTGGACGGTTTGCCCTGCAAAGATAAAAAATGAAGTAACAGTATTATTCCTCCGCAAATATATCTTAAAGTTAAAGATCTGTAATAATACTCCGAGCAAGAGAAACAAAATGCAGGTTACCAGAAAATTGGGCGAACATCTTCCTTAGTACGGAAAACATTTGCAGGGCGTCTCCAAGGTAGAGAACGAGAAATTTTTGACTCATCAATCAGACCAAGGTTCTGCAATTTGAGCACCACTGTTAGGTTCTCCGGTATACACAATACCATGTGTTAAATATTACTACACAGAAACCAATTTAGAAGGAAATGAGAAGAAAACCATTAATATCCCAATAGCTGATTTGTCCACGTTCAATGTGTAGAGATGAAGGGAAGTGATTCCATGGGCCAAAATCTTTTTGCACATTTCTGTTGCAAAGTGAATTCCATAGGCTTTAACAGCCTCGTCATTATCCTTAATAGGCTCTAAGGCAGCAGTGAGCTCAGCGGGTATCTATGCAATAATAGAATCATGAGTGGAATATAAATCAAAGAAAAATGATATCTGAACACATTAGTCATAAGGCATCATCACCAAGGGTCTATATATATATCACCAAGCAACTAGATAGATGCAGTAAACTCAATCTCATCTTAAAGCCTTTAAGCACAAAGACGACATGTGTCTACAGAGCAAGCCATATCATCACACAGATGAAAGAGATCACAACATACCTTGGTCTTACAGAAACCAGCCATACGCAAGAACCCCTTGTAGTTGGAAATAGGCATAATTCCAGGAACAATGGGACAATTAATCCCGATTTGCCGACAATCATTCACAAACTTGAGGAATATATCAGTATCATAGAAAAGCTGAGTCACAATCAAATCTGCTCCAGCATCAACCTGTACCACAAGCCACAATCCACTAAACCCATCAAATCAAGACAACACAAACAATTCAACACACAAAATTCAAAACCAAGACACAAATCTGAACCTTTTTCTTCAAGTAAGCAAGATCACTCTGATAAGATTCAGGAGTAGCAAGTCCATCAGCTTCAATAACATCCGGATGAGCCTCTGATTCATAACACACAAATCCCCAATTAGAGATCAAAATCACAACAACGAAACCAACAATGAAATTGATTAAAAGGGAGCATTTTGATTACCAGGATAACCAGCAACAGTGATTCCAAAGTAATCACCATACTTGCTACGAATGTGATTCACCAGATCCAAAGCACAAGCAAATCCTCCTTCAACCTGAACAAACTTATCTTGTCCATGAGGAGGATCTCCTCTAAGAGCAAGCACATTCTGAATTCCATTAGATCTAATCGTCTCAAGCGCGTGATCAATCTTCTCAATCGGCATGTTGGTACAAGTGAGATGCATCATAGTCTCGACGCAGATAACATTCTGCATCCTAGAAGCAATCTCGAGAGTGAGATCAGCTGTGGATCCACCAGCACCCCAAGTGATATCGCAGAAGGTAGGTCCATAAGAGACCAATCGATCCATTCGTTCAAAGAGATTCTCGACGCCATCTTCTGTCTTCGGTGGGAAAAACTCGAAGGAGAAAGCTGTTTGGCCTTGCTCCGTCACGGATTTGATCTTATCAACCACCTTCATCGTTGAATCGAAATGAGATCCAAATCCAAATCCAGATTCGGAATTAGATAGGTAGAGGAAGTGGTGGTGGAGAGGCAAGTTTGGTCTCTCTGGTTTGTTTACTCACTCATTTATACTAATCTCTAAAAATGAAGATAGAGATCCAACAACTTTGGTGGTAACTGGTAACCGGTAAAAACTTTAGATAAAAAATTATATTATCAACATTGTTGTTTTTCTACACATCTATTTTGAATTTTCCTTTTTCTAATTACATAATATTTATCAATGTAAATATATTTTCAACAAAGAAATCCAAATTTAGCACAGCATTTCTGTTATCACGTTTTTTTTCTCACATTGCTATCACTTTTTATTGTGCTAAATACATATTTCCTCACTTTTGGAATTTATCTTTTCCATAATAGTAATTTTATCCTTTTCCTTTACAAAAAACTAGTTTTTATATTTTTCTTATTTTCCAACTAAACATAAGAAAAAGAAAATTTAGTTAGGTAGGTGAGCTACGACCCCACATTACCTACCACCGGTAACGGCAAATCCACTGTCGGTCACCGGCGCGTGGGTATCATCCGCTACAACGGACAGTAGGCTAGTGATATAGCAGCATTGCCAAGGAGAATCACGTGCTTAACAAACTCGAGTTATAGACAGAGCAAACCGGGTATGAGATTTTTTGTCTCTTAAATAACCAAAACCCCGGTTTAAAATCCAAAAACACTTTTCTTTATTTGGTCCAAAGATTCCACATACAGTGTAATGTACTACTGAACTACTGATTCAAGTTGGATACATACAACAACAAAGTCTAAACCTATTTGCCAACCGACACGGTTTGGTTGGTTACAAAATTTCTTGACAATTCAAGTGTAATCCTATGTAAGGGAATGAAATCAGACTTGGAACAGTCACAATATCAAGCAGTTACAACCTTCCAAACTTCTCTGCACATGTCGATGATCTCGGTAACACCATCCTCATACATGACCTGGACAAAGTCAATGTTCATTCTTTAGATTTCGTAAACTGAGATAGAATGTGAACAACAGTGTTGGCAATAAGTCAAATGAATAGATACCAAGTGCTTATTTAAAACTCATCATATTGTGTAATGATTCCAAAACACCTGAAAAATGTCAACTACTAGAGTCAAAACCTTCATCTGAGCCGTGTAATACTGTTCTTTGGTGTGGAAGAAATTGGTTTTTGAGAAAAAAAGAAAGATAGTTATACTTTTGGTTCATGGGACGTGCTAACCAGATCACCGCACCAATGCAGTCCCGGCAACATATTTTCCTCTGGCTATGATTGTTCCAAGCTTGTCCTGACGCATCCAAATTGGTTTCTCTTACCTCTGAATTGAGAAGCTTGTCGATAATCGAGCCAAATAATTAATACTAACCAGCAATGCGTCTCCCTCGAGTTTTTCCCTAACCATATGTTTGAAAGGACAAGTTACTGTTTAGCAATCACAGGATGACTAAAAAAAAGTAAGGCAAAGCTCAAATTTACCTTGGGCGTTTTCCAGGTCACTTTACATGCCACTGGCTTCACAGCTTCTTCTAAGGTTGTGTTCTTAGTTTTGCAAGGTTTTGCACCTAGCTTTTTTCTGCAACACACTGCACCACAGTAGCAATCTTGATCTGCACCAAACTGAACAAACCTGCTATATTTATTAGTATCACACAACTAAACATTTACATTCAAATACTTTATTGTTGTGATGCAAGGAAATGTTCTTACTGGTAATCGTAAGTCAACTGCTCGCCTTTGTTTATGAAACGGGTAGCAAAAATGCCGATTCTTGTCTCGCCATCAATTATCCTAAATGGGAACAAAAAGGTTCATGATCTATAACTTTGCTCAATTGTTTTGAACAGAAGAAAAGTGAGAAGATGGATAATAAGTTACAAACGAACCATTTCTGCATCTCTGTGTTAGGACTGCAGCTGTGATTGATGTATCTTGATTTATTACCCTTGTGAGTAGCATCAATCACCATGTTCCAGTTTATCTGACACAAATAGAAATTTGTCTCGACCTTATGATTCAGCTTCCAAAGCCTTTCTTCACAAATCTTGTCGTCAATAACTACAATAAGAAATGGATATAAGAAGATTGATAAGAGTAAGCAGAGTAATCACAACAGTACTCTAACTATATATGAGAAACCAAAGGTAATAACATCACCTTCTCCCACATATTCAATGATAAACTCTCCTGAGTTGATATCTTCATCTGCTACAATCCCATATCCACATTTCTCTGTCTGCAAGCAACAACTTATTCAACTAACGTTGAAAATGCATTCTTTATATAAGACAACAAATTGTAATAAACCAACCTGAACTAACTTCATCTTCTTGATATGTCGTTGTTGGAACGGCTTGTTGGTGCATTCACTACTGCATTTGCAACTAGACGAACAGCTTGAGAGTAGAATCCTATACATCAAGGAAAAAACCAACAATACATCAACAATCAGAACCAATGCCGCCACGAATATTTAGTCAGACAAGTACTTGTGATCAGATATGGAACATACCCACAATTGCAATCGCTGCCACAAAGAGTTGAAGAACCAGGATCCAAGGAGCAAGAACAGAATATGCCATGATCCTTAACTTTCTTCTTGAGTTTCTTCTTCAAGTATATATCTTAAAACCAAGCTCGTCATGTGAAAACAAATAATATTCCACAGTTTTGTATGACAAAAAAAAATAGCATCTTGTGACAACAGAAAAGGATACTGCGCTTGATGAAGATAGGCTTCACATTATTCAACCGATCCGGAGATTCAAGTTTCTCCAATTCCCCAATCTGCTTTTTTAACTTCCTCAACGACTTCCTGATTTGATTCCGATCGGAACCCTGAAATCAGAGAAAAACTAAGATCATACGAGAAATAATTTCATAAAGAGAAGAAATGAAGATTGTGAATCGAACGTAACCTTCTTCGAGGAAGACATGGCAATAGACCGGATTAATTGGGAAAGATCTAAATTTGATGTTGAAACTTTTCAAAGCCTAATATTTGAAGAGAAGAAGAAGACGAGGATGATGATGAATTTGTAGTGGCGGATCCGATTTGCAGAGAGTGAAAAGACGTAACGGAGAAAGAGCGGCAGTTGCTGTTTTTCCTTTTGAGGATTTTGAAATCCTTCTGCGCAAAAGGCAATAAATCGGCTTAAAAGGGTAAAAGAGTAATATCGATTTATTTCCATTCATCCGTTTAAAGACATAAATGGGCTTCAGATTTTTGGACTGGCCCAATACAATCAAACCCATTTTGTTTTTGGTAACAAAATAATTAATTTATTACTAGTCATTTGCATTTATTCCAGACAGTTATATCATTCACAATTGGTAACTAAATAATTACTCCTTTTTACCGTAAAATTGATATTCTGTATATCAAGATATTCAACGCACAAGGAATTTTTTTGAACAATATATTCGATTTGCTTTACTTGGTTTAAGTCGCCGGTAAAATTTATTTGGTTTAAGTCGCCGGTTTAATTTAGTTTAACACTGATACATTTGACAAATACGAACTAGTGACAAAATTATACTGCCAATGGAAAAACATATTCGAAGCTAATATAAAATGTAATGATCCATATTCGAAGCTTAAAAGATATAATTACGTAAAATAGAGAAGAGAGAGAGAGAGAACACGAAACTTTTATTTCGTAAGGTTACACGAAATCGATCTTCCGCAATTCAAACTTCGTCTCCGTTAATTCGCACTCTCGTTCTCGTCTTCGTCGCCGGAGGTCGTATCAAGTCAGCCTCAACGATCCGATTTGTTTTTTCAGGTGATCTATCTTTATATTCTGCTAGAAATTCCAAAAGTTGTGAAAATTTCGTTCCTCGGATCGGATTATGAAACTCTCTGCGTTTGTTTAGTGATTAATCGAGCTCTTACTCTTGTTCCTTTTGATTCTTATGCTTTCTGGTGTATATATACGAGATTTTAGTTGCCAATTTTATAGTTGACTGATTGATCATTTGAGATTACTGTAGAGATCCGCCCTGGAGAAATTGCGTCGGAGTTCTTTTACTTATTGCATGATTGTGTCTCGAATTTCTATTGCTGCTGTGGATTTCTTCATTTTCGAGATTGTGCATATCGGATTCGAGTACCTTTATCTTACTCGTTGTGTTCATTAGATCATCTTTGATTCCTAAATTCGATTTTTGGGGCATATTGAAATGGAGTGTAATAGTGAGATTATAGAAGATAATGCATTAGCTCACTTTGAGAAGTAATTATTAGAGGTATCTCTGTTCAATTTTAGCCTGATCTATTTTTATCTCTTATGCTTTATTATTGCAGACAAAGGTTGATTCTCTGGGTATGAGTTTTCTTCTATGAGACAGACATGTTGTATTTGGTGCTTAATGACTAGGTAATGAAGGCTATATGTGATAGATTTGTTCCTTCAAAATGTTCTTCATCAAGCACAAGTGAAAAGCGTGATATATCATCCCCGACATCTCTAGTTTCAGATTCCGCGTCTAGTGATAACAAGTCAAACTTGACGTTATGCTCGGATGTGGTTGCCTCTTCCTCCCCAGTTTCTCAACTGTGTAGGGAAGCTTCAACTTCAGGGCATAACCCAGTTTGCACCACACATAGTAGTTGGACAGTTATTTTAAAAACAGCTTCTATGGCTAGCGGGGCAATTAGGAGATTTCAAGACCGTGTATTAGGGCCGAGTAGGACGGGTATTTCCAGCAGTACTAGTGAGATATGGCTCCTGGGTGTCTGTTATAAAATCTCAGAGGGTGAATCCTCAGAAGAAGCAGATGCTGGCCGTGTATTGGCCGCATTCAGACAAGATTTTTCATCCTTAATACTGATGACATATCGTAGAGGTTTGTATGCTCCCCCCCCTCAAACTCAAACCAGCATAAAACTGTTGACAGAATACTCACTGTGGCATTTCCAGGTTTTGAGCCTATTGGAGACACAACTTATACTAGTGATGTAAACTGGGGTTGCATGCTTCGAAGCGGCCAGATGCTCTTCGCACAGGTAGTTATTATTATCATTTTGCTGGAGGCTTCAGATTTCTTAATGCATGGTCTAAAATTATGTATCTTTAACAGGCGTTGCTATTTCAAAGGCTGGGAAGGTCTTGGAGGAAAAAGGATTCCGAGGTTAGCTTTGTTATCCAATATATGTTCTAGTAACTGAATATATAACAACTAGGATCATAAATCTGGTTGGTCATGAATCCAAGCCACTTAAAATGAGCTTCTTTGGTTTGGAAATGCAGCCCGCGGATGAGAAATACTTAGAGATCTTAGAACTTTTTGGTGATACTGAGGCTTCAGCATTCTCGATTCACAATCTTATACTAGCTGGAGAATCTTATGGCCTGGCTGCTGGGTCATGGGTAGGACCATATGCTGTTTGTCGATCATGGGAATCATTAGCTCGGAAGAACAAAGAAGAAACTGATGATAAGCACAAGTCGTTTTCCATGGCTGTTCATATCGTTTCTGGCAGTGAAGACGGAGAGAGAGGTGGAGCTCCAATTCTCTGTATTGAAGATGTCACCAAAACTTGTTTGGAATTTTCAGAAGGAGAAACTGAGTGGCCGCCAATTCTTCTCTTGGTCCCTCTGGTTCTCGGGCTTGACAGAGTGAACCCCAGGTTTGTGACTTTATCAAAACGATTTCTAGACGATAAGTGCTATAGACGTCAAGAATTTAGCTTTTCTTTTTCTTCATAAGATATTTTATCAGTCTTAAAAGAAAATTGATTGCTTTTAGTTTCATGCACACACAAATCTACAGATTGGAGGGTATATAATGATAGCAAACTTTGAGTGACTTCTTATTGAATTTGGCTATGCAATTATCAAAATCTTTCTGAAGAAAGAGACTAAATTTGTTCTCAGGTACATTCCATCTCTGATAGCCACTTTCACGTTCCCTCAAAGCCTCGGCATTTTGGGCGGCAAACCAGGTGCATCAACTTACATAGTTGGAGTTCAAGAAGACAAAGGTTTCTACCTTGATCCGCATGATGTTCAACAGGTTTTCTTGATCACTCCTTATAAATCTTTATTTTAGAATCAAACTAGAATTATTGTAGTTCCAAGAAAAAACTTAACACTTCGATCTGAAGTTTGAGACATATAAGGTGGTCCATATATATTTTCCTTATATTGTCTCCATCACATTCATTTATCTATTGTCTAATTGGTTTGGGGACTGATATTACTCAGTCCATGTGCTTCATATCATATTTCAGTCTCACTGATTGAGCCTTATCGGTAATGGTTGGTAGGTAGTGACAGTCAAGAAAGAAAATCAAGATGTTGACACATCGTCTTACCATTGCAAGTGAGTTTGATTGATCTTTTTGCCTCATTTAGTTCTCTGTCTCTACATGGTTCATACTTGTTCTTAGTAATCCTACTAAATCTGCTACAGTACCCTCCGTTATGTTCCACTTGAGTCACTCGACCCGTCACTAGCTCTCGGATTCTATTGCCAGCACAAAGGTATTACCAGTTTATAAGAGTGGTGGTCAATCCTATTTACGATTTGGCTTTGGTTTTGGGATAAACAAGTTATCGGTTTGATTCGGTTACTTCTTTTTTCATAACGTGGTCAATCCTACTTTGTAACAGATGATTTTGATGATTTCTGTATCCGAGCAACAAAGCTAGCCGGAGACTCTAATGGTGCTCCTCTCTTCACTGTGACTCAATCTCACAGAAGAAATGACTGCGGGATTGCAGAAACCAGCAGCAGTACAGAGACATCTACAGAGATCTCTGGTGAGGAACATGAAGATGACTGGCAATTACTTTGAACACTTCTCCTAGCCATTCTTTTCATTGTGTGACTTTGTTCAATTATCAAAATACCATTCTTTTTACATCGATACTAAGATTTGATGTTGTATAAATAAAGAAAAACCCAGATTAAAGTATCACCCACTCTCACTTGATTTATGTATTAAGTATTAACTATTAACGTTGACTTAAGTCAAAGTGTTCTACAACAGAGATTCTTCAAACGTAGATTGAAGAACACGAGAAAGGAAGACTCGAAAAACCAGAGGGAGTGTTGACGTGGCTCCACTTCCCGCCATTCTTCTCCGCCGTCGTCTTCACCATCATCGTTCCACTTTCTTCACCACCACCGCCAATCATTGCCACCGCTTGGCCACTCAAACTTCCAGCAAAAACCGAAGTCATCGTCGTCACCGGAAGCCGAATCGTATCCATAATTACCTTCCATTTCATCGAATCGTCTTCAACTTCCCAATGAGGCTGACTCTGTCTCTCGCTATCAATAAAACACCATAACCGACAACCTCTAAAATCTCCGGGGAATTCAGCAGCAGCCGCGGCGGTGCGACCTCTCGGACTCAAATCGGGAAACGGCCAGACATTCTCGATTGTCGACCATGAATTCGTAATCGGATCGTAAATCTCGCCGTCAGATCGGAATTGGCCTTGCGTCTCCGTTCCATAACCGCTCAAAACACAAAATCCAGGATCCGTCGCCATCGAGAATCCGTGACACTCGTCTCTTCCTTCCGTCATCGGAGGAAGCATCGACCACTCGTCTTTCTCTACATCGTACACTTCCGCCGATCGGAGAGCGTTCTTCTGATCATCATGTCCTCCGGCGACGTAAACCTTCGTCGAACCAACAGAAGCACAGGCGAAAAACGATCTCGCCGCCGACATCGGCCTGCCTCTTCTGAACCTTCTTCCGCTTCCTTCTCCGGCGAAGAAATCCAGAACAAAAACATCTCGCACAGGCTGCAACGTCTCCGGATCCCAACCGCCGATTAACAACACTTTCCCCGCGTCCTGAATCGCAACGCATTCGCAGAACAAAGGAATCCGTTCAGGAATCGCGACTCGGTGCCACGTGTCCAGCGTTGCGTTATAAACGCTTAAACCGTAAAGTGGCGTTCCAGTAATACGCGGTTGTAGCAGCTGCTGCGTCATCTGAGACTCGCCTTCTTCTTCCTCTTTCTTCTTCTGACTCATCTCACCACCTTCCATCATCGCCGGAGACGGTGGTGAAGTCAGAGGTTGAACAAGGCAGAGAAGAGATTCAGCTTTACCAAAACCTATCCGTTCCTTGATAAAAGAACGACTGGAGATAACGCATTTCCATGATCGGCAAACAGATTTGATGGAAGAATGAAACTGAAAAGGAACTCTAACCAAACACTCAATTGCTAATTCCTCTGGTAACCCTGGGATTAAATCTCCTCTAATCTCACCTGATTTCTTCTTTGACACTCCCATTAGTTATTACCTAATTAGAGCTACGAGACACTAACAGATTGTGAAGATAAAAGAATCTATGATTTGGATAGATCGGAAACTGTAAGAGACACTGAAGGAGATGCTATTGGTAAGAGAAGTGGCAAAGAGGCTTTTATAACAAAGAAGATAAAGAAGACACTGAACAAAACGGTCCCTAGATAATTATCGTCTTTTCTTCTTCTATTATTATCACTTATTTTGTTATAGATATTTTCCGAAAACAAACAAACAAGAATACAGTAAAATTACGAATTCAAACCAATAGTGTGATCTAGACACTCGACAAGTAGTCTACACATAATTTAAAAATGCTAGTATTGTTCAATTTGGATCACACAAAAAACTACAGGATAGGGCGGACAATCCAAAATGGACAATGTTTAAAAATTTGCACTTACAGAAAACGACAAATGTAAACGCATTTAATTAGTCGGCGAATATGGCAAATTTTATTTTGTATGGATCGATAATCTCTCTTGAATAAATCTTTTGAATGACTAGTAAAATTATTCATATAAATCTTAATTGAAGGACCACATAAAAATATTTCTTCAAGTTAATAGATTTGTATTTTCAGATTTAAGTAAAAAGGCATTCAATTATGTAAAAATTGCCGTGAGGGATTTGATTCACTCAAACTCGTACGAGAAGAGAACTATCATGTTATAATATTTCAATTTAAAGATAACTATTGGATAATAAAAATAGGTTCTAGAAGAAAGTCCATGTGGATACGATGACTTATCTTCTTTCTTATCCGAACTATCAGTACGGTGACACATGGACCATGCACCGTCGTCGTTACGTCCCCCTCAATTTCCCCTAAATAAATATCATCATCTACTTCAATAATGTTATGTATGATCCAAATATCCAAGTAAATATCATTACCATTTAACGAATTAACAATACAGTTTTACAGTGACGTAATTCTCATTTGTAAGAAGAGCAAGCCTTTTAAAATTCAGGTATCCTCGAGGTTTTATCTTTTTATATTATATTAGGGCACACATACCACTTCATTTAAGTATAACTTTGCTCTAAGAAAACTGATTGAGCCAAAACGAAACAAACCCAAACGATGCGGGGATGAAGTGGCAATGAACATTATCCAAAATGCAATGAATAATGTCCAAAATAATGCAATTGAATAACGAGTGTGGTGGGATCATAAGGTGTGACAACATTAAAAGACATGATCCTTTTCAGCCAATCCCTAACTCCTACCATCTGCCAACCTGTTCTTTATTTCTCCTCCCTGATGATCTATTCCATTACGATACGTACGTCTCTTATAAACGTGCTTATTACAAACGTACGTATCTTTTTTTTTGTTTTTCTGATAAAGATTTACAAACGTAAATTGAAACGGTTTCGTGCCCTGTTTTAAACATGGTTCATGTACAATTACTTATTATTTTCCAAGCTTATTAACAAATTAAGCTTACATTATGTTTTCCGATTTATATATTAGTTTATCATTTCATTCGCTTTTCTGTTTATGACTAGTATTTTTTCGCAATTGTTTAGTGTGTTAACATTTATTAGTAAATTAATTCCCTAATTTATTTGATATATGTTTGACATATAAGAAAAAATGTTATATCAACGTTAGAGGGAAAATCAGGTCTTGTCTTTATCTCGTTGTTTAAGACGGATGAGGAAAACAGTTGATATTCATAACATTTTGAAAGAACATAACCCAAATTAGTAGTATATTTCTATTTTAGTTCGTTGAAGAAACTGGATTTATTTCTCGAAATATTACTAAATCGAAAAAAGAAATGAAAACGTGCACATGTTGTTATAGTGTTTAACACTGATAAATTTCAGTTTTACCTTCTTCCTTTTTTTAAGGAGTCTAGCATGACAAGAGATCTTTGTTATCATTCGGAATATGAACGTATTATAAGAAAATGATTGTATTCAAAAATAGAATAATAAATAAATAAACGAGAAATGAGCTGTGCTTTCTAGAAGAACATCGATATCTCTTTTTCGTATTTTTCGTCTTTAAGGCTGGAAACAAACGAAGGCGTACTCCTACGCCTCAAATCTTTCATGCCTTTTGGCTTTTCCCAATTAAGATTATACATACTATTTAGCAAACAAAACAATGGTAGTAGCAATTAATCCAACAAAATAAGAATTTTTAGAAACGTAAGTATTCCTCCAAAAAAGATAAAATAGGTGATTAGTTTACCTTGCCAGACAACTAAATAAAATTAATGTGAAACTTAAGATAAAAGGCAGACGAGATTTTTTAGGTTCTGTGAAGACAAATCCCTTTCTATTTCGTTTTGACATGCATAGAAGTTAACACATACTACGGAAATGCTAAAAAAACGAGATAGTGTCGCCATGATAACTGCAATGCTGCTGAAACCCTCAACTTTATTAATGAACTAATGAAGCCAAATCATTTTTATTTTATGATTAAAAAGTTGCCAAGATTCGTGCTCACTCTGTCAAAGACAACAACTTTATCATTTTTCAAACAATAGTTGATTAAACTAAACTAAAAATGGGTATACAAAATGAGTTACAACGATAAAGACAACAACGACTTTCCCTTTGTTTGATTATTTAAAACAAGTCCGTGATAAGAAGAAGATCCCACTAATGGAAAATAAAATGTTATAAAAACTGGCGGCAATACACAATTGTGGCGACATTATGAACTTGCTCAATAAGGGAAAACTTTAAAGAAAAGAGGGAGAGATTAAACAATTACAACAAATCTACCAAACTTTTGACTATAAATAGATCACTACACATGTGGATTTGTCTCATCGAAGTAAAGTTTATTAAATTGAAAGAGCAAAAAAAGAAGTCTTACTAAACGCAAAGCATTAAAGAAATGGCAAAGAACCTCAACTCCGTTAGCTTCACCGTTCTCTTGCTGGTTCTTTTGGTGGCTTCCACCGGTACGAATATATTCTCTAATCTCTATTATACTTTGTGTGTATATGTATATGCAAAAAGTTACACTTACATAATAATCTTTTGCTGATGAATTTAATGAAATGTAAAAATGTAGAAATCCTGAAGAGCGATGCTGCATGCTTCACGTTCTTAGGCGAGTGCGGGCCGGAGCCGTTTACAGGTTCAAATGCTGATTGCTTAGCGTGT
>Ga0041059_1000261_pt1 | contig 36226 bp, 39 predicted proteins | sample AraColnosormetaG_FD_56232 | JGI IMG/M metagenome (GOLD analysis project Ga0041059, IMG submission 56232) | Arabidopsis roots microbial communities from North Carolina, USA - Col MF nosort | ecosystem: Host-associated > Plants > Roots > Unclassified | place: USA: North Carolina | collected...
AATTTTTTTTTTTTTTTATGATACTTTAACCGGTTTCACCAATGGAAACCGATTTATTACCAGTATCATACAAAATCTCAAAAAATAAACAAATATTAAATTAATATTAAAAAATTACTAATGATACTCTATGAATATCAACTATGTACATGTTCTAAGGATTAGAACATCCTTTCATCAGACAAATAGCTTTCCACTAGCTTCAAACTTGGTTTGACACCCAACAACAACTGTGACGTCAGAGTCGACACTACTAATATGTCTCCTCGGTCAATTTTGCTTCTTGGTCTTTTGCGAAAGGCTAATGCTTCTTCTAAATCTGAAATAAAAAGATTTATAACAATTTTTTGGTTTCAATGGAGAATCTCGGGTTTAACTTTAACCTAGGGTTAGATGCGAACCCTGCAATCGTTCTCCACATAAACAGATCTGGGAATAAATGTTAATTTCAATGGTCTGGCTCACGTTCATGTTTCAACCAAATCCTCCGCAGAATGCTCAACCAAATCCTTCTAAAATCTTCAAGGTCATCGACCGTGAGATTAAAAACTCCATATCACTGCTAGAAGACATCATAAGCGCTTCAGACCGCTTATGCAGCTTTGGCTACACTGATAAAACCTTCTCCAATGTGTGTGTCTTGCTTTCTTCTTTTAAATTTTTTTGCCAAGAAACCAAACTTTGGTTGCACTCCTTTGTAAAATCATCATATTCATTTAAATGATATTTGCACTTTAGCAAAAAAAAAAAGATGGATAGACAAATAAGTTTGAGATCTATTATCATCAATTTGAACAATTGCTGATAGAGATACGTCATACGACAAAAGACTTCAACTTTGATTTGCATCTAGAAGTTAATTTTTGAAACTCTTAGAAATTTCAACGTCAAAGTTTATTAAACAATTGCTGCATTTATTGTAAAAAAAAGTATTCAAAAATATAATTTAATATTAAATGTAAAAAAACAAACAAACTAGAGCTATGATTTACTCGTCAGTTTTTTTCCATCAAACTCAAAAATTACCAAGAAAATTTTAAGATTGTACACATTTTCAGAAGAAAGATGAATGTCTTGACACATTTACAAGTAAACCAAAAAAAATGAAGAACTTAAATAACTGAGATCACAAAAGATTCTCTAAGTTTCATTTCATCTCTTAGGCATTATTTATAAATAAATAAATTAATTAATTAATAATAATAAAAAAAACTAAAAAACTAAAAATGAAACAGGATGCCTGTAACTGTTGTCAGTGGGATATTAATGCAAGTGATCGTAATGTAAATGGGTCGTATGAAGAAGTAATAATTGTTGCAAAGTGTCTTTGCAAAATGAAAAAATATGTTGCATATTACCAACTAAAGCTTAAATATAATAAAATATAAGTTAGAATTATTATTGTTTTCATCTGACGATGGAAAACATTGTGTCTACTATATAAATTTGTGGTGAAACCTGGATCTCCATATATTATCATTGGTGGTGAACATGGAAGCCATAAGAGTTTTTGGACCAAAACTTGGATCTAGACTCTCTATTCGTTCTCACACCACTGCATTTCCGGCATGCAAACTCTCTCGCTTTCCGCTAACGTCATTTCCCGGTAAGCATGCACATCTTGTTCTTTTGAAGGCCACTACTATTCCTCTGGCGTCTGGTGACAAAGAAAATAATCGCAAATTCGAAAAGTTGGGTCCTTCTGAATGGGGCAATCAATTCCTTTTTGCTCATGTTGATCTCTCAGTAAGTCTCTGTCTCTTGCCATTATATAGAGGATATGAACTCATGCATGTTTCTTTTTTTAAGATGAATACCTTTTTTATAAGGAAATGGATGCGCTTGAGAGAGAGATTGAGGCACTAAAGCCGAAAGTGAGGGACATGTTCATGTCTTTCAAAGGAATGAAGTCGAACAAGAAGAATTTGTTTTTGATATATTTGCTTGTGAGTCTTGGTCTCGCTCATCATTTCGAGGATGAGATCGAGGAGAGTGTCAAAGGTTGTTCCCAAGAGATGGTGGAGATGATGGACGGTGAAAATGATTTGTACACAGTTTCCATCATCTTCTGGGTTTTCAGGACATATGGTCACAACATTTCTTCTGGTAAGGATTTCTAACTAGGTTTGTGATCACATGGATCCGGTTTAGATCGATGGATCCAAAATTTTATTGTCCGGAGATGGATCCATATAATTTTTCAAAATAGATTAAAACAGATTTAGATCCCGGATAATCATTATTTCACTCCAAAAGTATTTTTATTTGGTGTTAGTAAAATATAACAAAAAAACAATGACTAAATTACGAAATTTTGAAGTTGCTTATGTATTTTAAGTTATAGAGTATCTCTTGGAGATTTTCTAAGAATATTTAAAGAAACTTTAACCAATTTAGTTAAAATAATCAAATGAAAAAGCCTTACATATGAAAAGAAACTATATGTTATTCATACAAAAATATATATATATATAATTTAAGTGAGTGTAAGTGTTGGCATAAACAAAAAAGCGAGTGTAATCTCACTTCCTCCAACGATCGTCCGTGATTGAAAATAAAATACTATACTAAAGTCTCTTTTCAATATATCTATATAATTATACTAGGTTTGAGGGGAAAACAAATTATATGAGGTCCTCAAATTTATTTATTATGAAATTAACGCATAAAAAACAAAGTTGTAACTCCTAAACTTTTTTCATTGTTCAATATAGAAAATAATACAAGGTTACTATTTACCTTCTTAGGAAAAAAAAAACGTTTAAAAGAATATTTGGATATGATGTAAAAAAACATGAGAGAGTCCTGCTTGTGAGCATGATCGATGTTCGTACACAAGTCTTTCGTACACAAGTCTTTTTTTTTAATTTTGACAGTCTTATAAGTTATAACTAGATTCGTATATATAACAAAAGGTTATTATCATTTTGGTCAATAGATATTTTTAACAGATTTAAAGGACACAATGGAAAGTTTAAGGAATGTCTTGCCACCGATGCTAAGGGTATCCTAAGCTTGTATGAAGCTGCTCACATGGGGACGACAACCGATTATATATTGGATGAAGCCTTGAGCTTCACATTGAGTTACTTGGAGTCGTTAGCTGCAAATGGGACATGCAAACCTAATCTCGTGAGGCGTATACGAAATGCATTGGGTCTTTTGCAGAACAAGAACGTGGAGATATTAGTCGCAAAGGAATATATCCGGTTCTACGAACAAGAAGAAGATTGCGATAAGACTATACTCGAGTTTTCCATGCTTAACCTCAAATTCCTACAGCTACATTACCTTCAAGAACTCAAACTTCTTACAAAGTATGTAGCTATAATCTCCTCATGCAATACTTTACATGCATGTTTGATATATCCACATTTTGGAGCTTGACATGTTTTTCACGTTTGGATGCAAGATGGTACAAGGAACAAGACTTTGAATCCAAGTTGCCACCTTACTACAGAGACAGAATCGTGGAACTGCACCTCGCTACGCTAGCATACATCAATCCGAAATACTCACGTGTGAGGATTATTCTGACTATGATTTACACTATTCAAATAATTCTAGATGATACGTGTGACAGATATGCTTCTCTTCGTGAGGTCGAAAGCCTCGCTGCAACCATCGAAAGGTACATACCTTATCAAATTAGCTGGAGTCCGCATTAAAAAAAGGGTGGATGAATAATATCAGAGCCTAAATTTACATAAAATAAAAATTGATGATGAATATACGTATTGATAATGTAGATGGGATCACAATGATCATGCCATGGAGGGACTACCGGATTATTTAAAATCTGTGGCCAAATTTATATTTCATACCTTCCAAGAGTTTGAAAGAGAAGTGTCGTCAGAATCAGGAGGATCTTACAGCTTGAAAGCTACAATTGAAGATGTGAGAAGTCAAATTATTCAATATTAACCAACCTTAAATGATTTTTTGGAGAAACATAGTAATTGTAGTAGTAATGTTCACACTTTTGCGCCATTACAGTGCAAGAGAATGATGAGAAGCAACCTTCAACTTGCCAAATGGGCAGTAACGGGTCACTTGCCTAGCTTTGATGAGTACCTAGATGTCGCTGGAGTCGAGATCGCCGTATATTTTACCGTGGCAGGTATTTTGTTGGGCATGGAAAATATCAACAAGAAAGAAGCTTATGAGTGGTTGATATTTAGAGACAAACTCGTAAGAGCAATGTCTACAAAAGCACGACTGGTGAATGATTTGTTTGGCTATAAGGTAGGGGAAATGTATTCCCACTTTTATTTATTTTTTCGATAATCATATATTTGTTGTTATTTGATAATCAAACTTAACATGTGACATGATTAGGATGACATGAGGAGAGGATATGTCACGAACTCGATCAACTGTTATAAGAAGCAATATGGAGTTACCGAAGAAGAAGCCTTTAGAAAGCTTCATCAAATGGTTGCGGACGGTGATAAGATGATGAATGAGGAGTTTTTGAAGCCAATCAATGTGCCACATCAGGTTCTAAAAGCAGTCCTCGACACTTTACGTGCAATTAACATTTGCTACGACAATGAAGATGGATTTACCCGACTCAATGGTAATCTGAAGAACTACATCACGTCTATGTACGTTGATCTTTGAGGAATTTACCTAAAGGAAAAAAAAAAGAGAGAGGAAACACTTGTTTCCCATAACTATGAGCAGTCTTTGAAAGTTCAACGAATTTGTAGTTGTTGTTTTTTTTTCTTTTTTTTTTGTTGACAGATATTCTAAAAACTGGATATTTTATCCACACGTTATCGTTCTATGAGTTTGGTATCAGTGGTTTGTAATCAATTCCTACCTTGCCCATGTCTCCAAAAACAATGATTATTAGATGTAGAGAAAGATGGTAAAGTTTGTTATTTCTCATTAAAGGATAAAAATGATTTACAGTTTATATACTAAATAAGATTACAAATATTAAACTATATTGTATATGTATATGAACTATACACTATACTCTAATACCCTTCCCTCAATTCGAATTATTCAAGAAGGAAGAAAAAGACTTGAAAAAACATATCGAGACATGAGCATCTTGAACTTTTTGGAAGGAAGAGCCTTAATAAACAAGTCAACTAGCTGGTTATCAGTAGTGACATGCATCAGGTTCAGAAATCCAGTTCGTAATCAATCTCGAACTATGTGGCAGTCAATCTCAATATGCTTGTTCATGAAAGATTGAATTTGAAGCAATCTGAATTGCAGCTGTGCTGTCAAAAAATAGATTAGTAGGACCAATAACCTTAACATGAAGATCTCTCAAAAGTTGACTGGTCCAAAGTAATTCACAAGTTGTATCTGCCAATGCTATGTACTCCGACTCAACATTATTGCAAGGAGCTGTTTGTTGTTTCCGTGATTTCCATGAAATCAAAGAAGTACCAAAAAAACACACAGAAACCTTTAACAAAGCGCCTTGTATCCTGACAAGTTCCCCAATCTGCATCTGAGAAAACATGTAATCGAATTTCAGAGTTAGTATAATAAAAGAGACCACGACTCGGATCTCCTTATCTGACTCTACAATGAGCATCATCAAGATGATGAATTCTTGGTTGAGAAAGAAATTGACTCAGTGTGTGCATTGCATATGTAATGTCTGTCGTGGTGATGGTAAGATATAAAAGCTTGCCAATGAGAGCTCTGTAAACAGTTGCATCTGATAATATATCTTCACTTTCTACATGTAACAGTATATCAGAGTCCATTGGTGTAGCTACTGGTTTGGAGCCAGTAGACCTACACTTTCCAACAGATCCAAAGTGTATTTTCGTTGGCAAACTAAAATTCCAGTCTTGTTACGAGCTATTTCAAATCCAAGAAAATATTTCACTGGACCAAGGTTTTTGTGCTTAAAAGCAGTAGCCATAGTAGTCTTCATGACAAGGTGTCTGTATTACTGTTATAAAGTTGAATGGTGGGATATAGATTTAAACAACTTTTGCAACAAGTTCAAGAAGATTTTTTTTAAGTTTCATATCTGGTGGGATATAGACTACCGAAACAACTTATGCAACAAGTTCGAGAAGATTTTTTTTTTAAGTTTCATATCTGGCCAAATATGTGGAGACAACATATAAACATCCAACGTACTCGGAATAATCTGAAATTTGGTAGACAATTCGGGAGATGGGAACTAAAAGATTAAGTCGTTTAGTAGTTAATTCATAAGCTTATTGAACTATGTTTGGTTAAGGTCTTATTGAACTATGTTTGGTTAAGGTTTGTAAGTTTAAATTTCTTTCTCTGTTTTCAGCTATATAATAAAGAATATTTTACATAGAATAATATGGAGAGGATTCGGAAGAAAGTGAGAAAGATAATAAGAAAGATGAAGATGAAGACTATAACGAAGAAGCGAACGATGAAAGTAATGATAACAACGGCCAAAAAAATTGATAATTATGATGACAAGAAGGAATATGAAAAGTAATAAACAATGAAGCGTGAAGAGAAATACGAAGACATAGGTGTTGACAGCCAATTGAATAAGAAAACATAAAATTGATGTATGATTCTTTTTGATTATATTTTATTGTTTAACACTATTGATTTTTTATAATTTTTAAGATGGTGTATTTAGATTAAGAATTTTACAAATTATAATCAATCGTATGTATATTTTTACAAAAATATATCAAAACTATCTATGTGTAGCGTGAATTTAAAACCTAATCTAAGTACTATATATTATTAAACTTAAAGAACAGATTAAAAACGAAGTTCAAATCAGAGATCTACCAACTAAACAAAAAAAGTAAATAAAACGTGTTTCTCTGTGAAGTCATTGCTCTAGTATAAATTTGGTGGAGAAACCTGGAGTTTAGTTCCATACCATTGGCGGTGAACATGGAAGCCATAAGAGTTTTTGGACTAAAACTTGGATCTAAACTCTCTATTCATTCTCAGACCAATGCATTTCCGGCATTTAAACTCTCTCGCTTTCCGCTGACGTCATTTCCCGGAAAGCATGCACATCTTGATCCTTTGAAGGCCACTACTCATCCTTTGGCTTTTGACGGTGAAGAAAATAATCGCGAATTCAAAAATTTGGGTCCTTCTGAATGGGGTCATCAATTCCTCTCTGCTCATGTTGATCTCTCAGTAAGTCTCTGTCTCTTGCCGTTATATAGAGGATATGAATTCATGCTTATACCTTTTTTATTTTGAAGGAAATGGATGCGCTTGAGAGAGAGATAGAGGCACTAAAGCCAAAAGTAAGGGACATGTTGATATCTTCTGAGTCGAGCAAGAAGAAAATCCTTTTTCTATATTTGCTTGTGAGTCTTGGTCTCGCATATCATTTCGAGGATGAGATCAAGGAAAGTCTAGAAGATGGTCTTCAAAAGATAGAGGAGATGATGGCTAGTGAAGATGATTTGTGCACAGTTTCCATCATCTTCTGAGTTTTCAGGACATATGGTCACAACGTTTCTTCGGGTAAGGATTTTAGAGCATCTTCATCAACAAGAAACCCAAATAGTTTCTCAAACAAAAAAATATTAATATTTTACTATAATTTTATTATATGATTAAATTTTTATTTTAGTGAAAAAATTAAACCAATTGAAAGGAGAGAAATGTCATGATTGCATGTACAGAGTATCTCATAGTTTTTCAAGTGAGAAATTTAATACATTTTCTCTTTTTCCTTTTTATTATTTTAATCATTTTAATACTGAAAAACTCTATTGAAATACTCTCGATAGAGATGGTCTTATAGTGAGATCATACTATCTATGTATAAACTACACTAAACTAATAGTATATGCAATTAGCTAGGTAGCAGATAGAGGTTGACCGCATCTCAATATCTAGTACTTAAATATCCTTATTCGGATCCGGATCCATTAGCTCATGGATATAGGACGTAGAGTATCTACAAAAAAAATGAAATATCTAAAAGCTCATAAAATATTTAAAATATTTTCAAACTTGAAGTAAAAAGTTCGTTAAATGTTTCTATATAAATGTGATGTATTATATAAGAATATTTGAAGAAATCGTAACCAAATTTAGGTAAAATAATCAAAATGAAATAGCTTTCATATTAAAATTATATAAATTTAAATGAGTGTAAAAGCATCTCTATCACACAAATCCCTTCGGTGTCTTCTCGTGATAAAAAAGAAAACATATAATTTTAAAAATATATAGTATAATTGATCCCATTTCCTGGATCTACCTACCTCTCGTAGTACATCTCTGAACAAAAGGAAAAACTATCATAAAGTTTTGAAATATGTCTATATATTCGGTGCTTTAATTCTTCAAATAATAGTAATAATAATTCCACATCAAAAATATGTTTTAAGAAATTATTTGATAGAAACTACAATAATGAGACGATATACGTACAACTGTATAATGTATGCTATTATTTGATTGGTATGTATAACAAAGGTTATTCATTTTGGTCAATAGATGTTTTTAGGAGATTCAAAGGAGACAATGGAAAATTTAAGGAATGTCTAGCTAAAGATGCTAAGGGTATCCTGAGCTTGTATGAAGCTGCTCACATGGGAACAACGACCGATTATATATTGGATGAAGCCTTGAGCTTCACATTGACTTACATGGAGTCGTTAGCTGCAAGTGGGACTTGCAAAATTAATCTCTCAAGGCGTATACGAAAAGCTTTGGATCAACCGCAACATAAGAACATGGAGATAATAGTCGCAATGAAATATATCCAGTTCTACGAAGAAGAAGAAGATTGCGACAAGACGCTACTCAAGTTTGCCAAGCTTAATTTCAAATTCCTGCAGCTACATTACCTTCAAGAGCTCAAAATCCTTTCAAAGTATGTAATCAAACTCTTGAATAATTACTAGTATTTATTCTTGTATCTACCTTTTGGAAGCTTGACATAGTTCTATTGTTTGGATGCAAGATGGTATAAGGACCAAGACTTTAAATCTAAGTTGCCACCTTACTTCAGAGACAGACTCGTTGAATGTCACTTCGCGTCACTAACATGCTTCGAACCAAAATACGCACGTGCGAGGATCTTTTTGAGTAAGATTTTTACGGTTCAAATATTTATAGATGATACGTGTGACAGGTATGCTTCTCTTGGTGAGGTTGAAAGCCTCGCAGATACCATCGAAAGGTAACAAACACTAGCTAATTAGTGTAGCATTTAAACAACAAAAAACGGTGATCGCACTTAATTAGCTACATTTAATGATTTTTGAAAAACATACTATTTTTTGTAGAGTACGTTTTCAGATGCTTAATTGCTAAAATTTACAGATTAGTATTCATTTATATACATAAATGAAGGAAGTCACTTATAAATTAAATTTTACATATAGAGATAGTAAAAAATTTAATGAACTTTTTTTCTCTATGGTGATAACAGCAACACTGATTTCTGTAGGTAATTTTTAATTATTTAATTACCTTCAAGGATTATAGCTATAAAATTTTAATATCAGGATAATTGGAAACACTAAAGAAAATCCTAAAACTGTTAGTAAATTTAGAATTTGGTTTAGAATTTTAATTAAGAAACCTCTCCGCGATGGTTCAGAATGAGAACTATTAAAAAAAAATGGGCTACTTTTTTACATCTTTAATTTATTTCCATTCTTCCACTTGTACATAACTCTTTTGAAATTTCACGGAATTTGTTTTTCCGAAGTTTCTTTTGTAAACTTTTTTTCTTAAACAATCATGTACGTAGTATATTTTTAATTAATGTGTGGGTGACAAAAAAAAAATGTAATTTCAAACAAAAAAAGTTAGAATTTGGTGTTATTTAGTTAATAACACTTCATAAAAATTCTTTAAACATATTGCTAAGAATAAAACATGGGATAATGGTAAATAAAATGAAAATTTTAAAATGAGAAATTAGGTTGGATATTTAAAATGAGGAAAATGCCACTTTGTTTAGATAAACATTTTTTTAAAATTAAAAAGATGCTTTTCAATTGTTCATATAACCCTCAAATTTTATTAGCAATTTTTAGTATCGATTCAGTAAATATGTAATGTATAGTAGTAGAGACATGAATTAATGTCATGTTTCATGAAAAGAGAATTAACAAAAATAATACAAACACTAGATCATTTTTAAATTTCTCAACGTAAATATGATATTTTATAAAAATTGATGATGACCATACGTCCATAAATATTAATAATGTAGGTGGGATCCCGATGATCATGCCATGGATGGACTACCAGATTATTTGAAATCTGTAGTTAAATTTGTATTCAATACCTTCCAAGAGTTTGAAAGAAAGGTTGGAGAAGAGAACTAATAGCAAAACTCAATGATTTTTTTTTTACGATCATATATAGTAGTAGGTCACTATATAGTAAATGTTTACACTTTTGAGCCGTTATTGCAGTGCAAGAGATCGTTGAGGATCAACCTTCAAGTCGCTAAATGGGTAAAAGCGGGTCACTTGCCTAGCTTTGATGAGTACCTAGATGTTGCTGGACTCGAGCTCGCTATATCTTTTACCTTCGCAGGTATTTTGATGGGTATGGAAAATGTCTGCAAGCCGGAAGCTTATGAGTGGTTGAAATCTAGAGACAAACTCGTTAGAGGAGTAATTACAAAAGTCCGATTGTTGAATGATATCTTTGGCTATGAGGTAGGGAAGATTTTCCCATTTTTAGTTAATTTTTCGATAATCATATGACGTTGTTCTTTCATAATGAAACTTAACAAGTGACATGATTAGGATGACATGAGGAGAGGATATGTCACGAACTCGATCAACTGTTATAAGAAGCAATACGGAGTTACGGAAGAAGAGGCTATTAGAAAGCTTCATCAAATTGTTGCAGACGGTGAAAAGATGATGAATGAGGAGTTTTTGAAGCCAATCAATGTGCCATACCAGGTTCCAAAGGTAGTCATTCTCGACACTTTACGTGCGGCGAATGTCAGCTATGAAAAGGATGATGAATTTACCCGTCCTGGTGAACATCTCAAGAACTGCATCACGTCAATTTATTTTGATCTTTAGAACTTTGGTTTATCGAACTTACTTTTGAGTTTTAGTTTGTAACTGGGTACTCGCTCTACAAAACTATATCTCGTCTCTTGTCTTGTGTTTTAAGATACCTGAACTGACCATGTCTTTACAAAACAAGTCTTTGTTTTTTTTTCAATTGTTGTTTGTTCCTCAAGTCAAGGTTTGCTTTGTGCATTGAAAATTACTGATGCTTCTACAAAACTCCGTCAGGTCTACAAGAATATACTAGAGAATGCACAAGCATTAAGCAGATGCTAGACGGTTTCGACCACATAAGACATTCGTTAGTTAAGAACTTATAACGCAGAACTTAAAAACACCAACATCAAAAAGTTTCTCAAAACTTTTGAGAAAACTCGACCATTGTACAGATTTTCAGAAGTAAAACCAATGTCTTGCCACATTAAAGAAAGTAGACGAAAAAGAAGATTAAAATATCTGAGATCATAACAGATTCTCTACGTCTCATTTCATCTCTTAGGCTTCAGTGATGGGAAACTCAAAGACGACATCTTTGCCAGTGAGCTTCTTGTAAACCGCAGAGAAAGCCTCAACCTTGTACTCTGTGTTGTTCCTTTCCTTTGGGTCCAAGAAGACCTTCAACCACACAAATCCCATTTATTAGATAAACAAAAAATTACATCTTCCTGTATGGTAATAATCTTCGAATTTTGACTTACCTTCATGATTTTGGTACCGTCGAGTCTGTACCTTGTGCGCTTCCCAACAATCTCTGCAGGTAAGACCACATCATCAAGAATAGCTTCATGGACTGAGGTCAGAGTACGGTTGCGTGGTCTCTTTGCCGCTGAACCCTTCTTTGGCGGCCTCACAATCCTCCTTGTAGCAATGAGGATCACATCCTAAGCACAGGGAAGAGAGACAAAGATAACACTAAGAAGCTAACCAATTGCACAGTGACTCTAAAACCGGTAATTGAAACACAGAAAGCTTATTTACATTCTCAATATAACCCAATGGAACATAACTTCATTCTTAAGAAAACTAAAGTAGCATCAATCCATCAATCAAACCAATGCAAGTCGAGAAACTTAACAGAACACCAATAGGAACATGAAAAGGTAAGAAAAACTCACCTTTCCACTGAACTTCTTCTCAAGTTCACGAACAAGCCTAACATGGATTTTCCGGTAAGCTTTTCTCAGTCTGTAAGGAACATTGACAACAATTGCCTTGCGTCCTCCAGAGATATCAACTTGACTACAAAAACGGAAAGAGATTGAATTTTCTCAGTTGTTATCTTTTTCCTAGATGTAACAACAACACAATGTAGACGAAACCATCTAATCATAAACAAAAGATAAATCACTCACACAGCCGAGTTGACGTATAAATCCTTCAGCTCACTTTTCAATTCTTGATTGGTGTTCTCCAAATCAAAGAAAGCCTAACAAAGCAAACAGAGATATCAGAAAGTCTAAAACTTTAACCAATTCTAAGTAAAACCTAAATAAAGATCAAACCTGAGCAACTTGCTCATCCAATTCAGAAAGTTCCACACCCTTCTCCTTATGAATCTTATGCTGAGCCGAAAACATCTCCTCACTCAAATGCAACCTCCAAAACCTTGATCAGAGCACTCTGGATCAAAAACATTTCAATAATCAACAAAAATGATACTTTAAGCTCAACACACACAAAACACTTAATAAGCATCTAGCATTGATCACAACCCAGACCAAAAGAAAGTAACTTTACTGAAAAGTTCATCATATCACAGATCAATGCAACAATCAAACATTAAATTTTACCGCGAAATACAACAAATAGAGAACAAACAAAGAAACCCATCTCTGAAATTAAGATCCAAGAGAATATAACAGAAGAGAACGAAACAAAACGCACCTGAGGCTAATCCGCCAATGGATACTGAAGCTAATCTCCGCTGAAAAAAACCCTAAAGCTCGAGGAGGAGGATAAAGAGACTTTATAAAGGATGATCTAACGGCTGCGAATTACTAACATGACACGTGTAGGTTTAGGATTGTAAGTAAATGAAAGCCGTTTGATCAAATCTGAGCCGTTCAATGTAGATGGCGTGGCGTTAACTTAACAAAGCCACGTTTTGCTCACGTGTTACTGATCGTATCTTATCATTTCCTCGAATAGATAAACAAAAGCCGACACCGGAGAGATCCTTACCGTCTCACTTTCTCCGCTTCTCTTGTTTGTCACTTTTCGTTAAACCCCAATTCACGGCAGAATCTTGATAATTGGAGAAAACGAAAGCGTTTATGGTGTTGTGGGAGAACAATTCATAGTTGTGAAGTTAGTTGGATTCAAGGTGGGTTAGTTGAGAAAACATTGACTTCCTCTTTAATTTAGGAATCTGATCAGAAATGTTCACCAAACTAGTCAGACTCACATATGATTTGAGCTGCGTAAACTCTGTGTTAAAACTTCAAATAAAGTTTAGATTTTGATGAATGATATAGTCTCTGTCGTTTGAGTTTAGAGAGTCAGTTTTTTTGGGATAAACTAGTGGCTTTGCCTAAATATTTGAAATGGTTTTACCAGGTGAAGAAATCTAAGTATGTCGAGCAGAACTATGGATGTTCTAGAAGGTCTGGTTAAAGATAGTTCACTTAAATGGTTGCTTGGGAAGCAAAGTTCTTTTGATGAAGAAATCGAAGAGATTGAGAATTCTCCATCTGCTGGTGCCAATTGGATACCTGAGCTTTCTCCAGTAGCAAATGTTGTTATTCGCAGGTGTTCAAAGTAAGAACCTTTCATTTTTAGTTACCTTTTTAATCCACAGCATTGAATTCGGATTAAAGGTCTTATATGGAGTTTAGTTCCTGTTTGAGAAAAAGTTCAATTCTTGATCAAGATAAGCGAGCTTTTGATTTGTTACTGTACAGTAATGGGAAACATTTGATGCAGGATACTTGGTGTTGCAGTAAGTGAGCTACAAGATAGTTTCAAACAGGAGGCGTCTGAGTCTGTTAAGCAGCCTTCAATGTTTCCAAGAAACTTTCTAGAGTACTGCTGTTTCAGGGCACTTGCACTGTCTGTTGGAGTAACAGGTCATTTAAGTGATAAAAGTTTTCGACGTTTAACTTTTGATATGATGGTCGCTTGGGAGGTGCCTTCCGCTGCTAGCCAGACATTACTCAGTGTAAGTAAGGACTTTTGATTTCTGTGTCTGTGGTCTATTGAGTCAAGACTTGGTCCTTATATTTTCAAACATGGAAGCAGGTTGATGAAGATCCAACCGTTGGTTTAGAAGCCTTCTCACGGATTGCTCCAGCAGTTCCGATAATAGCTGATGTGATCATATGTGAGAATTTGTTTGGGATACTGACTTCCGTCTCAAACAGTGTTCGGCTTCAGTTTTATGTTTATGACAAGTATTTGTATGGACTTGAAAGGTAAATATAATCTTTCATCCTTATAAACATTCTCCAGAAGAACATTGTGAATCTGAATCCGGGATCACTTTCTAGAGCAATAAAGAAGATGAAGAGCCAGTCCGAGTCATCTTTACTTTCTGGTGTTCGATCAAAAGGAGAAAAGATTCTTGAGCTCGATGGTACAGTTACTACCCAACCAGTTCTTGAACATATTGGAATATCTACATGGCCAGGTATGTTTTTCTCTGCACAAGCAAAGTGTGAAAATTCTCCTCTCTATTTGGTTGATTGAATTTAGTATTGTTAAATGCAGGTCGCTTGATTCTTACTGATCATTCACTATATTTTGAGGCTATAAAGGTTGTATCCTTCGACACACCAAAGCGTTATAGCCTATCTGATGATCTGAAACAAGTCATTAAACCCGAGTTAACCGGTCCTTGGGGGACTCGGCTTTTTGATAAGGCCGTCTCTTACAAGTCTATTTCCCTGTAAGGAATGATGTTATTATGACTTGTTTTGTATTCACTTCTTTTCTTACTGGTTCAGTTACATATTTTAATGTCTCTTGTTCTGTAGACCAGAACCAGTAGTAATGGAGTTCCCTGAGCTTAAGGGTCACACACGAAGAGATTACTGGCTCGCGATAATCCTAGAAGTGTTATATGTTCACAGATACATAAAGAAGTTCAAGATCAACAGTGTGGCGAAAGATGAAGCTATCTCAAAAGCTGTCCTCGGCATATTACGCGTGCAGGCCATTCAAGAAGTTGGTTTGACAAACCCTGTGCGTTACGAGAATCTTCTTCCGTTCAATCTCTGCGATCAGCTTCCTGGTGGAGATCGTATACTGGAGACGCTTGCAGAGATGTCGAGTTCTAGAGTACTTGACCGAACTGCCAAAGCCAAAGAAGGTAACATTAATTACGTATTATGCAAACTGTAATTTCCTGGTTTTACAGAATTCTATGTTGATAAAAATTCTTTTATCAGGGACATTGCACTCGATCTCGGCCTCGGATATGGTTTCGCAGTTGGGTTTGGTGTTTGGAGCAACAAGTCCAAAGAGTAGAAGTAGTCTAGTGGTAGGTGAGGTGATGGTTGGAGATGTGAATCCATTGGAGAAAGCAGTTAAGCAATCAAGAAAGAACTATGAGAAAGTGGTTCTTGCGCAAGAGACTGTTAATGGAGTTAAAGTTGATGGAATTGACACCAATGTAGCAGTGATGAAGGTAAAAAAATAAAACACAACAATTGTAGCATTTCATGCAATAGATTTTAAAGACTGAGGTTTTTGCAGGAACTACTACTTCCGGCTACAGAAATAGGGAATTGGCTTTTGTCATTAGTATATTGGGAAGATCCATTGAAGTCTTTTGTTTTCTGTCTCTTGTCCACTTTCATAATTTACAGGTAACATCTTTTATTATGCATTCATTTTGTTTGTTAGCTACAATTCTCTGAAATCTTTTGTTTTTCTTCCGGGGTTTAGGGGGTGGATTGGCTATGTTTTCGCGATTGCAACTCTCTTTATAGCGGGTTTCATGGTTCTAACGAGATATTTCAGCAATAGAGAGAAAGTAATGATCGAGCTGAAAGTCATGGCACCGCCTCCTATGAACACAATGGAACAGCTTTTAGCGGTCCAAAACGCCATTTCACAGCTCGAACAGTTAATCCAAGACGCAAACATTGTTCTCCTCAAGTTCCGAGCTTTATTACTTTCGCTTTTCCCACAGGTCTCTCTCTACCTTCAATTCCAACTTTTTAAGCGTTTTCCAGACGTGGTTTTTAGTTTTCTGCAACCACTTAAATGTTATCGAAAAACAGGCGAGTGAGAAGTTTGCGGTTGCGATTGTGATCGCTGCAACGATGATGGCATTGGTGCCTTGGAACAATCTGATTCTGGTGGTGTTTCTTGAACTGTTCACAAGATACTCACCACCACGAAGAGCAAGCACGGAACGGTTGATGCGGCGGCTTAAAGAGTGGTGGTTTAGCATTCCGGCTGCTCCGGTCCTTCTTGAACAGAGCAAAGACGATAACAAGAAAACCAAGTAAAAACATCTGAAAAAAACTACGTCGGTTTTCGTCCCACGAGAGTACGAAAAAAAACAGAGAACAGAGCAATGTGTAATTAGTTACGTTTGTTTGTATATTTACATGTATCATGTATGTTGTAGAAAAGTGTTTGGTTTTACACCAAAAAAATTATAGAAAATAGTTTATGTTCGTGGTAAAATCACATTTAGCTGAATGATATAGAAGCAAATCCTCTTATAAAAAATCATGTTCTTTGTTTTTCTGGTGGGCACAAAATTAACATTTTTTTATTCAGCATAATAATCACACAACAAAAGCGAACTCTCACTCTCTATGACTCTTTATCTTCTCGAGATTTGCTTACAAAGCAGTAGCATTTTGCGGCTGCTCTATCTGGAGAGGTTCCTGCAACTCTGGATTTATTGGAAACAAATGGCATTGTGCGTATTGCGCCATCAATTGATCCACAAGAACTAGAGCCACCATTGCTTCCACCATTGGCACAGCTGCAAACAAACACAAAATCAAAATCCCGAATAATAAAGTGAATTGATTCAATGGTTTGGATTCGGTGTATATAATCACCTCGTGGAACAACACAAGGATCATGACGACCACGCGCAATCATTTCGGTTTCTACCTTGTCTCTGGTTACCGTATTTTGCTTCCTCTGCGCATTGGAAAGAAAACATCAATGATCTCAAGCTGACATTTGTTATGTTTATAAAGATCCTGCATGAGTTTATCACAAACTTACTCCAATTGTTGATGTTGGCTTGAAGGCTACTCTCATGTTTATTATTTCACCATTTGAGATCCCTCCCTATACAAATTGACCAATATTAGGAATTCTCTCAGGAGAAATGTAGTTTATTATTGACATATTAAATACAAGACTTAACTAACCTGAATTCCACCAGATCGGTTGGTTCTGGTACGTATTCTTCCATTTTCATCGGTATAGAACTCATCATTGTGTTCAAGACCAGTCAAAAAGGTACCTGCGGGTTCATTTGCGTATGATTTATACAGCTCCAAAGGAGGTTGATTTTAGATTGGACAAAGGAGAGAAAAGTATAACTTTCTATACCTGCAAAGCCGCTTCCAAACTCAAATCCCTTAGTTGCAGGTAGCGACATACAAGCTTTTGCCAGTTCTGCTTCAAGTTTATCGAAAACCGGTGTACCAAGCCCCTGCGAATAGTAGTTTAAATAAGCATTCACTGAAGTTCATTAATCAAACTACATGAGGACGCACAGATTAAGCTCATGGTATAGTGAGTTCATACACGTGGAGCATTCCGAACAATGCAGGTCACAACACCACCAACAGAGTTCCCTTTTGTCCTGACAGCATCAATCGCAGCTATCATCTTTTCCGCATACTCGGGATTAGGGCATCTGACAATGTTATTTTCTATCTGTAAAATAAACAAAATGAGGTAAGAATATCACCAGAAGAACCTTAATAAGAAGAAATACTATTAAGAAAATAGTTATAACGGTGGATGAAAGTTGCAGAAAATTGACAGCAAGAACCAGGTCACCAAAATGGGTTTTACCTCCGTTACAGTATGAAAACTACTCAAAAAACAACATGTAAATTATACTTTGAAAAAGGATTTGCACCTGTTCGAGTGTTAAATTCTCGTGGTCTACCAATTCTTCTGGAAGTACAACATGGTGAACTTGCGAGACATAGGCAAGAATCTGGAGACACAAAAAAACAACAGAGACAAACATAAGCAAGTCCAGAAGCAAACTTTAAAGAGTTGCGTGAATCATTAGAATTGGGTCACTGAGTTAATAAGGGGCATCTTATTTGCAAGGATATACTAAGATAGAAAAAATAGAGAGATGAAAGAAGAACCAAACATGAGAAGGGATATAAAAAGTTCAATGTAAATTGATTCTTTGAGAGCAGTGTCATTTGCAAAATCAGAAAGTAAACACACCTCAGTTCCTGCAAATTGCTTCAAAATTTTCTTGGCCAAAGCTCCAGGAGCAACTCTTCCAATGGTCTCTCTAGCTGAAGATCTTCCTCCACCCTTGAAAAGAATAACGCTTAAGGTATGTTAAGCTGAACAATGCCTTTGAACACATAAAACCTTACCAAGAAAAGTAGCATGTGAGTAATTTAACAGAAAAAGATACCTGCACTGATCTGACACCATACTTCATGTCATAAGTTGCATCAGCATGCGATGGTCTATAGGCAACCGACATTTCACTGTAATCCTGAAAATCCAGTGAGTTCCTCAAAGGTTAGAATCTACAGGCTTTCTATACTTCAAAACTGTTGTCTTTCTAATGCAAATAGCAAAAGTCTAGTTAACAATATCGAGTACAGTTATATGCATAGAGAAGTAAAAAAAACTTACAAGTCCTCTCTGATCTGTGTTTGGTACAAACACATGGATAGGTGTTCCTGTCGTCATTCCTGCAAATTTATGGATATCAACAATTAGAACAACGGCTGAGAAACAAAATCAAACTCAAACTATGAAATAGAATGTATAACTAGACCTTCAGAGACTCCAGACGATATCCGGCAAGTATCAGTCTCTTTTCTAGGAGTTGTGATCCTGCTCTGACCAGGCCTCCTAATAAAGCAAACCAACATGTAAATCAAACGATCATATTATATAGTAAGAGCTTTCTTCTTCCTCAAAATACCTTCTATCGAGATCGAATTGCAAATCAGATTCAGTAAGTGGAATACGAGGAGGACAACCATCAATGATACAACCAACTCCTCCTCCATGTGATTCTCCAAAAGTTGAAACTCGAAAATGAGTCCCATATGAACTTCCAGTAGCTTGTATCTCTGCCAATTTAAAAACCAGAATTCAAAAACTCCTAAAGCTTTCAACTTTCCATCTCCCCAATTCGTTCTAATGGAAATGTGAATCAAATTCAGTCAACCATAACTGCCCTAAAGATTCAAATTACACATCTTTCTTCTATATGCTAGAAACAGAAAATCTAAGAAATTATCGAAAATAATCAGAGAGAGAGAACTCACGGAAGTTCTTCCTGGTTTGGGTACGGAGAGAGATCTGAACGGCGGGAGAAGAGAGACGACGGAGCTCCGAGGGAAGAGAAGAAGAACCGAGTTTGGTGGATCCGAGAATGGATTTCGAAGTGAGAGAAGACGACGCCATGATCAGGATTCCAAGGCAGAAGAAAGATGATTGAGAAAGGTTTAAAGGAGAGAAATTTGAAGTTGGTGGCAATTTTGAGGGGGTTGGTGAGTTAGGACATATATTATGCCTAATTGCAAATGGCTCTTGTGGTCTTCTTCTTCGTTGTGCAAATGCAAATGCAAAATTCTCCACCTACCAACAACACTAACCCAAAACGACGAGGACCAAACCATAACTGAGAATAGTTCCAATTAATTTGGTTTATCTCCGGTTAGTGTTTTCAAGTGAGATGGGCAAATATCGCTTCTTCTTCAACCCCTCTGTTTCTATAAGAGTCTTCTCATTTGTGCAAAACTCCAACACAATTACACAACTCACAAAACTTCACTTTGAATTTGAGTTGTTCTTACTACAACTTGGAATCCTTTCATGGTATCTCTGACTCTTATTACTAACTTGATACCCTATTACCCTGAATAACCTCATCCAAGCTTGGAGAATACTCACTTGTAGCCCTTTTGGTAATAACATTGGCAGCAAAAAAAAAATAGAACCTGCAATTGCATATTTGCATTCCTCTTATCTCATTTTTCACTCCTGCAACTATAAGTATGCAGCTATTGCCATTGTTTCTTCAATTAACACAACTTCCAAGCACCGGTTATCGCAGTGTATTGTTTGTTCTGTTCATTCTTAGAACCAAAACGTTAGACATCATGGGACCTGTTTGGAGTGGATGATAACTAGAGAGAACCTGAACAAACACCCTGAAAAACAGAGTAAAATGATATACCAAAGCCGATTCAATGATTGCATCTCAAATCTCACTCAGTTCAGGTACACACAAACAAACACTACTCTTGCTTTCTAATAATGTTACAGAGACAAGAAAAATGGAAACAGATAAGCTTGGATCAGAAGAAAAAACAGTGGAGATTTTAGAGTTTTTTTGTTTAATGCTTTGTGATTCTTTCAAGGACTTGGAAGTAGTCGGGGAAGGTTTTCCTGGTGCAACCGGGGTCATTGATGGTGATTGGAACATCAGCACAAGCTGCAAGAGAGAATGCCATTGCCATTCTATGATCATCATATGTATCAATCTCTGCCGGTTTCACCTTTTTCGGCGGAGTAATCACACAATAATCTGAACCTTCTTCCACTGTAGCTCCCAGCTGGACACAAATACCGCAAAATTTCTTAGAATGAGCACTGTAAACAGAAAGAGAGAGAGAGAAGAAGAATTTTACTTTTCTAAGCTCTGTGCAAATGGCAATCATCCTTTCCGTCTCCTTTACTCTCCAGCTAGCCACTATATTGACCAAATAGAATTAAGTGACCATGAATCTTGAGAAACCTTATATTATAAGAGAGAGCTTTTTACTTACCATCTCTAATGGTGGTTGGACCATCGGCAAAGAGAGCAACGACGGCAAGAGTCATTGCTACATCAGGCATTTTGTTCATGTTGACATCAATAGCCCGCAAGTGTCTCATTCCAAAAGCATCTCTAGACGGCCCTGTCACAGTCACACTGTTCTCTGTCCAGGACACTTTACATCCCATTTTCTCAAGAACCTCGGCAAATTTCACATCTCCCTAGAGATTCATCACAAAAATTGAACTTAGATTCTTGCGAATATGTTACATACAACTTGTCAAAGCCTTAAAAAGATGAAACTTTGACCTAAACGAATTTCACTATAAACTTAACAGCCTCTTTGATGATTCAGTGTACAAATATTACCTGCAAACTGGTCGTTCCACAACCTTCAACAGTGACAGTTTCACCGGTAATGGCAGCACCAGCCAGGAAATAACTAGCACTAGAAGCATCACCTTCTACGTAAGCATTACCCGGCGACCTGAATCATTTCCCATATTAGTCATTATTTTGTCAATCTAAGGTATGTGATTTCAGAAAAGGAAGAGAATAATAACTCTTACTTGTATTTTTGCCCACCCTTAACAAAGAAACGATCCCAGCTTTCACTATGCTCAGCACTTACCCCAAAACGTTCCATCAACTTCAATGTCATTTCAACATACGGAACAGAAATCAATTTATCGACAATTTCAATTTCGACGTCTCCAAGAGCTAAGGGAGCTGCCATGAGCAGAGCGGTCAAGTACTGACTACTAATAGATCCAGAAAGCTTCACCTGCAAATGCAAAAAATGTTCGATGCGTCAATAAAGAAACCATACAAGGAAAAGGGTAATCAAGAGAGAAAACTAATCCCTACTAAAAAAAAACAATTCGTTTTCAGGAACAATACATTGACAACAAACAAAAAAAATGAAATCTTGTCAAGTAAGGCTATGATGAACACAAATTGCTGCAAGTGTTTATAAAGTTATAAATTCACATGCCATTTGCAAGATCTCACCTTTCCACCAGGAAGGCCACCATTAGCGTTGACACGAACAGGAGGGCAGTTAGTGCCAAGAGTACATTCAACATCAGCACCAAGCTGCTTAAGACCAACAACCAAATCCCCTATAGGTCTCTCTCTCATCCGAGGCACCCCATCAAGGACATAACTGAAATAAACCGATTGAAAAGCATCAAAACAAGATCGATTCTTAAGAAATCAAAACTATTCAGCATTTACTCCTTCAATATACCTTGCGTTGCCACCTGCAGCAGTAACTGCGGCGGTAAGTGGACGCATTGCTGTTCCTGCATTGCCGAGGTAAAGTTCGATATCACTCTTGGAATCAATGGAAGCTGGAAATACCCCGCCACATCCTTCAACTACAGCACGATTGTTTTCACTGTGAGTTTCCACATTAAGTCCCAATATCTTCAACGCATCAAGCATGTAATTGATGTCATCACTGTTCAACAAGTTGTCCACTACAGTAGTTCCCTATATAAGCACAGCAAAATGGTAAAGTTTATATCTTTAATAATCTAAATTCGGAGTACAGAGAAGGAAGAAATGAAGTGATACATTTATATATACCTCAGATAGAGCAGCGAGAAGCAGAATTCGATTAGAGAGAGACTTGGAGCCAGGAAGCTTAATGAGACCCGAGATTTCTCTAATGGGTTGAAGCACAATCTCCGAAGCTTTCTCCGCCGTGGAAACAGAAGCCCTAACCTTCACAGGACGAATCTCAGAACCATTTAGCATCAGATCACTCTTCTTCAATCCCCACGACTGCCCTAGAGATTCAAATCACACATCTTTCTTCTTTAAGCTAGATACAGGCTTCAAATCTAAAAATTTTGAAAAGAATCAGAGAACTCACGGAAGTTCTTCCTGGTTTGTGAATGGAGAGATATCTGAACGGCGGGAGAAGAGAGACGACGGAGCTCCGACGGAAGAAAAGAAGAAGAAGCGGGTTTGGTGCATCCGAGAATGGATTTGGAAGTGAGAGAAGACGCCATGATCAGGATTCCAAGGCAAAAGACTCAAAGAAAGATGATTGAGAAAGATTTAATAGAGGAGGAGAGAAATTGGAGTTGGTTTAGGGGTAGGTGAGTTATGCTTTGTGATTCTAAAACCTTCTGCAAGAATGTGTGGGTTAGTGATATAGCTTTGGTGAGTTTTAAAAAACATGAACATCTTGGGCCATACCGGTTATGGTTCGACCATTATCTATCAGCTTTAAAACCAAAGCCAAGCTTGTTCCGATATGTTAGTTTGTTTGTTCCATACAACACTTTTTTCAAGCTTAAGACCCAAAATCGCAATCGCTTGAGGTTTCTTAAACCAAGTTCTTGTCTTCCACTTTCAGGCATATGTTAGCAAAGTTAAAAAGAGCCAACTTAAACTGGAATCCCATTGTTTCTCTAAATACAAAAGTCACCATAAAAACTTCTACTTCTCGTTTGAGGTAGGTGAAGATCAGGCAAACTAATGTTTACTTCTTGGTCTTCAGTAGTGTGTAGATATAGATATTCCACATAGATTTTATCAAGCAACAGAAGAAAATTTGTTTTTGTTGGATTTAATAATTTAGCAGAGGAATGGGAAAATGAAGAAAACGACTACAAGTCTGTCTACAACGAAGCTGCATCAATATAATCCTGTTTTCTCCATAATTTGTATATGTTTGCTATCTGTAAAAAGACCAAGATTTTACCCATTTTTCAAGAGGGCCCATTAAAAAAAGAATCATCTTTGAGCTTTGAAGCAAAACGGAGTCATTTTCTTGGAGATAAAATGAACTAGTATGGACTAAAATGAAGTAGGAGAGAGTCGCTCTAGCAGTTGCAGCATAATCTTATCTGACTAAATTGGCATTGAGCCATCGAGGAACTTGGAAGCGAAGGACTAGAAACTAGAAAATCTACATATATTTAGACACCAAAACAAAAACCAAACAAAAAATCAATTTTTGTTTTCTCCTATTTAAAACAAAAATAGATTATCGATCTCTAAAATGTACGTGGCAGTCCATAGTTATGGAATGTCCTAATCATCCCATCCAAGCTCACGGTCACGATCACCAGTCTCCACGCCTCGGCAAGATCAAACTCGCCGACGGGAAGGTTACTATCGTAACTTCCTACATTCATAAGGAGCTTCTCCTCCGGCCACGTGGCGGTAACACGACAGGAGCGAGACAATCTCCCAGAGCTCTGTATTTTTCTCATAACGCGCCGTGATTCTTCATCATCACCGGCTACTTTCGACACTTTTGTTTCCGGTTGAGTCCAAGCCGCCACCGCGGAAACCCCCGGCGAATGAAAATACTCGAAAGAACGCGACGATTTTGCGCCTTTCCTCGAAGGAAACGCATCGTTGTTCCAGAGATAAACTCCGACACCTCGTCTAACTGATAAAATATGTTTTCCGGTGGAAGAAACAAACGACGCCGACGATTGTCTCCCAAAATTCGATGGAGCTGAATTTTTTTATAAAAAAAATAATCAAAACACAGATTTCAAGAAGTGTAAAATCAAGATTCAAAGATTTTTTTTTATACCTTTGAATTTGTGAATCATTTGTGTTTTGTCAAATATTCGAACTTTCGAATCTTCAGAAGATACTAAAATTTTCTCGGAGCTTCCAGGACAAAACTCCACGGCGGTGATTCTATTCCTTCCCCGGATAAGAATCTGTTCATCCATTATCACATCGTTATCTAAGATTTGATAGAACCTACAGTTCCCAGTGATGCAACCAACAACAAACCCCTGAAGCAAAAACAGAGCAAAGTTGAGTTTTTTTAGAAAGGATGATCTTTTGAGTAGAGAATAGACAGAGAATGTCAAATTACATTTCCGTTTGGTTGGTAAGAGATTGCAGAAATGGAATCACGAACATCGGTCCAAGCGACAACTCTTTCTTCTGACAAACCCCAGATTCGAGCTTTTCCATCTATAGACCCACTTGCGAAGTTGTTCTTATTTACAGGATTGAATTCAACGCAAGTCACTGTATTTGAAAGACAAAAGCAACATGAGTGAGTTAACAAACGTTTTTGCAAAGATTTCAGAACAAACAACTTGAGATGCAAAAAATACTTACCGTAGTTGTTATGATGGAAGACATGAAGACATTGATCACAACCAGTTCTCCATAACCGAACTGTCTTGTCTTTAGAAGCTGAAAGAAGCAACTGCAAAGCCAAATCACCAAAGACAACAGATTTTATAAGTAATGAATCAACAAATCTCAAAAACAAGAAAAGAAAAACAAAGTAATAAACTCACATTTGAGTCTGACCATGCTAAGTCCAAGACATCTCCGGTATGACCATAAAGTTCTTGAAACGGTGTTTCTTCGATATGAAAAGCTTTCTGAGGAAACAGAACCAATGCTGCTTGTTGGTTTATTGGTTCTTGTTGTCGAAGAAAAGAGGCGAGTAGAGAATCCGATAGCGTGATTCGCCATATCTTTACAACTCCATCTTCGCCTCCGGTTGCTAAGTATTTACCATCAGGACTAAACTTTAATGTCCAAATTTTCCCTTTGTGTCCATTAATCTTTTGTACCATGTAAGCTGCAGATAACTCTACATGACTCTTCTTGTTAGTCTTCACTTTCACTTTGCTCATTGTCTCTTCACTTGATTTGTATTTGAAATCTTTATCCTTCACTCCTGCTGAAAAGCAATTGAACAACCATTTTTTCGCGCTTTTCTTGCTGGAACTCCGCGATGGACTGGTGGAAGCATTACTTGAGATTTCTTCTGAATCATCATCATCATCATCCACTCCTTCTAGTTCCTCATCAGAGATTGAAGTAGTTGATCCATAGTTCTCCTCTCTAACACAACACTGCAATCCACTATCACAGAGAGATGAATCTGAAGAAGAACTAGTAACCTCATCACTGTAATCGCTTACCATCCTCTCCAGACACCTCTCTTCTAATAAACCCATTTTCTTGAGAAACCGTACACGACGTTCCTCAACACTAATTGGCTCACCAGACCAAACTTGAAACTCTGCTTCTTCTACTTCTTCTTCTTCTACTACTACTTGTTCACCAATAGACAAAACATCAGATGAATCAAAGAACAAATCATCAACAACAACTTCACTTCTTCCCACACTCATCATTTCAATCACAACTTCCACCAAAAACTAAAAAGCTTCCTCCTTTTTCTTATATAAACCTTCTTCTTGTAGCCTCAACGCGGTTCACGGACCGTAAATCCCTCAAATGTTTAAAACCTAACAAAGAGTGCGAAAAACCAAATCTTCCATTAGTAAACAACAACAAAACTAACCCGACTCAATTCTCTGAACTTACATTAATCACAAAATATGAAAAACCCACACATCTCTTAAACTAATCGATTAAACAAAAAAAGACGGTTCCTGAAACTCAGGAAGTGAATAGAATAATCAAAAGTCTGGATAAAAGTTCGTACCTTTGTCTAGTTAAGAAGCAATGATCCACAACAAGAAGTCAAATTCTGATAGCCGACGAGGAATTAGGTCTCGGGTTTGATTTGATTTTTCTTCAAACCAAAGCAAGATTTGTTATTTCAAGTTTCTTCTCCGTGTGATTAAGGAAGATATAAAAACCAGACAAAACATTTACGTTATGTCTCAGAGAGAGAGTGGTTGGGTGCATCAATGGCGGCCCAATGAGAATCTCTGAGATCTTTTTGACGGCGAAGTGGCCGCGATTCAGGAGACAGGAGACAATTAAAACTTTCTTACTCCCGACCAATCTCTCAGACTCTCTTTTACTGTTGTCTTTTGTTTTCGTGCTTTTTGGGCTTATGTCTCTCTGCAACAACGGCGATTTAATATAAAATAAAAAAGAGTTTGGATCAGAATCATGTTTAGTGCTACGCAGAACTAACGAAAATACACGATTGTCGACAAAACCCAGATTAAGTAAATTACCCTTGAATTTCGAAAATTCTTTCTGACAATAGTTTTTCTTAGCTGCTTACACACAAACAATAGTGTTATTTTCTTGAATGCACTTTAATATTTTCTTAAAATACTTTTTTTAAAAATAATTGGCAAATTATTAACCTAAAGTTTTACCATTCATGATCATCTTTGGGTAAGGCAGTGAATTAATTGTGGTTGTGAAAATTTACCGTAGTGTAAAAAGACATTTCATTTTCACGGAAGATTCCTACCTTTATTTCTCCTGACATTGCTTTGTCTTATTTTAAACAAATGAGTAAATATGCTTTTCTACTTTTTCCATTTTGTAAGCTATGTATTCTAATTTCTAATTAAATGAATTTTCATAATTTATATATAGGTAAATTTTAATTTTGTCTACCAATATTTTCTTGTTTGAATAGAATTCCAAAAATACTATTTGTTTAAATCCTTCCACAGATTAGGGAGATTTTATTATGACCGAATCATCATATATCCAGAGACCATTAAAATTGCTACATTTGGGGCCAGAATTTATCCAGAATGTAACAAGACCGGAAAGGTTTAAATTTTAGATGTGACCAAAAAAAAAGTTTAAAATTTTAGTTTTGAACGTTTAAAAAACAGATTTTGTGGTTCGTTTGAAAGAGTATTTAGAACGAAAAAATACATAAATTAAAGCTATATTTATAAAGTTTTCATATTAAGTACGATGAATAAGAATAATAAGAAATGGTATTTTATATATATATATATATATAGTAGGTGATATTAAATATGCGGTCGTATTGTATCTCAACATCCAATAAGTTTTACCATACATTCACCAGTTAATTTTTGTTAACTACTTGTTGTAAGTTCATTTATATATTTCGCTATGTAATGGCAATGAGAAAATGGCAGTAGTTAATTTCTTGTGTCATAAGTGTATACAACAAAGAAGGTTCGTATTCAGACTTATTTACGTAGTTACATTTTGATAACAGCAATTTAATTAAGTTTAACCTGCTTCTTTAGAACGTATAAAAGTTAGAACTATAAAGCATCATTTTATACAATCATCTGTATATTGAAACGAAAAAAACAAGAATCTGAGTAACTATGCAAACTATAGTACAATATATGTGTAAGAACACGAACCAGTAATCTTGACTGCAGTTTTGGACTCGAACTAGCTTGATATGCAACTATGGCGGAATCTTCAAATTTTGAAGGTGAGAGATATAGAGAGAGAGATCTCATATAATATAATGTAGCATTAGTGGTCGACGATGTGTGCTTATATATATAGTTATTTGTATATTACTATAGTGTATATTATTTTATTTTTCTCAAAAATATTCATAAATGATAACGTGGATATACATTATAGTATATAATTACAAAAATTTTACAATAACCAAACAGATTATTCGATTGCATTTTAAAATTATTGAAACTTTGGTTTAAGAGAAAATGATATAATTATTGAAACTGATTATGACAACTATTTCTTCCCCAGCTTGTAGGACGCATAATCTTCTCTATTTTTTTTATTTTTATTTTTATTTTTTTAATCTTCTCTATTTATGTTCAGACATTAAGAATACACAAAATGTTATCTGCATAATACAAATCTACCAAATGATTCATTGGATGCAAATTATAAATTAATAAAAAGTTTATGAAGTAACATAATGCGACAACTCGCTACCTTTTTATTTTTGTGATTTGAGAACCATTGGATGATATTGTTCGAATCTCAAGAGATTTGATTGGTCAAAGTACGCACGTAATTTGGTAACCAATTAATAATTGATAAAAACAAAATCTGCAACTTGTTTTTGTTATACAGTACCAAACCTAACTCGTATCTTCGTCATGATAATGTGATTCATGCAAATAATTGAACCATGAAGCAAATGAGTATATTCAGTTATAAAAATAAAAAGCTGATTTATTAGTTTAGTACAGACTAATGGTGGATAACTCCTGAACGTGGAATGTTTCAAATTGGTGAACTTTTTCTTTTTGCTTAATTATTATTTTAAACTACGAAAAAGTGTATAAATGGGAGAGTGTTGACAACGTTATACATTTCATTCGTAAGTTGAGTACTCTACACGCATCGTCTCCAATTTCAAAGAGCTTATGTATTCTTGCTTCGTGTCTTTATGTGGTTGAGTTTGAATTCGTGATGGATATATATTCAATGATACGTGGTTGTATTCGGATTTGTCATGGAAATAACTAGCTAGTTTTATATTCAGTGATACGAAACTAGTTAGAAATAGTGGTTCATCGATGTACGTAGTAATGTGAGTTCATCTTTCCACGAAGCCTAAAATAGGCTCCTACTCATTAATACTATCTTGATGCCAAAAAAGGCACTACGACTAATTGTACCATAGATGACAAAAAAAAAGAAGAAGACTAATTGTACCATATAAGATAAACTAAAGTATTTAGGAGGAAAAAAACTATTAGCTACTGTCTCGAGTCCCATGCAATTGCTGGGTTTTGTTGACTTTTCCGTGGACCGGTCAATTCTGTATATACACCATAAGTCCATAGGTTTATCTCTAACAGTTTAAAACATAAAAACGAATTTACTTCTTTTTTTTTTGTTGAATTTACACAAACATATAAATATATTATAGACGAATAATCGAGTATTATAATTATTTAGACTAAAATTATTACTCATTTATACGAATTAGTTAGCAAAATATGTTATTTATTATATCCAAAAAATATATGTGATTTAACTTAGACAAATCATGTAACGTTAGACGAATTTAACTTACCAAAAAACGTAGTAAATTATCACCAAATAAATGCATAGCATCGAATTTATGACGAGGTTTCACGCTGTACATTTTGTACAAATTAAATACCGGATATACTATATGCTTCTCTTATTGGGAAAAAAGAAAAGAAAAAAATCGGTGTTAACATCCTTCCTTCCTGGCCAAATTGTTTACTCTTGGATTTGGTTGTGGTTAATGATTAGTACGTGATTAGTGATGGAGATACTGATATCAATATCTTGTTAGTTGATTGATTAATTAATAAGATTTGGGTGATTAAATAGGGTTTATGATAAGATTCTGCATGTGATCAATCCCTGGGCTTGGCCAAATTAATTCCTTAATATTTTGCGGTAAGGGTTGTTATGTTTGTCAAGAGTATATTTCATACCTAATTATTTTCTTATTGTTTGACATGATTTGAATTCCCAAAACGATAACTTTTTTTTTTCTTGATAATTAGGAGATTCAGGCTGAAGCCCTTAGTTTTTCTAGGGTCTAGGGAAAATTAGGTGAAAATGGGAAGTAGAAATAACTAGCAATTTCGCGTTTGAGAAAAATCGATCTCTGGCGTGGACCAACAAGGCAACTCCTCTTCAAATGAAAACCACTAGACCACCACCACTTGGTTTAAGAAAAAACTGTTAAGGTACAATTTTTATATTGACAAGTCCCACCGCAAAGCGGCCCCATATCCAAAGAAAATTCCTACCTACGACTTAGTATACACCGCTTACCCCTACACGTATGAAAGAATTTTTATTTGGAGAGACTAGTACTACCGTGGTGGCAGAGTGACTCGAACTCGAGACCTCTGACACTCAACTGTCAGAAGAAATACTACTAGACCATGGATCCTTCTCAAAAAACGATAACTTCAATGTTAGTAAGTTCAAATTCAAACTTTTGGAAGAGTTCAGACGAAACTCATCTAAGTCTATGTCGGTATGCTTGGAAAGGTCGATATTACTTATGATATCCCTCTATTTTAACGATCTTTAGGTAGGTAAAATGTTTAAGACATGCATGCATATACAGTATATGCATATACAAATTCACGATATTGAGGAAATAAATGGTTAAATCTTAGATATTGGATTGCATAATATGAATCATCAGAGAGGGAGATGTCAATCTTACAAAGCCCAAATTTCTCAGCGCTATAAAGCCCATTAATTTCTTTAAGATAGAAGGCTTTTCAAAGATAAACAATTTCTTTGCCATACGTTGCAGTTTGGTTGTCTAACGATAACTCTCGCCTCTCGGTTAAGTCCACTTATTTGCCATGTTGCATTTTTGGGGAATTAAGTGTGATAGTAGTTGTTCCCAACGTGGAGCGTTATAAGAAGTAATCAAACAATCATGCCTTATTTTGAATCACATATTTTTCCACCATCCATATTTTTGTTGTATATTGTTGTTATGTATAGCTGAATTCACTCTTCATGAATCATGATGAACAAAGAATGCTTACAAAAACATAGTCAAGAAGGTCGTTGACAAACTTACGGGGAGCAATGCAGACCAGAAACATTCCTCATCAAACTCAGGAGAAGATTGGCCATATCTATCAGCTTCAAAACCAATGCTTACCAAGCTAGTTCAGGTATGTTTGTTTGTTCATACAACACTTATTTCAAGTTTAAAGCCAAATTTACAGTCACTTGAGTTTTCTTTAACCAAGATTTTGTCTTTAACTTTGAGCCATATATGGTAGCAAAGTTAAGAAGAGCTAATTTAAATGAAACTCCATTGTTTCTCTAAATACAAAAAGAAAAAAGCCACCATAAAAGCTGGAGCTACTAAGAAATGTTAAGAACTTCTACTTCTCTTTGAGGTAGGTGAAGAAACAGGCAAAGCTAATGTTTGCTTCTTGGTCTTCAGAGATATTGTCAGGAGAAAAAAGAAATTTGTTTTTGTTGGATTTAATAATTTAGCAGAGGACAAAGGTTTCGTGCGTTGTCAGATATAGAAAAGATAGAACAAGTTAGATGTTGATTTTTGTCTTGTAACGCTTTTGTTCTTTTACCAAATTCGATCTTCCAAATCTGAACTATTTTGCTCAATCTTCTTCTTGGTTATATTATATGATTTGTAAAACAAAAACTGAAATCTAATCAGTAGTACTAGTAGGACCTAGTTGACAAAGTTTATGATACTGTGTCCCATCATTATTAATAATCGCATTTAACTGTATTACCTAACTTCTGTTTAGTAACAGAGAAACATAGTACATTATCCGATTTAACGATAAGCTAATCTTTTTGGTTGATGATGTTTCACCATTAGAAAAGCAAAATCACAATCTTCCTTAAATTGGATACAACAGCAAAGACAAGGGATCAAAGACCAGACTCAACATTCTCCAAGAACTTCAAAGACAATATTTTTATTTTTGTTAAGAATTCTAAATTTACCAAATAGTCCTTTTTCTCTAATTCCAAATCTTGAAGCATCTGACTTTAATAAAACAAAGTAATTTTTAAATTAGTGAGCAGACATCGGAATCGGACAGTGTCCTCTTTCCTCGCCGATCCCTCTCTCTTCCTCTGATCTCCGATCTCAATCAATCAAACCGCGTCTTGATTTCTTCTACGTTTCTGAAGAACCCACCTCCCAAGTCTCTCTGCTCAAATTCTAATCTTCCACGGAATTGATTTTGGATTCCATTGCTTCTTCTTCTTCTCTTCCCGGATTCGGTTGGTTTTTCCACGGATTTGAACGATACCCATTTGGTGATTCGATCTGTCTGTATCTGGGTTCGCGGCAAAATGATGTCTTTTCAACTGTTAGGTTGCAGCTAAGAGATTGGATCATCTCTGTGTTCGACATTGTTGTTGTTGGATGCATTCTTCTTTTGCATGATGGGTTTAAAATTCGTATTGGAGCTAGAAGAGATTGATTGTATATGGTAACTAATTAGATTGCCCTGAATCTTTCGTTGTGGTTTTGAATGCCGAAAATGCGGTTGGGGTTGGATCATTAAGAAAAGAAATGAGTAATTTCACCAAGAGTTCATCATTCAATAGAAGGGCATTGAGTTCCTTAGCTATAGAAAGCCCTAGGAACTCATCTTCTAGTGTCTTCACTAGTCCCATTGGCTCAGCTTTCGCTAGCCCGAGATCACAGAACTTTGGAGGAAGTCCACGCCCTTCTACGAACCGGTTAAAAGAGATCTCATATTTGTTTCAGGTGCTTATCATCGCTGGAACTATTGTGTCGTTTCTTGTTATCATCGCTGGAGGTTATTTGTATGTTGTTCCTAGCCTTGGTCAAACGTTCTTAGGTTACAATGGGGCATTGGAGTTTAACAGCTCTGTTGTGGGTGATACAGAATGTGATATCTTCGATGGGAATTGGGTTGTTGACGATAACTACCCGTTATATAACGCTTCGGAGTGTCCATTTGTAGAGAAAGGGTTCAATTGCTTAGGGAATGGGCGTGGACACGATGAGTATTTGAAGTGGAGGTGGAAGCCTAAGCATTGTACTGTTCCAAGATTTGAAGTACGTGATGTATTGAAGAGATTAAGAGGGAAAAGGATAGTTTTTGTGGGAGATTCGATGAGTAGGACGCAGTGGGAGTCTTTGATATGCATGTTGATGACAGGGTTGGAAGATAAAAGGAGTGTTTATGAAGTCAATGGGAACAATATTACGAAAAGGATACGGTTTTTGGGTGTGAGGTTTAGCTCCTACAATTTTACAGTTGAGTTTTACCGATCGGTTTTCTTAGTTCAGCCTGGGAGGCTGCGTTGGCACGCACCGAAACGTGTTAAGTCAACGTTAAAGTTAGATGTTTTAGATGTTATTAACCACGAATGGAGCTCAGCTGATTTTCTCATATTCAATACTGGTCAATGGTGGGTGCCTGGGAAGCTTTTCGAAACGTAAGCTGTCTTCAAAGCTTTATGGATTATAGAATGTTTTGTGATCGAAATTCTTATATTTTTCGCTTGTTTCTGATTATGTGTTTGGAACGTCAGGGGATGTTACTTTCAGGTTGGAAATTCACTGAGGCTCGGAATGTCAATTCCTGCAGCGTATAGAGTAGCATTAGAGACATGGGCATCATGGATAGAGAGTACAGTTGATCCAAACAAAACTCGGGTTTTGTTTCGTACATTTGAGCCATCGCATTGGAGGTACAAACCGAAATTCGTTAGCTTTACCATTTCGTCTTCTACGTTTGCTTAGATCAGCCTTAATCTAAGTTCTTGTTATTTTCGTTGTTGTTGTTGTTGTTGTTTAGTGATCATAGATCATGCAATGTGACAAAGTATCCAGCCCCAGACACTGAAGGAAGAGACAAAAGCATATTCTCTGAAATGATCAAAGAAGTAGTTAAGAACATGACGATTCCGGTATCAATATTGGATGTAACTTCGATGTCAGCGTTTAGAAGCGATGGTCATGTCGGTTTATGGAGCGATAATCCTTTGGTACCTGATTGTAGTCATTGGTGTCTACCTGGAGTACCTGATATCTGGAATGAGATCTTGCTCTTCTTCCTCTTTAGACAACCAGTAAGATCTTGCTCTTCTTCCCCTTTAGAAAACAGCATCAGCATTCTCTTATGTCTGAAAATTTTACTAATTTGCAGGTTCAGTGAAGTGGATAATTGCAACATAGAAAAAAAGATTAACGACCCTTGAAGACTGAATCTCTCGGAGCTAATTGTTCATGTTTCTTCTGAGAGCTAAAGACAGATAAAGGGGTCACAAATTTTTGGTGAAAGTTAAAAATGATTCTTACTTAATTCATTCTTTTATTGTTTCTTCTACGTCCTTCTTCTTTTTATTTGTAATGTCACGGCTTGATAACTATTCAACACGTAATGTCACGGCTTGATTTATCTGCAACTGAATTCAAGACATTTTCTTGCCGATCTAATCACTCTTTTTGATTACCAAACTCTTTTTGTATATGTGGAGCGTCAAGCGTTAGGGCACCCAACCCAATCAGCATCCGAATAGGCAGCAAGACAGAGATTCTTAGAGCGAGTCATGTGAACACCATGGGTAATGGTTCCGTTTATGTATCGGAGAATGCGCTTCAAAGCAGTGAAATGAGATTCTCGGGGATCATATAAGGTTAAACAAACCTGTTGAACGACAAATGAGATATTCAGGCAAGTGAAAGTTAAATACTGTAGAGCTCCTGCAAGACTTCGATAGACTCTGGGATCGGACTCCGATCATCGGAGACCGAGGGACCATTATTTGTGGCAAGTTTTTGTTACATGTCAACTGGAGTAAGACACGAGTTGCAATTGGTCATATCGGCAACATAGTTGTTGGTGAAGAAACAAACCCGAAGCGTCTTTGTTGACAGTAATCCCGAGAAAATGATGAAGAGGACCTTGATCCGCCATTTCAAACTCCGAGCTGAGACTAGTAATAATTCGTTGGAAGAGGATGGTTGAACTCAGGGGCGGATCTCCTTTCCATTGAAGATGTGGTGAGCAGAATGTCACCAACGTGTAGAAGGAGGTACGGCAAATCTGTCCTAGTACAAAGTGCAAGCAAACTAACAAAGAGTGATCAGAAGTACTTTGCTTAAGACCAAGATGTTGGGCATATGCGGCAAAATGTGTATTCCATGCTCAGGGAGCTTGCTTGAGGACGTAAAGTAATCGTTTAAAGAGTACTCAACCATGATCCGGTTTGGTGCGGTCCACAAATCCGAGAGGTTGATGCATATAAACGTTTTTTCTAATATATCACAGTGGAGGAAGGCTTATTGGAGGCGGAAGACAACAGAAAAACTATAGCTCAAACTTTTCCTAAAATGAAGATCAAGAGAGATTCATGAAAGGAAGAATATGGAGCCAAAATTAGAAAAATGTTTCTGTTAATCATTGAAAGAGGTGTACAAGGATTCATAAACCCTTTTCTCATTTAACCTACGAATCCAGAACACCCCAGTTAACCATATACAACCGAATCATTATTTAACAATAATCTAATTGCCCCCTTCAAAATGGAGCATAAATATAAAGAGAATGTCCATCTTGCAAAGTAACTGCTTGAATTGAGAGGGAAACAATGGCTTTGTAAGAATGTCGGCCAATTGATTCTCTGTTCTTACATGAAGGGTCTTCTTAACTTGGCTAAACAAGCGATGACCTAATGCTTAACGCTTAGAACGCCTAAATTGGGGTCTAGACGATTTTAGGCGGTTTAAACATTTATAACATTAAACATTATACATAAAAATTCTATAGAAGTATTTATTAGAAGAATAAAATATGAAATTGTAAACATAATTTAGACAAGATATTTATTTACAATGTAAAAACTTACATTAGGAAGAAAGAAATTTGATGCATTTTTTTCTCAAGTTAGGCATTCAAAACTTACATACTCCATCCAATATGAAGGGGAAGCATTGAGTATATTTTCCTAGTTAAATATTTTCTTTTTATTTAAATTACCCTTTTTCCTTTTTATATATTATTTAGCTTTCTATTTTTTTTTTATTTTTTTTAAAAGGCATAAGAATCAATTGGAAAATCTAAGTAAAATATAAAAGTAAAAA
>Ga0041059_1000262_pt1 | contig 36217 bp, 23 predicted proteins | sample AraColnosormetaG_FD_56232 | JGI IMG/M metagenome (GOLD analysis project Ga0041059, IMG submission 56232) | Arabidopsis roots microbial communities from North Carolina, USA - Col MF nosort | ecosystem: Host-associated > Plants > Roots > Unclassified | place: USA: North Carolina | collected...
TNTTTTTTTTTTTTTTTTAATTTCGTTTAAGCAGAGTGTTTATTGTGTGAATTAACATGATAAATTGTACCTGCAACGAGATTATGCATATTTTACATTTCTTTTTATTTGTACCTTGGGATTCAAGCGAATGCATTGGGTGACGTAACTCACGTTAGTTTTGGTTTTGATTTTCTTAATTGCATTTGCCAAATACCAATACACTAGACTAAGCTCCAGTGCTCTAACATTGTGCTTGCTCATTGAGAATCATTCATGGCTAAGTCTTCCACAGTTGAAATGAGACTTTTTCACACGCAACCAAGAAAGGAAAGAGGACATGAACTTGTCTCTAAACAGGGTCATCCACTTGCCTCTGCTCTGCTGTATGAAACCTACTGTATATGATGTAGTTATAAGATCAATGCTTCTCCATTTCCTCGATCCTGCATACTTCTTCAAACCATCTTCAATCCGCCTATAACTCTCGTTCTCATCTTCTGTTTCACCTTTCATATTCTTAGCTTTCATTGCTTCACCGAGACAACGAGCGAGGATAACTCCGTCCTCCATCGCCGAGCAACCACCTTGTCCAATATCAGGAGTCATTGGGTGAAGTGCATCCCCTGCAACACATACGTTGTCTTTTGCAATGTTTGCCCAAAGAAGTTCCCAGGGAGGTCGATACATGAGTGGATTCATCACCAAACTATCAAGATCAGTGGTCTCCAGGATACTCTTGATGTTGTCAGGCAAGTCTTTGATCTTGGTCAGCACAAACTGTTTGATCTTCTGATGATTTTTCTTATCTAACAAAGTCAAGGAGATGAATCAATGATATGAACAAGATCCTGTGTAGAGTAAAGTTTCATTTACCTAAATCAGTAGAGGTGTGGGTTAGGAACCAGTAGACAGTGTTTTGGTCACATGAGATGAAACCGGAACGAACACCGTTGCCATAAAACTGAAAGAACCTTCTCCCTAATTCGTGGCCTGTCTGGAAATGAGCGATCCCGCGGATTGCTACACGGGAAGTTTTAACCGGATTCTTGAAGCCTAGCCACTTACCAACCACTGACTTCACTCCATCACACCCTACCAAAACCTTTAAAAGACCACAAATTCGGTTACAAGACCAGCATATTTTTACAGAGGAGTCAGGACTGGTTAGTTAGTACCTTGGTTTTAAGTATAGTCCCGTCGGAGAGATGAACCATCTTGTAGTGTCCGGACAATTCGATGTGAACAAGCTTAGATGAGAACCGTATGGTCCCTTGAGGCAATTCGCCCGCTAGAGCGTCTAACAAGAGCTTCCTCTGTACGCATCGAACCTCATATTCTCTGACAAAACCATTTCAACAAGGTTATATATAAAGGTTTCTTCTTCTTCTTTGTTTAATAGTCGAGAGAATGAATGATAAGATACATACTCAGATTCTGGAAATAACATTTCTTTAGGAGGATCTCCTGCAGAAATGGGTCTGACCACCCATCTGCATCAAGGTCAACTATATATAGTAAGTTCATAGTTGCTATTAATAGTAATAGTGTTAAATTGTTGGTTACCCTTGAAAGCGATCACCGAGACTGCGAATATGCTGAGAAATACCGAGAGCTTCCATGGCCTTCCAAGCATTAAAATATAATGAAAGTGCAAATCCTGTTGCTCTCAGCTGCTCAGAAGATTCCAGCACTATGCTTCTGATCCCAAGCCTGAAAATACCACTTTAATTAACTTACATGGACTATAACAAATACTTGACACAAACACACACACCTGTGGAGCCCAAGTGCAGTGGCAAGGCCGGAGATTCCAGCTCCGACGATGATGATATCTTGGGTACTTTCAGCTTCCATGGTGGGCGAGTCAACGAAAGAAACCACTCGGTTCAATAAATATCCAAACTTTATATTTATAATAATAATAATAAAGATTTATTATCGTGTAAGAACTAAGAGTAGACACGCACTTTTGGCGCGTGGTTTGAAACCCATTACAGCCAAAGCATGGGCCCAATGCTCAAAAAGCCCATAATGGTAATTCTGTTTCTATAACTTAATTAATGAACAGCACCCATAGTAGTATAGTAGTACTGTAGTAGTATATACAGGCTTGGGATCAGAAGCTAGTAACTTTTACTTCAAAACACAAAATTTGTGAAGGAACAATTACTCCACATAATGTCGAAGACAATATAAATGTTTTCACTCTAGAGAATAGATATAGGAAGATAGTTACTGAAGAGTTAAAAATTACTACTTAGATTCAGTTTTCACCATCATTTTTTTTTGAAAAAAAAAGGTGTCACCAAAAAAAGGACGAGAACACCTCTAATAGTCACAGAGGAAGGAAATAAGATCAGCAGCCTCTCTAGTCTGTTTCTATATTTACATAAATCCCCCAACAAATTCTCTAAAACATGTACACCACCAAAAGCCAAAACCTTCTCCACTAAATCAGGATTCTCAGTAGTCCAACATAGTATCGTCTTCCCTGTTTCAATGAACATAAAGGTGAGAAAACAAGAGCCAAGAACAATGGGTATGGTAGTGTTGTATTGTTCATATTCTTACCAAAACTCGTGTCCGAAATGATCAGATGAATCATAGTCTTCCTCTTCTTCAATTTGAACGTAGCTCTCATAGAACTGCAAAGTAGTCAAAAATGAATTGAAACAATTGAATATGCAAACACAGGCTAGGCTTCTTGGTTTTGTAAAGTTAAAAAAAAAACAATGACTCTGACCTTGTCATATCTCCCAACAGTTTTTGAATCTGCCTCTTCATCTGCCTGCAAAATGGTACATCACAGTGTTCAACAACCTTAAGCCTAATTAGTTTAAATCTACAGCTATCTCAAGTATGCCTAGCAATTAAATGAAGATATGAAGGAAAACGAATCTATTGAGTAAACCTCCATAGAATCTTCCAATGTATCAATTTATGATCGAGGGATATAGTCTACCTTATAAATGGTTTTAGCTTCTTCGTTTAACTTTCTACTGTGTGCCGAATCAACCTCCATAGCACGGGCGTTGAATGGTTTTTGGTCCTGGAAAGAAGCAACAATTATGCATAAATCCAGCTTAGAAAATACGCCAGAGGCTTTTTGAGTATTTTAAGAACAAAGTGATGTTACCTCTGCTGACATGTTCTTCCATACATTGAAACATATTCTGCTAGCATCCACTAAGTCTCCATTGTAATTTTCCCTAAACTCCTCTCTAGAGAAAGAAAAATAGTTACTGGATGGTTAAATCACTCACTGACATTTTCCTACAATTGTTTTGCATTATTTCACCAAGAACCAACAAAAGGTCCAACATTTAACGTAAAAGGAAAGACATTGACCTTATAAATTAACATCACCAGTCCCCTTTTTTGACCTAAGGATCAAAGTCCACTATTTATCTCCATCTAGTTAACTCAAGAAATTCAACACAATTGTAATAAGAAACAGAGTAAAAGTCTTTGGTTACTGTACAAGAAGAAGACAAATGGTGATCTGGGTTCATCTTCAAAGCTCCCAATTGGTTTCGAGATATTATCGATATTGCCACTCGCAATGTACTTGAACCTTTTCACTTCCCTTCTTTTCTCACCGCACTCATGCATATCATACAGAGCAATCGCTATCATAACACCACATTCTTCACTGGAATAAAAACCCAAAACAGAGTAATCACAAATCTAGATAAAAACCCTAAAGAAATCTAGATCGACGAATCCAAAAGCTTTGAACAAAGTAGCAATACCATTTTTTAAAAGCGCTACCATCGGCAGCACGACGAACAGCTTGAACTCTTTTACGAGTTCTCGGCCGAATTGCCATTAATGCGCATCGACGATTTTTTCTATTTCTGACAGTGAACAAAAGTTTTAACCTTTTTCGCTCTTTACTATGTTGTGTGCACGAGAGCTCAGGCATCGGTTCGCTTACGTGTCAATTGCGCATTTTAACGATAATGGATTTTCTGCTAACGTGCGCTTAACAGATAATACGCGGGACATAATTGGCGCGTAATTAAAAACAGAGGAAATCTCTCCCGCTTCAAAGAATTAATTATTTATTATAACCAATAAAACTTAGACACGTAATCACTTCTAAAATATGCGAATATAAAACTTCAAAATGGAATAATTTTCATTAGATTTTTAATGCGGAAATACACACTTCAACACAAAGCAAAGCAAACAAAAAAAAAACATTGAAAGGGACCTTCGAATTTTTTTGGAGAAGATCAATCTTTATTATACTCACCAACTCAAATAATAAAAGGTAAATCCAATAGGAAAAAGACACGTGGAGTAGACTTGAATCAGTTGGTCCTCCCGCAAACCTTGCGGATTTCACCGCTACTACCAGTCAACGGGCTGATATCACCCATTTTTATCATCGCCGCCGTGAAGTCAGAGTTAAAGCTCGACGGATTGTTGCTGTATCCACGGACGATGGAGTCAGTAGAGCCGCCGTTGAAGAGCACTTGGTCGGAATGGAGGAGCCCTCTCTGAGTCATGAGATTCTTGAAGTAGTTGTTGTCGAAAGAAGCTGCCGTGGTGACGTCTAGTGGAGCTAGGTTTCCGTCGCCGGAACCGGAGGCTCTAGGGCAAGTTCGTTGACGTGTCGTGGCGAAGGCGGCATTGATGTTTGTCTCGTTGTAGATTCTCGCTCGGAAGTTCGTGCAACGGGATTGTCCGATCGTGTGTGCGCCTGTAAACAAAACCAAAAATAATTTGAATGATTAGTTTAATAGTTGACTTGTTTATTTGTTAACAGTCATTTATATGATTACGTAACTTTGGGAAAAATATGATTACGTAATTTTGGGAAGAAAAAACAGAAAAGTCGGTGGTGCGTTACAAAAATGTGTTGAAAAAACAAATTCACAAGGAAACAAAAGTAAAGTCGACAAAAAACAAACAACATAATCAAATTATATTATTTTGTGTCGACTCTGTTGACTCTTGGTCCTTTTGAAATATTTCTTTCTATGTTTCTTTTAGTTAAACAAATATGGTGAACGAATAAGAAATATTCTTAAATTAAAGATAATTAATCACAGATTAAGAAAATTTCTCTGTCGTCCCAATGTTTTAGCAATGTAATAGTAATCGATGTTTTGAAATTTGCAATCAACCATAATCTATAAAACATATATAGTTGCGTATATAATAAATAGGAATTGGGTTAAGATAGAGGAGAAATGAAACGAACCAGAGAGAGCAACCATATCTCTGGTGGAGAGTCCAACAGCACTGAAACTACTAATGAGTTGGCTCAGACTCGAAGTCGGTGCCGGAATGTTACTATTCGCTGCCGCTTGACTCGCCGTTCTTGCATCTCTTCTTCCTACTTTCACATTCCAGTTCGGTCCTCCAAGCTTCAACAAATATAAAGACGAATTCATATTTTAGACCGGTTTAATCTTTTAAACTGTCAAAATCGGACTAAGAGAAGTAGGGAGCTTACGGCTACGACGGAGTCTCTAGCAGCAATGGCTAAGATATCAGCACAAGACACAACCCCGGGACATGCTTTCTCAACCGCTGATTTGATGTTGTCGATCACATTAAACCCACGAGCTGAATTGCGGTTTGGAGCCGCGTTTTGTTCTCCTGTGAAGCTTGACGTATCGTCTAGTAGAATCGAACCGTCGCATCCCTACATATGCAAGTTATGACTATGATTAGAAGGAAATAACCAAATAACAATTATGCCAAGTTTCTTGAGATGCAAGGAAAACAAAAAAGGTAAAAGAAAAAAAAACTTACGTTGACAAAGCAATCGTGGAAGAAGAGACGGAGGATAGATGCACCCATTCGAGCCTCGCTGTTAACGGCAGATTTAACGGCGGTTTGGACGGTGGAGAGGAGGTTGGGGCAAGAGGTTGAGTAGAAGTTAGTCGTGAGTTGTGCTTCGACGACGTAATTGTTATCACCTTGGAGTAAAAGTGTAACTACGAGAACTAGAATCGAAATAAGTTTATTTGAAGCCATTGTTAGGTTAAAACAAAGACTTGAATATAATAGACTTAGAGTTGATTGTTGTACTTGAAGAACAAAGGATAACAGAGTCGAGGTTTATATAGAGACGTGAAGGGATGTTCTAAAGTGAAAGATAGGTGACCTAACGCGTTGAAAAAAATGTGCATTCTGTTATTTGTTTTGGTTTATAGGGTTGAATTATCATTTTCGCATGTAATTGAATTGTTTCTATATCCGTCGGAGAGAGAAGTAAAAACCAAATTTATCAGCGAAAATATATTTTCCCAAATGTCAAGTAAATAGTATAGCCATCAAATTAATTATCTCGAAGTCTTGCAATAGTTGACTTTGAATATGGGTGAGAAAATAAGAGATTAAAACAGATCAGTGTTTATTCTTTGGTAGTGATAAGCGTGACACTGTTACAGAAGAAATTGTTTGTGCTAAATATAATTAGCTCGTCTAATACTTTAAATTTATAGTCAAGACCCGGAAATAGTCTAACATTAGATGGAGATATATAATTTCACATATCGAACTTTTATTGGATATATACATGAATGAATAAGAGAGATTATGTGAAGGTTCACACACACCTGGTTGTAAATTGATAAGATTGTGTATATATGAAGTTATAAACTAATTGTGCAGGGAGAAAACAAATCTCTTTAAACAATGCTTTCAGATATTGGAACTCGAAATTTGAAGACTCCATTTTTTGGTAATGAACTAGTATATCGATATAGCAATAGTACTAAGTGAGTCTTAGCACCCGAGTAATCCTAGAAGGTGAGAGCAAACATATTATCTTGTCTCAATCCCTGAACACCAAATGGTCCACACACATCAATGTTGTTCGCCAATAAAATGAAACCCAAAAAGCAGAACAAGTTTACGCCTTGAACCCTAGATTCTCAGTCTTTAGTCTTTACCCTTACGCCACCCCTACACAGATTAATCACTTCGTGCTTTTCGTAGGTTTTTCCACGTTGATTTTGATGCCCTAACTAATGCTTGTTATCTTCTAGGTTAGAAGTCGTACTAATAGATAATGAAAGTCGCATTATACAGATATATTATGGATTAGACATACATCTTTTTCAGCATATGTACCACGAGAAAATATAGAAGAGTTTGTTAAAAAGAGTTGTCAAGAATAGTGGCCTAATTATTTAACTAATACTTTGGACCAAACATTTGATTTTATGGAAAGATTTATTACATCACTAGATTTCTTAATTTTCTATTTCTTTTCCTCCAAGCAACTCTTTCTGTTCTTGATTTCTATTTGCAGAAATTATAGCACTTCATGTTTACACTGTAGGTATTTAGCAAAAAAAAAAATGTTTACACTGTAGGTTTTCTTCTCTCTCTTTTTTTCTTCTGAATGATCACTCTAATAATATTCGATACCATTTGATACGAACAGAAAGTGTTCATTTAATATCATACTCCGTTATGCTGCAGACTGGATTAACCATGTACGGTCATCAATGCTAAAATATATTCATAAAGGATATATTTATACAAAATTATCAAGTACAGTTGTAATCTCGCACAGCCTTTTGTTATCCATTTTATGAACTAGGGAATTAAATGTAATGTATACTAATCGAGTGTGAAGATCTTTCTCGTAAAACGAATTATATGTTTAAATATTTAGATTAAAGACTAATTATAAAATAATTATGGGAAGAAGAAGTCATATACTTTTACACTACGCGGCTTTTACTTTTACAGGATTACTTTCCAAAGGAGGCACGCCGGTCGCTTTCTAGATTTTACTATATGCGTTACATACAGAATTAAATTTTAGTGGAATTCATTAAAGAAAAAAAAAAGTTAGATACCTTCTCCGGTCACATTTTCACACCAACCAGAAATTAACTTATAAAGAAAATTAAGCAAATTAATAACCAATAGAAGAAAAAGGCTTCTAGATACTTAACTTCAGTTACTTTAAATTACATGAATGCTCATTGGATGTGAAGTTTAATATAATATTAACCACACTTTATGCAAATGCTTGTTTAAACTGACTACTTTACATGTTTTTAATTTGTTATTGGGCCATTTGAACAAAACTTATGCTCTTCGGAAATCACAAGATCATAATCACGTTTGTTAACATTTTTAGTATAAACTTTGCTTATCACATTAAACCTTGTACAAAACTTATTCACATTTTATTTCTGATTTTTTTTTGTTTAAGTTAAACTTTGCTTATCACATTAAATTATATACATTTGGTAATCCTTATTGTCAATGCCACTATATATGTGAATTTGCTTTATGTACAAGGAACAAGATAATTAATGATTTGAACCATTTTTCTTTATATTTATGAATTTAGGGTCACTTGAATTGGTAAACAGCTTCGAAATTAAGAAAAAGATATGAACCTCCTTGCCGGAGTCAAGAATTGGAAAAAGTTGTTAGTGTGTGTAAATTGCTAGTAAGAATTTTAATACACTCTTTGCAGCATATATTGAAGATTATTATTCGAATCGTTGATTACGTAGAAAATGCCAAAGAAGATTAGTCACAGTCACCCCATGAAATGATGGGACAAATTTAAACATAGAATATTACCAACAAAAAGAAAGAAAATTAATCGTAACCGTAAGTAATCCACGTGTGACGTATCTTAGTCATTCAAAGGCGAATGAATCAATGAAATACAATTTGATTTGACAATGATAGTCGCCTCTTCAAAGTTTTAGTTTTGAGTCTGATTGAGGAGAGACCGAAATGAAGTGTTTACATAGCAGTTTAGGTAAACCGCCTGACGTTTGAATATAATGTTATGTTTGAAAAATGCTTTTTGTGGTATTGAATGACATATACAAAAATGATTAAGATGTTGGTTGTTGTCACTGCATCGTTTATTTGCATCCTGGTTTTGCACTTACATGTAGAATATTAATATTCATGTATATATTTACAAATTACAATCATAATAACATTAGCATGTATATTAACATATATAGACTAGAATAATAATCACGATAATAACAATACGATAATTCTGATAGTGCGTTTGGCTCTAATGTAGCTTCTACGTGTAAAGGTATCTCAAGTCATAAGATTCCTAAGCTTTCTAATTATGTAACATTTTCCAACCCGGACAAGGTCAACCATGTTTGTCGTCTTCCATTATTTTAGTCAAAAGATTACAAAAATAAAAAGGAAATTAAGAAACTAAACTAGGTGATATCATTGGGATTATTTGACTCAATGCATGTCTAATATGTTTCTATATTATAGAATTGGATATGAATGTTTGACTGTGTATAACCAAAGATGCTGCAGATTCTTTGATACACACACGTATAATTATACAATATCAACGTAACACTTGGGTGTGACGAAGATAAAACACTTTTGGATTTTGGTGGGGTGGGTGGAGTAATATAACAATACGAAACTTCCCCAAAAGCTGCAGTTACTGACAACATATGAGTCAAAATTTTCATATCGTGTAGAGCGCCAATTCATGAGTATGAATGCCACGAAATAGTTGAGGATCTTCAACTTTAATTTACCGGTTAATAATCGCTTTAATTAAACACTAAAATCATGCTTTACCGGTATAAATATTTTACGTATCCTATTTTTTCAAGGATTTTGTTTTTCGAGAGATGATATTGGTGAAAGAAAGAAATCGAGATTTTCAGCACTATAGCAGTTGGAAGTATATTAATACTGGTGTAGTGGTGTTCATTTACTGGAATTATACATATACACTATATATCATTTTATTTATAAAATTTTGCGCAATATCGATGCGACCATAACATATATTTTGATAGGTTTTTCGTGTAACACCATTTGAATTTGAATACAAAACTACATGTAACAGACGCGTCTCCCTCACCATAGGTTCAGTCTTCTAGATTCTTAATTAGTGTCACATAAAATTTTGATGCAAAAATGTTAATGGGTCGGGTTTAATTTTTGAATTTGGGCCTAACTAATATATAGGTCTCCTTTTATTATGATGTCTTCTGGGCTATAAAACTCTTCTTTAGATTAAATTGAATTCAGATTGTTAATACTCCGGAAGACCATTAATATAATTATATAAACAGTCTAAACTCTAAACCACACATCGTAGTAGTTTTTCATATACTTCCAATATCTGTTCAAACATTCATATTGGATGGGAATAAATGAATGACTAACGTATGTGTCAGAAAAACTTGTAATTATCAATTGATAGTTAGGATTTAGGACAATACATAATGAATGTTTTTCCGTTACATATCACCTTACGTTTGGACACCACCTCTTAACTTATTATGTTTAATTTATATTCCAACTAAAAATATTCATTACAAATTTTAGCATAAACATCAAATACTAAAAATAAAGAAAATGAAAAAGCTTGATTAATAATTTTTTTTTGGTAATGTTTGATTAATAAATATGTACTTTAATTAATAAGACTATGGTGACATGTCCCAGTCCTATGGCTCATTAACAGTTTGTATACTTTTGAGGAGGCAAGACGTGGAAACCGCTCTTCTTCTCTACCAAAAACTTCTTCTTCCTTCGATGTCTCTCTCATCTGTTACATATCACAATCTTTTGCTTTAAATTGAGATCCTTCTTCAAAGCCGTATCTCTTTCTCTAGTGTAATTCTCCTCTGAAATTCAGCCTTAGTTCGTCTCTTTCGTTCTGGGTTTCTCTGTAATTGTAGCCCAATTCCAATCCTGGGCATGTATTTCAAAGTGTTTCCATCTTCTTTTGTCAAAGTTGAAGACTTTGCTCGTTTTGAATCCGTCCGCTAGTAGAATCTTCTTCTTTGAATCGATTTTGATATCTCTGCTTTATGGGTTTCCACACTTTTGCCAGCAATGTCTAAGCTTCCAAGAACATGCCTTTGACTAGATTTTCCCGGTAAAGCTTTTTGCTTTTACTTCTTTTTTCCTGGCACGAGAAATTAATGGGTTCAGTTGATGAGGTTGAGATATCTAAGACTAGGGTTTCATGTCCTCCTGCTCTCTCAACATCTCATAAGATTCTCATCAGTGAAGAGAAACCTAGGAGATGGTCCGAGAGTTCGTTGCCTGATGTCTCTAATAGGATTAAGCTTTTGAAATTTGGTTCCCCTTCTGCTAGACTCAAGAGAATGGCTGAGGAAAGAGATGAAGTTTCACGCTCTGTCAACAGCTCAAGCTCTAGCAGCCACGATGTGGTGTCTTCCCGGAAAATCGAGTGGGCTTGTTTGATGAAAATGGGTAAGCAATGGCTACAGAACCCGTTGAACATGGTTATGTTTTTGTGGATCTTTGTGGTTGCTGTCTCCGGTGCGATTCTATTCATGGTTATGACTGGTATGTTGAACCATGCTTTGCCCAAGAAATCACAGAGAGATGTCTGGTTTGAAGTTAACAACCAAATCCTCAACGCATTGTTTACTCTGATGTGTCTGTATCAACACCCGAAACGGTTTTACCACCTTGTGCTTCTCTGTAGATGGAAGCAAGACGATGTTACAACGCTTAGGAAGATATTCTGCAAGAACGGGACTTACAAGCCAAACGAATGGATACACATGATGGTTGTTGTTCTTTTGCTTCACTTGAACTGTTTTGCTCAGTATGCGCTTTGCGGTCTTAACTTAGGCTATAGAAGATCCGAGAGACCTGCCATTGGTGTAGCTATATGTATATCTTTTGCAATAGCAGCTCCTACGGCTGCGGGTTTGTACACTATTCTTAGTCCACTTGGGAAAGATTATGATCCTCAAGGAGATGAGGAGAATCAAGTGCAGGCTGTGGGAGAAGGACCGGTTAGTAATCGCAAGTTATCTCTTGAAAGGAGATATTCATTTGCTTCTAATGATGTGAGTAATCCTGAATGGAGAGAGGGAGTTCTTGACATATGGGAAGATATTTCATTGGCTTATCTCTCTCTGTTCTGCACTTTTTGTTTGTTTGGTTGGAACATGGAGAGGATTGGGTTTGGGAATATGTATGTGCACATTGCGACTTTTGTTCTCTTCTGTTTAGCTCCTTTCTTTATATTCAACTTGGCTGCTATAAACATTGATAACGAGATGGTAAGGGATGCACTTGGATATACTGGGATTGTGCTTTGCTTGTTTGGTTTGCTCTATGGTGGTTTTTGGAGAATACAGATGAGGAAAAGATTCAAGTTGCCGGGCTATAACATCTGTTGCGGGAGACCCGCGATTGCTGATTGTACACTCTGGTTGTTCTGTTGTTGGTGCTCTTTAGCTCAAGAAGTCCGGACCGCGAATTCTTATGAAATAGTGGAGGATAAATTTTGCAAAAGAAGAGAAGAAAATAGTAAGATTGATGATGAGGTTGTCGTATCTGCATTGCCTCGTGAAGACGGTGTGTTTGATCCGAGTTGCTTGCCTAAGAAGATGACCACGACGATGATAGCTAGCTCTACTCTTAGCCCGAGCAGACAGAAAGATGAAACTTGCTTGGGAGAGAAAGGTGATGAAGCTCTAAGTCCACCTTCTCCTCCATTCATACACAGAGAAGCTAGTTAGAACTTAGAACTAACAGATTTTAATGAAAGTTTGTTAATGTAAAACCAGATATACTATATCTAATTGAAAGTAAAGTTTAAATTCGTTTTGGGGTTTATGGAATTTACGAGTTATAAACAATGTAAAACAGGTTTAGTTTTCTTTGAATTTTCACGTAGGAATACAAGTGTTGTTTGAAGTGTTTCAGTTAGAGAATTATGTTTCTTCTCATCATCTCATGTGAGCTTAACCACATTACGTTGATTTGGACCTTAAAGTGAATTAAAAAAAGAACAACTTAGCATTAGTTGCTTATGCGATCAATGGTCTCATCACGACCCTGATGAGAATCGTGTCTACCATCCACGTAAAATCAACAGCTGATAAAGTATTAAAACTTTGGTCAAGCGAACATGTAGAAACGATTTTCTTGTTCATATTTGATGCATGTGTAGCAACTGGAGTTTTAGCCAATGTTTTGTTTGTGTAGCAATTGCAGTTTTCTTATAATTCTTCTAATTTCTGCAATTCACTGAATTTTTCTTACAATACAATTTTTTGCCTTGATATACATACTTCATAATACATCAACAAAACAAAGAAATGTGGCAGCAATTTTGTTGGTGTTTTATGCAATATGCATCTCAATGGCAATTAAATTCCAACAAACAAAGAAAACTGATAATTATTTGCTTTTTATTTAAATTTTGTAGTGTAAAGAAAATGATTGAACATGAATTTTTCAATTCCAAATTTCTTCAATTGTTGTTGTCAATTGTCATACCTATGAATATATGTATGTCCATGATAATTCATTAGCCAATATATCCATTTGAGAGATGTTCATTAGCTACTATTTTTCCTAGTTGATAAGGTCTTAATTAATTATTTATTTAAATTGTAAATGGTCTTTATTTTGTGCTGCTATTTCTACTAAAAATTTTATTAAAGAAGAAGTTGACAAAAAAATAAAAGAAAAATAAAAAATAATTGATCGCACTGTCAAACCAAAAAAAATTGAAAACCCTAAATTGGTTGAATGGGAAAATCGATGGTCAGATTCGCAGAATTCGCCATTAGACTCTCTTCCGAGAATCCAACCAGACCACACAGACCTTCTCCTTCTCCACGGAACAAAGTCTTCGTCAAGAAGACGACGAGAGACACCACGTCACACCTCGATTACTCCAATCTGGTTAAGCTGGAGAAGGCGGGATCGCACTCGGGTTCGAATCCCGCTCCGGCTTCGGGTTCGGATCCTATTAACCGGGTTCCCCTCGCTCAGGTCGTCGAGGATTGCGTCAGACGCTGGTTCCAGGATACGCTCAAGGAAGCCAAATCTGGTGACGTTGGTATGCAGGTCTTGGTTGGTCAGATGTATTGCAGCGGCTATGGAATCCCTAAAGATGAAAACAAGGTTCACTTTTTTGCTCTAATTTTTCTGGGTTTAGGTTGTTTTCTTATAGTTCTTCTAGAGTTGATATAAAGGTTTGATTTTTTCGTCTCTGTGTCTACATTGTATGCCTCTGATTAGGTTTTGTTGTGATTGGTCTGAATTAGGGTTCTTAAAATGTATGTGGTTAGCTCTGATTTGAAGATGTGATTGTGATTCTGATTCAGAATGTGTGATTTTGATCTGTAAAGGGTCGTGCTTGGATTAACAAAGCTTCAAGAACTAGATCATCAGCTTGGCAAGTGAGTGATAAGCCTCCAGGTAATAATATATGATAGAACTTGTGTTGTTTCAATCTTTTATTGAATTAGTGGAATCTTGTGAATTGTGTGTTTTATTTGGGATTCTTGTTCTTCTAATGTCAGGGTATAATGCAAGCGATTCAGATTCCAATGATAAGAAAGATTGATGATCATCTTTTGAATGTTTGTATTGCCATTGACTTTGATTTGTTAGTTTCTCTCTCCTTTGTTTAACTCTACTTGATTTATTCAAATTTGAAGCTTTTGTATCATCCCAATGGTCAAAATGTGCCCCTCAAGTTATTTATTACCAGGCAGTGAAGTAATTCAACTGTGAGTCTGTTGTAGCTGAAATCCTTGCATTGCCAATAGATTTTTGCCAGGCTTTCTCTTGTTCTTTGTCCCCAGAAGTAGAATCAAACAGTTTGCAAAGAATGAATCTGGAATCTGGAATCTGCAATGTCACTTGACAATTTTTCTCCAAGGAATCTACATTCTTGTTCTAAAGATAATCTGCAACTAATTTTTGGGTTTGAATGGAGTGAAAAAGGTAAAAGTTAAACTGAGACAGTTTTCGCATCACTCTAATGATGGATTATGTTCATCGATAACACTGAATTGTAAATATTAAGTTCACCATCTTTCGAAAACTGTTACCATTAAGTTCTAAATTCTAATCCGATTCAAAATTTACAAAAAAAAATTGAAGCGTACCTAAACAAATAGCGAATGTCCGACCGGAACAATATGATCATCATTGTTTTCTTAAAATTGTAGTGTGAAAAGGTTGAAAAAGTGAATAAATCAAACGAACGGTTGTAGAAAATGAAGGAAAAGAGAATTACTTTGGTCCTATAATCAAACGCGGCTAACTTAGTGGAAGCCAGTGAGGGTTTCTATTCACAAAAATTTCCTTTACGCAAAGAATCCCATTCGTCATCTTCTTCTTCGTTCTCTTTTTGTCATTTTATATCATTAAATCGTGTATTTATATGTTGCTACTCCTCCTTTAGTTTCTCTACACAACTAGACCTTGTTCACACACATATACTCTGTTTTCCTCTGTTTCTCTACACGAAGAAGAAGTCTTTTTATTTCACAAAAGTTTCTGTGATGGCTAATGTAAGTAAGATCTTGTAGTGCATGGTTTGCTTTAATTAAATCTACCTTGTTCTAACTGCACTGTTATCAAGAAAATAGAAAACAAAAAGAGCGATCGTTGCAACTAGAGTGTTCTTTGCAAATTATGCTTGATGCAATGTCTCTGTTTATTGGAGTTTTGTTTTTGACTGTTTAAGGATCAAAACTAGCCGAAATGACAGAAAATTCTCATTTCAGGTTGTGGAGCTAAAAGTGAATTTGCATTGTGATGAATGCATCAGGAAAATACTTAAAGCCATCAAGAAAATTGAAGGTAACAATTCTGTAAATTTTCTCCTTATACATATATAGCCTTGTAAGATTATGATTATGGTTTATATTTCTAAATAAGAGTATTTGATGAAATTACAGATATAGAAGCATACGATGTGGACACACAGCTCAACAAAGTGACAGTCACAGGGAATGTAACAGAGGAACAAGTGATTAGGGTTCTTCAAAAGGTGAGGAAAGCTGCTGTTAAATGGGACCAAGACAATCAAACCCTCTTTACCAACTAGAGTCTTTTTGCTTTCCTCTTGATCTATATGTTCTCCTTAGCAATAGTTAGGTCTATATGTATGTCTGCTCAACTGACCTTATGCATCAGTTGCAGAATACACGAGGATTTTGTATACACGACAATAAAATGCGATATAGATTCTGGAAATAGAGATCAATATAATCCACAAATTTATTCAACAAAAAATGCAAGGAAGCAACTTTTCCGCTTCTATTTAGAGTATAAAATTACAAAACTGTCAATAAACCACATTTTGGAGAATGAAAAATGAGGAAAGAATTGGAATCAAGATATCTCCATGCTTAGAACCTGTGCTCCAGCTTCTCTTGTTCTTTGAAGTACTGAGCATACCTGCGTTCATTTGAAAGAGAAAAGGTTCAGAGAGTATTGGAAACAATTATAACAATTGAGACTCGATAGTGACAAAATGAATGTCAACGTACAAAAACAATTCTTCATCTAGTCATCTAAAGTATCCTGAATAATTGCTATGAGAGTAATGATAATCAAAGATAGGGCAGGTGAATATAATTTAACCCCTTGCGCAAATATCTAAATTCAATGAATCACATAAACTCATCTGTTTCAAGTAAAAGAGCATCATCAAGCTAAAACACTACTAGCTCAACAATTTTTTCAACAATCAGAACTCAGAAGTAACAGAAACGTTTTGATAGTTAATGGCTATCTTTTTATCATCATCATCATCATGAATTCACTATCCCTATCTTATAATGTTGTCAAGCTAGCTACTTCTATCATTCTGCATATTAGTTCCTATAGTATTGGTCCAGCAGAAACATGAGCATCGAAATCGACACCAATCTATGCGAATTTGTCACAGAACAATTGCCCTAAAACAATTTTTGCTGTCATATCCAATAAAACTATAGCCTAATTGAATCTACAAACTTCGCATAACAATCAGATTGTTGAACATCATAATCATCAGATCGAAGTCCACATGATTGATACATCAAATCTGTTTGTTAATTGCCTAGACCGAGAGAAAGAGAAAAACGTACGAGTAGGTTCCGACGACAGGAGCGACGAGGAGAATAGTACTGATCCAATTCTCTGAGACCTTGTGGTGAATCTTCTCCGGAAGATCCTTCCAAAGACCCGTCATGATCTTCTGCTGAAACGGCGATAACGCGTAAACCACCGCCTTCAATTTCACCGGCTGCTTTCCCATTTTCGACGACCAAATCTCCGATTTCGATAAATGCAACTAGGAGACTTTTCAAGCCGGCTAATATGCATCTCTCCGTCACAAAACGCTGCCGTTTAAGTGTAAAGGCTTTTAATTTCAATCCACTTAAGCCCAATGGTTAGAATATGGGCCTTTTCTTTATGAATTTGCTAAAATCCACGTGGACGGTAGAGATGCTACGATGCAGAGAGCGGTCTATGGTGAGGGTTATTACACGAGATCATGACGTTAACACGGGAAACAGGTTGCTTCAAAAGAAATCAATTCATTCGTACGGGCCTTTAATCCACGCGCCTTCTTCGCATCCCCACGCGCAGTCGTGTGTGATGATGGCTAATCCTCCAACGTTACCGATCTCAGACCATTCCGGTGGTGGTTCCCAATCTCAGCAACCCGTATCAACACCGGCGTTTCGCACGTTCCTCTCTCGCCTCTCGTCGTCAATCCGCCAAAGCCTATCGCAGCGGCGTCCATGGTTAGAACTCGTAGATCGAAGCGCAATTTCACGTCCAGAGTCTCTCACCGATGCGTATTCTCGGATCCGGAGGAATCTCCCTTACTTCAAGGTAAACTACGTGACGATCGTCTCCTTGGTGCTCGCGCTCTCGCTCCTCTCCCATCCTTTCTCTCTTCTCGTTCTCCTATGCCTCTTCTGCGCTTGGATCTTCCTCTACCTTTTCCGTCCGTCAGATCAACCTCTGGTCGTCCTCGGCCGTACGTTTTCAGATCGTGAGACGCTTGGTGTTTTGGTAATTTTGACAATCGTCGTCGTCTTTTTAACCAGCGTTGGGTCTTTATTGACCTCTGCTTTGATGATTGGTTTCGGAATCGTATGCTTACACGGCGCGTTTAGAGTCCCGGAGGATCTTTTCTTGGATGATCAAGAACCTGCTAACACCGGCTTATTGTCTTTCCTTAGCGGAGCCGCCACTTCCGCCGCAGTTGCCGCCGCATCAACTCCTGCGTCAGGTCGTGTTTGAAGGACTCTCTTCTCTGTAGACAACAAACTCAATTACTATGATTCTTTTATTGTATTTCTGAATGCGACTATGTAAGGGGAAATGTAGAATTGATCTTCTTGGTTTTAAGCTGAGAAATTCTTATGATTCAAACATTAAATGGATTCAACAATATCTCGCATTACTCTTCCTTAGCTCTTTTTGTGACAAAGATTATGGAATGGTTGATTACTATTAAGCTTTGAGACTAATTGTGTTTAGTGTGTTTAGATGTTGGGAACTAAAAGTGTCCGACGTAAAATGGCAGTGTCATCATTCCGGCTGTTTTAACGAATCTCGTGTAAATACTTTTGTTTTTGGTTATGGAAAATGACATGTGGGATAATCATCGAGACAAAGGAGTAACGTAACAAAGAAGTTTATCGTGAATGTTTGTTAAAATGCATTATGAAAGATTTGAATATTACTTCAAGAGAAAAAGTCTATTTCGTTATTGGCAGTTAGTTTATTGTTTGAACGTTACACTCTAGTACAGTGCATAATATGCTATGTTTGTTAAGAAAAAAACAAAAACAATAAAATGAAATCATGAGATTGTTAAACCAATATGACCCAACGTCCCAATTCATCCGTGTTCTGACTTTAGGTTTTCTGCATCTAGATGTTGTTTGTATTCCAAATTCATCTTTAGAGTTTGAGTCTTTGAGATATGAATCTTGATTTACATTTATATATATTTTTTAAAATGAATGGATTTAGACCTACATATATTATTATGCAATAGTCAATTTTCTTATAAATAATTAATATTGTTAAGTTATTGAGAAATTCGTCTAATACGAATAGAAAATTATTTACCCATTTTTTAGAGTTTGGATAACCAATAGAAGATACAACAAAATCATTAATCTGGTTACATATAATTAAATAATATACATGTGACCTTGAGTTTTTGTTTACTTTTGTTTGTTAAAAGAGTGGCCTTGGTATTAAATTGCCAAACTATTCTTACTGATGATGATTAATGATCATTTGTGTATTTGGTAAGACAGGAAAAACTTGGGATTTAAGGAAGAAGCTTGAGACACAAGCACTAGAACGTCTAGACGTGATATGAAATGACTTGAGTTCAATTCAACTAAACTTTGTTGAAATTATGCTAAGTGTTCGGTGCAACAACTTAATTACCTCAACTAAGTCTTTGCTCCCTTTCAATGTCTCAACTTCTTCTCAATTTCGGATGGCGCCAAAAGAACTAGTAAACTATTTTTCAAGTTTATAACTTATGGCGTGGAATATAAAAAAACATGATTACGCAATATAGAAAGTATTCATAAAACTAATAATGTTTTGATGGGTTAATATTTAAAAAAATATCAAGATAACTAAAACAACCTTTAAAGGGATACTAAATAATATCATTTTTACTAACATCCAGATATTTATTTGGCACTCGAATCATTTTTAAGAGGTGTTTAATCTAATTTCTAAACCAACATTATATTTTGAAAATGGTATCATCATGATCCTATGTCCATTAACATATTTTAACATATATTTTCTGCCAACATTTTTGAGGTTGATCAACTCTTAAAATAGAAGAAAACTAAACCATGGTTTTCCATTTGAATAAGTGTGAAAGGAAGCAAGAAAACATAGCCAACGAACTGATAAAGACACATAAATATGTTGGTGACCGGTAATTTAATTTTTTTCTTTTGAATAATCAGCACCTAATTCTTCCAACCCCTAAATAATTTAGTAAAAAAATTAAATTCAATTTACTTTAACTATAAAAGGGATATTTCCCTCTTCATAATTCTCTCAAACCCTTCTCTCATATATCTCTTAATCTCATAAACGTTAATCTCAAATTTTTCGTAATCTCAAAGCTTAAACACACTTAATGACGACTGTTCACACATTCTCTATATTATTGTTCTTTTGTTCCCTTTTCTCGGCTTCATTGATTATCGCCAAAGTCCAACACCATGATTTTGTCGTACGTCCTCAATAAAAGTTGCATGTTCATATTGACTAATACACTAATTAAATTCATCATCAAGTAGTAATTGTCATTACTTATATTTCTGTGTGCAATCATTTAGATACAAGAGACGCCGGTGAAGAGGCTGTGCAAGACCCGTAACGCCATCACCGTCAACGGAATGTTTCCGGGGCCTACGCTCGAAGTCAACAACGGCGACACTCTTGAAGTCAAAGTGCATAACCGTGCTCGTTACAATATCACCATCCATTGGTACATTTTACACATCTTATCGGTTTACGTTTTGAAACTTTACCAATATGTTACTTTTCTTCCAAAATTAATAGAAACTTTAAACAAATCAAAAATACCACACAAAAAAAGTGAATAAGCTTTATCAAACTTTCTAGTTTTTTTTTTTAATGGGTCACAGTATATATATTTATCACATAATTAAGATATTTCGTATATGATAATTTTTTTTTGAAAAACAGGCATGGAGTGAGGCAGATAAGAACCGGATGGGCTGATGGCCCAGAATTCGTGACCCAATGCCCGATCCGACCCGGAAAGAGCTACACGTACCGTTTCACTATCCAAGGCCAAGAAGGGACATTGTGGTGGCACGCTCACAGCTCTTGGCTCCGAGCCACTGTCTACGGCGCACTCATCATTCACCCAACCCCTGGTTCCTCTTTTCCTTTCCCTAAACCGGACCGCCAAACCGCCCTCATGCTCGGTATCCACCATACCATACCGGATTTAAAATTTTCCCTATTTGATGCACAAATTTGTTGAATCTCTAATCTAATTAACAAATAAAAACTTAAAATTCAGGGGAATGGTGGAATGCAAATCCGGTTGATGTAATTAACCAAGCGACTCGAACCGGAGCTGCTCCTAATATATCCGACGCTTATACCATCAATGGTCAACCGGGTGATCTCTATAATTGCTCGACCAAAGGTAAACAAAAATAAAAACTATATAATATAATTAAGTACTTGATGCATTAAAGTTTCTGAAATATTTTGTAAAATGCAGAGACTGTTGTAGTACCGATAAATTCAGGGGAAACAAGTCTCCTACGAGTGATCAACGCAGCTTTAAACCAACCGCTATTTTTCACTGTGGCTAACCACAAGCTCACTGTAGTTGGAGCCGACGCATCTTACCTCAAACCATTCACCACAAAGGTCCTTATGTTAGGTCCAGGCCAAACTACTGACGTACTTCTAACCGCAGACCAACCCCCAAAACGCTATTACATAGCAGCAAGAGCTTACCAAAGCGCTCAAAACGCACCGTTTGATAACACCACAACTACAGCCATTCTCCAATACAAGAAGACGACGACCACTTCTAAACCAATCATGCCGGTTTTGCCTGCCTTCAACGACACGAACACCGTGACGTCTTTCTCAAGGAAGTTCAAATCTCTCCGTAACGTCGTCGTACCGAAAACAATCGATGATAATTTGTTCTTCACCATTGGTTTAGGTCTTGATAATTGTCCCAAAAAATTCCCTAAAAGCCGGTGCCAAGGCTTGAACGGAACCCGGTTTACCGCATCGATGAACAACGTTTCGTTTGTTCTACCGTCGAATTTCTCGCTCTTACAAGCACATTCCAACGGAATTCCCGGCGTTTTCACAACGGATTTTCCGTCTAAACCGCCGGTTAAATTCGATTATACCGGAAATAACATAAGCAGGGCTCTGTTTCAGCCGGTTAAGGGTACTAAACTGTATAAACTAAAGTATGGATCTCGAGTTCAAGTTGTTTTACAGGATACAAACATTGTTACATCGGAGAATCACCCGATTCATCTTCACGGTTACGATTTCTACATTGTTGGTGAAGGGTTCGGTAACTTTAATCCCAAGAAAGATACTTCTAAGTTTAATCTTGTTGATCCTCCGCTTAGAAACACTGTGGCTGTTCCTGTTAATGGATGGGCTGTTATCAGATTCGTGGCAGATAATCCAGGTAATGAACAAAAGTTGATTATATCTTTAGTAATAGTTACATTTTGATTTGATATTAGGGGAAATAATGCTGTTATGGTTTTGAAACAGGGGTTTGGTTGATGCATTGTCACTTAGATGTTCATATAAAGTGGGGTCTTGCTATGGCGTTCTTGGTCGACAATGGTGTCGGAGAATTGGAGACTCTTGAAGCTCCTCCTCACGATCTACCTATTTGCTAGTTTCAATATAAGGAGTCATTTCTGGAAGAAGAATATTTCAGATTTTGGTATTGTATAAGAAAACGCAAATTAATGAAAAGAGTAACGGTTTTGAGCACAATGTTTTATAAGTGATGTGATGATTGTCAGATGAGATAACAGCGTGAATCAAAGATAGTTGATAACAATCTTTATATCTCAAAGAACTATGTCAGCGTTTTTAGATATTCTATCAATTTCCTAAATGATAAGTAGTACCATAGGAAATAAAAAAATTCAACTTATTAAAGGGTACTCGTCTAAAATATATGGCTCTCAACTTCTTCCATCTCTTGTTATACTTGTATTATCTCGATGCAGGGAAGAAGATCCATCTCATCAAATAAACAAAAAGAAGCAAATCATTTAGCACTCAAAGCACTCAAGTTTCAGGGAAACAAGCGTAATAACAAACAAATAAACATGATCAAGATACATTTGGAAATGAAAGTACACACAGAGCAATGTAATTTTTTGAGACAGTTCAAAACACACAAAGCAAATCCAGTTTAGACAGGGAGATCTCTCACTCTCACACGTACACAAGTCTTGCAGAATGCAATTTTCTCATATAAAACATTAAGAAACCATATGATGCATCAGAGATTTACATACCAAATAAAATAATCACACAGTAGTATTCATATATAAAAAAGAGTAGGCAAGAAAAACCGGAACCTTTTCTTAGCTTGGGAAAAAACGCTCCTTAGTCGCTACATCTTCCCATTGAAGCCCTTGCAGCCATTCTTCTTCTGCATTTATGACAACATTTTGCTTCCAGGCGCTCCTAGAATCAAGTGGAAGTTTTGTTAACTTCGGACAGCTTTTAATGTTGATTTCCTTCAGTTTCCCAAAAAGCAAAGGATCCCTGTATATGCTCTTCAGTTGCCCCAAATTCCTCAGAGTAAGGAATTCCAGTTCTCGAAACGGAATGACACCTGCTAACTCACAAGTTTTTTGCAACCTAGATTCCTCAGATCTGCTTATAATGTGTTCTATATCGGGTAAGCATACCACATATAGAGTAGCTAGATGTGGAGCAAAAACCAGCCATGTCAAGTCCTTGAGACCAGTGCAGTTATCTAATCTCACTTTGCGGAGGTTAATAAAGGATATGTCCCTCCGAACCCTCGGTCCAACTATCTCAGACTCGTTGCTGCTTGACCCTTCTATCTCTATCTTCGGTATATGCGAGTCTTGAATTTCGAGGAAGCGACTACTCGAAATCGTTGCAAGTGGCACTTTGAGTGACTGATAATATGACTGCTCATCGAGAGTTAAACCTTCGGTGTAGCTGCTGAACCTCGTATCCCCAAGAAAAATTTCCAAACCAGAGGAGTTTCTCAAGGTTATAGTTAACAGATATAAATGCTTCATGGCTTGTATCTGCCTCACTAGCTTGTCAGTTATATCTATTCCAGAAGCATACAATTTCAGAACTTCCAAATTCGGTAAATCATGTATCTCATAGATACGTTTCAGCATGTACGTATGCTCCAAATTCAAGTATAACAGGTTTCTCAGTGCGTACAACCCATCTGGAAGGCTCGTTATCCCAGTGCATGACAGATTGAGAAACCGTAAAGAGTAAAGTGGTGAAAAGCTGGGCAACTCTATCAGGTTTGGATTCAAAGAAAGATCTAATACCATAAGGATCGGCACATGCGACAAAAATTCACGTGAGATCTTCCTTAATCTGTTATCTCGAAGGAGTAAGGTTTCGAGCTTGGGACAGTGAAGACTTTCGCATGCCTCTTCGATCTGATTGTATATCAAGGACATCCTCCTCACAGCTTTCTGGTCCTCAATCTTTGGAATGTCTCTTAGTTGAGCATTGGCTTCCACAACAAGAACATTCTTTTGTTTCTGGTCACCACATCCTGATGATATCCACAGAGCCATTTCGCGAACCACATCATGCATCTTTACTTTTTCTTTGGTTTCACTCTCCTTCAGTAAATATGCACGAGTGAGAGTGCCGATGATTGTATAACCCTTATAATTTATACCTTTAGAACCAAGTATAATACCCTGGCCTACCCAGTACTCTATCAAGTCATCTTTTCCTATTTCATAGTCTTCAGGAAACAAGGCACTAAAAAGGAAGCAGGACTTGGTCTTCTCACACTTTAAGTCATCGTAGCTAAATTTCAAAATGGAAAGAATATCCGCTTCTATACCTGAGAAAACACCAACAGCGTCATGCCACTCTTCGATGGACTTCTTGCGAGCCATGGTCTCGCCAATGACATTGAGAGCAAGTGGCAAGCCATTGCACTTTCTTGCTATTGATTTTGCAACTTCGGGAATCTTTGGATGACTTTCCAATGTCTCTTTCATGTTCCTCGTGAACAAATCCCAGGCATCATCCCACATCAAACATGTTACCTCTATCTCCTTATCTACCCCCATTTTCCCGCAAACTTCATTAGAACGACTTGTGAATGCTATTTTACTTCCATTTCTTTTAGGAACCGGAATTCCAATGTTTGCTAAATCCACCTTCGTCCACATATCATCCAACAATAGCATATACTTCTTATTCTCTAAAGACCTCTTTATGGTTGATGCTATCTCATTTTCTGTTTTTTGTTCCCATCCCTCGTTGTAGAGATCTAGTCTTTTTCCAATGTCTTCTTGAATCCTCTTAACAGTTGGGTTTTTAGACACTACAACCCATATTGCAATGTCAAAATCGTTGCTTACTGTGCGGAACTTGTTGTTGATTTGAGAGAGGAGGGTGGTCTTGCCTACTCCCCCCATACCATATATACCCAAAAGCCCAACTCCCACTTCCATCATACTATTCCATGTTGATTCAACAATTGCCTCTTGACCAACTATCTCCTGGTGGAAAAGCCTTTCCTCCACCTTTGGTATAGGACCTTTTTGAGCAACTTCATCAAAAACGCCTTTAGATAGAAGATTCTCAACATCTTGCAACTTGTTGATTACACTTTTACTATAGTCGTAGCTATATTTACATCTCTTAGAACAATATTGGCCACAACATAAATTATCTATTTCTTCATCGCTTTGCGAGAGGATATCATGGGCTTCACATACCCTACTTTCGACCTCAGAAAGCCATTGTTGGACTTCATCCAATAGGTTTAGACCTCTATCTTCTTGTACCTTAATCCTTTTCAACAAATCATCTCGTCTTGCCTCCAACTGTCGTACAGTTTTCTTTAGAGCCGCTACATGATCTACGAGGTTGCGGAAGCGATTTTGGTTCCTGCTAAGGCAGCTTGTAAGGTTATTAACAGCCTGGTCACAGGATATTGCCACAGAGAAGCAGGCTCCCATCTCTCATAGATTCTCAAATTCCTACCAGAGAGATTAATATACAAATTCCTTTCCTAATGTTTTAGTTTATTAACTGAGGTGTGTGCACGATCATTCGGGTTGACCACCAATCTTGGCATCCAGTCATCTACGACTCGATCAAATATTTATGTTATTTTAAAAATGAACTGTAACCAAGATAACATTTTTTTCATAAGGTCAACGACCCTTGGGATGTTAACAGAGCCAAGTTTAGTGAGCACTATGTGCTCGTTTTTTCTTAACACAATTCTAACGTGGTTTGGCCAAGCCAAGTCAACATTTTACTTACATCTCGTTTTCCAATAATGGTTTTGTAATCGATAACCTAAATCATTGTAATGAATGCGTTCCTCCCTATCGATCCTAGGCCTTAGACAATGCTGAATGATTCATAGCCACGCGAATAACCTATTCATACTAATATGGAAAGAAAGAAGCCAAACTTACAGAGCTCTTCTCACGGTCGTCGAAGAAAAGAGAGTCTACAGTCAGCAACAAAATTAGTGTTGCCATCATGGCATCATCTTGCAGCTTTTTCCGCACAAATAATTTATCATCCAAATGTTGTTCACTAAACCAAAAACAAACAAGCATTACAGCGAAGAAACCAACTCGTAGATACAGATTTCCAAATTCATGCCTTATTTAGACCAATAAAAACTGAAATTTCTCTTCAGCGAAAAAAAAAACAAACAAACTGAAATTTCATATAGATCCAGAAGATAGAAACTTGTAGGCTCAATCGACTAGACTAGAAGATGCTCACCCGATCGTGCTTGAGATAGCGAGATAGTAGCAACACCGACGGTAGAAATAAAATGGACGACACCCATCCAATGGGCTAATTTAGATTAACGGGCTTTAAGGGTTTGATAATGGATGTTAATTAACTGAGGCACATGGGATTGTATCACGTAGGCAATGGGTTTGATAATGGATGTTAAGTAACTAAGGCCCATGAGGTTGAAGTACGTAGGCAATTGCGTGAGCTTACGTTAGCGATGCCGTTAGAGACACGTAGTGGATGAAGTGGCTTTGGTTAGCAAAGGACACATGAGGCACATGCAAAGGCTATAAATGACTGCTGCTTTGCTACAACTTGCGATTCCCAAATTTTATAAGGTAATGGACCCTATCACCTCTGCTCGAAGCTAAGCCACCCAAGTTTGAGCTTCACCATTTGACACGTCTCTAGCTAATACTTAATGCTTAAACTTTAAACTAATACTTCATGTTTAAGACATTTCTGGCTGACACATTTATGAATTCGCTCTATGTCGTACGTACACCGGAAACCTTTAATTTTACAATATTAACCGTGATCTTTTTAAAAATATCTATATAAACGATAAGTATCTCATCAAAACAAAATTGAATAATGTGCACGTTTGTAAAAACTAGAAAAACAGGCAATAAACATCATCATCCAATTACACATCTAGTAAGTGTGATGCAGTGGCAAACTGGCAATAAACCAAGAAAAATCGAGAAAGAGCAGATGAGACAGTGTTGTGTTGTCAGGGTTAATAAAAAAAAAATGAAGATATTTTAAAATTTCATAATATTTAAATAATGAAGTAGTTTTATGATCTTATCCATAAATCAATTTTAAAAAGGTTTAAACTTTACTTTTCCGTATCAACAGCGTGTTTCGAGAAGATTCGGGAGGACACTCGTCGAACGGAAAAGTCGTCTAAGCCTTTATGTTCGAATCAAAAACTGACACGTAACCTTGCTCTCAAACAGAAAAATAAAATAATGTTAGAAAAATCTAGAGAAGGCTATAAATACTCCGTAGATACTTTGTCTTCCTTAGATATTTTGATTTCTGCTAAAGCTGTCTGATAAAAAGAAGAGGAAAACTCGAAAAAGCTACACACAAGAAGAAGAAGAAAAGATACGAGCAAGAAGACTAAACACGAAAGCGATTTATCAACTCGAAGGAAGAGACTTTGATTTTCAAATTTCGTCCCCTATAGGTACGTTGATTTCTGATTTCTTACAAATTTTCAATTAATTTCTCTGATTAGGTCTCGTCAATTGGTGATTCTAGGGTTTATCTTCGTCTTTAGGTTTTCGATTATTTCCTTTTAGGTATAGCTGTGAAATTGGGAAATTTTAGGTGTTCCTAATTTGATAACAAATAAGTAAATCGATCTGATTTTGAACCAAGTTTAAGTTCTCTTGCCTTATGTTTCAGCTTGTGTTCTGATATTGAAGTGTTGTTGTATTGTAGATTGTGTTGTTTCTGGGAAGGAGATGGCAGTTTATGATCAGAGTGGAGATAGAAACAGAACACAAATTGATACATCGAGGAAAAGGAAATCTAGAAGTAGAGGTGACGGTACTACTGTGGCTGAGAGATTAAAGAGATGGAAAGAGTATAACGAGACCGTAGAAGAAGTTTCTACCAAGAAGAGGAAAGTACCTGCGAAAGGGTCGAAGAAGGGTTGTATGAAAGGTAAAGGAGGACCAGAGAATAGCCGATGTAGTTTCAGAGGAGTTAGGCAAAGGATTTGGGGTAAATGGGTTGCTGAGATCAGAGAGCCTAATCGAGGTAGCAGGCTTTGGCTTGGTACTTTCCCTACTGCTCAAGAAGCTGCTTCTGCTTATGATGAGGCTGCTAAAGCTATGTATGGTCCTTTGGCTCGTCTTAATTTCCCTCGGTCTGATGCGTCTGAGGTTACGAGTACCTCAAGTCAGTCTGAGGTGTGTACTGTTGAGACTCCTGGTTGTGTTCATGTGAAAACAGAGGATCCAGATTGTGAATCTAAACCCTTCTCCGGTGGAGTGGAGCCGATGTATTGTCTGGAGAATGGTGCGGAAGAGATGAAGAGAGGTGTTAAAGCGGATAAGCATTGGCTGAGCGAGTTTGAACATAACTATTGGAGTGATATTCTGAAAGAGAAAGAGAAACAGAAGGAGCAAGGGATTGTAGAAACCTGTCAGCAACAACAGCAGGATTCGCTATCTGTTGCAGACTATGGTTGGCCCAATGATGTGGATCAGAGTCACTTGGATTCTTCAGACATGTTTGATGTCGATGAGCTTCTACGTGACCTAAATGGCGACGATGTGTTTGCAGGCTTAAATCAGGACCGGTACCCGGGGAACAGTGTTGCCAACGGTTCATACAGGCCCGAGAGTCAACAAAGTGGTTTTGATCCGCTACAAAGCCTCAACTACGGAATACCTCCGTTTCAGCTCGAGGGAAAGGATGGTAATGGATTCTTCGACGACTTGAGTTACTTGGATCTGGAGAACTAAACAAAACAATATGAAGCTTTTTGGATTTGATATTTGCCTTAATCCCACAACGACTGTTGATTCTCTATCCGAGTTTTAGTGATATAGAGAACTACAGAACACGTTTTTTCTTGTTATAAAGGTGAACTGTATATATCGAAACAGTGATATGACAATAGAGAAGACAACTATAGTTTGTTAGTCTGCTTCTCTTAAGTTGTTCTTTAGATATGTTTTATGTTTTGTAACAACAGGAATGAATAATACACACTTGTGAAGCTTTATGGGCCTTAGTGTGTCTCACAATATTTGAAATCGTAAGAGGAAAAACTATACGATCTCCACAAAAAAACTCATCATTGGATTGAGTCTTAGGAAGTTCTCTAGGGATTAGAGGGCAGCTTTATTTAACATTAAGCAGCTCGACATCAAAGACCAGCCAAGAGTCAGGGGGAATGCTACCAGCACCTTCCGCACCATACCTGTGAGCCAGACAATTTTATCATCTCTCATTAAAAAAAGCTTAAAATAAAACATCACATTATGGAAAAATAAAAAAAGATTTGCAAAGGCTTTACCCCATTTCTGGAGGAATTGTAAGCTTTCTTTTGCCACCAACAAGCATTCCTTTAGAAATTTACAAAAAGAGATCAAAACAACACACCATTTGACCATATTTAGTGAAGAAAAACCAGTAAGAAACTAGCTAGGTTACCATTAAGGCCAACATCCAATCCCTTAATGACTTTTCCAGCATCTGTATGTGTAACAGCAAGCACATAAGTATCCAAGTACCACTCACACATTAATAAAGCTCTTACTTTCGCATCAAGTTATAATACCAACCTAGACGAAACTTATAACGTGATTTTCCAACGGTGGAATCGAAAATCTTCCCATTCCCCTGAAGCTTTCCAGTATAATGGACACTTACCTGCACTCAGAGACAATAGACTGACCTCCAACAAATATTTGCACACAAACTACAACAGTTTAGGACTAAATGCTCATACCCTTTTGCCAGGCTCAGCTTTCTTGCCGTTGGGGTTTCCCATGCATAACTCTTCAACAATGAGGCCATCTAGGTCAGGCGTTTGCTTCTCAACACTAATAGAAAAGGCTTTACTCTCCACTGTAGCTTCCTCACTTATCTTCTCATTCTTCTTAGCAGATTCAGATGGGGACATGGAGCTTTCACTCCTGCAATAATATCAAAAGAAAAAAGCATAGAAATTTATAAGATGGGAAAGAATTTGAAAGAACCATTTACTTGTGAGCTAATAATATCGAATACCAATAACAAATGTACTAACTGATATATCCCAAATGACATGACTACTTTTGATTACCCCAAAAAGAACAAAGTACTTAAGGCAGAAGAATGGACTGAAGTCAAGTAGCCAAAGGAAACCTCAAGCTGACTTCTATTCATTGTTTTGAAAAGAGTATGCCGGAGGATCTTATATATGAAGGAATTTAGTTAAAACCATTTCAATAAGAAAAGCTAAATTTTACAGTAATATTTGAATTGTGGTTATAGGATACAAAAGTGACTGGAGAAGGATAGAAAAGTTAATTTACCTGCTTTTTGGAATGGCTGCATCCATGGCAGAAGGATCTTGGAGAGGAGGAATAGGTTTACTGAAATTGACGCGGCGGCGAATGAGGCGTATAGGTATTTCCGGTTTGGCAGTCACCCAATACAGCTAATTTGCGTCCTCGCATGTAGCTCCCATTAAGTTGAGTCACGGTATCAGCTACGTCTTTTCCGTGAACAACAGCTCTAACTGAGCTGAAAAATGATCAACAAAATACACAAGTCTCTAGTCGTTAAAGAGTAATAATTTTAAATAAATTGAAAGTTGGGTAACATGGGAGAAAGAAGCCTCAAACCTCTCTTTGACAAAATGGAGGCGTATGATATTTCCATATGGAGAGAAAAGTTTAACCAAAGCCCTCGAGATTTGACTCTTCCTAAGCGAAGTATCATATCCTTCAACTCTTACAATAACCTTACTGCAGTAATAGGATATTGCCGGAGATGATAAACATTATTATTATCAACAAATCTTATTTTTTTAAGAAATCAGTGTTTACTCGTTTGCGTGTGCCGGATACGGATAAGCCTCAACAGAGACATTCCATCCTCCCACGTTAACTTGAGCTGATGAGTTGGAAAGAAATGGAGGAGGAAGAAGCCACCAAAACCTGTTGAGAATCGTATTAGTCTCATCAAATTTTAAGGGAATATAAATCTCCCAGATCTCTCCACATGAAGAGAAATGTTCTGCCAACGCCGTGTAGAGATCATCAAGCGGAAGACCAGTGTCATATCCCGTAACCTTAATCCTCCCAACGTCACTGCAATAATAATAATACTATCAACGTGACATCTGAAAACATGCATCACCTTACACATACCAAATTCTCAATTTACCTCAGTTTTGGAATGTTATTCCGTTTCGCTCCCTAAAAAGTACAGGAGATCAAATCAGAAACACTTGCACTGCTAACTAACTTGCAAGTACTTTTCTTACAAACTTGTGAAGAAACCATCAATTGAGAAACAAAGATAAGAAACCAGAGTGAATCAGAAAAGCCATAAGAGTAGAGTACCATGGTGGATGAGAACATGGCTAAAATTTGTTCGACAAGAGCGAGACTCGATAACCCTTTTAACAGATTTAATTTAGGTCTGAAGAGGGCATTTATAGTTGTTTTTTTCTTTTTATTTTGGGCCTTGAATTAGTTAGCCCCATATGGTTCCTATTAAGTATCTTAGAGCATCTCCAACGGGAGAAAAATGGAGCTCTCATGACAGTCTCTCTAAATTATTGTGGAAAAAAATAAATCATAAAGGTTTAATACTGAGAGAATCGTTTCTCTTAAGAGAGATTTTGGAGCTGAAGAGAGACGCATACGTGTCGTTGTTTTTCAGTATTTCTTTTTTTTTTCCGTTTTTTTTCTCTACTATCATCTTTTCACTGGGACTTTGAGGATCATTGGACTTACCTGAAACGAGCTGGCCGACGTTGATTTCGGTAGGCTTATCGGCTCTGAGATTCATGGATTCCATACTTTGCAAGGTTTGTTCTTCTAATCTTATCGTTCGTCTTGATTCATAGAACTGTTTTTGTTTGTTCTTAAATTCGATTGTCTCTCGGTTTTCATTGTCCTATTGTTTTTCTTTTATTTTGTCTGTCTGGGTTTTGGACTTTTACTCTCGATTGCTCTTTGATTCTCGTAGCTATTGAACTAGAATTTGCAAAAGGTTGTGGAATTTGAGGTTCTAATTGTGATTTTAATGTGGTGATTTGGAAAAGAATTTAGGGACATTTTAGGTTGATTAAGGGATCTTGGCTTTGATTTGAGATACCCATCTAACGTGAAGAAGCTAGTGAAGTATATTTCAACCCCACCTGTGGTAAAGTCTAATCTTTGTGTTTCGATAGTTTCCTTTACGGTGTTTTGTATCTGACTAATATCACTTTTGATGGCTAATAGAGAGAGCTTCAGGGGATAATCCATTTGGGTGGGTATTTTTCTGGCTGTACCACTTGCAGTTTCTCAAAAGTGAGTGAAGGAACTCATTTTGGTTGATTATACTCTGAGTGAAGGAACTCATTTTCGTTGGTTCTGCTCTTCTAAGTGAAGAGGGCTTACAAGCTTGGAAAGGTGATGGCCATGTGTTTAGATTGTTGGTGCATCTATGTACTTTCCATAGATCTTCCTTTGCAATCATTTAGTGGTGAACCTGATATGTTGTTATTTCCTGCAGCAAGTTTCCAACAGAGTAATATCATGTCTGACCGGAACCATACAACGGAACATTCCACATATCGTTTTACATTTCTATTGACCTTGACCTTTATGTTTTAATTTGTCAAGAAGTCTACTGCATTTCTATTCTCTCCTATCTCATTCCTCTTTATTTACTTGCTTTCACATGGTAAGGAATTGTGAATATATGGTCTCAGCCTCTCATGTTAGACATTTCTTCTATGATTCTCATTTTTTCTATTGTGAATAATTTTTTTTCCAGACAACTCTTTTAAAAGAGACTTACCATTGGACTATGAAAAATCTTTCAAAAAAATCAGAAGCTCTCATCTTACAAATTCAAAAGATTTATACTTAAAAAATGGTGAGATCCCATTAGGAGGCTCTCACCATTGGAGATGGTCTTATGAGTTCCGTGAAGCTCTCTCGTTATTCTTACAGGGCATGATTTCGTATAATATTTTTAAAAAAACAAACGATTGGGCCTTGAATTTTTAATTAGAAAGTTAAACAAAATCTAAAAACCCACATGTGGTCTCTTGTTTTTTTTGGTGTGATGGTCGAATATTTCTAAAAACCCACAAGATTTATTAACTAGTCTTACAAATTACGATTACATTTTTTTTTTACGTTTTATCTCATTGACAGGGTATAATTTATACCGTATAAATATTATTTTCTTGTAGATCAGTCTTTTCAAAAAATGTAGTGGGATTACTGAATGCATTCCTCTATAATTAATTACGACAATTATCATAGTTGGTTTAGAAAAAAATAGTAAAATTGCACGTTTGCATGCCTATACAATTCGAGTGTACATGAAACTTGATGTAGAGTACCATACCCATGTCGCAAAATATTATTATTTATTGAAAAAATTACAAAGTCGCGATGCAACAACCTTTGTACTATATGATGAGAATATAATATAAAAATGGGCAACAAGAACAAAAGAAAATAGAGAAAAAAAGGAAAGGATAATCTTCCACCTAAACAAGTCCAAAGAAGATTGCAAGTTGCAACATCCACTTGCTTCGTCCGGCGTAAGCTCTTTGATAAGGTCTCTCACCGTCCTCCGACTTTCTCTCTCCATACATACACCACATTTACATACGCCATTTACACATATATGACAAACCCATCAACATCTGTGCATGCACGTGTGCTCATGCATGTATGTAGTTTTTACTTCGCCATGATGACCATGTCTATCTTAAAATTTACCACAATCAATCAATCATGCGCGTTACAGTCGTGTGATATTCAAAAATTGTACATGTTATTTCTCATAACTATCACTTTAGTAGATTAAGATCAGAATGTGCATATAATAAGTAAATTTTAACAATAACAGCAACATATTTTACTATAACTAATGATTTATTTAAAAAAAAAAGATAAAACTAATTCTGAAATTTCAGTTTTTTCTATGAACAATTTATTAACAGTATTCATATGTAGATAAACCTTGTAGATTCTATAATATAAAATTTATCAAGATGGAAATGAGGGATCTATAGAATACAATTAATTTTGGTGATATATATTCAAGATAATGAAGGAGGCGTCTGAGGAAAGAAATCATGGGGGCATAAGATGGTACAATGTATCATACATGGTCACACACATCTATATGATACAAATGCGTCTATATACACAACTGTTTCTATATACATACAAACACAAAGCCTTCACATCCCCAGCTATCTCTATCCATCTATCTTCAAATATATATTTTTAAAAACACACAATGTTCATATCTTATTGTTATTGTTATAAAATAAAAGATGATCATACTTTTTAAATTTCTCAAACAAAACCAACTTGACAACCGACAGCGAACAAGATCAAAAAGCTAGCTCTCTTCTTTTCTCATCAAACTTATTTCTCTCTCGATCGCAATATATACGATTCCATAAATTCTCCCAAAAACAAATTAAGAGATAGAGGAGAGATCATGAGGTCACCGGTGCAACTCCAACACGGCTCAGACGCCACTAACGGTTTCCACACGCTGCAGCCTCACGATCAGACCGATGGTCCGATCAAGAGAGTGTGTCTCACGCGCGGTATGCATGTCCCTGAACACGTTGCGATGCACCACACACACGACGTTGGTCCGGACCAGTGTTGCTCCTCGGTGGTGCAGATGATCCACGCGCCGCCTGAGTCCGTGTGGGCTCTTGTGCGGCGTTTCGATAATCCGAAGGTTTACAAGAACTTCATCAGACAGTGCCGTATCGTCCAAGGCGATGGACTACACGTCGGCGATCTCCGGGAGGTCATGGTGGTCTCTGGACTCCCGGCGGTCTCGAGCACCGAGAGGCTCGAGATCTTGGACGAGGAGCGTCACGTGATAAGCTTTAGTGTCGTTGGTGGGGACCACAGGCTCAAGAACTACCGATCGGTGACGACACTACACGCGTCGGACGACGAAGGTACCGTGGTGGTGGAGTCTTACATCGTTGATGTGCCGCCGGGAAACACGGAGGAGGAAACTCTAAGCTTCGTTGATACTATCGTCCGGTGCAACCTTCAGTCTCTGGCTCGAAGTACCAACCGGCAATAATCTCATCTTTCTTATATAAATTGCAATTATGTATCTAATTTTTTTTGTTGTTCTATTTCTTTTAGATGTTCGATCTTCTTTACAAGGAAGAAAATTTCGAGTACCTTTTCTTTCTTTTTAAATAGATATATCGGCTTAGAAAGAATTGTAATTTAATGGGGATTTCTTTGGGAGATTTATGTTGGAAATTTCGAAGTACTGTTGGGGGATTCACAAAACTTTGGATTTGGAGGGTGTTAGTACTGGTACATAAAACATTTTAAGGTGAATCTGTTAAATGAATTAATCCATTTGTTGTTTTGTACATGGTATCATTCTTTGTGACATTGTTTAATTTCTTGTACTCTTTTAAATGTTACTCTTAACCGTTTTTTTCTTTTGTGGTTTGTAAATGAATATTTGATGCATCGGTATTGTTAATGATAGACTTATTAATTTATTTCTTCATAGTATGTAACATTACTATAAGTTTGTTTTTTGTTGGTTGATCCTTGTGTCCAAATGTTCTAAATAGAAAATATAATACAAAGCCGATATTCTGATCTAAGAATCAATTAGAATGAAGCCAATAACTGTTCCACTGTCTATAATATTACCAGAGAGATAAAAGTTCAGAAATAAAAAAACTCCAATTCGTTTAACTTTAAGATTTATCGTCATCATGGATCATATTAAGGGAACATCAAATTACCTTTAAGTATTGAGTATATATATTCGAATTATCTGTCTATTACACATAATATTCTCGGGACGTAACAATTTATTAGAAGGTACTATATGTAGATGGAACTGCGTGTTAACTAAGAGGGAAATTATAAACCAGGTTATGGAATTTAAACCTGATTAGCATGTGCATTTACATAAAACATATATATTAGACCTAAAGCAAAAGTAGACGTGCTTAAACTATTACCAACTAGTCTTTCATTGGCTACTAGTCTGGTCAAGTGGAGATTATCATTTTTTATTCCCGTTTGTTTTGTTAATAAATTATAACCAACCAACCTAGTGGGTTATATTTAATTCAAATATAAGTTTTTGGTCTACTGTTTTTTTTTTTTTTTTTTTTTTTTTT
>Ga0041059_1000263_pt1 | contig 36206 bp, 31 predicted proteins | sample AraColnosormetaG_FD_56232 | JGI IMG/M metagenome (GOLD analysis project Ga0041059, IMG submission 56232) | Arabidopsis roots microbial communities from North Carolina, USA - Col MF nosort | ecosystem: Host-associated > Plants > Roots > Unclassified | place: USA: North Carolina | collected...
GAGTACAGAGATAAATTACAAAAAAGCAGAGAATAAGTAGCAACAATAATATAAGATGAGTCTCTCAAATCCAGAAATACTCACAAAAGAGAAAGAGAGCAGATCACTCAAAAATGACTCCCACTTTTTTCATAAACTTTTTTTTTACTTTCTTATAAAAATATCTCTCAGTTCTTCACTGTGGTCACATGTTTCAGAAGCATTTCGACAACATCTTTGGAAATCCTCGATGCTTCGTTCTTCAACTGCTCGATTTTGGTATCAGTCTCTTGCTCCAGCCTCTTCACATTCGCACCAGAGTCTCCGCTTGTCTGTTTTCAACAATATGATAATTAGAGTGAGGACACTACATTTTAGGTTGTCTAAGAACAATTTTCTCTTTTTAAAAAATCATTTACCTCCTCAAGTTTCCTCTGGAAGTCTTGCTCTGTTTGAGCTTTGTATTCGGCAATCTCTTTCTCTGCCTCTTCCTTAGCTTGCTTCAGTCTTGCCATTTTTGCTGCAACCAATAAACAGGTTATAAATCAATTTCAAGCCATATAATCAAACCTATGCATTATGCTCCAAGTGCTACACATAACTACAACTTCATTTCCATAAAATATGCAGGCTCCCAAGAATGTAATTGGATGTAGATATTAGTGTTGGGAAACTTTCAGTTCTAAAGTTGACAAGTAATTATAGAGTTTCAGATATGAAAACTAAACTGGCAAAGGAAAAAAAAAACTTAAAATTACCGGTCCTTGCAGCATTGACAATGTGTTGAGCTTCTACCTCAGCAGCAAGCAACTGTTGGATCGAACCTTGACCTCTGTTGGATTCCATGCTTTATTACACAAAAGTCTACAAAAACAAATCTGTTAATATATAAGGTCCAATAATGCATCAGGAAAACCTAAACAACAAAAATTTGAACTTCCATAAAGGCAAAACATACCTAAAATTTTGCTCATAAACCTACACATAATCTCACTGTCACTGATCACTAATTCGGCCGATCATATGAATTACGAGACTGACTAACTACTAACTTAAGGACATAACAGGATTAGAGAAACATAATTTACCCATAATTCAAAGCAGATCTGTTACTCTAGCAATCCATAAGTCGGAAGCAAAACAAGTGGAAAATCAAATTGGGATGAGAATCAGATAGATCTAAGATCCCGAAAAAAGGATTAATTAGAATCTAAGATCACCAAGTAAGTGAAATCCATGTATAAATTAGTTGATATTCAAACAAAAATCAAAACTCTTAACACCATCCTAACAACGATCCTACCACGTTGAATCACCGGAATTTCCGAAAGAAGTCAAAACAGTTTGACTTCCGATAGAAAACTGAAACCGATCGCATTGAAGAGAAGAAGACACATTACCTTTGTTGATTCCGAGGACAAGAGAGAAGAGAGAAAATCGAGGATCTATCAACACGTCTATCTAATCTGCTGCTCTCGGTACTTGTATGATTAACATCAGCAGTGGGCCCACTTTTAATAGACATTGAAGCCCATTCTTATAATGGGTCTTATCTACAAAAAGCCCAAAGTAACCATGAGACACGCGGAGCCTCGTAATAATAATGGGACCGGGCCATTACAAAACATAAAATATATATTTATTTATACATGAATGAAAACCATTAATTAATTTTATAATAAGGTATTATTATTCCACTCTCTCTCTCTAGACTCTGAATTAGCTCATTCTTGCCTCCAAACAAATATTCCTGACAGACCAGACCACTCGTAAGACAGACCAAACCCTAAACTAAAAGCATCCACGTTCTTTGTTTTTGTATTGATGGTCTGATCTCATATCCATGGAGATGGAGAATCACCGCCCCGGCAGTTTCACCTACATGGGCCGCAAATTCAGCGATTTAAGTCTCAACGATGACTCCTCTGCTTTCAGCGATTGTAACAGCGACAGATCCGGCGAATTCCCCACTGCTTCCTCCGAGAGCCGTCGTCTCCTCCTCTCTTGCGCCTCTGAGAATTCCGATGATCTCATCAATCATCTCGTGTCGCATCTTGATTCCTCCTATTCGATCGATGAGCAGAAGCAAGCTGCTATGGAGATCAGGCTCTTATCCAAGAACAAACCTGAGAATCGGATCAAAATCGCCAAGGCCGGTGCGATTAAGCCGTTGATTTCTCTGATCTCTTCTTCGGATCTTCAGCTTCAGGAGTATGGTGTCACTGCAATCTTGAATCTATCTCTCTGCGACGAGAACAAAGAGTCGATTGCTTCTTCCGGTGCGATTAAGCCGCTTGTCAGGGCTTTGAAAATGGGAACACCGACTGCTAAAGAGAACGCTGCTTGTGCTCTGCTCCGTCTATCGCAGATCGAGGAGAACAAAGTCGCCATCGGGAGATCCGGAGCGATTCCTCTGTTGGTGAACCTTCTAGAAACAGGCGGATTCAGAGCGAAGAAGGACGCGTCGACGGCTCTGTACTCGTTGTGCTCAGCTAAAGAGAACAAAATCAGAGCCGTGCAATCGGGAATTATGAAGCCGCTTGTTGAATTGATGGCGGATTTCGGATCAAACATGGTGGATAAATCGGCGTTTGTGATGAGTCTGTTAATGTCGGTGCCGGAATCGAAACCGGCGATTGTGGAGGAAGGAGGAGTTCCGGTGCTGGTGGAGATAGTAGAGGTGGGAACACAGAGACAGAAAGAGATGGCTGTGTCGATATTGCTACAGCTTTGTGAGGAGAGTGTTGTGTATAGAACAATGGTGGCTAGAGAAGGAGCGATACCTCCGCTAGTGGCTCTGTCGCAGGCAGGAACAAGTCGAGCTAAGCAAAAGGCTGAGGCGTTGATTGAGCTTCTAAGGCAACCAAGATCCATTAGTAATGGTGGTGCTAGATCATCGTCCCAACTCTGATGTGAGCTTTTCTTATTTATCTTTTTTTACCACACTCTTTCTTCGTCTTTTACTGTTAATGCGAGGGTGTATACAAACAACCAGAAAAAAAAGGGGGGAAAAGGAAACTGTAAATAGTTTGTGTAGAAAATTAGTGGGCTTGTTGTAATTTATCTTGAGTTTGGCTTTTCTTTTCTTTTTGTGATCCATTTCATAAATTTCGGTTTGGTTTTAACAGATTTCTCATTACCAATTTTCCCTCCCATTTTATGAGTAGGGTTTTGAATAACATAAGGGAGACATTCATAATTGAAATTATCGAACTAGAATGCAAGAAAAGTGTTAAAAAGGGAGAGAAACATAGACATGTTCTTGCGAATTTTTAACTTAGAGAACAAGTGACTGAAGTTTTAACAGACTGGGGACAGAGCAAAAGAGAAGTCAGAACATGTTCTACCATGTTCATGTTTATGGTCAACACATAGCATATTCTTAGAAATAGTAATAAACGTATTCTCAGAAATTTTAACTTAGAGAACAAGTGACTGGAAATCTCAACAGTCATGGGGACAGAATAAAAGAGAGAAGAGAACATCGTCATGTTCATGTTTATGCCAAGACACAGCATGTTAAAGACACGATCCCGGAAACACAAAAACAGGAATACACTAAACTAATCTCTTCTAGCCGCCTGAAATCACTTGCGTTTGACCATCTGGATACACATTGACAAAAAAAAAAAAATTGATTGAAGCCTGGTTAGCGATGCGTATGGATTTCTTTCAAGATCCATACACAAAAATCAAACCCATATGTTTTTTTTCAAGAACTTCATCTAACTCACCTGCCAGAAAAATCGCACTGTTAGCTTGTTTATCAGCTTCTGAATTTTTTTCCTGCAAACCGGACAGCTTACAATTAGTGGTCATCTTCATATCAAATGAACTCAAAGATACTTGGTCCTAATTCGCACTAAAACTCTCAAAACCAAACATGATTGGATATCTAATGATTGTTGCGCAGACGGACTACAGAGTTGATCACAAGCAAATCAGCAGCTAGACCAAGCGGGTTTGGTGGCTTACCCTGGCAATGTGTTTGATATCGAATGTTTTAAAACTGTTCATGAGCTCCTTAGCCTGTTTGCACAGCTCAGCCATTTTTGGGTGATTGGTTTTCCATGCACCTTGAACCTGTTCCATTGTCGAATCCAAGTTATCAAAACAATTAAGGCACAAACATGAATAATTCAAACAAGACAAAAGATAAGAGTGAATTTTATATCTGGACCTGCATACAGACAAGCATTGAGTCGCCTAAGACGTGCACATTTTTAAACCCTTTGTCAAGAGCAGACCTCAAACCAAGAAGCAGAGCTCGATACTCTGCAACATTGTTTGTGGCATTGCCAACACCTTCCCGTAAATAGAAGAGGACACTATTATCTGAAGCACGGAGAACAGCTCCTGCACCAGCCTTCCCTGGGTTTCCTTTAGAAGCACCATCAAACTCAATGGTACATGAATCCTGAGGGCGAATGATAGATAAAGGAATTATAAAGATGCAGAAGAAGAAAACAAGCATCTGACTGAATAATTTTGTTGGATGTTATTACATTTTGACGTATAGGTGTCCGAGTTAGGAGACTGGAAGGAATCCGACGAAGCATGTCATTTTCGATCTTAAGCTGCTTCTGCGGAGGACTAGGGGAAAATGAACCCGATTCACCACTTCCCTGAAGATCAGAGGCACAAGAATTTTCATCATTATCTTCAAGAGATTGCAAAACATACAGTTACTAATACATAGCACCAGCAGCAAAGGCAATGAATTATGTCTCTATAACAGAAAAGATTTACAGTTGTTACCATATCTTGCAATCTCTTAGACGGGGAAGATTTGTTGAGAGACTCTCCTTGGGAAGAAGACGGTTGCTGAAATGAAAAATCAAAAGTCAGAACAGAATTTTGAACGTCAACTAAAATAATGTCACAGATTAGACAAGCAACTGAGTAGATGTTCCTGTAAAATATGATATCTGCACTAAGATCACTCTCTATTATTCAGTCGCTCATACAAGAATGTTAGTTAGATCAAGATTGTGTGTCAAACCTGAACAGGACAAGGAATGAGTTTCCCAAAAGCATCATCTTTGACATGACTTGCATTGACAGAAAAAAGAGCGTTCTTAATCCCAAACGAAGATAACAAGTCCTCTGCTCCTTTTGGCCAACCATATCCTTTGTACACACTCATTGCAGGATGTGATACCTGAAACCAAAACAAAACATATGTAAGCCCTAATAATGCAGACATCAACTTCAACAGTGAATAAGATAAAAGGAATAAACAGAGAAATTACAGATGAACCAGCTTGCCCTTGGCATTCGCTCAAGCTTCGATAGACACCAATAATGTCTCCCTTACGCACAATGTAAAACGCATCTTTTTCATCCTCCATTGTGGAACCCATCAACCCTAAAATCCCCCAAATCTTCAGGAATCAACAAAACCCCGAGTTATCAAAATCACAGAACCCTAAAACCTAAGCCAAACGAACAAATACCAAACTAAAACAAGTCCCCAGAAAGCAATTCAACAGAGATCCAGAATCCGAACAGGCAACACGCATCGAGCGAGAGAGAGACGATTTGGTTTTCGAATTTCAAACTTAGTGCTCTTGCGATGCAACAACGGACCACGAGAAAAAATATGTAGATGGGCTTCCGTGTGAAAAAGCCCAATAGAATATTACGGTTTCAACACGAACGAAACTACTTGCCGTTCCATTTCACACAAATAAAACTACTTGCCGTTTAGTGGAAATTACATTAATATATTCACAAGTTATACTCCACTTACACAAAATTCATGAGTAACCTAGAATTTCCAATTATATTTTAGCAGCCTGAATATTGATCTCTCTATATATATATTAAGAATTATTAGTTATGGATTATTAGTTAAGTATTTACTCCTAAGTTAAGCTCTATACTTGAGTTGTAGTCAATATATAAGGCAGATAGATTTGTAACTTAAACCCCAAGAACACGATTTATACGAATCAAGTTTTCTTGACATTAATAATGAAACAAGTACTTAAGTACTGTAGTAGGAAAATAAAAAACCACATATAGCTATTTTATAACAAGGTCTTAAACTCTTAATAATTCTCCTTAACAACTGAGCCCTTCACAGTATGAAAGATTTGTTTGTTATTCACGAAGGAAAACAGTGTTCTTGGTGTTTACAGTTTGTAAAAATATTGGAAGCCATCTTAATTATTATAGATATATGTCACTCATATCATGTTGGGAATCATGCCTGATCTAGTTGTCATCCAAAGGATCAACCAACATGTAGATGATAAATAAGGTTATAGGAAAACATAAAAGGGTTCCAATAAAGTAGGACCATGAGGATGTGCCTAACCAACCGAGGATTGCAAACAGAGCTCCTAAGTAAGTGGTGGACAGAGTATGTGTAACTGTAAAATCTTTTATTGGACAAGAGAGTTGCACGATCGAAATCCCCGCTAGTATAAGACACACGCCAATTATGGACCCCTCTACTCTGCTCATTACGCCTTGGACATTATACGAGATGCAATACATAAGTATCATCACGGCCAAGAAGAAGAATGCCCGCCCCTCCGGTCCTAGTTGATATCTTGGGACTAGAACATCTTTGCACAAGCACCAAATTACCATACCAATGTATGGAATATTCGCAGCCCTCAGAGTTGTGTATCTGGCCATGATGAGACATAATACAATTAAAAATCATCCAAATAACTACTTCAAATCAAATCTATATACAACAAGAATTTCCTTACACGTATACGGGCATATAGCTAGGGGGTTCAATGTCTAAGAGGATTTGTAATGATACTCTCAAGGCAATGAAATAGTATAATCCACGACTATAAAGACAAATCACTTCTTTGACTCTCTTTTCACCTTTCATTTTTTTTGTGATTAGTTAATTAAGACGAGGAGCACAATACTACAAAGAAGACTCAAACTATAAATGTTATATGTCTAGAATGTATATTGGTTTTATTTTATACTAAATCAAAGGTGATAAAGAGAGATTTGATCAAATCTGTATCCAATCAAAATTTGATAAATTTTTACCAATTTAACACATTTTCTAACTTAAACTCTATAAATCTATACATAATTAAGTATATAATTACTATCCAACTCACTATTTAACAAAATTGATAAAATATAAAGGAATGATTAATATCAAATACATACATATATAGACATTTTTTATTAATAAAAACCATTAAAACCTTGACACATCAGTATTTATCTTCTTTTATACAAAATTTAATCTGTATCCAATCAAAATGTGATAATTTGTTTTTACCAATTTAACACATTTTTTGTAACTTAAACTCTATAAATATTCATAATTATTTAATTACTATCCAACTCACTATTTAACAAAATGGATAAAATAAAATTAATGATTTTACATCAAATACATACCTATATAGACATTATTATAAATAAAAAACCTATTAAAACCATGAAAAATCAATATTTATCTTATTTTATTCAAAATGTAATCTGTATCCCATCAAAATTTGATAATTGTTTACCAATTTAACACGTTTTCTAACTTAAACTCTATAAATATATATAATTATTTACTTACTATCAAACTCACTATTTAACAAAATTGATAAAATAAAATTTAATTTAATATCAAAAATACATATATAGACACTGTTAAACCCCATTAAAACCTTAACACATCATATATTAAGTCGTTTCTACTTTCTAATGATTTAAAATAAATCTGGACGTATAACTGTTTTTCAGCTATTTTGTAGTTGAATGTCAATGTCAAACTCAAAACGTTTTGCACATTCTGGCAGTTTCTCGATGTCATGTGAATAAATTTTCAGTTTTAATAATGAAAGAAGTACTTCAAATGGTATGAAAGTTTATATCATATACATTATTTTTTATTATAACAAAACGGGATTACAAACAACTTATTGAATCACATGTTCTGTCGAACGTGTATATATTTGTGCGCACAAATATATCTCAAATACAACATTGGTGCAATATTTGTTACCCCAAACATATTTGTGAAATCCATATATTATATTATTATATTTTCCTTTCTCTCAACATAATGTGAATAAATTTTCAGTCGTAATAATGAAACAAGTACTCTAGTAAGAAAATAAAAAACCACATATCACTTATCAGCCTTAACAACCGAGCCCATTACAATATGAAAGATTTGTTTGTAATTTACAAAGGAAAAGATTTCCTTGGTGTTTATTTGTAAAACTATTGTGAAGCCAAATTAATAATTATTATAAGTATTTGACACTCTACTTATATCGGGTTGGGAATCATGCATGATATAGTGGTCATCCAAAGGATCAAACACTAGATGATAAAGAAGGATATAGGGAAGCATAAAAGGGTTCCAATAAAGTCGTGCTATGTTCTTCCTATCCCACCTAAGATAGCAAACAGGCCTCCTAAGTATATATGGTGGATAGAGTATGTGTTGAAACTGTAAAATCTTCTACCGGACAAGAAAGTTGCATGATTGAATTCCCCGCTAGTATAAGACACATGCCAATTATCGACGCCTCTACTCTGCTCATGACGTCTTGGACGTTATATGAGATGTAATACATAAGTATCATCACAACCAAGAAGAATATATAACACCCGCCCCTCCAGTCCTAATCGATATCTTGGGATTGGAACATCTTTGAACAAGCACCTAATTACCAAGGTACAGAGTATTCGCAGCCCTCAGTGTTGTTGCGTATCTAGCCATGATGAGACATAATACAATTAAAAATCATCCAAATAACTACATCAAATCAAATCTATATACAACAACAATTTCCTTACACGTATTCGGGCATACAACTAGGGGTTCAGTTTCTAAAAAGATTTGTAATGATACTCTCAAGGCAAATAGGCAATGAAATAATATAATAGACGACTATAAAGACAAGTCACTTCTTTAACTCTCTTTTCGCCTCTCATTTTCTGTGATTAATTACGACGAGGCGCACAAGACTACAGAGAAGAAACAGGCTAAAATGTTATATATGTCTAAATGATGAATGCAGAATGCGTGTAAGTCTTTTTATACTAATTCAAAGGTGATAAAAAGAGATTTGATCAAATCTGTATCCAATCAGAGTTTGATAAAAATTTTACCAATTTAACACATAATTATTTAATTACTATTCAACTCACTATTCAACAAATTTAATAAAATAAAAACCAAGGATTTAGCATCAAGTACATACATATATAGACATTAAAACCTTAAAAATCAATATTTAGTTATCTTATTTATACAAAAAATAGTCATTTACTTTCGATTTCTTTCAAATAACTATTTTTGTGTTGAATGTCGCCAATGTCAAACTCAAAAACGCTTTGCTCATTTAGGGAGTCTCTCGACGTCGTGTGAATAAATTTTCCGTTTTAATAATAATGAACAAGTAATTAAAATGGTATAAAAATTATATCATGCATATACATTATTTTAATTATAACAAAAGAGTATTACAAACAACTTATTGAATCACATGTATATCACCCATTTATTTATCTGTATAGTACATTACAATGTCGAAACACAGCTCACAGCCAACAAATGCCAAAAAAGGAAGAAAAAAAATCATTCGAAGTGCCATAGATCACATTAAAATGATCAAATTAAGAGGGAATTCGGAGATAGAGAGGGATTGGATTTTTGGTAAGTGGAGGTGAATCCCATACTGAAAATGCACTTTCAGAGTTCATCCATTTGTCTGTCATATCAGGATAATGACGATCAATCACATCCTTGAGACTCTCTGTAGTATTCACCCATTCAAGCCCCTTCTTCGTGTAAATCGTTTCATTGAAATCACTCGTGAAAAACCTATCCGCTTCTAATCGCCTGAAATTGTTTAAATTAGTATTAGATTATTAAACTTTTCTAATTTACTGTGATATCTTCAAGAAAACTTGGTTCTATATATATATATATATCGAAAATATATACCTTGTGGCCATGATGAGGAAAATGTAAAAAGCAGTCTCACTGATAGCAAAACCTTTGATTTTCTTCTCTGCCATAAGTCCCACGAGAAGATCAAGCTCCTCCACATCACCATCGTACACGTCATCCAACACTTCAATAGCTTCCTCATCCTCCGTTAGATCTTCCCACTTGGTTATCGGAATCATAAACATAGATCTCCTGAACTCGTTGTACCGTGGGACGCTCCTCTCCCTGTCCCTGTAGACTAAAATAACCGAAAAAACCGAATTCACGTGAGAATCAAGTCAAACAACAATGAACGGCTGAGATCAGGTTGACTTACTCTCTAAAGCAGCTAAGTCGACGTGGTCTGGACGAGCTTGGCCGTTGGGGTCGTGGGGAACAATGTCTCTTAACCACATCGGATAATTCATCAGTTCAAGGGCACCACTTGCTTGGTGACCCATTGAGACCATTAGCTTAGTGAATCCAATGTGAGACATGGTTTCTTCTCCCTTGCGACCAATCAAATCTCTCATAGAAATCCTAAATCCAATGAAATAAAACCCTAAATTTTTTTACAATTTGGAAACTTCAAAATAGGAGAGAGATGTATATATATAAATGTCGAGTTATACTCTTGAATCAACGGTAGTGATTTATTAGTTCCTGGTACATCATCAATGTCAAGTATATGGAGTTGATCAGGTAAGAGAGAATGCATTCGATAGACGCTGGTGAAATCTTCAGTTAGAGAGTAAGGGACCCCATGATTTTGCGGTTTCTTCATTCCCACGACACCTCCCAAGATCGAACTGCCTGCATGTCCGAAAGAATCTTTAAACTTCTTTCCTAGTAGTCCGTACCTAAAATCACAATATTCAAAAGTGTTAGAATGCAACGTCTGTACGTAACGTGATTCATTATAGATTCAAAAAAAAAAAAAGTGGTATATATTGACCAATTTGCTCGCATCCCAGCAAGTAAAGTGTCGGTTTTGAGAAGCTGGACTGTCCAATCTATGGTGTGAATCTTGGCTACCACGGCTGAGGTCACTAGCCTAGCGTACCGGTACAAATCTTCGTCTTCCAAATCATCATCCTCATCCTATATTAAATAAAAGTGTTCTTAATTAGTTTTGTACAAAAGAAAAAATATTTTAATTAATTTCGTAATGTACATTAAAAAATTTATTAAAAAAAAAAAAACCTTGAGGGCGTCGCATACGGCGTTGTGCTCTTTGATGAAGAGAGCTTGCAAAGCGGAGACACCAGCCCAACTGTTACGAATGTCGCCGGAGATAGCTAAACCGTCTTCGTCATGGAGAAGGAGACCCGTCTCCTCCGATATCTTTAGTTTCCCGTCTTTGTAAGTTCTTACTCTATCCAATGTTTTCGAGTTGCTTCCATAGATGACGCTCGAATCCCTAATTTATCAAATTATTTATGGTCATCATATATATACTTAAATGTATGCATGGATGTGTGTTTGCGTCGTCCATATATATCATCATCTATAGAATAATTTATTTATTTTTCCTTTGCGACAAATTTTGATCGTAACCGATCCCACAAAAATGTAAATAGTAATATGTAACACATTTTTGATGATTTATATAATAGGTTAGAATAAAAGAATTACCACCAAGGTGTACGGATATTTTGCGAGCCAGTCTTGATTTCGAAGAAACCGGTAGGGACTTCCTTGGTCTTTAAGAACCTAAAGGAGCTTAAGGGACACTTGCTCGCTACTTCTTTTGGAGCGACAAGTTCGATCTAAGTTACCAAATCAATTTTTTCGTTAAAAACATATATATGATAAGTGCATGTGCGTAAATGATGGATTAAACAGAAAAATAATAGAATTGACGAACTTGGTGAGTGTCTTCAAGATGATCAATCCAATCATGGATCATGAACTGAATCCAAGAAGCTGCAATCATGTTGAATTGTTTTCCCGTGTCGATAAACTTTTTCCTTCCTAATAGTTTTGTCGCCACCACCATGGGGTCTGGCCTCCGTAACTTCAAAAAGGAAAAAAACATTAATTATTTTTTAAATATCCACAACTTGCTAAAAATGGGAAAACGTGTTTAAATTTAGAAACTTCTCAATAAGATATTCTCTTATATTAGTCGTCAAATCATATTCGACACTTTCATACACATATATATGAAGGTAAAAAATGATTACCTTTGATTTCTGATCGACGGGGGGACAATTTCTCCCGAAAAAACTATTTTGACTGCCGACGCCTTCATTAAAGGGATCATTGAATTTTCCGTCAGCAGTCCGGTACGGATAATTAGCAGGATCAAACCGGATCCCAGTCGGAGTTTGACCGACGTTGAGAAGATTGTATTGTTGGTGAAGATGTCTTCGTACTTCAAGATAGGTTAACCCCAAGAATACTGGAAGCTTATGCCATGGAACCATCTTATCCACTCCATGCACGATCTGCACCATGTAATTTAAACATCATATTATAACTTTTTCCACTATGTAAACAAAAAAACATATCGGTAACGATTTAAATTCCTTAATTCAGTTAATGATCCGAAGAAAAAAAAAGTGTGGATGTGTTTCTACGTGCATATATGTGTGAAAGTTCAATTACTTACAAGAAGAAGAAACCGATCGAGGAGGGACATTCTTGCATAAATCTCATGGAAGTCTTTGTGGATGAATTTAAGCAAAATAGAAGAGATTAGGGAAGTAATTACTTTCATTCTGTTAAATTTCTTGGGGTTATTGTAGATATATCTTGTTATGTGAAACGTCACAAGATAAATGTTTAAATAGAGTTGCGAGGGTTGTAAGAAAACCTTAGTGTGTTAGTTGCCTATTTATAAAGCATAAGCCATGATATATATAAAAAAAAAGAGAAGACTATTCAAATTGAGTGTTTTGAAAAAATATATATATACAAAAGTCATTATCATTATTTTCTTGTTATTAAAATTTTGAAAATGTGACTCATTAACTTTGTATCATTGTGATTTATATATGTCACTGCGTTATCATTGAGGTATAAACACAAGTCTCAAATATTAAACATACGCTTTCTTTTTCTTTTTTGGGTATCCTGTGTTGTATCGGAATGGTTATCTATTATAAAAGTTAACTGCAACTCGAATTAATATGAACCTTAATTTTATTCTCAAAAATAGTTATATAATAGAAACTGTTACTGAATTGTTCTAAAGTGGGGGTGTCATCACCTAAGAAAAATTAAGTTTCTACATGCATTAAAGCATATATGTATATATTTAATGGGGGTTGGTTAACCAACCCATTCCTCCCTTACCCAAGGTCCGCTCTTGAACACAATCAAAGATTAAAAGATTGCCATTTTGCTTCAAAATAAGGAAAAAGAATGATCCAATAAAATAAGTTTGATATATAGAGCCATCATCAGGTACGTGTTAGAATCTAATATTTTTTATGTTTCCGTAGACAAGTTAGATTAGTTAGTTTAGTCCTACTCGGCTACTCCTTTGATTTATACTATTTGAACATTTTATATTGAATCAGTCTCTCTCTGCACGTATATCAGAAAACGTCCGAATCTTTGGCTCTTAAAGATATCTATGTATGTACTAGTAATTTGTCTTTATAATATATATCTATATTAGACAGACCAAATCTCAAAATGTCTTGGATGAAATGTTAAAATAATACCATTTCTGTTAGTTTTCGTGCGTGTTACTCAAAATTAATTAATACCAATAAATTATAGTATATATAAAAATTTCGACACCTGAAGTTTGGTTGACCAGACAATATTCAATAGGTTTTTTTACCACTGTTTGGTTGCTTAATTTGCACGACTTTACTGGTTGATAATTCTAAATCGTCTCGAAGTTTATGATTTATTGTTTTTATCATAAATAATAAAAGTAAACTCTTCGATAATTAGGATTCTTTTTGTTTATTCCACCAGGTTTATAAATTATAATTAATATTTTTCTTGACAACTATGGCGTCTATATATTCGAACACGACTTAACTGGTTGAGAATTCTAAACTTAAGTTTATGATTTTCATCATAATAAAAGTCATATATGCAAGTAATTCAAGATTAGGGTTCTTTTTGTTTATTCAACCAGGTTTATAATTAATATGACGTCTATATACTCAAACGTACGACTTAAGTTTTGGTTGATAATTCTAAATTTATAGGTTTATGATTTATTGTTTAATTTCATCATAATAAAAGTCATACAAGTAAACTCTTGGGATTAGGGTTCTTTTCGGTTATTCAACCAGGTTCATAATTAATATATCCTTGACAACTATATATGACGTCTATATAATAAAAACCAAATTATAAATAGACGTCACGTATTATTATAATGTAGATACCAAACATGTTTGATCTTTTCTCTGTGGAATGTGAACTGTATTCGAAGAAGATCATGTCGGAGTTTACAAATTATACGTAACTGGATTTGATCCAATAAATAAAAGATCAAAGAGTAACAATTTGATAACTAAATGTGAAACATCAGCAAATGACAACTATTAAGATGTAGATAAGTCTTGGATTAAATAAAATTTTCACGTGATCGTTTGGGTTAAAATAGCTTCGTTCTTTCACTTAAGATTCAATTGTCATGGTCATTTTATATAAATTGGTCATTTTATATAAAAGTTCGTTTCGGTCATGTCATGCATGTTTCCATGGACTAATTAATATGAAAAAATTGTAAACACCATATGGTCGCGCACACTAGATCTATCACAAGAACTATCAACATTACTTTTCAACCACCAAAAAATTATGATAGCCTACTGCCTTAAGCCTAACGCGATCCAACCAAACGCACCACTAAAAATCCAATTCAAAGACTTGAAACAGGTAAATTACATTCGAGCAATTCTACTCCTCCGAATCTACAAAAGTGGTGAAAGTGCTTGATGATGTCAGTGATTTCCAAATATATATAGAGTCCCTCGAAAAGGTAAACTTTTTCCAAATTCATGATAGGGTAAGATCAAATCAACTACAAGGAAACATACGTGGCAGAAAAAAAGTTCAAAAGAAAAGATAAGATTGTAGTTTGTTTGACAAAGAAATAAAGAGTCGCAAATATGGATGGTTACGGGTAACTACAAAAATCAGAGAAAAATTGATCATATATCATCATGAATTCCATAAAAGGAGAAAGAGGTGGCTACACAAGCGATCCTATAAAAAAACAGATCAACGAGTGATCCTTGTAGTTGTGGAACACTAATTCTTACACGATTTTCGCTAATCCAAATCCTGATAATCTTAGTGTTACACTAATTCTTACACGCTTTACCCTAATCCAAATCCTATGAACCTAATTCCTGATGGTTTGAAAATTTTTACTCCCTATGTTCCTAATTTTTTATTTTTTTCTAGAGTTTTGAAAAAAAAATTGTTTAATTATTTCTATATTTAAATTTTTTCTTGGATGAAAGGTGCTTTTCTTTGTAATTACATTGGTAATGACAGAATAATACTCAATAGTCAATACTAATTTATAAAAAAATATTGGAAGAAGAAACAAAATGCCATCTCATTTTGGTCTCACACACGACAACATAAAAAGTCGAGCGCGTGGCTTTCACTTGTTATCAATGTCGCTATCGAAATCAATTGAGCATTTAGTGGAAACCGGTAAGGAAGGCGCAGCGAATCTCATCGAGTAATCTCGGTACGGGAACTCGTCGTCAAAATGTCCGGTTTGATTTCCGTCATCGAAATTTAACGAGTAGCTCAACTGATCGTACCGGAATTTACCCTGATCCGATGACCGGTTAGGCATTGCACCACCTCCGCATCCTCCGCTGCTGTTTCCGACTCTCCCTCCTCCTCCTCCACAGCAGTTGCTGCGTCCGAACCGGCGGATATACGTCTTCCATCTAGGTCCAGCGACGAGCTCCGACCACTCCCTCATCCTCCGCCACCCTCGGATCCACCATCGCTCGTCGGGTTCGAGTTTGTCGACGGTCGTGATCCGTTGCCACCACACAGATCCGCCGCGAGTTGATGGCTGAGATGAGGCAAGGCAGGGCATGAGGAAACAACAACCTCGCTTCGCGAACAACGCCTCGTGCATATCGTCGGTGGCATCAACTTCAGCGATCGGCGGCGATTGATGACTCATTCTCAGAGAGAAACAGAAACGAAGGAAATATGGAATTTCGTCCTGATCTAGCTACTCTCTTTTGTCTCCTTAGATCGTCGTTCCTCTTCTCATCTCCAACTCTAAACCCTAATTTTCTCCCTCTACCCAAGAGATTTCTATCACCTTCTCCAATCAACGCGTCTCTTGAGCTGTAACTAAAACAGAAGAGCACAAAACGGCGTAACCGCCAACCCGGCAATATTGGTTCTCATTAACCCTTTTTAACCGCTTTGGTTTTATCACATCTAACCGGGAATTTCAGCTGTTGATGCTATTAATTTATTAAACCACATATGAATGAAGGGGTTCATATACGTAATTGACGTTAGCACATTTGGTTCCAAGTATTGATCGATACATTAAACCGCAATAAAATTGGTCCGTTTCTCTCTGGCCCAAAATTGGTTCGATTTCTCCATAAGCTGAAATTGATAACTCCCAGTGGATGTAATGTATCTAATATTCTTGGAACAGATTCATTGCAAGTGAATGTTCTAACCAAAATCACCTAATCTTTTTGCAAAATCTAATATAGTAAGTAGGATAATATCTTACTTTTGCAACAAGCCACTCATTCGTAAAAACCGGACATACTTTAATGGGATAACCTACAAGTCTACAACTCATCTGGAAACTATATCACAACCGATGGTTTAGTATAGTTCTTCAAGTAACCTTTTTATGAATACCAATATCAATCAGAAGAAGGATACCGGTCAGCAGTTTGTTTCAGATCTTCAAGCTGCGTGAGAACATATTCAAGCTTCTGGAAGCAGATCTCATTGGCTATTCTCGCGTTGTAATCGCATTTCTCAAAGGGACGGTACTCGCAAGCGCTTTTGATCTCTTCCCTTAGTGTCACTTGTATATCCTGCAAGTTTCACAAGAACTTCATCTTATTATGGATTGGCGATAACATTATAGCACATTTATGTACAGTCAAAGATCAACAAGTTCATGAACCAGACAATGAAGCTGATATCTTCAAACTTTATGATTATCTCTAGAAAAAAAGCAGAATCAAAAGCTTTTTACTTGTTCACAGAATGTAATGATCCCTAATCTAGACATGTGTCAAATGAGAGCCCAAATGTTCTTTAAACAGTGAGATTCCATCCAATATGAAAATATCAGCATCCATCACTCATAAACCTTAAGCCTAAGAATAAAGGATCAATGTCAAATCCTAAGAAACAGGAAAGGAATACAAACCTAGAGATTGTGATACATGAACCCATATGTTAACTAGTCACAGAAGAATCACAAAACGAGAAGCAGCGGCCATCTTGAAGACTAAAACCAAAATCAAAATTCTAAACAAAGCCCTTAACTTTGATCAGGAAATGTAATGAACCCTAATATAGACTTGTGTCAAATTAGCCCAAACGATCAACACTCGAGAAAAGATACCAATTCCCCAGAGAGATTGAGTCAGCAAGAACACTAATCTAGCTAGACTTGTGTCAAGTGATCCCCAATGTTCTTTGATCAGGTAGTTTATTAATACACTAATGCAAAAGAAATCAGAAAATATTTGAAGAAGAGATAGAGTAAGAAACCTTCATAGATTGCATAAACTCTCGGCAATGGCTGTTGACGAACTCTTTCTTGGGACCAGAAGGGCTCGCGAGTTCTTCCATCACTCCACCAGCTAGTTCCAAAACCTTAACAACTCTCTGCCCGGAAAACCAAAAATAAAAACACAAAAACACATTCACATCAAATCGTCCAATAAAATCTCTAAGGAAAGAGTGAGTTTTCCAAAATTTCACATTCTCAACATTCTGGAGTCGCTGCAACGAAGTGTTCTGCGTCTGCGGATCCATTGGACTCTCCACGATTTCTTTTAGACCAGAGAGAGAGAACTCCAAACTGAGATATATCACAATACCGTCAAATCCACTCATACACATACCCTAAATACTCAAATCGGAGCAGTGGGAGTACCTCAATCGAACACGGCGACGCGAGACAGTGAAGATGGCAGAGACGATGAAATAACACGGAGAATTTCGATTGGAAACGGCGTGCTTATGATCAGCAACGGAGGGAAGATTTTGGGGAATCGGCGACACTCGGCAATACAGATCGGTGAAGGAAAAAGCAAAGAAGATACAAGTTTTTTTTGTCACGTAAAACGGCACGAACTCTACTTTATCAATTCAGGAACAGCGAGTAGTTAAAATATTGAATTACGAAAACACCCCTTGGTTCAGATAAAATCTTTGTGATGGCCGCTTTTCTCATTTATAACGGATAAAAACCGTAAACAATACACAAGAACAGAGGCTGACACCTAAAGCTTACTCTCTAACTGCAATGGCTCACTTCATAGACCTCAACAGTCTCACCAACACTTTACCGTCTCTTCCGAAACTACCCGAGAGTCGTAAAACCGGGAAATCCAGCGGGTTTGCTTGCAGGAGAACTGAAGAATTTCAAGAACCGGATTCGGTACAGATCACAAGACGGATGACATTAGGATTTGCTGTCTCAATAGGTCTTACCGGAATTCTCGGCGAAAATAATGTTTCCTTGGCACAAGACAATGGGTTTTGGATTGATGGTCCTCTTCCAATTCCTCCTATTTACAACAGTAAGCGCCATTTTATATTCTTGATTGTTTTCTTTCTTCAAATGTTTGAACATTTTGAGCCATACAACTATTCAAGATGAGAATTCGATTTGGTAGAATCATTTGATTTCCGGTTTTGAATTCGTCCTCGATTTGAATATACAGATATCGTGAATGAGAAGACGGGAACGAGAACATTCATAAAGAAAGGAGTGTATGTAGCGGATATCGGGACGAAAGGAAGAATGTATAGAGTTAAAAAGAATGCTTTTGATCTCTTGGCAATGGAGGATTTGATCGGACCAGATACTTTAAACTATGTGAAAAAGTACTTGAGGCTTAAATCCACATTTTTGTTTTACGATTTCGACAATCTCATCTCTGCTGCTGCCTCTGAAGACAAGCAACCTCTCACTGATTTAGCCAACAGATTGTTCGACAATTTCGAAAAGGTAAGTGTACTAATGAAGTCCTGGTTCGTTCAAACCGAAGAGACTATTGTTTTTTTAAAATTTCTTCTCTTTTCTGATATATCCTATATGTTTATTTGTTGTTTTCTTGGTGTTTCGACACAGCTTGAAGATGCAGCTAAGACGAAGAACTTAGCAGAGACGGAATCGTGTTATAAAGATACAAAGTTTCTTCTTCAAGAGGTAATGACCAGAATGGCATGATCCTGGTTCGGTTTATACCGGTTTACTTGCTATTGATGATCCTACATGGTTGATAACTCTGTGGTCATAAATTGTAATCTTTGCGGAAAAATATTGAGATCTAGTAATCAAAAAAAAAAAATGTAATGTATAGACCAAAATATGATCAAATTTATAACGAATTGGATTTTAATTTTTCAATCAAAGATACAGAAAGAAGAGTATATGCACTAAATGTTTAATATTGAAATCTTAGTTTTAAGAAAACATTTGGCCAAAAAAAAAAAAANTTTTAANAAAACCAATGTAATATAGACTAAAACATGATATATATCAAATAAACCGACTAACTTTTTGCCTAAAACTAACGGTTGAGTCGTTGAGATTTATCTTACCACATCGACATATTCACACACAAAATAAAGAAACAAACCCATAAACCAAAGATAGAGAAACAGTGGTCGTACAACGTTTACTCACAGAGGCTTACAATATCAAACTGAGGGCTTGTGACTGTCATGAACCCGCAACAAGACCCTCTCGAGCCACACCTGCGACATTGGTGACACGTATCACAGCCTGTGCACTAAGAGGTGAGAGGTTTGATTGGCAGAAGATTTGCCAAGTGACTGGCTCTGGATGCTCCTCCTTCGGTTCGACATTAGTAGTTTTCTTGTACACTGTCTGAAGTTCCAGTAAGACTGCCCGTGCAGCCTCCCGAGATTCTGGGAGTTGGTCACTGAGCTGAGACGATGCTGCTTGGACTAGTTTCTCAATTCCATATTCTCTAATGCCTTCAATGCCCTAATGATTACACAGCCAAAGAAAGGTGATGTTGGTGGGAACATGGACTGGATCCAAATTGGTTGTCATGGTGATGACATGACAAATCCAAAACAAAAGAACAAGACTGGTTTTATGATATCGAGTGCAGTTTGATTTACCAGTCGGGGAACACATCGGGAGAAGCACGTGGATGCTTTTGCGCGGATCCGAGGATTCCTATTCTTGAGAAAAGGTTGAAGCTTTGGCAACAGCAAGGCAGGAGAAACATGTGCAGTCATTGCTACTAATGCTTTTTCTGCTGCTTCACAAACAAATCGCTTGTCTTGGGAAGATTTAAGGAGGAGTTGAGTAAGCTGTAAGAAGGGAATTCGGAGTTACTGTTATAAGAACACACAAATGTCCGCTATTTGAGGAGAATTCCAAGAGTATCTGCAAAAGATGATTTACCAAGAGATCCAATTGATCGATTGTATGGTCATTATATGAGCTGAAGATGTCAGCAGATGTCATACATGCGGTTTTACTTACAGCACTTCTTGGGTTCTTCAGTGATTTCACGATAAACAGGATCACTTTCTCCCTGTAAGAGCTGACAGCGTGAGACTAGAAAATTCTCTCGACGTGTAACTCGCTCTACTAAAACTGATCATAATCACGAGTAGAAAGAAAATGACTTACAGCATATGCAGCATTTCTTCCTTGTGGAATATGGAAAGACGACGAATGGTATTAAGAGCATCACAGACCAAAACCCAATCCTTGGAGTCTAGCTCGGTTACAAGTGACTGGAATAATAAAGAAAGCAGTTCCAGAATGGTATTAGGTAAACAACTTACTTCCAATGTCCAAATTCTAAACAGATGAATATAATTGCAAATTTGCAAGGCAGCATTACAAATGAGAATTCACAGTAAAGCATAGGATACTAGCAGGAAAAAACAATTGATACCTTGAGAACTGCATCAACTTGGGTTACATTGTTCAAGTCTTTGGATTCTATATACTCAATTTCTACGATAACTCTCTCTGCCTCAGGTTTCTCAATCTCATCGCCTTTAGGATGATTGTGATCAAAGGGGACAGAGTTTTGTGGTGGTTTATCTTCAGCTGTTCCATTCATTTTGCCAACCAAAAGCTTTGTTTTATAGTCGATATTCCTCTCAGAGACAGGAAGATTCTTCAAATCTTTTAAAGCCTTGGCAGCCATGCGTACCTGAAAAGTAACAAAGAAGACGCCATTATAAGTACAAACAACATAAGTTTAGCATCTGCGATTACAAAACCAAAGATAAGATTATAGATGAATTTTCGACCTCTAGCTTAGTATTAAGTATTCCCAATGAAACCCTTTCAAAGTAGAAATGGTAAGATAAACACATTACTATGAGAGTTCAACAGCAATAACATTAAAGAGCAGAGATCTATCTACATTCCCAAATCTTATTTCAAACAATTACGAAATTTACTCAAAACAAAAGCAAAAAACCTCGATCCCACTCAAGGACTCTAAAAAGTTCAAACAAATCCTCGCAGTCCGAAATCTAACTCCGGCGCCGTAAACTACTGCAACCGCGAAAGATCGAAAACGCAGAAGAATAGAAAAAGTAGCGGCGAGTCAAGCGGTATCGATGACTACTAACTTGAAGAGTAAATAGTGAAGATTATTTGACTCGCGTACCTCTATAAATTCGAAATGCCAGAGAAAATTCAGGGAGAGAAAGAGTCGATGAAGACGACGAAATTGATTTCCGGCCAACAGTTCGCAACTCGTAGTAGAGTCGTCGTAGTCATACTCGTTTACACCGACGTCGTTTTATGGATCCAACGGAGGGGACCCATTTGTACGGCATATCTTGGGCGAAATTAATGTTTTTCTTTTCCTTCTCTCTGATACACTTTGGTTGGTTATTGTAAATTCCTCAAATACCCTCGGACTAGATATGCATTTTTATTTTTATTTAGATATGGAATTGGTATATACATATTTTTTAATACGTAAAAACTTGGATTGGTGTGGAAATATTTTATTTTCTACTAAACGAAATAAATTGAACGTATAAAGTACATCACATGTTACATGCACTGATGCACATGAGGAGTGCAAATTTGAAAATATAAGATAAGAAACATGTTGCAAAGCTGCCACCCACCGTATCCAATTGCTACTATTTGTATCAATCAGTTACAAACTGAAAACCAAAAATGAAATGACTAGAACAAATAATGTTAAAATGCACATTGAAATAGTTAACAAGGAAAGCATACATTGATCGATAAAACGAATCCACCACGTTCCAAAATATTTTGTCGCAGATGTTGCAGACTTGTAGCTAAGTTGGGCCGGTAGATGTAGGTGACAAGTGTTTACAAATCTGTTAACTGTCGCTGTGTTCCTCCTACTTTTGATTTTGTGTTACACTATTCAAAAGTTGGTCGACTCTTTTAATCGGTTGATTAGACTAGTACTTAGTAAAATTTGTTGTTAAAACTTAAAAGGGAGAAGAAGAAGAAGAATACTGCTTTAATTCTTAATTAATTTTTTTTTAAAATTAGTAGTATCATTAACGTGTTTATTACACCTTCCTCGAGTTACTTTCCTCGTGATGCCAATGGTTTTTTTAATTCTTTACCTTTTCTTCTGACACAGAGTCACATATTTGACTACGGAGGAGATCTATTGCTTCCTAGTTCCTACTTATCTTTATCGCGTTGTACCAACATCAATATAAAAGCAACATCTTACTTTATAAACTTCCGTAAATTTGATAACAAGTACAATCAAGTTTAAATTTTTCTAAAGTTAACATAAATTTAGCATCATACAATAATTAACATTTTTTTTAGGTTAAACTTTTGGTGCGTTACGTGAGTAGCAGCATCTTCGAAAATATGTTTAGTAGTAGTAGTGATAGGAATTAGGAAAAGGCACACACAAAAAAGAAAAAAAAAGGGTAAAAGGATTCATTCACGTTTTTTTGTTTTCTCTCTCCAAACAGAACTTCGGGAAAAGTGGACAAAAAAAAAGAAAAAAATTTAATAAGAAAACCTCTTTTTCTCGCAATTTGGTTTTGTTTTCAATCTTCTTCTTCTTCTTCTTCGTCTTCAATGCAAACAATGCTCGATTCCATTAACCTAATCGAATAATGGAACCCACTGATTCTACTAACGAGCAACTCGGAGACACTAAGACCGCCGCTGTCAAGGAAGAGAGTCGCTCCTTTCTCGGCATCGATCTCAACGAAATCCCTACCGGCGCTACTCTCGGCGGTGGTTGCACCGCTGGTCAGGATGACGACGGCGAATATGAACCTGTTGAAGTTGTTAGGTCAATTCACGATAACCCGGACCCAGCCCCTGGAGCCCCTGCCGAGGTTCCTGAACCGGATCGGGATGCTTCGTGCGGCGCGTGTGGAAGACCTGAGTCTATAGAGCTCGTTGTAGTCTGCGATGCCTGTGAGCGAGGCTTTCATATGTCTTGTGTCAACGATGGAGTTGAGGCGGCTCCTTCCGCCGATTGGATGTGCAGCGACTGTCGTACTGGCGGCGAGAGGAGCAAACTGTGGCCGTTGGGGGTTAAGTCCAAGCTCATTCTGGACATGAACGCCTCGCCGCCCAGTGATGCTGAGGGATACGGAGCTGAGGAGACGTCTGATTCGAGGTACGTTCCCCTGCTTCTGGTATTCGACGATGCGTTAGGGTTTTATAAGAATTGAATTTGGGTTGAGATCGAGAACATAGTTGCAAGACTTGGTTAAGCTGTCTTTACATGTATTGCGAGTAATGTGTTCGATTTTAAAGCGATAAACTATTGAAGATTAAGCTGGACTAGGATTTGGTGTTGTTGAATTTAAGTTTCAGTATAAGTTGAGCGTTCTGTGCTACCGTTCGTTGGAGTTTTTAAGGGGCCTTTGATCTTCTCTTATGAATTACTTATACATACGATATATTTTCAATCAGTTGTTTAGACTTTATTTGATTGGACTTGTCTGGCCTTATATAACATGAGTATGTCTGAGAAAACACATAGCCGAAATTGTAAAGCACTGATGGATCATGTGGTTGCTTGTTTCTTCTTCTCCAGAAAGCATATGCTCGCCAGCAGCTCTTGCATTGGAAACTCTTTTGATTATGCAATGATGCATTCAAGCTTCTCAAGTCTCGGTAGAGGACATGCTAGTCTCGAAGCTTCAGGGTTAATGTCTCGTAATACTAAAATGAGTATGGATGCATTGGGTTCACATAATCTAGGTTTTGGATTCCCATTAAACTTGAACAATAGTAGTTTGCCCATGAGATTTCCATCCTTGGATCCAAGTGAGTTGTTTCTGCAAAATCTCAGGCATTTCATATCTGAAAGGCATGGAGTATTGGAAGATGGCTGGCGTGTCGAATTCAGACAACCTTTAAATGGTTATCAGTTATGTGCAGTGTATTGTGCTCCGAATGGAAAAACATTTAGTTCAATACAAGAAGTTGCTTGTTATCTGGGCTTGGCAATTAATGGTAACTACAGCTGTATGGATGCTGAAATCAGGAATGAGAATTCTCTTCTTCAAGAAAGATTGCATACGCCCAAGAGAAGAAAGACATCAAGATGGCCAAACAATGGTTTCCCTGAGCAAAAGGGTAGTTCAGTGAGTGCTCAACTCAGGCGTTTTCCATTCAATGGTCAGACCATGTCTCCTTTCGCCGTTAAATCTGGTACTCATTTTCAGGCTGGTGGTTCTCTTAGCTCTGGAAATAATGGATGCGGTTGTGAGGAAGCTAAGGTAAGCGTAAAATTGAAATCTCTCCTGATTGATTGTTTTTTCCAATATTTTTGTAATTCTTACCCTCATGTTTGTGTATTTGATTTTCAGAATGGATGTCCGATGCAGTTTGAAGATTTCTTTGTTCTGTCGCTTGGACGAATTGACATAAGACAGTCTTACCATAATGTCAACGTGATTTATCCAATAGGATATAAGTCCTGCTGGCATGACAAGATCACGGGGTCACTATTTACATGTGAAGTATCTGATGGCAATTCTGGTCCCATTTTCAAGGTTACACGGTCACCATGCTCGAAATCATTTATTCCAGCTGGATCAACTGTCTTCTCCTGCCCAAAGATTGATGAAATGGTGGAACAGAACAGTGACAAACTTAGTAATCGTAGAGATAGTACTCAAGAGCGTGATGATGACGCTAGTGTTGAGATCCTTCTTTCGGAACACTGCCCACCTCTTGGAGATGATATATTGTCTTGTTTACGTGAGAAGAGTTTCTCCAAGACAGTCAATTCCCTGCGCTCAGAGGTTGATTCTTCTCGAGTAGATTTTGATAAAAATTTATCCTATGATCAGGACCATGGGGTTGAAATTGGTGACATTGTTGTGGAAGAAGATTCATTGTCTGATGCATGGAAAAAAGTGTCTCAAAAACTTGTTGATGCATGTTCAATTGTACTGAAGCAGAAGGGTACCCTGAATTTCCTATGTAAGCATGTTGACAGAGAAACAAGTGAAATCAACTGGGATACCATGAATGAGAAAGACAATGTAATTTTATCGTTGTCAAAATTTTGCTGTTCGTTGGCTCCTTGCAGTGTCACGTGTGGTGAAAAGGATAAAAGCGAATTTGCAGCAGTAGTTGATGCTTTGTCAAGGTGGCTCGATCAAAACAGATTTGGACTTGATGCAGATTTTGTACAGGAAATGATTGAACATATGCCTGGTGCCGAATCATGTACGAATTATAGGACTCTGAAGAGTAGAAGTTCTTCTTCTGTTCCTATAACTGTAGCGGAAGGAGCGCTAGTGGTCAAACCAAAAGGTGGGGAAAATGTCAAGGACGAAGTTTTCGGTGAGATTTCTCGGAAAGCCAAGAAGCCTAAACTAAATGGTGGTCATGGTGTCAGAAATCTACACCCTCCTCCTGGGAGGCCAATGTGTTTGAGGCTCCCTCCTGGGCTTGTTGGTGACTTCCTTCAGGTACGGATATACGTTTTCCTTATATGGTAATCTACAACCTACCCCTCCATTCACTAAGTCATGCCGCACATATATGATAGTCATTTTTTATGCTTGCCTAATTAGGTATCTGAAGTGTTCTGGCGTTTCCATGAAATTTTGGGTTTTGAAGAGGCTTTCTCACCTGAAAACCTTGAACAGGAGCTTATCAATCCAGTGTTTGATGGTTTGTTTCTTGATAAACCTGGGAAAGATGATAAGAGAAGTGAGATTAACTTTACTGATAAGGATTCTACAGCTACTAAACTTTTTTCTTTGTTCGATGAATCTCGCCAACCTTTTCCTGCAAAAAATACCTCTGCTTCTGAACTAAAGGAGAAAAAGGCAGGGGATTCTTCTGATTTTAAGATTTCAGATTCCTCTCGTGGGTCGTGTGTGGGTGCACTTCTAACAAGGGCTCACATTTCGCTTCTGCAAGTGCTAATATGTGAGCTGCAATCCAAGGTAGCTGCATTTGTTGATCCAAACTTTGATTCTGGCGAATCGAGATCCAGACGAGGACGAAAAAAGGATGACAGTACACTTTCTGCTAAAAGAAATAAGCTGCATATGCTTCCTGTTAATGAGTTCACTTGGCCTGAATTGGCCCGTAGGTACATCTTGTCTCTTTTATCCATGGATGGGAACCTCGAATCAGCAGAGATTGCTGCACGTGAAAGTGGTAAGGTATTCCGTTGCTTACAAGGGGATGGTGGTTTGCTTTGCGGCTCGCTTACAGGAGTGGCTGGGATGGAAGCAGATTCAATGGTATGTTTTTGTTAGTTTTCTGATTATTTCCTGGATTATATATCTTGCTTGTATTACTGGATGATGGGATCACAAATTCAGTTTCACTTTTGGAAACGCCGCCTATGTGCTATTTTTCTTTTCTCTTCAAATGTTCTAAAGCTTATTTGAAGCTATGTTCCACTTGTAGGTCACTCTAGAGTAATTGACCTTTCTTTCTCTTCTTGGATCTTGTTAGATGTATTTTGACATTTAGAGGCTGTTTATCTTGATATCTTGAAGGCCCTCTTATATTTATACTGACTGGAAAATTGGGTTACTTTGTGTTTCAAATGAGTTCATGAGCTACCTCCACTGAAAGAGAATGATCGTTGGATTTACGTGTTTATATTAACTCTTTATCTTCAGTTACTTGCAGAGGCTATTAAGAAAATATCTGGTTCGTTGACAAGCGAAAATGATGTTCTTTCTGTGGAAGATGATGATTCCGATGGCCTTGATGCTACTGAGACAAACACTTGCAGTGGTGATATTCCAGAGTGGGCTCAGGTTTTGGAACCTGTGAAAAAGCTTCCAACAAATGTTGGGACTAGAATCAGAAAGTGTGTCTATGAAGCTTTAGAGAGAAATCCACCAGAGTGGGCAAAGAAGATATTGGAGCATTCTATCAGTAAAGAAATATATAAAGGCAATGCATCAGGACCAACAAAGGTTCAAAATCTCTGAAACCAATTCTCTTCCCTCCTGAAATACTGTACTTGCAATTTTAAAGTATTTCTTGTTTTCTCAAATTCACTTTGTTTTTCTGTCTCTTGTTCTTGCGGTGATGTAATCTCAGTCTGATGATGCATGCTACTTTCTTAGACTCACATTAATTCTGAGATTAGTTATTTCCCTCTTACTGGACACAGAAAGCTGTCCTCTCATTGCTAGCGGATATTCGAGGTGGAGACTTGGTGCAGAGGTCTATTAAAGGAACCAAAAAGCGGACATATATAAGTGTATCTGATGTCATTATGAAGAAATGCCGTGCTGTATTGCGTGGTGTTGCAGCTGCAGACGAGGATAAAGTCCTTTGCACTTTACTGGGAAGAAAGTTACTGAATTCCAGTGATAATGATGATGACGGGCTCCTGGGATCACCTGCAATGGTTTCGCGTCCCTTAGACTTCAGAACTATTGATTTGAGGTTGGCTGCTGGTGCGTATGACGGATCAACTGAAGCTTTTCTTGAAGATGTTCTTGAGGTTGGATTTTCCCTCTTATGTCTGATTTTTCTTTGTGCAATTGATGGTATGATGCTTTTTGTGCGATTTAACAATTAGTTTCTGAATGCTTATACTAAAACTGCTATTCATTTTGGGCATTTCATGTTTCTGCTGTTAGTTTAACACTGCTGGTTTAGATGCGTAAGTGTAAAGTATCACAAGAGCCAGATTTATATTAGGAATACTTTTACTTTCTCTTTATGTCATAGAAGTATCAGGTTAAACGGTTGAACGCCAGAATTTTTGCTGGCTCATTTGATAACTTTAGATTTGAATGCATGCAACTTGATTTTTTATAGATGACATGCTAAATATAACTTTCTAATTTGCAGCTGTGGAGTAGTATACGTGTTATGTATGCAGATCAGCCCGATTGTGTGGACCTGGTTGCAACATTGTCTGAAAAATTCAAGTCGTTATACGAGGCTGAGGTTTGTCTTCTCTCTCCTTTTTCTGCTATGCTCTGCACAATAGATATATTCATTACTTAGTAGCATCTTGAAGTGGAGACAGTCGTTTATATTTTGGCACTTTTGTGAAATAAATGTGTTAAGATTTATCATTTCTGAAAGTTATAGGCCGATCAAAGAAGCATCTGGAGATGCCCATTAATGCTATATGCTATGCTTTAGAAGGGTTCTTCCTTTTGTCTGCGTGTATGATTTTCATTGTGTTCGCCTTTCAGAAATTGTATGCATGGTCTCCTTTTTCTATGAGAATAGTTGCAGTATCGGGGTGCTATTATTTTCTCAAGTTTCAAGCCTTTATTTATTTGCTGGTATAGGTTGTACCACTTGTTCAGAAACTTAAGGACTACAGGAAATTGGAATGCCTAAGTGCAGAGATGAAGAAGGAAATTAAGGACATAGTTGTTTCAGTAAATAAGCTTCCCAAGGCCCCGTGGGATGAGGGGGTATGTAAAGTATGTGGCGTTGACAAAGATGATGACAGTGTTCTCTTGTGTGATACATGCGATGCTGAGTATCACACATATTGTTTAAATCCACCTCTTATTAGAATTCCTGATGGAAATTGGTATTGTCCATCTTGTGTCATTGCCAAGCGCATGGCTCAAGAGGCTTTGGAATCTTACAAACTAGTTAGGCGGCGGAAAGGTAGAAAGTATCAGGGGGAACTCACCCGAGCTTCTATGGAACTGACTGCTCACCTGGCAGATGTGATGGAAGAAAAGGACTACTGGGAGTTTAGTGCTGAGGAGGTCAGTTTTGAAACTTGTCTCCCATTTTTTGCTCATTCATTCGAAATGTGTCAACTTTTCATTCCCAACATGATTTTATTTCGTGGTGATTACTTGTGCAAGTGATCCCTTTACCTATAAATTCTTACAATCTTTTGGTGCTGTTTCCATTGGTATTATGGTTGAATTTTTCCCTATTCTGATGCAGAGAATCTTGCTGCTTAAGCTTCTATGCGATGAACTGCTTAGTTCATCTCTTGTCCATCAACACCTTGAGCAGTGTGCCGAAGCAATAATTGAAATGCAGCAGAAGTTACGCTCTCTTTCCTCAGAATGGAAAAACGCAAAAATGCGGCAAGAATTCCTGACGGCTAAACTGGCAAAGGTTGAACCGAGTATTCTGAAGGAAGTGGGCGAACCACATAATTCAAGCTACTTTGCAGACCAAATGGGATGTGATCCACAACCACAGGAGGGCGTTGGAGACGGAGTTACTCGTGATGATGAGACTTCCTCTACTGCATATCTTAACAAGAATCAAGGTAAATCTCCACTTGAAACCGATACTCAACCCGGAGAGTCGCATGTTAATTTCGGTGAGAGCAAAATTTCCTCCCCGGAAACAATATCATCCCCTGGGAGGCATGAGCTACCTATAGCAGATACCTCTCCTCTTGTAACAGATAATCTGCCTGAAAAAGATACCTCGGAGACCTTGCTTAAGTCAGTTGGAAGGAATCATGAAACACATTCACCAAATTCCAATGCAGTAGAATTGCCGACAGCTCATGATGCATCTTCTCAGGCTTCCCAAGAGTTGCAGGCTTGTCAGCAGGATTTGAGTGCCACTAGTAATGAAATTCAGAATCTTCAGCAATCAATTAGAAGCATAGAATCACAGCTTCTAAAGCAATCTATACGGAGAGATTTTCTGGGAACCGATGCTAGTGGTCGGTTATATTGGGGTTGCTGCTTCCCAGATGAAAATCCTCGTATATTGGTTGATGGAAGCATATCTTTGCAGAAACCTGTTCAAGCCGATTTGATAGGTTCAAAAGTCCCCTCTCCGTTTCTCCATACCGTTGACCATGGAAGACTAAGGCTTTCACCCTGGACGTATTATGAAACTGAAACCGAGATCAGTGAGCTTGTCCAATGGCTTCATGATGATGATCTGAAAGAAAGAGACCTGAGAGAGTCTATTTTGTGGTGGAAAAGGTTACGATATGGAGACGTTCAAAAGGAAAAGAAACAAGCTCAGAATTTATCTGCTCCGGTATTTGCTACGGGTCTTGAGACCAAGGCTGCCATGTCAATGGAGAAGAGATATGGTCCATGCATCAAACTGGAGATGGAAACCTTAAAAAAACGGGGGAAGAAGACAAAGGTTGCAGAGCGAGAGAAATTGTGTAGATGCGAATGCTTGGAATCCATTTTGCCATCTATGATTCACTGCCTCATATGCCATAAAACATTCGCAAGTGATGATGAGTTTGAGGATCACACTGAGAGTAAGTGTATTCCTTATTCATTAGCAACTGAAGAAGGCAAGGACATCTCTGATTCTTCAAAAGCCAAAGAAAGTCTGAAATCCGATTATCTTAATGTAAAGTCTAGTGCCGGCAAAGATGTAGCTGAAATATCCAATGTTTCTGAACTTGATTCTGGGTTGATAAGATATCAAGAAGAAGAATCTATTTCCCCATACCATTTTGAGGAGATCTGTTCCAAGTTTGTGACAAAGGATTGCAACAGAGATTTGGTTAAAGAGATCGGTCTGATCAGTTCAAATGGCATTCCAACATTTCTTCCATCGTCATCTACTCATCTTAACGACTCCGTGCTCATCTCTGCCAAATCCAATAAGCCAGATGGTGGTGATTCAGGGGATCAGGTCATTTTTGCTGGTCCTGAAACCAATGTTGAAGGCTTAAATTCTGAATCTAACATGTCATTCGATAGATCTGTCACAGACAGTCACGGGGGTCCACTGGATAAACCAAGTGGACTGGGTTTTGGCTTCTCAGAGCAAAAGAATAAGAAATCTTCAGGTAGTGGGTTGAAAAGCTGCTGTGTGGTTCCACAGGCTGCTTTGAAACGAGTAACTGGCAAAGCTTTGCCGGGTTTCAGGTTCCTGAAAACCAACTTGCTTGATATGGATGTAGCACTGCCTGAAGAAGCTTTAAGACCATCGAAATCACATCCAAACCGTAGAAGAGCTTGGCGTGTATTTGTTAAATCGTCGCAAAGTATATACGAGGTTTGTTTTAATCCTTAACCTTTTCTGCTCTCTATCTATAGAAACAGATAACAAGCTGTTTTTCTAATATCTACGCTTTTCGTATTTATTTCAGTTGGTTCAGGCAACAATTGTGGTAGAAGATATGATTAAGACAGAGTACTTGAAAAATGAATGGTGGTACTGGTCTTCTCTTTCAGCGGCTGCTAAAATCTCGACTCTCTCAGCGTTATCCGTCCGTATCTTCTCCCTCGACGCTGCTATCATTTATGATAAACCCATAACTCCATCAAATCCTATCGATGAAACAAAGCCGATCATCAGCTTACCGGACCAAAAGTCACAGCCGGTTTCGGATTCTCAAGAAAGAAGCAGCAGAGTTAGAAGATCTGGCAAGAAAAGGAAAGAACCCGAGGGATCCTAGTTAATTATTAAACCCACGGGAAAAAGAAAACCTCGTGAGCCCAGCCAGGGAGAATGTGAACCGGAAATATGGATTTATTATTCCGGTATAGTCAAAAGTGGAGCCAATGTGTATGTGGTAGATATAGGCAATGTTTCAATCTATCTGGAACCGGACCTGTAAGTTCCGGATGTTGAGATCCGTTTTGGTGGTTCATCATCATAAGAGGCCTAAGTCCTGTTTAGATCTTTTTCTTGGAATGGAGGTTCAACAGGTGGATGAGCCAAGGAAAGTATGTGTACACATATATGTAGAAGACTAACTAGTGTGGAATTAATTAGTATCAAAGTCGCTTTTTAGACATTAGCTGATGTTAGAACGGAAACTTCAATTATTCTTTATAATCTCTCTCTTTCTCTCTAGAGAGGCTTTCTGAAGAAGATCAATCTTTTTAACTTCAAATCAGAACACTGCATTGACTTGATTTCATAAAAGCATATAATGCAACTGATAAAAATACCGTTGAACAGCGGAATTATTCCACGAGTCAACAATTATCGTCAACATGGAAACAACAAGAAGATGACTCTTGAACTTAAATAAACACACATTTATTATCAGAGTGGTTTTCTAAGGCCATCCCCAGAAAGCCAATGATTCACCGTGATGATCGTGCGACGGTGAAGTGGTGGGCACAAAGACGTCGGCGAAACAGCTCCGGTCATTGTCATGATCACTGGCGTTGCTGTTGTCTTGGATGGGTACGATGCTTGGGAAGTAAGAGTCACAGCTGTCTAGTAGTTGAGGTGCGTCGTCGTCTAGTACCGCGCTCCCAACGCTCCCTGAACTTAACCGGTCCTCGGTTTTGATTGCTGCCGCATTAATGTAAACCGGATCAAGTTGGTTTGGTTCGGGCACTTGACCAGGTGGTTCATTAGCTGTCTCTTGTTTGCCCTGAAGCTTTTCGGTCAGGGAAGTAACCTGTCGGGTTGGAAAGATTCTAACTTTAATCACAACGGTCAACACAAGCAACCTCCTCCCATAAAAAGATAATTAAACTCGTTGATTGATTTGATTCCCCAATTTTCTTTCTTTTTCTAGTCTCTCCTCTAATTTATATATATATGATGATGGATTCTCTCTATCAGCTTGTGTTGAAAAATAGGAAAAGCATATTCTCTTTTCACTTGATGCTTTTTTTATTTTTCTCCTTTGGACCAATTAAGGTAAATCATTCAATTTGTAATCTTGTTGAGATAAATAATAGTCCCATGTATAAGTACCTCGGATCTGAGCTTATCGTTGTCCATGACGATGGAGTCGTAGTTAGAAAGAAGTTGGTCGTAAGTGGACTTGAGAAGATCGTAGTCTCTCTCAAGCTGTTTTGTTTTCCAACGAGCTCGGCGATTCTGAAACCAGACAGCCACTTGCCTTGGCTGTAGACCAAGCTTCTTGGCAAGCTGAGTCTTGCGTTCAGGCTCTAGCTTGTTCTCTGTCTCGAAGCTTTTCTCCAGCAGATGCACCTTTTACCATAATATAATGAGAATCTATCAAACTTGTTTTTGAATAGTGGATCGTTAATTATTATTGTGGATAGTGAGAGAATCTACTTGTTCGGTAGTGAGGCGACGCTTCTTTTCAGGCAACTGGTCGTCGTAAAAGTCATCGTCGTAGAGATCCTCAGGGGAGCTAAAGAAGGGCCTTCGCTTCGAAGTTTCCTCCATGTTCATCATCGATCTTGCTCCTCCTCCTTCACAAATTCAAACGAACAACTGCTGTCAATAATCGAATGAGGTATTCATATTCAAATTGGTTCTCATGTGTGTGTATGTGTGTTCCTAACGTTTTATACACAAAAACAGGGGAAATTCACCGAAAAGTAATGTGTTCCAAGATGATGAAATAAGATTAAGAGAGTGAGAAAAGAACCTTGGACGACGGGATTGAGATTCCCAAGGAAGAACATGCTGTTGCCGTGTGAAGCAGATGGATCGAAGAAAAACGAATTGGATTCCATTTTTGATCAACAGAAATAAAACAACAACTACTTCTGAGTTCTGAGAAAGAGGAAACAGAGAGAAAGAGGAAGCAGAGATAGCGAGAAGATGATTAAAAAGATGGGAAGAAGTAGGAAGGATTAGAAGATCATGATCTTATGGCGGAAGAAGCTTGTACTCCATAGTAATCTCGCAGGTGACTCCAACGGGCAGATACAAAATCCCATCATGAACTGCTATTCTCCCCTCCTTTTCCAGAGGGATCAAGATCCAACAAGAAACCTATCTATATCCAATTTTCGAATCACGTTATGATCACGTTAAGAGAAAGAGAGCCAGAGAGAGAGACAAGTTCCTTGTTGGTTTTGTTTTTGCAATGTGAGCGTCTCAGCTAAACTCATTTCCTTCAACAAGCGCCGTCTTTTATACCAACCAGCAATCCTCGTTAAATGACTCTTATACCCTCTCTTTTTTTTCCTACATCTCACACTTTGCAATCAACTGGATTAAATATTTGTGTAGTGTGTCACAGAAGAGCAAATACTATCGAGAATAACTAGGCTACAAATTTCTATCAAATATGTAAGAAATCGTACTTTGCTTAAAAATTTTAAAAATGACATGATGGTTGAATTTACTTATTTTCTTATATAATAAGTACTACTTAAAAACTAACAAAAGTTTTTCAACGAAATCTTGAAAAGGGGCAATTGTGGTAAATCGAAAGTGATTGGCTTGTTTACAAATCGGAAGTGGACTTTTCTGAGCTCTCTGGGGTCCACTTTCTTTAGCGAGTGGACTTGGAAACAGATCTCATCCGTTGGATTTGAATTATACCTTTTCTCTAAAGTTATTTATTATTATTAAAAAAAATAGTTTTATTCAGCTGTGGTGGTTCGGCCAGAGTGTGTTAAATAGGGTTGCATACTCGACGGTCGGGTCAGTGTCGGATCTACGCTTGATCCTCATTCATCTAACGGTCCTCCTCATCCTGTTACTTCCTATTTTGCACAGCCCTGTCACTGTATCACCATGTCATTAAAAAATTCATTAAAATCAAATTCACGTCATTCCTATCTTTTAGTATTTGTTTCTTATTTTAATGCACCTTGACGTCTTTGCACACAATATTAATTTCAAATTATACGTATTGCGTGACTGTTACAGCAAAATTACTCTTTAAAAATCACATTTATATGGTTAGTAACTTTGTTTTACTATTGCTATTTATGAAAAAAAAATATACTAGTATACAACCAAAATTTGGTGAATATCGATTTCATGTCACCTTACGGAGAAAAAGAAAACAGACCAGGTGCATGGAATTGCTTATCGCCGCACTAATTTAGTTATATTAACTTATCATGTTGTTTACACAAGTCCCCACGTAGCTTCGTCCTGTCTTTTTTTTTTGTTTTTCTTACACATTCAGCTATTTTCTCAGTTACCATTTTCATGATCATGTTTTCAGTGATATACGGCATTCATAAATTTATTTTATAAAAATATTCCTTGTTCGTTTTTCATTTCTTCATGACTCTTCAGCTACCCAAACTGCAAATACTCTTTATATATTAGTACACAATACATACATGGGTATGCATCTTTATACGACTTTATCAATATATGCTTACACACATACTATGGATATGTATATATTGTTGATCAAGAAAAAGCATTCCACTTTAATTTGATAGCTAGATTAATGCAATATGAGATCGGTAACAAACTGTCATCCATGATATACGTACATATAACTAAATATGATTGGCCTCTAAATATTAATAATTACACTTTAGTTATAAGAATTTCCTAAATTACTTAACCATCATAATATAACATTTTTGTGCATAACACTTCCTCATTCCACCGTATTTCTTCCGCTGCAGTTAATTATTCAAAATCCTCGTATTCCTATTTTTCGATTCAACGGTAAATATATTAATAAGAATGATGTTTTATATATAAGATATACAGATGTGAAAATATGCTTAATTATGATATTGTCTCCTTTCATTCCATGTGTTAGCCAGTTGGATATCTATGGACCTTTCCAATAAAGGAATATCTTTCAGCATCCATATAAGAATAAAAGAGGTAAAAAAACATTTGATTTAAAAATAAAATAAAATAGTAGTAGTACGTACTGAAGAAAAATTAAAAGATAAAAAGAAATTTGCCGTTCTACGAATGAGTTTTTTTTTTTCACTTATCCCCAAAAGATAACAATCTTACAGACTTACACACACACACAAATAAAAGAGAGAATAAAATTCATAATCATTATAT
>Ga0041059_1000264_pt1 | contig 36164 bp, 34 predicted proteins | sample AraColnosormetaG_FD_56232 | JGI IMG/M metagenome (GOLD analysis project Ga0041059, IMG submission 56232) | Arabidopsis roots microbial communities from North Carolina, USA - Col MF nosort | ecosystem: Host-associated > Plants > Roots > Unclassified | place: USA: North Carolina | collected...
GCTGAATCATTTGGTGTTTTATGAACATCGATTGATTGTTGGTTTCGAATGATAATTGGAGATTTGGATTGTTCTTGTGAATCGCAGGTTTCCCTGTAACACACAAGAGAAGAAAAGATGGTTGGGAGACTCTATAGTGTTTGTGCAGAACGCACAATAACTTGAGACGCCTCTGTTCCATTGCAGCATACGTTCCCCCGTTAATAATCTATCCTGAACCGCAAGCCAAGATACACTATTTAAGATACACTAGCATAGATGTCATGCATTAAGATACAAGCTACCATTAAGCGCTAAGGAAATGAAACCAGATGTAGTTGGCAGAAGCTCTGATTAACATTTTTGATCAGATTACCAAAACAGACGAATGAAGAGATTCTTTGACATTGAATCAGAAACACAAGTTCATAGCTAAAACGAGCAAGTTTATGAAAATCACAGAAACACACATGCAAAAACTATACGATCGTGAAAATCAAATCCCACAAGAGAAATGCAATTCCGTCGCCGGTGCTCTCTCTTTCTCTACAACAAGAAGGTCGCGAATGTCCTACAGTGGGCCTCTCATAGATTGTATTTACAATAAAGGCCCATTACGATTTTTTTTTGGGTAAAATCCAAACCGACCGGTTCGCAATTTTTAATTTCTGGTTAAAATTACAAATCAGGCGGTTCCCAGAAAAAACCCTAAAGTTCGTCTTCTTCGTCAGTGTTAAACCCTACAAAAACAAACAAACGCAAAAACGAGCTCCCAACTCTCTCGCGTCCGCCATTGAAGATATGGTTGTACCGCAGAAGAAATTTGCTAATGGAAAACGTAATGATTCTACAAAGTCCTTTAAACCAATGAAGAAACCGTTTAAGAAGACCAAGGACGATGTAGCTGCTAGGTCTGAAGCCATGGCTCTTCAGCTCGAAGATGTTCCCGACTTTCCTCGAGGTTTGATTTTCCCCCTCATAATTTCTATTGTTATACAATAAACTATTCAATTCTGCTTCCTTTTGTTATTACTCGGTGTCACGAATCCCAAACATTTGATTAGGTAGCTAAAAATGAAGTTGCTAGCTTCATTTTCTCTCCTTCAGTTACTTATCGTTAATATGATTTAATTGATTTTCAGGTGGAGGTACTTCTCTGAGTAAAAAAGAGCGTGAGAAACTTTATGAAGAAGTCGATGCTGAGTTTGACGCTGATGAGCGTGTTTCTAAGAAGAGTAAAGGGGGTAAGTCTAAAAAGAGAATCCCTAGCGATTTAGACGACTTGGGTTTGCTTTTTGGCGGCGGCCTTCATGGAAAACGGCCAAGATATGCCAATAAGATTACCACTAAGGTATATTACTCGCAACCGTCTTAGTCAGAATTGGTTAAGAGACTTATCCTTGTAACATTTTACATTCCACATCGTTCACTTTTGTTACTTTCATTGGGTTTTAGTGATTTAAATCAGATTCATTTCTTTTCTTCATCCTGGAACAAATTATTTGTGTACATTCTACTAAACTTCAGAATTTATAGCTTGATCAACGTTATTGGAAAACAACCTTAACCTAGATTGATCAAGGTCCATAGATTACATTGACTAGATTTCTGAATGAATGTCCTCTGACGCTTTATCTACATAGATAGTTCTTACATCAGTTGCTGATGCCTGCTTTACAATTTTTAAACACTTGTGCATTCTTCAGATGATGCCATAACCTATGCCATTTTAGCTTTCTATTGACATCCATCTATACTCATAACCATGGTTGCGTGGTTTTACTGTCCTAGAAGATTTCTTAATCATATTATACCTGTACTTTTCATGTGCTGACTTTTATGTGAATAAATGTTCAGAATATTTCCCCAGGAATGAAACTTTTGGGAGTTGTTACTGAAGTAAACCAGAAGGATATTGTAATTAGTCTTCCAGGGGGCTTACGCGGATTAGTTCGTGCAAGCGAGGTATCAGATTTTACAGATCGTGGGATTGAGGTAACTGCTGTAGGCTATAATTGGCTGTTTAAGCTCCCTGTACGATGGTCATCTTGGCCCTTTTCCATTATTGTTTCTGCAATCTGATTAGAGTTGGTCCTCTCTTTGTAAACCAGGACGATGAAAATGAACTCCTTGGAGACATTTTTTCTGTGGGTCAGCTTGTTCCCTGCATTGTATTGGAGTTAGATGATGATAAGAAGGAGGCGGGCAAAAGGAAAATATGGCTTTCATTGCGACTTTCTTTGTTGCACAAGGGATTCAGTTTTGATTCCTTTCAACTAGGGATGGTATGTCAAAGTTTGGTTCACTTTCCTTTAATTTTGTAATTATGTACTACTTGGGAGCTCTGCCTTAGTTAATATTTTCATATGTATTTCTGCGTACGGGTATGCAAGTTTATTTGCATACCTAAGCGATTTAAAAATCCTAAACGAGTAGGGAGATTTCATGGCTGACTGAGCTTAGGCTTTATTTTTTGCATATGCTAGCAGTTTTTAATGAAATTAAGCTATATATTTGCTATTCTGAACTGGGGTCATACTTTGCAACTCAGTTTTTTATTGCTGATAGTTGTTAACCTTGTAGCTCTTCTATATAGGTTATGATGTGTTGTTTGAAAATAATTATCTTATATTTCATTCCATATGCTTGTTCAGGTGTTCTCTGCAAACGTGAAAAGCATCGAAGACCATGGTTCTATCCTTCATTTTGGATTACCTTCTATCACAGGATTTATCGAAATAAGCGACGATGGTAAGTAACCTGGTTGACCTACTACTGGCCTCTTAGCTCTTTGTCTCACTTTGAACTTTTAAATATGATTTCATCAGGGGAATGATATTCAGTTTACCTCTTAATGTACATCATGATAAAAATGGGCTGTATATGTCCAACTTAGGGAAATACTTTAGAGGATCCTAATGCAAGTTTCTTGGCTTTCTGCTTCTGCTTCTGACCATCTTTGAAAAATTTCATCTTCCTTTTTCTGAAATTTCTAGGAAACCAGGAGTCAGGAATGAAGACTGGGCAGCTTATTCAGGGTGTGGTTACAAAGATCGATAGAGACCGTAAAATTGTTCATCTTAGTTCTGACCCAGATTCAGTGGCAAAGTGTCTGGTATGTCCTGAACCTTGAACATTCTGTTGCAAATTACCGAGTGAAGGTTCCTTAATTTACACAAACTTAACCACATGAATACCATTTTGCAGACCAAGGATCTTAGTGGCATGTCGTTTGATCTTCTCATCCCAGGAATGATGGTTAATGCTCGCGTGCAATCAGTCCTCGAGAATGGGATACTGTTTGATTTTCTTACGTACTTTAATGGAACGGTGAGTTACTAATGATTTTGATCTTGTATATTATTGCTTGAACTGGAATGGTCTCGTTCATGTTCAACCCTAAATCTTGTTGATACTTTTGAGTTACGTTTCTCATTGATGTGCAGGTTGATCTCTTCCACCTAAAAAATCCATTATCTAACAAAAGCTGGAAAGATGAGTATAATCAGAATAAGACGGTATGCATTTTGGTGTCACGCTTTTCTGATTCTTCTATTTGCTGTGTTTCTATTATATATGTCATGATTGTCATCATAGTTTGCAGATCTTCTAGTCCCACATCCATGTTTGTTTATGCCTTGGCGTTTTCTTGTTATCTCTGTAGTTAGAATTTCCATGCTTATTTGCAAGGAGTATAGTTAAGGGGTGTTCAATTTTGGTAAATCAAATCAAACAAAAACAGAATAGAAATCATCCAAAACTGATTGGTTTCACTTCTTCTATATCTAAAAAACCATAACTAAGGGTACTATGGCTAAAAAACCAACTTTGAACCGTATCGTAAATCTAATCAAACCAATCTGAATAAGATTCAAATTCTATATTTCCTAAGTTGAATTGCTTGTCCAGAGCAGTTGTTACAAAAAACCTAATAGGTACAATGTTACTTCAAACTTACATCTCCTTCCTAATGAGTGTTGGTTATGCATACATTTCCTTCTATTTGGATGTTTAACACAACTTGTTTTCTTTGATTACCATAGGTTTGGTAAAAGGCTGAAATAGTCCTTGTTCTGCAATAAATTCTTTCTCTCTACTGCTGAAAGTTTGTTTTATATGCTTTGTAATTTTTTTTTAACTTGTATAAAATGCTCCTGTTTTTCAGGTTAATGCTAGAATATTGTTTATCGATCCATCATCTCGAGCTGTTGGTTTGACATTGAGCCCTCATGTTGTTTGTAACAAGGCTCCTCCATTGGTAAGTTACTAATTCCATGCGCTTCCACTGATATATAATGACTAAAGGAATTTGATTTGACAGCTACTTTATGGTTTAATGACTGGTCAGTGATTGTAACATCAGAATTTCTTACATCCACGATTTTTACCACTGCCTAGCATACTTAAGCCTTTGATACCTGAGACAGCATGGATCTATGGGTTTAGTGGTCGTGTCTACCTGTCTTTGCTCTTTTCTAAAAATATTTTTGTAAAATTTGTATTGGCTCTTTACAGCATGTCTTTAGCGGAGACATATTCGACGAAGCAAAAGTAGTTCGTATTGATAAATCAGGCCTTCTTCTGGAACTTCCCTCTAAGCCCACACCAACTCCAGCATACGTTAGCGTAATGTCCAATTACCTATCCTTATTTTTGAAAAGATTGAGCTTTTTGATGTCCTTTGTTAACTTGAGGTTTAACGTTGCTGCAGACATATGATGCCGCCGGAGATGAAGTAACGAAACTGGAAAAGAAGTTTAAGGAAGGAAATCACATCCGTGTTCGAGTACTCGGCCTTAAGCAGATGGAGGGGTTGGCCGTAGGGACTTTAAAGGTATCCTACTGCCAGATATGCTAAAAGATTGTTCTTTTAGTTTCGATTATTCATTTCAACCTCTGTATTGCAATCTAAAAGCAAATAGGCAGTAGTTTGGTGCGGAATCATACGTTTATACCCTCTATTGGGACATGTATGTTTTTTTGCTCCTGTTTTACATTGGTTTGTTTCTTTCTTTTCATGTTGTTTTTATATTGAGCAGGAAAGCGCCTTTGAAGGTCCAGTTTTCACCCACTCTGATGTCAAGCCTGGTATGGTGACAAAGGCAAAAGTCATATCTGTTGATACATTTGGTGCCATTGTCCAATTTTCGGGTGGTCTCAAAGCAATGTGCCCACTTCGGCATATGTCTGAGTTTGAAGTTACGAAGCCTAGGAAAAAGTTCAAGGTTGGTTACATTGATCGTACATGATTAATTTGCAACATTGTTGCGGCATGCCTAAGTTTTGAATGATGTTCTATTTCAGGTTGGAGCTGAATTAGTATTCCGTGTGCTTGGCTGCAAATCAAAGAGAATAACTGTTACCTACAAAAAAACACTTGTAAGTTTTCTTATGATAGTGAATCTGATTTTGTTAAATTGTTTACATATTCCTTGATATGTCTAGTTTTGTTGGTTTATGGAGGCTTATAATTGTTCAAATCATTTCCCTCTTATAATCTATGTAATAAAATGCATCTCGTTTTTATTATCGTTCCTTCTTTTATTTTCTTCTGCTGATTCAAGGTTTTACTTTTTACACTTGTGTCCATTTCTTTCTGGTTAAAAATGGAAAATAAGTTTCTTCTTTATTAAACCATTTCACTTAACTATGGACGAAAAATATTTGGAGGGACTTTTGTCTCAATTTGTATCTCTTTTGGAGGTTAGGACTTAGGAGTGGAGAAGCTCTATTGCTATTTACTTTCAGTCATCTATTGCTACCGTTTCAATTCTGTTCTCATGCAGTAAATATGAAATGTTTATTCTTTTTCAGGTGAAGTCTAAACTTCCAATTTTGAGTTCTTACACTGATGCAACTGAAGGGCTAGTGACGCATGGCTGGATAACAAAGATCGAAAAGCATGGATGCTTTGTTCGCTTCTATAATGGAGTGCAAGGATTTGTTCCCAGGTCATTGCTGCACCCTTTTGTTGTATTTGAACTGCCGTTTTCTTTCAGTTCTGGTTTCCTTATACTGATATTCTACACAGATGTTTTTCCCCCTCATAAAGGCTTTGGTTAAGTTTTTCTGTTTTGATGGTCGTAAATTAATAATGCTATACTGACTTTGATTAAACAGATTTGAACTTGGTTTAGAGCCTGGAAGTGATCCAGATTCAGTGTTTCATGTTGGGGAGGTTGTCAAATGTAGAGTAACTAGTGCAGTTCATGGTACCCAAAGGATCACCCTTAGTTTCATGATAAAGCCATCAAGGTTTTCCCTATTTTAATCTGATATTCATCTCGCATAAAGGCTGTCTTGATATCCTTAAATTCTGTAGCTCAAATTTGTGTAAATCATTTGTGACAGTGTTTCTGAAGACGATTCGATCAAGTTAGGTAGCATTGTATCAGGGATAATTGATACTATAACTAGTCAGGCAGTCATTGTCCGTGTTAAATCCAAAAGTGTTGTCAAGGGTACAATTTCTGCTGAACATTTAGCTGATCATCATGGTATGTGTTTTGACCCACACAAGCGTTCATTTTGGTTTTGCTTTTATTCATCTGTTTCTGAGTTACTTTTTGTGATGTAGAGCAAGCAAAATTAATAATGTCACTTTTAAGACCTGGATATGAGCTTGATAAGCTGCTGGTACTAGGTATGTTATTTACTAGCTACTTTTCAGAACTTTGTTTTCTTTATGTACATATCCTTAACGCATTTAAAGGAGACTGTCTAAACGTTCACAGTTCTAGAATTTTATTTACCTCTCAGTGGTTGCTGATGGATTGTAGAGAGAGAAACATTTTTATGAGAGTAGTTCTTTCTCCAAGTGATTATTTAGTTCGGCTTCATATCTCTGGTTATGTAGTATCAAAAACTAATCAAAACATCTAGTTCAAGGAAGGCGGAGTAATAAGTTAACTATTTTAGTGGTTGATGATACCTTATAGTTACATGTGGAGTAATAATTTTAGTTTATCTTAGACATTGAAGGCAACAATATGGCTCTCTCTTCAAAATATTCTCTCATTAAGTTAGCTGAAGAGCTTCCTTCGGATTTTAATCAGCTCCAGCCAAACTCAGTGGTTCATGTGAGTAGTTGCGCCTTTTAAATTTAGTAACTTCTTAGTGGATGAATTCGTTCATAAACTCACATTTACTTTTGATGAATTCGTATACAGGGTTATGTTTGTAACTTGATTGAAAATGGCTGTTTTGTCCGTTTTCTTGGTCGGTTGACTGGTTTCGCCCCAAGAAGCAAGGTGGATTGTTTTTTACTATGAATTTTCTTTGTCAAATGTTTGTTTGTATATTTTGTTTCTTGAAGTTTGTTTCTTTTTCTTTTCAAGGCAATTGACGACCCCAAGGCAGATGTGTCAGAATCCTTCTTTGTTGGACAATCAGTTCGGGCTAATATAGTTGATGTATGTGAACACTGGACTAAAGGCCTTAGATTAAGTTTGTTGAAGATGTTATAAGGTCTTGATCAGTTGTAATATTTTTCAGGTCAATCAAGAAAAAAGTAGGATAACTCTTTCATTGAAACAGTCATCTTGCGCATCTGTAGATGCTTCTTTTGTCCAAGAGTACTTCCTCATGGATGAGAAGGTGGTGTTCTTGAGACATATCTTTTTCTTTTTATTGGGCTAAAGAACTCAATGTAATCTGTTATGTACTGCATTTTTATTGAGCTTGTGTCAGGATATTTCGAATGGGTCTGCATAACACTGGCTAGCACTGTACTTCATGTGATTTTTAAGAAGGATTGATTTCTAACAGTTACTGTTTATTTGTCCAGATATCGGACCTGCAATCATCTGATATTACTAAAAGTGACTGTAGCTGGGTTGAGAAATTCTCAATTGGGAGTTTGATCAAGGGAACCATACAGGAACAAAATGATCTTGGTGTGGTGGTGAATTTTGACAATATTAATAACGTCCTTGGTTTTATACCTCAGCATCATAGTAAGTCATTTTGGAGAATCTGTTTCTCGGTACAGTTTCGTATGGATTGCATCTGATTTAGACATCTCTACATAGTCTTTGTCTGATACATTATGTTTTCTTCTTGTAGTGGGTGGAGCTACTTTGGTACCCGGTTCTGTTGTCAATGCAGTTGTTCTTGATATATCTAGGGCAGAGAGACTAGTTGATTTGTCTTTGAGGCCTGAGCTCTTGAACAACTTAACCAAAGAGGTGTCCAACAGTTCAAAAAAGGTTTCACTCTAAGAAGATATATTCTCGCAAAGTTTTGTTTTATTCAAGTTTTCTCCCATGCTCATCGTGGTTCGCATAAGTCTAAATTGGGCTACGGCTTATATCATGTTGTGTTTTATCTTGCTCCAGAAACGTAAAAGAGGAATCTCCAAGGAACTTGAAGTCCACCAGAGGGTCAGTGCTGTTGTAGAGATTGTGAAGGAGCAACACTTGGTAAGTATATAATTGCATTAAGTTGATAATTAGTGCATGTTACATTGTTACTCAGAGCTGCCCTTTTTTCCAGGTTTTGTCGATTCCAGAGCATGGTTACACTATAGGATATGCATCAGTATCAGACTATAACACTCAGAAGTTGCCAGTGAAACAATTTTCCACTGGACAAAGGTGAGCTTGCTAGTCGTCCATTTTTGGCCAATCTTTTACTTATTTAATTTGCTTCCCTTTGTCATGGTTCCTAATTTCCCATATACTCTTTGCCCTGCCCAACTAAACTAATAAAATTTGAATTTGTATATACATCCACTGGCAGCTCATTGTACCTTTTATTGGCAATAGACATAGCTGTCCTTACTGTTGTAGTTACTTGATGGGAGCTAAGTATTTTTTGATTATTTTCTATGGGCAGTGTTGTTGCTTCTGTTAAGGCTGTGCAAAACCCTTTAACGTCTGGGAGGTTGCTTTTACTTCTTGACTCTGTTTCCGGCACTTCTGAGACTTCCCGTTCTAAGAGGGCAAAGAAGAAATCCAGCTGTGAAGTTGGTTCTGTTGTCCACGCCGAGGTTACTATCGCCCTTCCTTCTTAAGTCTTTTTTTTTTTTTTAGTTGTGTCTATGCCACCATAACTTCTGCTGCCTCATACTAACAGCTTATACTTATCAGATTACTGAAATAAAGCCTTTTGAACTTAGAGTAAACTTTGGCAACAGTTTCCGAGGGAGAATCCACATAACTGAGGTTCTTGTGTTGCTTACCATCATCATTTTAGATTGTAATACTCGTTCTTCAATACTTGGTGAACGAAGATTTTCTTATATATCTCAACTATGGATTGAATAGGTAAATGATGCGAGTACAAGTGATGAACCTTTTGCCAAATTCAGAGTTGGGCAATCAATTTCTGCAAGGGTTGTTGCAAAGCCGTGTCATACTGATATTAAAAAGACTCAACTTTGGGAGCTTTCTGTAAAGCCTGCAATGCTTAAAGGTAATCCAAGAGAATTGAAAAATTCTACCAATCATATAGACCATTGACTCCCATTAGAATATACATTGCAGAACAGTCACATACCCTTAGGGTTTAAAACGGTTTTAGTCAGTCTATTCTAGCAACTTGTGGGATGGTGATATATGAATGGTGTAATAATTTTATTCTACGTGAATTATCTTATTTAGGATTTCCTCTAGCTATTATGTTTTTCAAAAAAAAAAAAAATCATTAACCAATGTATGCCACATGTATGCTTGTATATATATCTTACATAAGAAATATTTGCTCACACAAGATCATGATATAGTCTCCGTGTCTTTCTTTCTTGTTGTTGCAATTTAATTAGATTCCAGTGAGTTTAATGACACACAAGAGAGTGAACAACTTGAGTTTGCTGCTGGACAATGTGTCATTGGATATGTCTACAAAGTGGATAAGGAATGGGTTTGGTTAGCAGTATCTCGCAACGTGACAGCACGCATATTCATATTAGACACATCATGCAAAGCTCATGAACTTGAAGAGTTTGAAAGGCGTTTTCCCATCGGTAAAGCTGTTTCAGGCTATGTTTTGACGTACAATAAAGAGAAAAAAACATTACGGTTGGTTCAGCGTCCACTACTGTTTATCCACAAAAGCATTGCCAATGGTGGAGGCAGCAAAACGGATAAACCAGACAGTAGCATTCCTGGTGATGATGATACTCTATTTATTCATGAAGGAGACATTCTGGGTGGAAGAATTTCTAAGATACTTCCTGGTGTTGGTGGACTTCGTGTGCAATTAGGTCCTTATGTATTCGGGAGAGTTCATTTTACTGAAATCAATGATTCATGGGTCCCTGATCCATTAGATGGTTTTCGTGAAGGCCAGTTTGTCAAATGTAAGGTCTTAGAAATCAGCAGTTCTAGTAAAGGGACTTGGCAAATTGAACTGTCATTACGGACCTCACTAGATGGCATGAGTTCTGCTGACCATCTCTCAGAAGATTTGAAGAATAAGTAAGTTTTTATTTTGCCTATACTCTTCATTACTGTCTGTGTTGCTTTTAATATGGATTAAATCTGTTTGCGTTAAATCAATGCTGGTAAACAGCTCATCACCACTAGACGATAACTATTATTGGGATTTTCTTATGCATTAACTCTATTTGAACTTGAAATTCGTATGTTTGTGAAATATTTTCCCAAAATGTTTCTAATTTACTTATTCACCTGATGATTGTTTTCACTTTTCAGTGATAATGTTTGTAAGCGTTTTGAGAGGATTGAAGATCTTTCGCCTGATATGGGCGTCCAGGTATTTTTGGCCTAATAACCATGACTTTGCAACCTACTTTCCTTATGGTAAAACTTATGTTAATTTCAAACTTTTACAGGGTTATGTCAAAAATACGATGTCGAAAGGTTGTTTTATTATACTTTCAAGGACAGTGGAGGCAAAAGTTCGACTGTCAAATTTATGTGATACGTTTGTTAAGGAACCCGAAAAGGAATTTCCAGTAGGAAAACTTGTGACTGGCAGGTAATGCAAGCTTCCTGTCAAATAGATATTTTATAATATACTTTATTTTCTGCTCTAACCAATATACATTGTAGGGTTTTAAATGTGGAGCCTTTATCCAAGCGGATAGAAGTCACTTTGAAGACAGTAAATGCTGGTGGGCGGCCAAAATCTGAATCTTATGACTTGAAGAAACTCCATGTTGGAGATATGATTTCTGGGAGAATCAGACGTGTGGAGCCCTTTGGCTTATTCATTGACATTGATCAAACTGGCATGGTAATGATCTACTTTTGTGAATTCCTTAAAATCTGTTAAATCCAAACTGTATGCTACTTTGCCAAATTATCCTAATAGAGTAACTAGACTGGCAATAATTTACTTCATTACTATCTACCTTTCTTTTTGTGGTAGGTTGGATTATGTCACATATCACAGCTTTCTGATGATCGTATGGAGAATGTACAAGCCAGATATAAGGCTGGGGAGAGCGTCCGCGCAAAGATTTTGAAGGTAGGTGGTCTTTTGTCAGGAATAATAAAGTTCTGTGTAGTATTTTTCTTGACTACCACTGTTCCTATTAGCCTTATGCTAAGAGCCCAGTAACTAGTATCTGGAAAATTAACTTGAACATAGCTTTTCTATGATCTATGTTACTCTGGAATGTTAATGCTGTTCTTTTTCATTTTGGTGTTTGCTCTAGCTGGACGAGGAAAAGAAGCGTATATCACTCGGAATGAAGAGTTCCTATCTTATGAATGGTGATGATGACAAGGCACAACCACTTTCCGAAGACAACACAAGCATGGAATGTGATCCAATCAATGATCCGAAGTCGGAAGTTCTTGCAGCAGTCGATGATTTTGGGTTCCAGGAAACAAGCGGTGGAACTTCTCTGGTTCTTGCCCAAGTAGAATCAAGGGCTTCTATCCCTCCGCTTGAGGTTGACCTTGATGACATTGAGGAGACGGACTTTGACAGCAGCCAGAATCAGGAGAAACTACTGGGAGCCAATAAAGATGAAAAGAGCAAGAGAAGGGAAAAGCAAAAAGACAAAGAGGAAAGGTTGGTTATTTCTTTAGAAACAAAGATGCTTTATATTTGGTTTCAACTCATACTGAAAAATTATACTTGTGTAGAGAGAAGAAAATACAAGCTGCTGAAGGAAGATTGCTGGAGCATCATGCACCTGAGAATGCTGATGAATTTGAGAAATTGGTTAGAAGCTCTCCAAACAGCAGCTTTGTCTGGATAAAATATATGGCGTTCATGCTCAGCTTGGCTGATATTGAGAAAGCCAGGTCTATTGCTGAGAGGTACTTGTTCCTAACCCCTCTGTATCATTCAAAGGGATACATACTGATACAGGTTGAGAGCGGAAACAGTTTTTGGGACCTATAAATATTATATAATTAGATAACCGTCTGGATCTAATATCTGCTTGATAAAGCATTGAAGTTTTATGTGATAGTCGCTATATTCGGTTTGTTTATCCTGTCTAAAACTATCTCTACTGAAGGGCCTTGAGGACTATAAATATTCGTGAGGAAGAAGAGAAGCTAAACATATGGGTTGCTTACTTCAATTTGGAAAATGAACATGGAAATCCACCAGAGGTAGATAGAAGACTCCAACGAAAGCTTTTTAGATATTACCAATAATAGGCTTATATATTGCAATTTTACTCGTGTTTGATTTCTCATCTCCAGGAATCTGTTAAGAAAGTGTTTGAAAGGGCCCGTCAATACTGTGACCCAAAGAAAGTTTACCTCGCACTCTTGGGCGTGTACGAGAGAACAGAGCAATATAAATTGGCTGATAAGCTGCTTGATGAGATGATTAAAAAGTTCAAGCAATCTTGCAAGGTACATGCTGTTTGATCTTTATCTTCTCAAAGCAGAGAAATTTGGCTCGTCACTCACTCTGTTAACAACTTTATCTGATGTATCCTTTTTAGATTTGGTTAAGGAAAATACAAAGTTCTCTGAAACAAAACGAGGAAGCCATACAATCCGTTGTGAATCGTGCCTTGCTATGTCTTCCCCGCCATAAGCACATAAAGTTCATATCACAGACTGCCATCCTTGAGTTCAAATGTGGAGTTGCGGATAGAGGGAGATCACTGTTTGAAGGTGTTCTTAGGGAATACCCAAAAAGAACAGACTTGTGGAGCGTTTATCTTGACCAAGTTCGTTATATTCTGCTTCTCCAAAATTTATATTTCATTGTCATCTTTTTTAATTTATAACTTGATGTTTATCTTGTACAGGAGATCCGGCTTGGAGAAGATGATGTAATTAGATCTTTATTCGAGAGAGCCATTAGCTTGAGCTTGCCCCCCAAGAAGATGAAGGTGCCAAATAGTCCTGGTCTCTAAATCTGCTTTATTAAGTGTATTTGATTACTACGGATTTTTAACCATTTTGTTCTCTTGTGTTCTCAGTTTTTGTTCAAGAAGTTCTTGGAATATGAGAAATCTGTTGGTGACGAGGAGAGAGTCGAATACGTGAAACAGAGGGCGATGGAGTATGCAAACAGTACCTTGGCCTGAGATTTTGTTGTAACAAAGCACCAATTTTTGTAAAATTACTAAAATTTTGAGAAGCAACCATTGCAATCAGTAGCCACTTCCTGTTAAATTTGACACTCGTGTAAACCGCAATTTTGTGAGCTCTTGTTAAGCTTTTTTAAATGACAAGGCTACTGAAAACTCTAAAAATATTGTTCTTCTCTTGTACTTGGATCATTTTTTTCCTGATAAAAGAACTTGCAACGCCTTTACCAGTTTCAAAATTTGTTCCTTTGCACAAGAGTAACCAATATTTGTCTCATGTTTGTGTAATCTAAATTACTGAGGTAAAAAGAAACTATTCAAACTAAGGACGAGTTTATGATTTATCACTACAGTTTTGTGTCCAGTATCCCTTTGTTTTAATTTCAAATTACTTGGGTTATTCGTCTCTATGTACACAACAATACCGAGTCCTATGATTAATTTAAAACCCACTTCACTCACCAACTTCTGTACTTGCGGGAAGTATCCTCTACAAACTGTTGCAGGGAGAGAGAGGATTTGGTTGTTAAGACTCGTCGCCCTTAAGTACACAAGGCAGCTGCTGAGACTGGGTATTTCCAACTCTTTGCATCCTATACGCAATAGTGTCAATAAGCTTGTAAACATCCAATATTCACTACCAGTTATTTAATAAATTCCATATACATTTTCCAACTAAAACTACTTTGGACTCAGTTACGCACCAGATCAAATTAGTGAATTCGTTAACCATGAAACTGCCGTCCTTTAAGTTGCAAGCCTTGGTAAGAAAGCGGGCTCGGAAGAGGATGACCTAGTGCAAAGCGTAATGGACACGCTCAAGCAACTGTACAACTTGGTGTAGCATGAGAGGCGGGAAAGAACGTTGCTTTGAACTTGCTTTTGATGTGCTTGGTGATGGCTGAGGTGTCGATAAAACTGACTCCTGCTGTCTATTTGTAAGCTCCAAGAACTGAGCAAGCATGTCACCATCCAATATCTTTCTCGCTTGGGACTGCAACAATTGAAAACTTATGTATCATACTAGCAATAATGGATAAGAGGTAATTATTTAGCAAGCTATTTATATGTCCCCAGACACCAAGATTTAATGACCCACCGAATGCAAACATTGAAGTGTGAACTGGACTCTTAGAAATGATATTCATCTCACATCTAGAAACTTTGAACTGTTTTTTGGTTCACTTACCGGATTCTCTCGACCTCGGAACTCATTATGATCATTACCAAGTACAGGAGCAGTCAGGGGATGGATCCCAAGCTTTGCTTGGACACCTTCTAAGAGCTCATATTCCTCGCTACAGAAATTGGTGACCGGTCATTGAACTAACTAAGGAAAATAAGCACAAACAGAATTTCTGGTGCAAGTTTAATTAAGGGTAACTATGTATAACACAAGACAAAAAAAAAGGCCTTTATTTGATGGAAAAGAAGGTCACGCCAATATATTTTCAAAAACTAGCTATGTCATCAGTCAGATATTCAAATCATACCTTGAAATAGGAGCAAACACAAATATACTTCCCAATAGCGTGCCTGCTATGATAGTGTCATCAGCTGTGTCAATACTTTTACTAAGACCATAACTTCGCAGTACATCATCAGCTGGAAGTTTGTAGATGTTGCAACCCTATTAAGAAGGTGGGTGCAAGCAGAAATGAATTGACTATATATGTATATTTTATTGGTTAATGAGGTAACTGCAATGTTGTAACAAGAAACTTGACAAAAATTATCCATGAAAATTCCTAGAATAGAAATTGGAATTGCAATAATTTCATTCAAGGTAAGCTACGTTAAGCTTGAGAAATGTTAGACCAATGCGCCAATTAGTCTTTTTCTATGGCCTAAGACTATACTTTCTTATAGAAGGTAATAACATAAGATCAAGTTTCTTACAGTATAAGCACACCACTGAACAGAAAGCAATTAAGTGAAATGATCGCTGCAAGTCTAGGATTTACCTTTTTTATAGACATGGCAATCTCTCCCATGTAATAAGCACAGTTTAGATTCAGGTTGGACTCCGGACTTGAATATTCTGGATTATCATGAGGTATTTTCACTTAGCAAATTCTACTGAATCATAACAATCAGCCTCTATAAGAGTATTTTCGAATCCCAGGGTTTATAGCACCTAGAAGAATCGTAAGAACAAGGAAGATCACAAGATCACACTTTTCTAACTGAAGTGAAAATTGTTTGATAAAAGCTATATTTGAATTAAGGACGAGACAAAAGAGAAAAGGTAGGTGCTTCGTACCAAGGTGCTTCATACCAAAGTCTGAATGATCTTTGCAAGACAGGATTGCTATACTCCCCTTGCGATCAGATACAGCAACGGAATTAGCATCCATTAGAAAACAGTCAGCAACTAACCTCTGCGCTGGATCACAATATATTTGGTGAAGTTTCTTTGATTCCTTCAATAACATAAACAAAAAATCTCTAATATTTTCAGCCAAAATTAAGTAGGCAAACAAAGAGAAGACATATATATAACAAAGGAACAACAGAAGGTAATATTCAGCAACAGAACAAACCTCGTGATAAGAATAAAATAGAACACCATCACGGCAATCCCCAACAACAATTCTAGTGAAGTATGTGCGCAGAGATGTTATCATGAAACGGGTCCTTCCTACCGCAAACCTCTTCATTCTCTCAGGACTATCGTTCGGAAAACCACAGACATAGAACTATTGAAGACCAGGATATTTGTTAGTAGATTAACATGCTAAAGAATTGGCAACAAAACTATAGATCATCAAAGTGAGGCTTACAGCATTGCCGGCAGATGCCAGGAAGTAATGATCAAGGTATGGACAGATTGCAAGTACCATACCCGGCCAAGTGGTTGAAGAGGCCAATCTTAACTGCCATGTTTCAGCTTCATCAAGTTTGATTCCATCATAGCTGTAATCATCTGGACTGCTGCAGAGGCTACTGCTTGATAGGTTTTCTGTTGTGTATCCCACAACATCATGGAAAGGTGATGTACGTTGGGAAGACGAACAAGCCTTTGAACAAATTGTCATTGAACCACTATCCGAGTTTTGAGTGTGTTCTAAGCAGAGGATGATTACTCGTCCTTTTGTACTGTAACAAGGCATTCAAAGGCATTCAAAGGTCAGCATAAAGTTCGTCTTACATCAGTCTCCACTTTCACTCCATGGTCAAATTAAAAAGTGGCAAAAAAACAGATTTCAAACCTTTCAGCTTCACCACTGGGTAGTATAGCAGGACCAGAAGACAAACTCGTCCCAACCACAAGGACATGTTCATTTCCCACACGTACAAGCTCCATTGACTTTCCAGTCTCTCCAGGTTTGAGCTTGTAGGATGATAACACTGACCCACTGAGCGGGTCTACACAGCATATATCAGACGTACATGTATCATACAGATCAGTTCTCATCACAATCAATAATTTGCTTTCACTGTGGTAGATAACCTTTCGCGGGGTGCCTCCAAGCTGAAACTTTTGCGCATTACGCCGTTTGCTGTGCACCATCTCCACCTACAAAATAAGCATATACATCAGGCTATCATAGCCGGACCCAAATAATAGCTCCAACGCATTCCCACAACTGTCTATAATGTATACGACTACGAAAACACAAATGAAAGCAATTAGCAAATTCAGTTGTTTGTTGGTAACTATTTTTCAAGTAAACCATATCAAAACATTAACGATTGATCGATGGAATTTGCATCTTTGTCCAAAGAGCAACAAAATGGTCAGTGAAAATCTGAAATTAAATAATTACCAGATGTAAACAGTTCTCTGAAACAAAAAGAATTCCTTGGGGGCATTCAAACGAGCATACAGGAGTTGCATGAGTAGAAGGTTGGAATGAGATGGAAGTATAGGAAAGGCTTTGTCGAGCTGTTTGTAACAACCATGGCCTGTCACTAAGAGCTATGATGTCTGAATCCAGTGAATCACTGAACGGAACCAAGAAAACAGGTGTGATGCCAATGCGTCGGGTAGCAATTAACAGAAGGTTGACTGGTAAATTGTCTTTTTTGCCCACAACAGTGTCCATCTCCTCTTTACAGTGACTAAAATAATCTGGACAATTCAACCCGGATGAATTTGAAAAAGGGGCCCACTCAAAACGGAGAAGCATCCCATTTCTCAACCCAGAAAGGACATAAAGTTGATCAACTAACACGAGTCTTACATCTTGAGGAATGCACCCACTAATAACAGTTCCCATTGTATTTGTTAGCGATACCAACCCAGAAGCAAGGACTCGAACACCAACACCATCTTCTGTGAAGGAAAGGACCTCAACAGAAGGCTTATGTGTGCCAATCAAAAATGTATAGCCTTGCTCCATAGCAGAAGGAATCGCAGCTTTGCAAAAATTATCCGGGGAAGAATCACGGGATCTCTTTTTTCCAATATGTTTTTGAGGAACTGAGATGCAGGAAACTTCATACTGCAATGTTACTCGTTGAATTTCATAGATTTCACAGCATTGAGATGATACTGATTTGACCCCAAGAATAGACAAGAAACAAGGGTTAGACGTAGAGACAACTATCAAATTTTGACCAACTGCCCCCAAGCTGATACTGACATTTTCTGGAAACCACGATGAGAAAAATGGTGAAGAAACAGGAATACCATCAGAATGAGCATCCATTGTAGGCATGCACAGCCTAATTGCATCTTGATGAATCTGAACCAACAAACCATCAGCAACAAGCCCACATGCGAAGGTGCAAACATCAGACTGGAAACCAACTGAATCAGTGACATCTTTAAAACTTAATCCAACTGATAAAACCCTGGTCTCCTCAACAAATGACAAAACAAGAAATGAATGGTATACATCAGTAAGCTTCATTTTAACAGTCCAAGTACCAGTTATTCCTTGATAAACAGGCGCGGTTTTCAGAAGTTTTTCTACATTAATGCCACTACGAATAATTCTCAGAGAGCCTTCAGGGGTTACACCACAACAAGCAAATATTTGGTCTCGTTTTTCATTCTGGTCATCCATAACCGAAAAATCCAAGATCGGAGCAATATTTTGTATGGAACTCATCCAATGTAGCTTCTCAGTTCCCAATTTGAAAACCGTTCCATCTGCCATTTCTGCAAATGTAGCAAGGAATCCACCTTCGATCCATAAAATATCCTTGCATGGTAAACCTTTGTATAAACACTCTGATAGATTTACTTTAACCCCATCATCTTCATATATGAGTTCAAACATGAAAAAATCACCATTATCTAAGCAAATAATCATCCGAGGATTATGATTATTTTCCGGCTCCCAAGTCCATGAAGAGACGTTCTTAGAACTCAACTTTCCAATGTCACTTTCAGTATCTATGAACATGGGATCATGATCCCTGACCTCATGATCCCTGAGCTCTAACAAAGCACATACAACAACATTACAGCCCTCATCGTCTCCATCTTGTACTCTACACGACTCTTCAACAAAATGCTCTTCCATTAATGAAGCAGGAACAAAATCTAAGGATGTCCTAAACAGACAGCAAGGGTTTTGAGGATCTCTTAGATCCATTAAGAGAACATCACCAATCCTAAACAGAAAGGCAAATCCAGAGGAGTGAGGAACTTCGACAATACTATGTGCCAGAGCCCCAGTTTCAACATACTCTGATATTAAACATATGGATTCCTCTTTGACATTCCATCTAAACAAAGCCAGCTCATTCATGAGGGACCCTTTCCTATACGATCAGAAAAATACTGAGGTAAGCAGGCACAATAACTGAAAACAGAGCTTCTCAAATTGAAAGGATTCAATACCTATTTATAACAATGGCAAGAATAGGAGCATACTCCTTGGATTCATTAAAATCTTTAGAAATGAAGCACATGCTCCAAATAGTACCAGATATTGCTTGAATAGAGCTACCATTCCCTCCGTCTTCAGAAGGATAAGAAATCCTCTAAAATAAAAGAAATTAAATATAATGTTAGCCACTTTATCAATATCAATCATGCCACAACAAAAGGTAAACCTCCCGTCTACTGAAGTTACAAGATGATCCGAAGTTGGTGGCAGAAATCAATACCTGATGAATAATATCACCCATAGACGATGTTGAGAGGGAAAACAGAGCAAAACGGTCATGATACGCACTGACAGCAAGAAAGAGACCACTGCAAAATGCATTACAGGAGTCAAAATTACTGGTTGCTATTCAAGATACAAAAAATGTAAGCTTTAACATTAAGGTGTGGCTTAGAAACATGAACGCTCCAATTCAATTCTCTCAACAATCGAATAGTGAGTACTTGGGCAAAGGCCAAAACATACAAAAGAAAAAAGAAACAGCTAGCAATTATGGTTATTTTAAAAGTAGTATCTAAGTCATCAATAGGATAATGAAGTAACAAAATCATGGTTTTTGAAAACTTGCCTGGAATCTATTGTGAGCATTCTTCCGAGTTGAATCCTTGAGTTACCTGGAGTAGAAAGTTGAACATGTTGTATTGGCGAGAACCTACACCAAACAGCAGTGAAATGAGCAACGGTGACATTAGGTTTCCGGGATAAATAAGAGTACATGGGATCTAAACCTGTGCATTTCATTGCTAAATGAGAGAAATGAGAGCTTTCCAGAATCAGAAAGAACAGCCAGAAGGTCTTTTCCCATCTGCAAAAGATAACAGATGGTTGACATATCAAATCATATAGATCTGCATTCCTGTTACTAACAAAACAAAAAGCTTGGTTGTCACCAATTTAAAAAAAATCTTTGCCGGAGTAAAATACCTGATCAATCAAATACAGTATACCGTGCTTAAATGGAAAATGCTTACCTGCAAACTATTCGAATAAAGCTTGCTACTCTGAGGTATGACAGCCAAATCCTTAATTGTTCCAAATACATACTGTTCACACACCGATTCAACAATCCCGTCTTCACCAATAACCACCAATTCTATGCAGGTCTCCTGGTAAGACAAAAGAAATTCCATTTCTAGTTACTGCTAAAACAACAAAAGCACACACTACAGACCTAAGCATTTCTCACTGTATTTCTGCTCTACAGACTCTAAATCCATTTGAAATAAGCTTTTATAACAACATCCTGATGCAACTACCATACCCACAAAAAAAAGTATACAACTTTTTACTCTTTCAACAATGCCCTCAACATAAAAAACAGCAAGCAAGTGAAACAAGTGCAGATAGCATATCAACTCCACAAAATCCCAATCCCTAAAGGAGAGATATTTAACAAAAAAAAAAGCAGTTCCCACAAGACAAATCAGAATCCAGAATCGAAAAGTAGAGATCAGAGGAAGAAGAAGGAACTGAGACCTTGCCGAAAACTATGTCGCGGGAGGAAGGGGAGCGGAAGTAGCCATAAGCAACCTGGAGAACGACGCTGGGGCGGAGGATGCACTTAGCTAGGTAGTGATCCCCAGCAGAGGAAGGGGAAGAGGAAGGAGGAGGCGTAGGAGCCGCCGTGGCAGGTGATGATTGAGACTGAGCGGAAGATTCATCCTCCGGAGCCGCCATGATTAACAGAAGGAAGTCGGCAAAGGTCGTGCTTTTCCTTCTTTAATTTCCTCTCCGTCTTGTGAAATTAAAAAAGGGACCCAAATCTTACAGTGACACTGTTTCATTTTTTATCATAAGAAAAAAAAAAACAGTTAAATCCATATAACAATCGTTAAAAAATCAGTTATTACTTATTAACATAAACCCTACAAAAAAATTGGTGAAAATATACGATGATTTGTATGTTCCAAAAAATATACTATCATATAGTGGTTTGTATTAGTATTGTAACGTGTTATAATTTAGATTTATATCTAAGTTTGATAATTTAATAATATATTCATCATCTATTCTATTGTTAGTATTGTTCGATGATATATTAAACAGTTTCAAAGATCTATTGGAATTTAACTTTTTTAGTCACTAGTCATAAGACCGATTTGCTAGTTAAAAATGTTTCAAAAAAACAACATAAAGGATTTGCTAATTTGGAAAATGCGCAAGAGAAAATTGTTTTTTTTTAATTGGTAATTATGTTTGTTATTCTTGATTGTATTTGATGTGTAGTAGTATAATTGTGGATAATTAATAATGAAGTGTCTTTGTGACATGAAAAAATTTAAAGGGTAAATTTGTTTCTTCATTGGGTTGGTGATTAGATAAGAAAAAAAATGTTATTAAAATTCCATTAGATTTGTTTAGTTCTAAATAGTTTATTGGGCTTGTAAAATCACTAATAATCACTGTACAGTACTAACTACAAAAATGTTGTAGGAAAGAAACCAGTTATAAAAAAATAAAAATAAAGGAGGAGAGAGTCCGTTTTTAATAGAAGAGGCGACGAAGTTGTGGTAAAAGAGAAAAAGAGACCCGTTTATTGCGCCAAAACCAGAGAGGTGCTTCTCTCTCTCTCTCTTTCTCTCATTCCATTCTTGTTCCATTTTGATCTCACCGTCAGATTTCCTTACAGGCTTTCGTTAGTTCCTTTCTCCGATTTGTCATTGTCTGTTTAGGACACGATTTCTTTCTAGGGTAATTCTCGTTTTTTTGTTTTGACATTTCTTTATCAATCCAACAGTTGAACTTTTTGCTTGTAATTTGACTCAATTCTGAAACTTTCGTTAATAATTTGTCAATTTACGGATCGTGATCATTGGCTGTTGATCGGATTTTAGGATTCTACTGATCTAGCGATTCCAGAAGAAAAAAAAAGTAGAGATTTTGATTAATGGTGTTTATGGAGTTTGTGTCTTATTTCAATGCTTTGCATTTTTTTTAATCTGATCTAGTGATGATATTTGGCTATTCAATTTGTGTGTGTTTCTGCAGACGATTTTTGATATACAGGCAATGGATCCTCCTGTGTCGGATCTTGAGAGTATTGAAGATCAGAAAGAAGGAGGACCTTCCTTTCACTGTGATCTTTACGATACACAAGTAGTTCACAAGATTGCTCAGGTTTTTCTCCCTGGTTTAGCCACTGCTTGTGTCGATAACACTACCGGAGATATCTTCAGGAGTCCTGGTTCTGTTGCTGCTGACATTCGAAAAGAAATGATAGAGTACTTGACTCGTAGAAGCGAAACCTTTGTGGCTGAACACATTGTTCTTCAAGGAGGTTCTGAGATTGAAGCTTCTCATGATCCTTTTGACATTATATCTGATTTCATCGATGATTTCGCCACTTCTAAGCGGAATTTGTTCAGCCGGGTTTCGGGTTGGATGCTTAGCGAAAGGAGAGAAGATAATATCGATGATTTCGCGCAAGAGATGGAGATAAGCGGGTTTTGGTTGACTGATCATAGAGAAGGTATCGCTCAGACTTTGCTTAAAAACGTTGATTTTAAAAGCAGTGCACATTGTGAGATGAAATTCCAAACCGAAGGAGAACTCGCCGAGCACGCCATGAATTGTGGGTATAGAACAATGAACTGTGAGAATGAGGGTTGTACTGCGGTGTTTTGTGCGAATCAGATGGAGAATCACGATTCTGTTTGCCCGTTCAAGATCATTCCGTGTGAGCAGAACTGCTCAGAGAGTATCATGAGACGTGATATGGATAGGCATTGTATAACCGTATGTCCTATGAAACTTGTCAACTGTCCATTTCATTCTGTTGGTTGTCTCTCTGATGTACATCAATGTGAGGTCCAACAACATCATTTGGATAATGTTAGCTCTCATTTGATGTACATTCTTCGGAGTATTTACAAGGAAGCATCTCTGGATGATCTCAAACCCCGAGCTGAACAGATACAGCAGGTGAAATATCAGCAAATACATTTTTCTCCATTTCAACCTTTCTGAGCTAAACTGCTTTGAGCGCAAAACATGACTTTTTGCTTAAAACTTTTTGTGGTATGTTGCAGTTGTCTACTAGGTTATCTGAAGCTCGTAATGCAAGATCACTAACAAATCTGGTCAAGGAAATTGATGGAAAGCTGGGGCCTTTAGAAATCAAACCAAAGATTGTTACTGACTCGGAATCCGATAAACCTGAAAATACAGAAAAGAAAGCCTTAGAAGAAGCTGAGATTAAAGAAAAACCAGAGACGAGTAACTTAAAAGCTGTTACATTGGAGCAAACCGCGAGAGAAGCTCCGGAAGATAAATTGGTTTCAAAAGAAGTAGATGCTGCAATGGTGAAAGAAGCTGCAAAGAAAGTTTCAGAAGCTGAGATAGCAGACAATGTTAATGAAGAAGGCGAATTAAAAGCGCAGAAGCTTTTAGAAATAGGCGAGTTCATCAAAGAAGGAGACAACAACTCTGCAGATGATTTATCAGAGAGAACCGAAACCAAAGCTCCAGAAGTTGTGGTCATGGATGAGGCTAGAGAGGAGGAGGATAGTGTAGAGACAAAAGACACAAGAACATATGAAACAATCAGAGGTTTAGAGATTGAAGCCAATGAAATGATTGATGAAGAGACAAAGAAATCGACTGAAACCAAAACCGAAGCTCCATCAAGAATAGTCATGGACAAAGAGGGGGATGAAGAGACAAAGAAATCAACTGAAACAGAAACCGAAGCTCCATCGAGAATAGTCATGGAGACAGAGAAGGATGAAGAGACTATGAACTCTAGGGCTCGTGCTTCGGATGAAGCTGAAGCACTGTCAAAGAGCTCTCAAGGTTTTTCTACGGTGCAAGCTGAAACCGTACCCCATATGTCTTAACATCTTTTGTTGAGACAGTTCAAACTCTTGAAGCTAGCATGGAGTGTATGTTTTCTTTTCATTTAACCAAAGATTGTTTCTTTTGTCTGTCTGAAAATATTTGAGTCATCAAATGTATCCAATTTTGTATTGCTTAATCAATTGATTGGTTTTTTGCCGTAATTCATCAATTCATTATGATTGTCCTATGTGTCCAATTCTGATTAAGCTTTTCAAACCGGAATCAAGATCTCACCCAAAAAAAAATTAATTTATTAATTAACCGGGTTTGGTCTATGTATATTCTTCTTCCGAACCGGAAAGAGGATTGGACACAAACACAAGTCAAACAAATTTCGTTGTGCAAACGAAAGTAAGCAGAGCAAAGAGTTTTTGTGTGGCTAGTGGCATCAATGGAGCTCTCGATCTCACAATCACCGCGTGTTCGGTTCTCGTCTCTGGCGCCTCGTTTCTTAGCAGCTTCTCATCATCATCGTCCTTCTGTGCATTTAGCTGGGAAGTTTATAAGCCTCCCTCGAGATGTTCGCTTCACGAGCTTATCAACTTCAAGAATGCGGTCCAAATTTGTTTCAACCAATTATAGAAAAATCTCAATCCGGGTATGGTTTCATTCTAGGTTTCTCTTTCGTTGACAAAGCATATTAGCCGTTGCTTTGACTTTTAAGTCAAGATGTGTTTATGTGAACTATGAGATTCCTAAAGATCAAATCTTGGTATACTTAATACTTTATCTGAAACTGGGCAGCTCATAAAGTTCAAATCTTTTGGCCATCGATTTGCTCCAATTAGGAAAATGTTTTCTTTAAGGGATTATTGAGGTCCAATAAGATTACTAGGATTGGAAATGGTGAATGTTTGTTATAGAATCTGGAAATTTTTATTCTCTTAAACAACATCTTATCTTACTTCTCTAAGATTTGCTCAGTTCTCATGTAATTCTATTATTCAGTTTTATTTAGAGTGTTTGTGCGTTTTGTAATGGCACTCACAAAAGTAGATACTACCAGGCATGTTCTCAGGTTGGTGCTGCTGAGTCTGATGATCCAGTGCTGGATAGAATTGCCCGGTTCCAAAATGCTTGCTGGAGATTTCTTAGACCCCATACAATCCGCGGAACAGCTTTAGGATCCACGTCAGTATTTTTGTTGCATATTTATTTATGAAGAACTTGATAGTTTCTGCTCTCATTTATCTTGACTGTAATTTTAATGGCAGTGCCTTGGTGACAAGAGCTTTGATAGAGAACACTCATTTGATCAAATGGAGTCTTGTACTAAAGGCACTTTCAGGTCTTCTTGCTCTTATTTGTGGGAATGGTTATATAGTCGGCATCAATCAGATCTACGACATTGGAATCGACAAGTATGCAGCACTATTAGATGCAGATGTACATTGGTCACTATTATTATTTAATCTAACATCACTATGAAGTAGCATGTTCCTAACATGTTAAATGATCTTAAGCTAATTGTCAAAACTCTTCACTGATGTGCATCTACAAAATTTTGTTATCTTGGAACTGTTATTAGATTCTTTATTGTTTGCTTCTTGAAAATATTACCGGTCTACTCATATATTATTCATTTCTTAAGTTCAAGCTTTTGGAGCATCTTGATGTGTTATTTTGGTTTGAATTTGAATTATTTGTTTTGCAGAGTGAACAAACCATACTTGCCAATAGCAGCAGGAGATCTATCAGTGCAGTCTGCTTGGTTGTTAGTGATATTTTTTGCGATAGCAGGGCTTTTAGTTGTCGGATTTAACTTTGGTCCATTCATTACAAGCCTATACTCTCTTGGCCTTTTTCTGGGAACCATCTATTCTGTTCCACCCCTCAGAATGAAAAGATTCCCAGTTGCAGCATTTCTTATTATTGCCACGGTAAATGCTGTTTTATGCTTCTTAATCAATATACAACTATCACCTTATGTGATATTTTTCGTGGCTTGGGAACTTTTAATAACATAATTCTGTATTGACATTTCTTATCAGGTACGAGGTTTCCTTCTTAACTTTGGTGTGTACCATGCTACAAGAGCTGCTCTTGGACTTCCATTTCAGTGGAGGTTGGTAGTCAAATGCACAAAACTTAATAAACAGGTCGTAATAATAGGATGGACTTTGCATACTTGTATGGATAGAGTTTTAATATATGTGAGGGACCAATTGTTGTTTGATTTCAGCAAATTAGTCAAACTTTGTACTCACAATGAGAGAGGAACTGTAGGAGCTCCCCATAATCGTGAGTAGATATATTACTCAACTTTTGATTCGCTATTTGCAGTGCACCTGTGGCGTTCATCACATCTTTTGTGACACTGTTTGCACTGGTCATTGCTATTACAAAGGACCTTCCTGATGTTGAAGGAGATCGAAAGTAAGTAACTGCACGCATAACCATTTTCTTTCCGCTCTTTGGCTCAATCCATTTGACAGTCAAAGACAATGTTTAACCAGCTCCGTTTGATATATTGTCTTTATGTGTTTGTTCAAGCATGTTTAGTTAATCATGCCTTTGATTGATCTTGAATAGGTTCCAAATATCAACCCTGGCAACAAAACTTGGAGTGAGAAACATTGCATTCCTCGGTTCTGGACTTCTGCTAGTAAATTATGTTTCAGCCATATCACTAGCTTTCTACATGCCTCAGGTGAATTCATCTATTTCCGTCTTAACTATTTCGGTTAATTAAAGCACGAACACCATTACTGCATGTAGAAGCTTGATAAACTATCGCCACCAATTTATTTTTGTTGCGATATTGTTACTTTCCTCAGTATGCAGCTTTGAAAAGACCAACCCTCTTATCCTTTAACAATGAACAGGTTTTTAGAGGTAGCTTGATGATTCCTGCACATGTGATCTTGGCTTCAGGCTTAATTTTCCAGGTAAAGCATTATGAGATACTCTTATATCTCTTACATACTTTTGAGATAATGCACAAGAACTTCATAACTATATGCTTTAGTTTCTGCATTTGACACTGCCAAATTCATTAATCTCTAATATCTTTGTTGTTGATCTTTGGTAGACATGGGTACTAGAAAAAGCAAACTACACCAAGGTAAAATACTTTTGTACAAACATAAACTCGTTATCACGGAACATCAATGGAGTGTATATCTAACGGAGTGTAGAAACATTTGATTATTGCAGGAAGCTATCTCAGGATATTATCGGTTTATATGGAATCTCTTCTACGCAGAGTATCTGTTATTCCCCTTCCTCTAGCTTTCAATTTCATGGTGAGGATATGCAGTTTTCTTTGTATATCATTCTTCTTCTTCTTTGTAGCTTGGAGTCAAAATCGGTTCCTTCATGTACATACATCAAGGATATGTCCTTCTGAATTTTTATATCTTGCAATAAAAATGCTTGTACCAATTGAAACACCAGCTTTTTGAGTTCTATGATCACTGACTTGGTTCTAACCAAAAAAAAAAAAATGTTTAATTTACATATCTAAAAGTAGGTTTAGGGAAACCTAAACAGTAAAATATTTGTATATTATTCGAATTTCACTCATCATAAAAACTTAAATTGCACCATAAAATTTTGTTTTACTATTAATGATGTAATTTGTGTAACTTAAGATAAAAATAATATTCCGTAAGTTAACCGGCTAAAACCACGTATAAACCAGGGAACCTGTTAAACCGGTTCTTTACTGGATAAAGAAATGAAAGCCCATGTAGACAGCTCCATTAGAGCCCAAACCCTAAATTTCTCATCTATATAAAAGGAGTGACATTAGGGTTTTTGTTCGTCCTCTTAAAGCTTCTCGTTTTCTCTGCCGTCTCTCTCATTCGCGCGACGCAAACGATCTTCAGGTGATCTTCTTTCTCCAAATCCTCTCTCATAACTCTGATTTCGTACTTGTGTATTTGAGCTCACGCTCTGTTTCTCTCACCACAGCCATGGCCACCGCCGCAGATGTTGACGCTGAGATTCAGCAGGCGCTCACTAACGAAGTCAAGCTCTTCAACCGCTGGACCTATGACGACGTTACGGTAAATTATTAAGCTTTCACTCTCTTAATTTTGGTCTCGCTTTGATCCTCTAGCTTATGTTTCATCTGTGAGAATCATTTTCCATCTTAGATTAGTGTAGAAGATTTGGTAGCTTTCTCTTTAGATGTATTGTTTTACTTTAGCGTTTGTCATTGGGATACATATCTTACATTGCTTGGCATAACCTTATACGCTTGTTTTGGTGGTAGTTAGATTTATTTGTTATAGTTCTACAGCTTAATTTATGGAACATTTAGCTTCTGCTAAATTTCACTGTTTTGCGATTTGTTTTTCATTTTGCTCCCTGAATGATTGGATCTCCGTTTTGGCGTTAGTATGTCAGATTCTTAGTGTTGTTAGTGACAATTGTTTTTTTTCATCTTGTAGGTCACAGACATCAGTCTTGTTGACTACATTGGAGTTCAGGCAGCTAAACATGCTACCTTTGTTCCCCACACCGCTGGAAGATACTCTGTGAAGAGATTCAGGAAGGCTCAGTGCCCCATTGTTGAGAGGCTCACCAACTCTCTCATGATGCACGGGAGGAACAACGGTAAGAAATTGATGGCTGTCAGGATCGTCAAGCACGCCATGGAGATTATCCACCTCTTGTCTGACTTGAACCCAATTCAGGTCATCATTGACGCCATTGTCAACAGGTACTAACCTTGTGAAGTATGCTGAAATAGTATCATTGGAACAAGGAACATTTTATTCTTATTAATGTTTTGTTTGTTGCTTGAGCCAGTGGTCCACGTGAAGATGCTACCAGAATTGGATCTGCTGGTGTTGTTAGGAGACAAGCTGTTGATATCTCTCCTCTAAGACGTGTTAACCAGGCTATCTTCTTGATTACCACTGGTGCTCGTGAAGCTGCTTTCAGAAACATCAAGACTATAGCTGAGTGCCTTGCTGATGAATTGATCAACGCAGCCAAGGGCTCTTCCAACAGGTAAATACACTTCCAAATGACTTCACTATTGTTCATATAACTTAAAGTGAAGCTAATGATTGAACTGTTATGTCTTGCAGCTATGCCATCAAGAAGAAGGATGAGATTGAAAGAGTTGCCAAGGCTAATCGTTAAGGATTTTCCCTTTGCCCTGTGCGTTACAATCTCGTATCAATGAGTTTAATGTTTTATCTTCATTTAGATTGAAATATGTATCTCAGATGTTTGCTCTTTTGTTTTATGAAGTTTATTTCGTCTGAACTACTTTGAATAGATAAATTTTTGATGCTTTAAGCTGTTTCGCATCAGTTTATTGTCAATTTTTGAACTTATCTAGGCCACCTGAAGCTAGAAATTTAAAGAGTTCGCTATTAGTTCTAAGTTTCTATTATCTGGTAATCAAGCTCGTTTTCTGAAATTGTCTTAGACCATTTGCATTGTTCTCAATATGGTAAATGATTGACGAAGCTTTTATTTCTGATGTCATATACAGTATGTCTTTCTTATCTCTTGTTTATAGTTTAAGACACGACTTCTTTATGTGTTCCATGTTATCAATCGCAATTAATCAGTTCCTTTATTCGTTCGAAAGTTGGGATTCGATTAACAAAGATTCAAAATTAGGAAGACAATTTGCTTTTAATAAATTATAAACATACAACAATATGATCGGGAATACAACAACAGATGCAGAGAAGCAACAGTCTACAGATCTTCGCTTCTTTATTCGACCCATATTCATATTTCATTGACATCACTTTTCCAAATACACATTTGCTTAAAATGTCACTAATTATCCAAGTCAAACACACGTACATACAACACTCTTTTTTTCTTTTTTTTCTTTTTTAGGTAAATTATGGCACACTCATTATAAAATTCGTACTAATAACCCAAACATGTAAACAGCTCCATATTACTTAGTCATCTCCTTAGGTGGCTTGACAATAAGGATGGGGCAGTTGGCGTGATGAGCGCAGTAATCGCTAACGCTCCCAAGAAACGCTCTTCCGAAACGCACAAAGCAAACAAAATAATAAGCGCTCAAATTTATATATAAGAAGAAGTTATTAATGATACAATACCTTTTGATCTTGCCAAGGCCACGACTACCCACAACGAGAAGATCAACGTGCATTTTCTCCACCGCCTCACAAATCATCTCCTTCGCCTCGCCTTCTAGCACTAGAGTTTCAGTACGTATCTGCACATCCATCACACAATATGTTTTAATCGCGTTTCATGTCCAATAATTAGTGTAATGTCTTTAGGACATGTGTTATAGAATCGGACCTGCTTGGCTCGGCACATTTGGAGAGCGCGAGAGAGAAGGGCAGCAGAGGTCTCTTGTTGTGCCTTTTTCACTGACTCTATCATTGATGAAGATGCGTACACTGCTGCTACAACCGTTCACAAAACCAAGTCATACACAATAACATTTCTATACCTATAAAGTAAACAAAACTTTTTTTATTCTTTAAATCTACTTATTCTTTCCGACTAATACTATAAATTAGATATAAAAGATGCTACTAGGGAGTAGGGTGTATGAAGGAAGAAAATATCTACTATGATTATATTAAGATGTTATTTCAATTAAAATTCGATACTTAAAAAAGAAAAGAAAAAAGAGAGGTTAATGGACGAGACCTGTGGCGCCGCCCGGTCCAGCCGGAAAGGCAGCAAAGTGATTGAAAGGGGACTGCACATGAATCACCGTGAGCATTCCACTTTCCGCCTCAGCTGCCGCTGTGGTCAATAAAAGATTAGAGAAATGGTCAATGACCCATTGGAGAGCGTAGAAGCTCGAGTCGCTCTCATCAATCGCAACCACCATCCTCTTCGTCGTCAAACTTGGTGCTTCAGCCTCTGTCGTCGTCTCTGGCTGCTTCTCCACCGCCGATGTTTCCATTGCCGTCGCTGCTTGCTCTTCCGCCATTTTATCTTGATTTGTGTTTTTAGTTATAAGTGATGGATGTGATCAAACTTTGGTTCATTTGCAATGCTTTTTATATTGCATGTAGAGGGTGATACGTCTCAAAGGGCACCGGCCACGTGCAATAAGATATGCATAATCCTTACTTTATTATTATTTTATTTGTTAAAAGGAGATTCATGTGATAGAAAGAAGTTGTGTGCGGTATTCTTTTAGTGGTTTGGTGTTTGTTTGCTTATGGTTTTGCTTTGATCGTGGCTTTCTCTATCTTGATCCGTTTGCTTTTAGTTTTAAAACGCCACTCACTATAAAGGAAAAGGGAAAAAAGAAGCTGAGAGACAATTTTAGTTGAATTTGATGAGCTCAAAAAGAAAAATGTTTAGTTTTTTGTAGTAGAAAATAGTTAAGCTGATTATGCAACTTCCAAAGTTATATAACTGGGCTAAACAATGGGTTATATGAGTTTAGCTGCCGATTAGGCAGAGATTATAATCAAAAACTTAAGGTTCTATTGTTTGATATATAATTAAAATGAAGATTATACTCAAATTATGTTGTTTATAAGAAATGGAAGTGGGGAATATCAGAATATGAGTTACTTATATACAACACTTTTTTTTTCTTTATATACAACACTTGCAAAGTACAAAGGAAGATATTGCATCCAATGTATTTTGTTCGTTTCTCAATCTAACCGTTCAAATAAGTTTATACGTTACCTGCATCTAAAAGCTAACTCTATCTTCACAAGTTTCCCTACAAAAAGTTCTACCAAACCGTTAACTTATTGTCATCAGAAGACAGAAATGATATTTCAAATTTGCTTTAAGTACGTAGTGATTTTGTTACCAGAGCAAAACGATAATTCATGTCAATTTTTCTTGTAATAATCTTGAATCATGGACGTTTTTAGTATAAAATTTCATTTCTCGGAATTAGCTTGAAAGTTTAAGGTTTCGATACCAAAGAAAGTAAAAATGTGAAGAAAAAGAAAGAAAAGGAGAAAAGTAAGACGATGATGTTATGATAACATAAAAAGCTTCTACTCATTTCTCCAAAAAGAAGAGGCTTCTACTTCAACCACGTAAGAATAAATTGACATATATTCATAGATGAATGATAATTCATATATATGACATTATCCGGATAGTATTTTAGTTAAATGATTATTTTTTTTTTTGTTCCAAATAATAAGTTGTGTGTATATTAGGAACACACCAAAGGCGTACGATTCTATATATGCATATTAATTTGAATTTGTTTGTCTTTAAAATAGTGAATAGTAGTAATTAAGTTTTCTTTCATCATCTATTGTCTTCGATTCTTATAGAGTAAAGATCCAAAATCCGGGATTCAGATAGTAGTACTATACCTGTGATTCATGAATAAATCTCATGAATAACAAATAGATGACTTTTAACATAAAATTTATGGACCAATAGTTTAATGTCAATATACCACCAAAAAGAAGAGTTGTTGTTAAATTTCAATTGTTGGTAGACCAATCATAATCTTGGTAAACGATGTTAAAAGAACCACCTCCATCACCAAGCAGATGGGTTAAAAGACCTGCATCATTTGAATCTATATAACCCATTATCCACTTCAACATTTTCTTCTCTTCACTGAAATCCTCTTTGTACCTACCGCAACAAACATATACACATCAATGTATATCCTTTCTTAGCTCATTAGACTAATAACCAAAATGACTCATATAAGTCTCATTAGGTCTCACTATTTATAAATTTCAATGTAGACATTATTGTAAAGAGAATTGATTACCACTTGATGATTCTTGATAGATGTATGGTCCTCTTGTCCAAGACAACCTCAATTCCACCATTTTGAAAAAACTCTCTAGCTGCTCGTTTGAGCTCAGCTTCGACTCCTTGCGGTGTGAAAAACCTCACCACAGGACTTGATTTGGTCCCATCGCATAAGCCAAAATGTACTAATGGATTCAGTTTTAGAAGACCAAGCTGACATTAAACCATAGAATTAAAACTATAGGATAATCCGAAAATCACCGATATGAGTAAAATACAAACAAACATGGAACGCTAAAATTACCTCATGCCGTGTCTTGCCGTTATTAAAAGGTGGCCTGATAAATGGATAAGAGGGTTTTCGACCGCGACGAAGGATGTCATTTCGGATGGAGCTAAGTGAATAAGAGTAGCCTCCTACAACATACTGAAAATCCGTAAAGAATGACCTTCTTGCGATCAACCCCTCGGGACGTCCGATACTGATCAAAGCATGAATCACCATTGCGTTGTACAAATTCAAAAAAAATGCTAACTTCTCTTCCGTTGAGAGTTCCACAAGATTCAAACGGTGGAAGTCTTGAGCCAAATTCAAGTACCTTCGTTTATACACAATTAAAGCATAACCAAATTAATGTCGATAGAACTAAAGTAAGCATTCCTAGACTAAAATCCGTTTAAGCACTCTTGAGTCCAAATTCTACCTTCGGAATTCTTCACTCTGGCTGATTCTCATGTAATCAACACTAGTGTGGTCATTGGAAGAATAAGACTCGAGAATAGCTGTCATGATTTTGAATAGCTTCTGCCCAACAATGGCTGCACTTTGGGGCTCCATGTCGTTGGTAGAACCTCTAAAATTGTAACATTTTGAAACAAACGGCTCGTGCTCTAGGAAACGGTAGTAATGATTTCCATCTTCAAACTCGTTCTCTCTATTCAACAAACATACAGTTTATGAACATTTCACTAAATCAAGAATATTCAATTATGTAAACCAAAGAAAAAAAGGACACGATTTATATATATGTACGTACCCAAAGACATGGTGGATAAAGTGTTTCTCGGCTAACCTCTTGCCTATTTCAACAGCCTGCATAATAACCGAAAATATAAATCTAATTACTTGATATTTGAATATGGTGCCAAAAAATAAAAACTAAATTAACCAAAAATAAATAGAATTAATTGGTCAATCAAATTATCCATTGGAAAGAAAATCTTTTAAGATTTGAATTAATCTAATAATATTAATTTGAGACAAACGTGGTCAACGTCTACGTAAAGTTAACATAGGTGCGTAACACAGGATCATAAGTTTTGAATATCACACGTACCTTCTTCCTCCCGCAATCCAAGTAATCAATGAGAATCTCGACCATCTCGGCGCCGGAGAAACAGTTCTTAACAATCTTCATCTTCATCAAACGATCCTTAATCGGTAGCTTCTGTCTCAAAACCCTAACGAATCTCATCATCTCATCAACAACAACAACAACATCCTTATTATTACTCTCTTCGTCGAATCCATACATCACCGGCAACGGTGCATCGCCGCAACACTTCTCCTTCAAAAACTCCTTAACCCTCCGATCAAATTCACCACTGTTTCTCAGAGAATTCAACGCCATTAATCCTCCGAAGTGTTTCTCGTTGAAGAAAATCTGAGGAACTTGAGAACTCCCTGTTCTTTCAACCAGCTCTTTCTCTCTTGACGAATACACGTCGATGTTGATCTCCGAGAAATCAAATCCTCGTTCCCGGAGAAACAATCTGACGGCGGTTGAATCTCGGCAGTTAGATCTGGAGAAGAAAGTTATACGACCTTTGATTTCTTCTTCGTTTTTCATCTTCACGAGAACTTTCACTCCAGAGATTTTGAACTCGGTCACGTCATCGATCGAGTCGTCGTCATCGTCGTTCTCTAGCAAAACCGAGATGCGTTTCGAAATCGCGTTCCCGCTTTGGCGTATGAATTTCATCAAATCGCCGGTGAATTTCTCTTTCGGATGCAATAATTCTTCTAAAGAGACACGACGGCCACGTGGCGGTTCAAGTTTCGGTAGCTGAGGATGTGGTGGGAGATAAGGATCATCGATTGAGATTTCTTTCATCGGACTTTGAGAGACGGCTTCAGGAATGGGTGTGGCGGGATGTACGTGATCACTGATGGGATTTGAATTTGAATATGGAGGTGAAACAATATCCGAAGAGATAGTGTAACTTTTGCCGTTTGTTACTTTCTCAGATTTTCTCGGATTTTGACAATTGTTTTTACTTTCCTCAAACCTCATTGAGGTTTTTTTCTAGATATGAGAAGTTCATCTCTGGAAGAGTTCTTTGTACCTAAAACAAAACGTTGAAATGAGAGATATATAGAAACAGATTTCAACTAGTTAGGAAAGAATTGAAGATAAGCAATTTTGGTAAGTGTACAATTTAATTAGATAATGCATTAGTCCACAGTCAACTTACAATTATAACTCAGTTATAAACTTGTCAAATTTAAGCTTCATATATACTAAAATCATAATGTTTATTTTCATATGAGAAATGAACCAAACCAAATGAAATTATCCAAATCAAGATTGAACCATATGTTAAAACCAGTTATCTCTAGCTTGTACAAAAGAAAAAAAAAAATACAAAAACAAAGTCAGAACCGAAATATATACAATCAAACAAACCACATAGAAAGAAAACCTCGATAGCAATTTTAAATTTCCCTAGCATTTTCTTCATTTTTGTTGGATTTAAAACTCTGATTGTTCTAAACTCAGCCCAACACTTCCATAACTATGATCACATAAGGACGTGTTTGTTTTAAAAAGGGCCTGTTAAGGAAGAGCCAAATAAATATGTAGGAATATGCTTAATCAAGCTATGTTTACCTGGTAGTAGGGTACCCCCATGAAATAATAGCATTGTCTTTCTCAACAATGATCATACAAAAAAACATATGATAACATCTCGACGAATGAAAATGTTTATTGTACACGATGTACATTCGAAACATCGCTGAAGTTAAGGTCTACGGCAATAATAGTCCATATAAAACAACACACTGGAAATAAATATCCATGACCAGACAATAAGCATATATATCGATTTCATCATCATCACTTTGAGAAAATGAAGACAACTGAAATGTAATTAAGGATGATTGATATAAAGAAGAAGAAGATAAATAATAACAACGTTGTATAGTCTTGTAGACCTTCACCTTTGTAGAGAGACGAGTGCAATGGATATTTACAGACACTCTATATGAAAAACATCTTGCAAATTGAAAGAAAAACAAAAGAAAAAAACGAAACATCTTGAAAAGTGATAACCGACATGTTTTTTTTTTTTTTTTTNAT
>Ga0041059_1000265_pt1 | contig 36161 bp, 30 predicted proteins | sample AraColnosormetaG_FD_56232 | JGI IMG/M metagenome (GOLD analysis project Ga0041059, IMG submission 56232) | Arabidopsis roots microbial communities from North Carolina, USA - Col MF nosort | ecosystem: Host-associated > Plants > Roots > Unclassified | place: USA: North Carolina | collected...
GTTGCTGTTGTGATTGTTGCATCTATTGTATGGCTTTGGGGAAGAGTGTAGGTGTTGTTGAGGTTTTGGAGTGAAATTGTAGTATTGGATTAGTCTCTGTTATAAAATTGTCGAATGAAGAACCCTAATCGACCAAATCGATTTTGCAGAAGAAGAAGAATGAAAACGACGTCGTTTTCTTTCTCTTTTTGATGAGTTAAACGAAATGAAAACGATGTCGTTTTCTTAACGGGTCTGGGTATTAGTCGGGTTAATCGCAATCGCGGTACAGTAAACGCGGATTTGTGGTTAATCCTGGTTAAATGAATGGTTCAATTAGAAATGTATGTTTAAGCATGAATCCGAAAGTAGATGATGTAATTTTGGGAATATGAAAGTTGATGGTGGAAATTTAAGGGTCCAAAAGTCTGAGAGTGAAAGCTGAGAATCGAAATAGTTTATGGCTCGAAAATCAGCCAACCTTAGTAGAACTTTAGATTATACGAGCCAGGTGTATAATTATAATGGAAAAGAAAAGAAAAAAAAAAGAGTAATAAAAGAGAAAAAGAGCAAAGAGACAGAGGTGTCTCCGCACGCCTTTAGGACTAAAAAAAAGCCTAACAACATTCCTTCCCCCACGTGGCCCACCTCACGTCATCATCATTTATCCCACAGCCTTGCATTGCTTTTTTTTACAGCTCATCGTGGAGCCCACTTTCAGATCTCAAATCATCATATTGGGCCTTATAATGACTACTCTGGGCCTGTTTTGATCGTTTTGGGCTTATTTAGAGTATTCTATTTTCTTTCCGAGAGCAGAATTTTTCTTTTTTCCTAGTAAAAAGTGAGGATCATAGGTTTTTTTTTGAGGAGCATAGAGTTGATGATAATTCTTAAATTGATCTCTTGCATGAACATAACTAAAGATCTTCTCAACTTGAATTATGTTCATGCAAGAGAGATCAACTTAAGAATTATGTCAACTCTATGATCCTCACTTTTTATTAGATTAGAGTAGGTGGAGATCATCATGTTTTGATGATAAAATTGTAATCTTTTTTCTCTAGTGAGATTTGAAACATTCTCACTCTATTTTCCTTCTCATAGTTGAAAGTCTCTTGTGTTTAAAGTTTAGCATTCAAATCTTTATGTTTAAGACATTACGTGAATGAGATTAGTAAATTCTATACTTAAGATCATGAGATTATATAAGACTCGACTCAAAACTCAAAAAGTTGAAAAATGAATTGTAAGATAATACAATTTTGGTGGCTACGTATTTTGTTGATTATTGTGTTTCTGTTGATGAAACATGATTCTACACTTGCATGGCTTAATCCTAACATTTGTGAGTGCAGAACTCAAATCTCATCCACAATAATAACAAAAATATTATTATACTTCTTATAAAAAGATTAAACTGTTTATAAATTCTCATAATCAAAAATAGGCAACTAATGCATAAAGCATCTTTTCACAACCTTTACGTAATTTATATAATTATGTAGATATCAATACTTTCGTTAATACTTCCACTGTTCCACACAATACTTAGTTGGATACTTGGATATATGTTATGACTTATGACATGTGATGTAATTTTCTTACAAAACATGTTGTTGTGTTTATAAAACTATTAAAAGTTGTTGTGGTATTAAGTATCTACATATACATTTTTGCAGCCATTTTGTAAAATAAATCCTGGAGTTGAGACTTATTTACAATGGTTGCCACTGGATTTTAATTATTTGTTTTTTTTTAATTAATGGTTTGAATTTTTTTACGGCAATTAATTGTGTAACAAACCAAAAAGATTCGAAATATATGGCAATCCTATATGTCACGCAAAACACAATAAATTATTTTCTCCTTATCTCACCTACAATATTCATTAAATCTTAAAACAACCAAAATTTGAACTATTTGAATTATTTGTATTAAATTTTGGCAATAAATTAAAACAAACATCGTGAAACAAACCAAAATACATTTACGATTCCGGAAAATGAGCAAACCCATTTATATGTGCACTTAAAAAAAAATCCTTATATTAGTTTGAATTTGTTTTTTGTTATTAATGGTTTGAATTTTTTTACGGCAATTAATTGTGTAACAAACCAAAAAGATTCGAAATATATGGCAATCCTATATGTCACGCAAAACACAATAAATTATCTTCTCCTTATCTCACCTACAATATTTACTAAATCTTAAAACAACCAAAATTTGAACTATTTGAATTATTTGTATTAAATTTCGGTAATAAATTAAAACAAACATTATGAAACAAACCAAAATACATTTACGATCCTAGAAAATGAGCAAACCCACTTATATGTGCACCTAAAAAAAATTCCTTATACTAGTTTGAATATTCCATGAAATTAAAAGTCCATAACTTTTTCGGCATAAAATCACAATCACAACTATTTCACAACTAATATTTAAACTTATAAAAAAATTAAAATATTATGAGACGAAAAATATAGCGGGACGGGTTTGCATTGATATGAAATATAGCAGAACGGATTTGGATTGATATAACACATGTTAAATATTTATTTTATTATTTTATCATCACCAATTTTTTTAATTACAACATTAATATAAAAGTATATAACCTTAATACTAAACTAAAACCTTAAAAGTTAATATTATTATATATATAAATAAAATATTTGGTCCGTGGTATACCACGGGTTAAATCCTAGTTAACACATAAAGATGTACAACCAAATAGGAACACTACACCACTAATCCCAAATATCTATTTTTCTTCTTAAATCTCTCGTCATCCTTTATTTTGTTTTCGTTTTGTCAACGCCATCTCCCTTTCTTTATATTTGTTAAATTTAATTGGTCTCTTATATTGAATCTATCTCTCTTAAAGTTAATTCCCTCTCCATGTCTCTCTTTCTTTATGTTGGAATATAACCACCGACTTTTCTTTGAAATTTTGACTAACGCAACTTTGTTGATTTCCTTTTTAGGTTAATCTTCAAGGAAAAACTAGTTCTTTATGTATATAACTGGCGTGATATATATAATACGGTGAAGAATGGCGAATTGCGGCCGTTAATTAGGGCTAACTTAATCTAACTAATTAGACGCAAAAAGTTGAAACGATTTTGTAAAAGAGATCCTTGCACCGAAGCTACATTTCACCAAAATGCTTATTCGGAAATATATATATACCTTTAATTAATTAGACGGATATGCAAGATAAAGATTTCGACTTGGTTAGTGACTATCCGTATATATACATATTATTAGCCTCTAACCAGGGCCCTTTCCAAGGACAATAAGATGACACATTCGCTTTGGACCTAAATTTTAACGAATTAATATGTATACCGTAAAAGAAAAGAAAAATACATTATGAAGTTTCCAAACCGTAATTGTTTTTGATCTCATGCATAAATATCAGGGTCGGCCATGTCTATAAAACCACAACAATGAAAGTTTCCAGTAAGGGGTACGTATAAATGTTTCTTAGGTCTCATTTCTAAGAAATATTACAAAATATAGTTTTTTTAATACAAGTATTTGCATCTCAATTTTTTTTAAAATACCACATTTTCACAATCCGGGTTCAAACTTGATATCTGTATAGTTAAAGAAAGTTTCTATTTTATGGTACACCATATAAATGGATGTCTTATATTTTTTATGTTAATCTTCAAGGATAACTAGTTCTTTTATAACAAAAGGTAAAATATGTAATGTGAAGAGTGAAGATTAACGAGTCTTGCATCCGTTAATTAGGGCTAGCTTAATCAAACCGACGCAAAAAGTTGAAAAGATTTTGTAAAAGGGACTCACAAGTCACAACAACAACAAAGCTCCAAAATGTTTATACGAAGTTATATATATAAAACTTTATAGAAGTCAAAGATTTTCTTAGGTCACATTTATAAGAAATAGTTTTTTTTTTTTAATCCGTTAAGATACTCTTATGCCTGGTCCATATATTTTAATGGATTGGAGCCATATAATAGGGTTTTGACAAACTATAGAAAATTTCTCCAATTGGTTATCTATACCATTACAAAACCGAAAAGTTTAATTATAGAAGTGAGAGGGAGCTAAAAAAATCAAAAGGCTCAATATAATGCTGGCCATTACCATTACAATTTTCACACCAAACACAGTCCCCTTCATCACGCTGCATCTCTAAAGGCTAAAACTAAGGATGGGCAAAAGTCATGTCCCGTCCCTTTTTGTTCTATTCCTTTTTACCAAATATCTCGTTTCAGATAATGTATATGCGTTTCCGCTTAAGAAATGACTTTTAATTTTTGACATTTCTTAAATAAAAAGAATTTAATATAAAATAAGAAAAATGAAATGAAAATCAAGACTTGTGGGTTTTGAGAGTGGAACATGACTCGTTATGTGTGTTTAGGTAAAAGAATGAGTCCTAGTATCTACGAAACTTGTTAGGATTCTCGTTGGTTACGATAGACACATTAAGTCCCAAATACTTGTTTTCTATATGTCTCAGAGATTAGTCTTGTGAGAATTATTTTAGAAGTTATATTTGTCAAATTAATTTATATTTTTAATAGTTAAGGTGCATTTCCTTTAGAATTGCTTTCTGTTTCTGTATGAGTTTAAGAGCATTTGAACTATGGAATTTGATTGGCCTTAATTCTCGTTCATAATCATTTTTATATGCTCGTCCTAGATTTCAAATAACAATGGAATAAAAACAAAACTTTTTCAAATGGCATGAATCTCGTTTCTAGCTAGTTTCCGTTTTCTTGTATCATCCATCTCCTATAAAGTTTTTCAGATTTTGTTCATTATAAAATAAAATAAAAGAAACAAGGTCCACCAAATTTTATAAAGGTTTTATCTTATATAAAGTTTCTTCCTCTCCCGCTGATCGAGTTGTTGGGACTGTGCACGATATAAGGCTTTATACATAATCAAGTGGGAGCTAGAAAATGAATGTTTAGTGCAGAGTTGTTTCTAGAAAAGAGCTTATTATTAGCCAACCCAAATGCTATGAATATACAATCGATCGTCCAAATGAAAGAATTTATGAGTAAATTAAGTTCTAATTAAACTCGACCCGACAATACTGTGTGTACTTTTGTGTAGATATTACATTTAACCAGTGTTATATATGTTACAAGTTCTATATCTATCAATGGGAAAATGCTTCTCTCCTTTTAACTTATGTGGATTATAGTAATGTTTTGAAAAACGCATTGCTAACAGAGATACCTAAACTAACAAGCACGACCATTTGCTTCTAGGTCACGCAAATGTATACACACACACTCATTCCAAATATTATTTCATTTTCTGTTATCTCATCACTGTCTATCACGTTAAAGTTGTGTAACGTGTTAGCAATAGTGATTAGGATGGTGGAAGAAGATTGAAGCCAATGTTTATCAAATATAATGGCATAGTTGACCACCAATCGTGACTTGTTATACTAGTTGACCTTGACCACCAATCATGACTTTTATTTATACAACACAATACACAAAGGCAAGCTCCAATATCAACTTCGTTCACCTTTTTGTTGTTGTATAGTTGGAAGCACAAGCGTTACATAGATACAACACTAAAAGTAATACACTAATAGAGTGAGAGTGGAGTGGTAGGGCAAAAGATGGGGAGAAAATGAATAATGATGAGAAAATGTCAACGCAGTTTCAGCTGAAGAAGAATTATTCTTCACTTAAACACTAAACAAAACCGACCATCTACTGTTCTGTTTTTTTTTTTAATCACCACTCGATTTGTCTAACCAATTATGATATTTATTTATCTACACATGAATACGAGCGCAAGTGTGTGAGTCAATGAGACTATAAGAGTACATGTATGTATATAACTATAAGGATGTGTAGACGGGTAGTTGCTTACGGTTAAGATACAACTATAGTTTGATCCAAAAAAAGAAGATACAACTGCGTATGTTAAAAAATATTGTCGCCTTTTAAAACTTATCGTGAAAATACTAAGATATTCTGTAAAAAAAAAAGAGAGATATGAGACAAATCTAATATTACATGCTGGTCTTGGGTCTTGAAAATTACGGGTTTTAGTCCAAAACCTCTTGATATTCAAAAAACAAAAAGGAAAAATGGAGCATAAGTGCCGAAGGAAAAACATAAAAAGATATGAAGAAGAAACTTTAAATGGAAAATTCGATTAAGATACTGATTAAATGAAAAATATTCATAGATGACGATTGAATTCATAGAAGAAGAGAAATCATTATTATTGGTTGTAAATAGTTTTATTTGGTCGAATGGGAATATACATAATTGAATTTGGTCGCATATGCACAAAGGCATTATGGATGTTTAAATTGTTAGTATGTCATGCCAACAAAAGGGTTTATAGTGAACGAAAATAAATGTATATAAACGGCTTGAGATTAAAATAGAAAAGATCAAGGGAAGGTCATGTAGTTGATAGTGTGCATTCTATTGTAGATTTAGTGAAGTTTTGGGGTACAGTTGTATCCATTACATAAGTTTATACATCAGAGAATATGTCACACGTCTCTTCATTCGTTTTCAATTCATATCCCCTTTTGTGATGCTTGCTTGGATTGGACTTCACTGATTTGACTATTATAAGTATAGTGTAAAAGTAGCTTTCTTCTTCTAGCCATTTTTACAATTTATATAGAAAGGTAGTGGGGACCTGTCTAGATGAAAAGATTCATGTTTGGTTTTGAGTAGTAGACTAAATAAAACAGTTTGTCCCTGGTTGCATTTGACTTCTGTTTGGTTAGCCGTTTAAATTTGATTGGTTTTGGACGAGTTTTCTAGGAAATGTCGAATAGGTTCGTTCCACATCTAAAGTTAGAAAGTAGCGGAAACTTGAACAACTAACTTAGTATTTTGGTCGATCATTTGTTTTGTGTATGCAATGAGAAATATGGAATCAGATGTAATAATTGTTTGATTATGCGGTCGGTAGAGCATCACTTCATGCAAACCAAATTCCAATTAGGTAAGCACAATAAGCTGTATAATATACATATCATGAAAGTTTCGGTCTTATCAGTTTGTGCATGTATATAAGAAGTAATTAGTTTCGCCTACAAGATATGCGATATCGGGCCTAATAAATATCATAAAATGCATGATATTTTATTTGAATAGGTATGGTTTCATCTAAAGGATACAAGCCACATGGAACCATTTGTCTCAAACGATTTCCTTATTCATCTTTCTCTAATCGACACATGGAAAGATACCTACCTTATCATTTCTTATTTTCGGTTTAAATATTTCTCATCCGGCTTTCACAATATCTATATGACGTTATGGTTAAACACATATGCTTCTTAATTATCAACCTATGTACCTAACAAAAGAAATATAAATAGCAGAATCACTTGGAATAATCATTTTCGAAAAAGAAGATCTGATCTACTTATTGTCATGGGAATGGTATGGTCGGGATGGGGATATTTGTAGTGCCTCCAACTACATCTTGATTTGTCTTTCAAGACGAATAAAAAGATCCCACAAGCCTTGATCGATGAGTAAAATATTATTATAGTCTCACGTATGCCACTTTGCATTCCCCACACGATACTAATAGCATGAGGTTAACCTAAGAAGTAGAATATATCAACATATTTTCAACGATTAATTTCTGATAAAATTTTAACAATTAAATTCCAACAATTAAATCATCAGAAGTTTTCAAAAATTTATAAGGAAAGTTATCAATAAATTTTCAACAATTAAATTATCATTAAATTTTTATGAAGTTCCAACAAATAAGGCGTCAGAAATTTCTCAAACGTTTTCTTGAAAACGTTTCAACAAAGTTGCAATAAATATGTTATTAGTAGTTTTTCATAAACAAACATTGAGAATTGTTGAATATTTGTGACAAATTATCAATGACATTCCAACAAAATATATGTTGGAACAATTCGTTAAAAACTTCACCGTAAATTCCAACAAATGTCAAACAAAAAAATTATCAGAACTATCCAACAAATTGGTCATATAATTATTCAATGGAAACGTTTCCAATAAATTCGTGATAAATGCAGATTTCCAACGATCATATTCCAACAAATATATGTTCTATTGAAAATTTATTGGAAACATATAATTCTTACAAATTAACCGCATAGATAGCTGTTGGAATTAAGCTTTTTTCTTGTAGATCAAATTGAAAATATTTTTCACCACATCCATCATTTTCTTGATTTATTGTATATAAATATGTACATTAGATTTCTAATTACTTTATCAACTTTTGTGAAATCCATAAAATTTTCTTAAAATTAAATTATGATGATATTGTAAACTTGATTAGTTCTTTTAATGTTAAGTTTCTACTAGTACTGACGGAAAGGGTTGAACTCACATTGATGGGAAGGGAAGATCGTCAAAGATTGTCATCATAATCAAATCGCAACTATATATATTCAGCCGTAAATGTCAAGAAAACATTGTAGTAAACAATAGTTTATGCCCCAGAGCCACAGGCCAAAGTTGAAATTTTCTTGTAATGATGATGATGATGATGCATTTTAAACATATTGGACAGTGGGTCCATTTCTTCCCACTACTCTAATACACTAAGAAGTTTAGTAAACTTAATTATTTGATATATTTAAGTTTTAAATTAGTTACACAATTTATTCAATAGTATTTTGATATTTTTCTAATAACTAAAACCATAATTTTAAAAATGAACTTCTCTATAAGAATTCATTGTTTCTCTTTTTACACAAAAGTTGATTTAAGAATTTTTTTTACTTTTTATTAGAAAGATTTATATTTATTGGATATTGATATTGAAGTCTAGTTTCTAACAAAAATTAATGTAGAAATAGTTGATTAATATTGGATAATATTTTTCTAGTTTCTCTTTCATGATTCTTTTAAAAATGAACGAGACATTATAAGTACCTCCTCGCTCCCCACCTAGTTAATTTAACTTTGTGCCAACTCCTAAAGCCAAACTTATATCTTCCTTTGTTTGACATAATACAAGAAAAAAAGAAAGAGCTATGGATGTTCATGATCTATCTGAAGAAGCCAAAAGAGGAGTAATACACACGTCGGAGGAATCATTGGACGATCTTTGTGTTGATTTTCGAGGTCGGCCATGCAGGCCAAGCAAGCATGGTGGTACAAGAGCTGCCCTCTTTGTTCTAGGTATCCTTGTCCTTCTCTCGTAAACATTAACTATGTATATATCGGCTAGACCAATATATATGCTGCTTATGGCCGAATTAGTCCATGTTATGCATTTTGAAGCCATGTAGTTAAATTGATTGGTTGTGCATACATATATCTATGTTCAGGCTTCCAAGCTTTCGAGATGATGGCGATCGCAGCTGTTGGAAACAACTTGATCACATACGTATTCAATGAGATGCATTTCCCTTTGTCAAAATCCGCAAACCTCGTTACTAACTTCATAGGAACGGTGTTTCTCCTCTCGCTTCTTGGTGGCTTCCTCTCTGATTCATACCTTGGAAGCTTTCGTACCATGCTCGTTTTTGGCGTCATCGAAATCTCTGTATGTTCCTCTACCTCTCTACCTCTCTTTTCTCCTTTCTATTTTAGATGCTCTTGAATATTCTACTTCACTTTTCATCTCTAACTAGTAACTTGTGAATAAAACGGGATATTTAAAGTATATTATAGACAAAAGTTCAAAACTTTAACAGAAAGTTGTAATTAAAGTGAGTTATGAATTAAATCTTTCGGTTCTTTGGAAAAGCAAATGGGTTATATAATTTGTTAGTATAGTGTTCTTTTTTGAGCTAGTTAACGCCACGCAATAGTATAGTAACGAAATTTACGGCTTCATAATACATACACCTGACTTTTAATTCCTTGGTTATAGGTAAAAATATTAGTGACCAAAGACTAAAATAATGTGGTCGACAAAACTAGGAGAAGTTTTGGCTGACAAATGTTTTTGTAAATTGATAAAACAGGGTTTCATATTATTGTCAGTCCAAGCTCATCTCCCAGAGCTAAGACCACCAGAATGCAACATGAAGAGCACCACAATACATTGCGTAGAGGCAAATGGTTACAAGGCAGCCACTCTCTACACCGCACTCTGTTTAGTGGCCTTAGGGAGCGGCTGCCTCAAACCGAACATCATCTCTCACGGTGCAAACCAGTTTCAAAGGAAAGATTTGAGGAAGCTCTCGAGTTTCTTCAATGCGGCTTACTTCGCCTTCTCAATGGGTCAGCTTATTGCACTCACACTCTTAGTTTGGGTGCAAACACATTCTGGTATGGACGTTGGTTTTGGTGTCTCCGCGGCTGTTATGGCCGCGGGGATGATCAGCCTTGTCGCTGGAACTAGCTTTTATAGGAATAAACCGCCTAGTGGTAGCATCTTCACACCAATTGCTCAGGTAAATCAAGAATCGAATGCTAGTTTGCGTTTAACCTTTAGAAAAATGTTTTCTTTTCACATATAGATTCAAACATTGGTCTTTGGTACATTTTGAGTCATTTAGAAGAGTTTGATCTTATCTTGATTTTATGGTATTCTTCGATCGATCAGGTCTTCGTAGCCGCGATCACTAAACGAAAACAGATTTGCCCATCAAACCCAAACATGGTTCACCAACCTTCAACGGATCTTGTTCGTGTCAAACCTCTCCTCCATTCTAATAAATTCAGGTGATTTGACTTTGATCTTTTTTACAATAACCGCCAAATTGACTAACTAACTAACTAACTAACTTTTTTTTTTCTTGACGTGCAGGTTTCTTGACAAGGCTTGCATCAAGACGCAAGGCAAGGCAATGGAGAGTCCATGGAGACTCTGCACAATCGAACAAGTCCATCAAGTCAAGATATTGTTATCAGTCATACCGATATTCGCGTGTACTATCATCTTCAACACCATCTTAGCTCAGCTTCAAACTTTCTCTGTTCAGCAAGGAAGTTCCATGAACACACACATTACAAAAACTTTCCAAATTCCACCAGCTTCTCTTCAAGCCATTCCTTACATCATTCTCATCTTCTTTGTGCCTCTCTACGAGACGTTCTTCGTCCCACTCGCTAGAAAACTCACGGGAAACGATTCTGGAATCTCTCCTCTTCAGAGAATTGGCACTGGACTGTTCTTAGCAACTTTCTCGATGGTTGCAGCCGCTTTAGTGGAGAAGAAGAGACGAGAATCGTTCTTGGAACAGAACGTAATGCTCTCGATCTTTTGGATCGCGCCGCAGTTTCTGATATTTGGTTTATCAGAGATGTTTACAGCCGTTGGATTAGTGGAGTTTTTTTACAAACAGTCTTCACAGAGTATGCAATCTTTTCTCACAGCAATGACATACTGTTCTTACTCTTTCGGGTTTTATCTTAGCTCTGTTCTTGTCTCGACCGTGAATAGAGTTACTTCTAGTAATGGTTCCGGGACCAAAGAAGGTTGGTTAGGCGATAATGACCTTAACAAAGATAGATTAGATCACTTTTACTGGCTTTTAGCTTCATTGAGTTTCATCAACTTCTTTAATTATCTTTTCTGGTCAAGATGGTATTCGTGTGATCCGTCCGCGACACATCATAGCGCCGAAGTCAATAGCTTGGAGGCTTTAGAAAATGGCGAAATCAAGGATTCCACGACGGAGAAGCCTAGAATTTGACTAATTAAGTATGGTAGACCATCTTGTTGTGTAAGTGTAACCAGGGGCGGACCCACGTTGGTCTTGGGTGGGGCATGTGCCCGATACTCAATTCTATAAATCTTATATAAGTTTGCATTATGTAATTAAAAATGTAACCTATATGCTTATTAATACGGTTGTAATCATATGTTTTAGAAGCGGCGGGGTAGAGTTTTTTTGTTTTTAAATTTAAAATCGGGGTTTGTAATGATGAAGAGTTAGTTTAAAAGGTTTGGAGAACTTGTCTTTTGAATGAATAATGTATCAAAGCTAGTTGGTTTTGTGATCTGACTGATAAAGTTTTTAGTCTCGCAAACCGGTATTACTGCCTAAAACAACGTTTTTGCTTTGCGGTTGCTGCGTTAAACATAAACCGCAAACTCTCCTATGTTTTGACTTTTAAGCCATATGATGAGTCCATAGACTTAATAAGTTGGAAAGAGATATGGTCTATTCCCATAGATATTGACATCATCAGGTATAAGATATAGTGAGGTAAGCATCATTGGTTGTAACCTTTGGTCCGACAAAGAAGGTCCACACAACACACTGCTCCATTGCTGCAGCTCAATGAACTATAGTGTCTTCACCACTAAATCTTAATATATGAGTTTTTGTAATCGGAACATCATCATTGACTTTGAAAAGAAAAATACTATATTCCGTATGGTCATTAGTCTTCCAAATTTTTAATTAGAACAATACATATCTAAAAGGCTGCTTAAGGCTGAACCAATTTGGTAGACATGTGTTTCGCTTTCACTAGGAATTATAAGTGAAATGCAAATGGCAGTGCAAAACATAGCTTTTGCATGCCAGGTTAGTTTGTAGGAGATCACTTGAAACTTGAGAAGAGAATTGTTTCATGTAATAATTCTACAATAGTATGTACATATATAACATATGCTGCAACGTCAGGTTACATTCATACCACATTCACGCAGTTTTAGGTTTCTGATCAAGAACTTGTCATGTGTTATGAGAGCAGCGCGCTAAGCGCATTCACACAGGTGAAGAACCTAAAATGTTGCGAAATAAAGGAAAGCAAAAACAAAACCAAAACTATAGTTTTTGTGGGATTTCTCCTTTTGTTTCGTAATATCTATACTATATGGAAATAGTTAGTTGGGACATGTACATTGCATGACAAGACAGTCAGATTGAGAGAGAGAAGCAAAACATAAACGCCATTGCCGTTCTGCAACTACATTCTTGTTTTCATTTTATATAAATAACATCTCCTCAACATTCAAGACTTGTTTCTTAATCTCAAAATTCAGTCCTTTTGGTGTCTCATATGCGCTTATAGAGAGGTACGTTCTTGATTCTCACGCAATAATCTTTAGAGTCAAGTTTGTTCAAATTATCAGTTCTTATGATTATGAAGCCTAATTACTGTAAGAAACTGTGGAAAAATTGAATCTAACCTTTGAGTTCCTTAATGTATAGCCTTAGTCCATAACGTTCTTGATTCAGAAAAATCTCCTGCAAATGGCATTTTATCATATAAAACAGATTTGATTATATTAGAAAAAGAAAAGTTGTATATGTCTATGTAACTATGAAGTTTATAGCATCCTCATAATTCATGATCAATTATTTGATGTTTTCTAGATTTAGCACTAAGGAGGCGCGGAGATGAGGGCGAAAGCTGCTTCGGGGAAAGCCATAATAGTGCTTTGTCTAGCCAGCTTTCTTGCAGGCTCACTGTTCATGAGTCGAACTTTGAGTCGCTCTTACATACCTGAAGAAGAAGATCACCATCTCACAAAGCATTTGTCCAAACATTTAGAGATTCAAAAGGACTGCGATGAACATAAACGCGTAAGGCTACTTGATTAACACCTGCTCATGCTCATCATATATATTACTCACTAACAACAAGTGTTACTCTTTGTTGATTCAGAAATTGATAGAAAGCAAATCCAGAGACATAATAGGAGAAGTATCGAGAACTCACCAAGCAGTAAAGTAATAAAATCTTATTCTTTCTTGTGTTTCTTTACATAATTAGAACAGAGGAGGTAACACTAAAAGTGTTTATATTATTAGATCATTGGAGAGAACAATGTCAACATTGGAGATGGAGTTAGCAGCAGCACGTACCAGCGATAGAAGCAGTGAGTTCTGGAGCGAACGGTCGGCGAAAAACCAGAGCCGTCTGCAGAAAGTGTTTGCAGTGATAGGCATTAACACAGCATTCAGCAGCAAGAAAAGACGTGACTCGGTGAGACAAACGTGGATGCCAACAGGAGAAAAGCTAAAGAAAATCGAGAAAGAGAAAGGGATTGTTGTAAGGTTGTGAAGTAAGCCACAAGTATCCTCAATTTCACTACTTTAAAAATCTAAACAACCAAACCTCAGTCATATGAAACAGAGAAAGTTTGGATTTTTATTTGACAGGTTTGTGATAGGACACAGTGCAACACCAGGAGGAGTATTAGATAAAGCCATAGATGAAGAAGATTCAGAGCATAAAGATTTCTTAAGACTAAAACACATTGAAGGATATCACCAACTCTCGACAAAGACAAGACTGTACTTCTCAACAGCAACTGCAATGTATGACGCAGAGTTCTACGTGAAAGTGGATGATGATGTTCATGTCAATTTAGGTATGCTTGTTACAACACTTGCGAGATATCAATCAAGACCAAGGATTTACATTGGATGCATGAAGTCTGGTCCTGTTCTTTCACAAAAGTAAGCTTCTTTACAAAAAATTTGAAACCTTTGGATAAAAATCTGAACTAAAGTAAGGATTTTTGGAAATGTATAGAGGAGTGAAGTACCACGAGCCAGAGTTTTGGAAATTTGGAGAAGAAGGTAACAAATACTTTAGGCATGCAACAGGTCAAATTTACGCAATCTCTAAAGACTTAGCTACATATATCTCCACTAACCAGTAAGGGCTTTCAAATTCAAGGATGTTATATATACGTAAAAGTATTCAGATTTTGAGGTTTGATTCGGTGGACATATCCGCAGAGGAATACTACACCGGTACGCGAACGAGGATGTGTCGTTAGGAGCATGGATGTTAGGGTTAGAAGTGGAGCATGTGGACGAGAGGTCAATGTGTTGTGGAACTCCACCTGATTGTCAATGGAAAGCACAAGCTGGTAACGTATGTGCTGCGTCGTTCGATTGGTCTTGCAGCGGGATTTGTAAGTCCGTTGACCGGATGGCTCGTGTGCATCGAGCTTGTGCTGAAGGAGACACTCCTCTAGCTAATTTTCGCTTCTTCGTCTGAGCTTGTTTTACTACTTAGCTACTTTTGCTTAGTTTGATAAGTATGTCGTTGAATGAATAAGGGAAGGCTATAGTAATAAAGTTGTTGGTATGACTTTTTTTTTTGGTGTGGAAAATTTGGTTATGAGTTTTGGAACCTTGGTGATTAAGTTATTATGGGTTTTATTTTTGGTCAAATTTGCAATTAAGAGTCATGAATTTATGTTTATTTTAGCAAGAAAGGAGATAATTTTAAATGGTAAATCCTGGAATTTATGGGATATTATGCCGATTTCGGAAAACTAAAGCTATAAAGTAAAATAATAACAATAATTCTATTGAGTATGCTTAATCCAAGCTGAACTAATCGAATATTTTATTCACATTAATCTTATTAATAATAGATAATAAATAATTTATGTTGTTTCTGACAAAAATAAAATAAAATAATTTATGTTGTAATTTTCTTAACTAAAAAAATAGAAAGAAATCTTATATTTTAACTGGGTCAGTGGTGTGTTTTTATTTGTTTTGGACTTTTGCTAATAAATCATTGGCCTATAACTTAATTAAAACAAAAATCATTGAATCTGAGAGATCTTATTGGGGTAGAATTTCTACAAAACAGAAGGTGTCACAATCGGAACTGGATAATGGATAGGACTTAATTAGCTTTGGTTTTATTGAGGACAAAAAAGGACTTAATTAGCTAACTTATTGAAATAAAAGAAATCGAACAAAATAGGGAAACAAATAAAAACAAAAAAAGGCGTGGAGAAAAAGAAATCGAAACCGCCTCGAATTTGGAATCAGGGGGACCCACTCTCTCCCGAAATTGGTGAGTAGAGAAAAGGAAAATAAAAAGCATCTACCTTCCTTCCTTCCCCCATCAGAAGCGGTCAAGTCAAGCTTTTAGTCAATACCCCCCAAAACCCTAAAATCCTCCAAAACTTTTGAGAGGGAAAATCTCTCCGCCAAAATTACTCTCTCCTTAAACCTCTTCACCTTCTCTCTCTCCCCTCCTCTGTATCTATCTCAAATCTCTCTCTCTGTATCTTTAACTCTTATTCTAGTTTTAATTTAAGTGTCGGAAAAAACCCTTGTTACACAGTCATGGCGGTGATGAACGGTGGTCGTGCGACGAAGCGAGCGAGGCGTAGCAACAGAATCTCAGCTGATCTTTACGATTTCTCTACTTTCCCGACGGCGGAGATCAACGGCGAGTCGACGACTTTGCCGCCGTTCCGAGACGGTGTGAGAACCTTCCTCGCGACCCACGCGCGTGTCACTTTCCCTCCTTCGACGCTCTTCTCGAGTTTGATGACGTGGCAGATCATGCTTAGACCTGGAGATTCGACGGACGGTTCAGATCTCTCTTCTAAACTCGTCTCTCTCGACGTTGTGGAGGAGGATGTGACGAGATCCTCTAGATCTGTTTACTGTGAACACTGCTGTGTCGTTGGTGAGTCTTTGTCCCTCTTTAAATTTCAAAAAGTTTCAACCTTTTATCTCTTACCTCTTGATATGGTGCATGCATAGACTGAGAAAATCTGTTGGTTTTGAAGGTTGGAGTAGTCATCCAGTGTGTAGAAAGAGGTACCGCTTCATCATAAGGTCAGGAGGAGACACTAAGGCTTGCACGAGGTGTGGTAATACTCAGAATTTGTCTGAAGGTAGCAATTGCAAATGGTGCAGCATGGCTTTAGACATTGAAAACTGGGTTTACTCTCAGCTAGAGGATAACACTCACCTCCTTCACGGCGTTATCCACTCTAATGGCTACGCTCATCTACTGTGTCTTAATGGAAGAGAAGGTGGCTCTGGTTTTTTGACTGGTCGTGCCATTATGGACTTCTGGGATAGGCTTTGTTCCTCCCTTGCTGTTCGAAAAGCTAGTGTGATGGATGTGTCAAGGAAGTATGGGATGGACTACCGGTTGCTTCATGGGATTACTAGAGGGTGTTCGTGGTACAGTGAGTGGGGTTATGAATTCAAATCGGGGAGCTATGCACTCACCAAAGAAGCTTACCAGAGTGCAGTGGATACTTTATCTGCGATTCCTCTCTCTGAGTTTTTGTTCCAGGGGAGGAAACCAAGAACTCAGCTCCACTCCATTATTAGCTTCTACCAATCACTCTCGTGTTCAGAGCTTGTGACTGTCAAAGACCTCTTCTCCTTTCTCCTACAGATGATTCGTGAGAACAGTTCCAAACCTGCATCTAAGTCGTCTGTACTGTGTGCTTGGTCTAAAAGTGATGTGGAACGTGTACAGCAAACCATGGTTAAGATACTGAAAGCTTCAGGACGCCCACAAGCCAACTGGGTTACAAGGTGGGCTCTCAAGAGGTCTATTTGCAAATCAGCCTCTCCACAACTGATTGATTACTGTCTCAAGCATTTTGGAGGGGTTTTGGTGGATGATGGATCTCGAGTAGTCAGCTCACGTTGCAATCCTGGTTCAAACGACTTTGAGTACAGGTAAACTTACAAGAGATGTTTCTTCTTATTCTGATTGGTTGGTTTCCAGTGTGCATAATAATCTTAACCTTTGCATATGAACTCCAGGCTTGAATCTGTCAACAATGTGCACCGCTTATCTAATCAAGATGTAAATAATGCATCAGTGGAGCATGTCAAACAGGATTTAAGATATTTGTATGAAACTTTATTGCACCCACAAACCATGGCCGAGTTTAGGTCTCGAGCTACAAGAGAAAAAATGATTGACGCAGCCACAAAAATACTGGACTGTAAGCATTTCATAAAAGATTACCTGTCTAGCACAGTGAACCCCGTTGCAATCAACCTCTGGTGCTGTGTTGAGCTTTCGGATGAACTCAAAGAATCCCCAGCCCCTCCACCTGAACGGTTGGTTTTGCCATTGAACGCTACTGTTTCCGACCTTAAAATCGAAGCTGCTAAGGCTTTTCAGGAAGTGTATGCAATGTTCAAGAGGTTTGAAGTTGAGGAGCTCCTAGGTTACGGTTCTATAGATGACTCTATTACCCTGAAATTTCTAGTTGGCACAAACGGGGTCATACGGATTAAAGGGAGATGCTCAAAACACGGGCTCCTTAGATACCGCATGGAGAGAGGGGTGGATAATTGGAAAGTTGATTGCAAGTGTGGCACAAAGGATGATGATGGCGAGAGGATGTTGGCCTGTGATGGATGTGGTGTGTGGCACCACACTAGATGTATTGGGATCAATAACGCTGATGCCCTACCTTCCAAGTTCCTTTGTTTCAGATGCATTGAGTTGTACAGCAAGAAACCAAAGCAATCTAAAAAAGAGCGTGGATCTAGTCAAGTGCCCAAAGCTGGCTTTGTTTGTAGAGGTGAGTCAGCTGCTATGGGCAGTGGATCTAATTTATCCGTAACACTTAGAGTAGGCTGACTGTATTTATGATCTTTCTGTATATAGGTTCTTATCTAGGCACAAAACTGCAAATGGCTTAAGGTTTCTACCCGTGATTGTAACTAACACATGACCACTTCAAGATTTCAATCCTAAGCTTAAAAGTGTTATGTAAACATGGGATTAAGACATTTATGAAAGTCGAATGTTTTGTTTTGGGATGCTTTGCATTACCTTTCCTTCTTCTTTTTTACTTGCTCCTCATTCATAAGCCTCACCAGCATTTCCTTGTATAGTCAGCAATCTCTAAGCATCTTCCACATTCAGAACCAGGTCACTGGCGTCTGCCTCCATATTATGGGGGTACTCCAGATCTGTTATGAGCAATCAAGAAGCTCAAAGATACCGATCTGTTTATGTTTTAAACCATACAAGAGAAACCAACTATAATAGATTATTAACTTTTCACATACCAAAATATCAAAACTAGTAAGCAAATAATTTGAACAAACTTACTGGTAGATGAACCGGATTCTACCTTCTTACTCGGTGCTGCACAACTTCTTAAATGACTTGTCCGAGACAAGGTTTATCCTCAGGGACAATTTTTGCCTTCCTTCAGTATAATTGGATGGATGAACTTGAGAAAAGAATGCAAGGTGCGCAGGATTTGTCTGCAATTGTAGATCAAGTAAATTATTACTACATAGTAAGTATTTCAATAATCACTACAGAGAAATAGGATATCGAACGTAAAAATAAATACACTGCTTTCCTAAGGATAAAAAAAGATCTATAATAATAAAAGCAAGCTTGAGACATCAAATGGAAACTTGACCTGGAAAGAATTTACACCGAAATAATTAAAATATTACATCTAGACCTTTCTTAGATTGAAGAGGGCACAAGATGAAATATAGTTGAGAAAGTTGAAATTGAGTAGAGCTTACCATGATTGTAGCATACATGAGGAGAGGCAAGAACTCATCTGCTCCTGCCAGAATATGGTCATTTGACTTTGATGCATCAGGTTTCTAATGAGTGTGCAACAGCTTCAAAAGAGTTGATTTTCAGTAGGTCCTTCTGTGCAAGCTACAAGAAAAGCCATGTTAGGCGACCACTTAAGAAAGGAGCACTATATATATCTTGCACTTGAATAAACTTCCCACGCTTTGTGTTCCACACCATCAAAACCGAAAACAACACAAAGTGTTAGGCTATTAGCCAGCACATACCAACAAATAACCATCATCATGAAACAACAAGTAGACATCAAGCAGATTCTAAGCAGTTGTATCTTGTCGACAATCTGCTGGGCGTCTCGACATCCTCGGTAGAAGGTGGGAAAGCCCTGATCATAGTTCTTTCCTGACTTATTTCTTCAAACCCTACAATGATCAGAAACTACATATCACAAACCATATTGCCATAAAAAGTTGCTGATGATGATGAACACAAAAGAGGATATTCATGTGATGGCCACAAAGGGTAATCAAACTAACCTCCAAGGCGCAATTGATAATTTCATCTGTTCCCTAAAAGGCCGTTTCCATGGCGACAAAGAATTTCTGAAGCTTATTGCTGCGAGTATCATGATCCATTGTTTAGAACGAATGCTATGCTAAGAATCTGTAAATTATCAATTCAATTGGTATTCATACAAGAACTTGTAATCTTCACCGGAACGAAACAAAACAATATAAATCCGAATCATACAAAAACCTTCGCTTTGAAGAATTTAAGAATCCTAAGTGATCGGTTTCATACCTCAAGATAAATCGACCAAAGATCGACGGAAGCATCACAACCTTCATTCATCCGAGAAAATCATCGAATTCAACAGATTGATTTCGGCTCGTCTTCATAAGAATTGAAAACCCTAACCCTCGAAGACCATAATTCTCTCGACGGCAAGATTGAATTGATGAAAAAAGAACATTCGAAGAATCTTCCTTGGGAGCTCTAGTATCTTTCTCCAATGTTTTTGGCACTAGAAGCAGCCATGTGAAAACGATAAAGAAGAAGAAGAGAAGAATCGTGAAGAAGATGAAGAAGAAGAAGCAATAGCATCGTCGCTGCAACAAGAAGACATTTGTTCAGGGAAAGAGATTATTAACCAAAGTTAAATTTCGTTAATAGTTAGGTTTTCAGTTTCACAAGTACGAAGCCTAAATGGGCCGTATCTAGGCCCAATAAAAATTAGATCTGATTACTTTAAAAAATCATTAATTCGTCCGAGTGAAGAAGAAAAGGGTTTAGGGTTCAAAGAAGAAATGGAGGAGAATCGTCGGAATCCGTCGGCCGGTATGGAAGTTCCAGTTGCCGGCGGCGGAAATGTCGTCAAATGGATTGAGATATCTGTTCCTTCACCTTCTGTTTCATCTTCTAGTATCGGTGCTAATTCAAGTGAGGACAATGAGTGTGTTCAGCTTCCTTTGTCTGAAGACTACGCTTCTAGCTCTGTAATTGGGGAACCTTCGATCTCTTTCGTTTGGAGAATCAACAAGACGAGTCCAAATGCTCTCGAGCTTCTTCAGCTCTCAGCTAAGTCTGGATTTCCAATAACAGGACTGCGTTTCGTCTTTGCTCAGACTCTTTCTCCTTTTGCTTTTGTATACGCCGATGAGGTTCGATTTCACTGTCTTCTGCATTTTTTGGATCTTTTAGTTTTGTTTGTGTGTGTTGAACTTGAAAGCTATGAAATTGAATGTGTCAGGGTGGTGATAGTGGTCGTCTTGTCTACTTTCTTTACTCTCTCACGCCGTCTGGTGTTGTCTACGTTCTTAAACTCTCGAATACGTTAGCATATAAGTCTGGTTCAGTCTTCCCGCTTGATCATTTGATTCACTTGGATGTTCGACCTTACTTGAACGAGAGTCGTGTTACTAGTGTTGCTGCATCGCCTGGTTTCATTTTTCTCGGGAGGTCCGATGGTTGTGTCTCTTGCTTCCAACCTATTGTGTATTTTCAGAAATCTTCAGGTAAGATTACTCTGCATTACCTTAGTATCTCAATATGATGTTTCTTCTAGTCTCTTATTATCATTGATTTGTTTCTGATCAGGTTTCCACCAGGAGCTGCGTGATGATACAGGATTTGGTCGTCTGTGGGGATTCGTAAGGCATGTCTTTTAGTATAGTCATTAGAAAAATAATGTTATCATGCTGCTTTACTTCATGTACTTAGAAGAAATAAACTACGCTAATGTAATGCTATCTTTTGCTATATGTCATATATTTCCCCTGTCGTGATGCTCATCTAAATAACCTCTTATAGATTGCAATGCAGGGGGACAGTTGTTGCAGCCGTGCAAGATTTATTTATATCAGAAGTTCATGGAAGAAATTATCTATGTGTGCTTCATGCTGACGGGGCATTACGTGTCTGGGATATTTTGACTTATAGCAGGGTTTTATGTCAGAGTATAGCTGCTAAGAACCTTGAGGGTAATTATCTGTTAGTTCTACTTGTGACCATTAGTTGACGTTATTTTATTATCTTTTACCTTGTTTTCACTCTTTTTTTCATGCTTCTTACACTAGGGGTTATGTGTGTGAGGTTATGGTTGGGCAAAGCTGATTACGATTCTGGCATCATTCCATTAGCTGTCTTGTATAGAAAGAGTATGGTAAGCGTTTACAACTGATGGCTTGACTTGAGTGTGACATAGGTAGTTATTTCTCTTGTTCTAATAACCTTTTCCCAATATTTGAAGAATGACAGCATGGACGTGATCACTGTATATGGCCTGCACTTTAGTTCTGCGGAGGGGATAGCTTTGTCTCTAGATTCTGGATTACAGAATATACCACTGGAAGAGGTACATTCTTTGGGCTCATAATTGTGACAAATACTTCTGTATTCCTTTTGCTCATAACTATGTTAACGACTCCCTTGTTTTTCCGTTACTGGCAACTTTGTTGAATTTGCATATCGACTTTGGCAGGGGGAATTGCGGGATGTCAGATTTACATCCGACAAGATCTGGACTCTAAAGGCCAATGAATTAACATCTTACATGTTGTGCCAGAAATCTAGCACCATGTAAGTTCGAGAATATTTTTTTCCTTCTGTATTGGTTGAGATACTTCGTACTCCATTAAAGCTTGCATTATACATGGTGTATGAAGAAGTTTGATTCTATGTGCGTCTTCTTTTCTCTGGTCCGCTGTAGCTTTGAATTTTTACTTCTTGGAAACATAAATCTAGAATATAGTAGGTGAATTTCTGCATTATATTTCATTCTTGAGATGGGTTTGTAAAATATTTAATAGATTAAGCTAAAAAATTGGTGGTTTCTAAACTGCAGAGGGAACATGCTGCTCTAGTGTATCTCTATCCTAGTTGTTGTGCTATTGACTAACTACAAATTTTCTATTGTTCGCTGGTTTGGTTTTTGTTTCTTGATGGTGGATAATGCTCTATTTTGTATTGTTTTCCTAGGGAAGCGCAGTCTTACACGTTGCAGGAAGACTACATTTCTGAACAGCTATTTCTGAGTTCTAGGAGCTCTTCACATGATCTTCTTTTGACTACTCATTCACTGTTTTCATCCGCAAAGGTCTTTATGCTAAAACATAGCTTTCGTTTTGTTGAACAAAACTTCCAATACAATATTTTACTTTTTACGTCCATTCTAACCTATGTTGCACTTTGCAGGATCAAATTATGGGATTCATTTCGTCAATCTTCTTACGCAGGCTTCTTTGTCCTGGAATTTTTCACAATGTTGCCTTACGTCTAACTTTACTGGACCACAACAAAAACTGGACTGATTCCGAGTTTCAATCTTTAAGTCTTGATGAGCTTACAAGCGAGATTCTTTTACTGGTTGAGCATGAGGTTTGGTTTTTGTTAAGTTGTTAAGTTCTAGAGTCCCTTGTAGATACAATGTATGCTATCCAGTCTACTGTTAGTTAGCATGAACCCTGGGTCATAAAAGCTGAATTATGTCTTTTCTTATGTCAGGTTACAGCTGAAACTTCTATTTCAGTTTTTCATTGGTGGAAAAACTTTTGTACATCCTATCTCCATCATTGGTGCAGTAATAATGAACCTCGCACGTTGTTGGTTCAGTCAGATGTTATTGGTTTAGTTAGAAATAATTCTGTATCACTGTTTTTTAGATTGGAGAACGCTGAGCACAGCCTTGGAGGTATGTAAATGATCATGATTTATAATCTAGGACCAAAACATTTCTTGTTTATTTTCAATCGCTTAAGACTTAATACTGTGTTTGCCTTTTGATAGGTTCTTCCTCCGAACACAGCAACCTGACGAGCTTAGACTTGGGCGTGTCTCACAGCGACCATGAAATTCTGGCAGAGGTACTAAGATGTACTTCGAAGATCAGTAAACAGTGGGGTGGTGCTCCTTATGCCATGTATTATGAATCAATTACCGGAAGGCCAATTATCTCATCGGATGAAATCGTTCCTCGCTTAGTTAACATCCTTGAGTCGGGATATTCTACGACCATAGGTCAACGTACTTGGTCAGATCTTGGTGCTGATAGAGCATGGGAAAAAGAGCTAGAAGCTCATAAAAATCTTAGAACATTCTCCATTGACATGCTGCTGTCTCTCTCTGCTCTATGTCAAAGGGCTGGATCTTGGGAAAAAGTCTTTACTATCATGGAGCACTATTTGCAGTATTTGGTCCCTAAAAAATCTATGCAGAAAAATGATGGTGAGGCATTATCTGATATCTGTAGTTCTATCCTCGTCCAAGCCACTTCTCAGTTTGTAAAGGTGATGTTTGAGTCGGCATTTGACATCTTCCTACTCATCAGCTATCTGCTTAACATCGCTGGGCAGGTCAGTTCCCACTGGGTCTCGTATTATTGTCAAGATGTATCCCCCTTATTTGGAATCAGTGTAGTTTATATTTTGATACTAATGTCAAGATGTATCCCCCTTCTTTGGCTTTTTCTTTCCGCAGGTTAATATGTCACAGCAAGACATATGCAAGCTACGGCTTGAGTTGCTTCCAATGATCCAAGATATTGTCTCAGAGTGGCTCATCATCCTTTTCTTTGTTACCACTCCAGCTGAGTCAACTTCTATGGAAGATTTCAGCTTGAAACTTTCATCTCTACAGATTGGTAGGTTGTTGTCCTTGGAAAATATTCCCCAACGCTCATACCTCATTGCAGTTATTTTTGACTGGAAACAATTATTTTTTTATTGCAGATAGCAGCATTGACAAAAGATCATGGAACGCAATGCTAGGGAAATGTGGTTTCTCACTGGCGTTTATTCTTCTCTTTAGTGACCGAAGTTGCATTGTGGATGGCCGCTTTAACTTGAGATATCTTCCGAGTTCACAAATCATTACAAGTTTGGTGCAAAACTTTATCAGCTGGATTCGGTATAGTAAAACAGGAGATGACTCTTCTTCACTGCTAAGACGCTCCACGGAACTTAGTCTTAGGTTGATTCGGAATGGACAATCTGATGCTGTTGAGGTAAAAATTGTCTCTGTTTCTTTGACGGACCTTTTCCAACAAAAAGTTATATTCTGCTAACGGCTAGTTGAACTTAGTTCCTGATTTCTCTGTTTTGATTTTTTTATTTTATTACCTTCTCAAGCGAATCCTTGTGGTTGTGGAGGCAAGTTTACGTGGGGAGAAAACATTTGGATGTTCTCAAGATACTAGTGGAGATTGGTGTCTTCTTCAACATCTCCGTGGTTGTTGCCTTCTTGATCAAGTACAACGTGGTGCAAGTGGCATATTAAGAGAGAGAAAGATTATTGATGCCATCCGCTGCTTCTTCAGGTACTTTATTATTTGGAGTTTATCAGTGATAATTTTAAAGTCCCGTCTCTATATGTCATGTATACATTATATATTGTGCCAAAGCATGTGGCTTTTTCTCTAAACACATAGAAGACAAGCTCGCATTTTCTGCATTTAATGTTCAATGTCTCTGCCTCTCTGGTTCATTTATTTTCTAATATTATCCCTTCAAGAACATTTGTCTTTGTTTTTCCTAACATACATCTCATGTATCTACCCTGTCATGGTTCCCAATGTAGAGCTTCATCAGGTGAAGGATCTTGGAAGGCTTTGCACAGCTTGTCTAAAGAAGCAGGATTTTCACCTGCCACAACGGGTGAGCTCCTCAAAGAAATTTGTTCTTTCTCTAGTTATTTGCCAGTTCACGTATTATTTCTAAAACCAGGCTTTATGTCTTGCAAATTCAATTTTTCCCCTTTGTACCCTCTGTTTTGTTGTAGCAGGTCCAAGTATTTTAGATGGTTCTACGTCTTCTGCAGCATGGAAACTTCATTACTATGAGTGGGCTATGCAAATTTTTGAACGGTACAATATAAGTGAAGGAGCTTGTCAGTTTGCCTATGCAGCCCTTGAGCAAGTAGATGATGCCTATAATTTCATAGAGATGACTGAGGAATTCGATCCAACTAAAGCAGCCACCTACACTAGAGGACGACTGTGGGCAAATGTTTTCAAGTTCACCTTAGATCTCAATCTCTTGAATGATGCCTACTGTGCTATAATTTCAAACCCTGATGAGGAGATTAAGCGCATCTGTTTGAGGCGCTTCATAATAGTTCTATTTGAATGTGGCAAAACGAAGGTAGAGGTCAAGAATCCTTTTCTTCTCTTATCTAAGTTTTTCCTTCTATGCTTTTGGCGAAGAGGGACCAAAATCCTTAAAAGTCTTTTACTTTATATTGTCTGGTGGCAAAACATTTCACAGATCATTATCACCCATAAGTTTCATAAACCGTATTATTCGAGTGCAATCTCTCTTTGTGTTAGGTGTCTCTTTGTCTGAAGCTATAAATGATTTTGCTATTTTGGATGCTGTCTTAAATGCTCAGGACAAAGAATTTGTACTACCATGACTTTTAAAAGCAAATTACCATGAATGTTTCCCTTTCTATTTCAGATCCTCAGTGATGGACATCTACCTTTCATCGGCTTAACAGAGAAGATCACCCAAGAGCTTTTTTGGAAGGTATTTGTGGAAAGCTGAGTTGGTTTGTTTCTGCCCTTGGTATATTTCTACTATTGTTTCTTACATTCTCTATGATTTGTAGGCCGGACGTTCTGATATAATGATGAAGCCAAATCCATACAAGCTGCTTTATGCTTATGAGATGAGACGACACAATTGGCGAATGGCGGCAAGTTACATGTATCAGTTTTCTGCCCGTTTGAGAAGCGAGGGAGCATGCAAGGATTACAAACACATGTCCCTAGTTTTGCAAGAGAGGCTTAATGGACTTTCTGCTGCTATGAATGCATTAGCCCTTGTTCATCCTGGGTATGCTTGGATTGATCCAGTACCAGAAGAAACCACACGTTATCCGGTTAAAAAGGCTAGAAGAGCAGAAGAAGAACAATGTTAGTCCTCACGACCACATATTGTACTTGTCTTTTCTACACCCTGAAGCATCATTCTGTTTTATTGTTGAACTATCACATGAATAACGACATTTTGAATTACTTTATCTGCAGTAAGGAGTAATGACCAGCCCAAAGGGGAGAAGAGTTGCATTGATATCGAGAAACTCCAAAACGAGTTTGTTTTTACTACTGCTGAATATATGCTTTCTCTGAAAAATTTCGGGTGGACATATTCAGGTAAATTGTCTCTTATTTCCTCCATGGTCTGTTTTGATTTTACAGTATAGGGGCAAATGGAACTATGAATAATCGGTGTTTAGAACTAGTTTAAAGGCTTCTGCGATTGTAGTTTACAGAAAATTCCCAAAGTATGTTCACCCCAAATGTGATGTGAGGAAATTAAAGAGCTTGATCTATTGTCACTTGATCCTTTTTTTATGAGATAGCTTTTGTCCATCATTGAATTAGCTACTGTAAGAACCTGTCTTCCATGGCAGACTGCTTGGTGGCATGACTTTGTTCTATGCAATACCTAAGGCATAATTTAATTTAGAAGGGTATTAGATACCCTGCTGATTGTTTCAATGTCATTTCATGACTCATACACGCATTTCTATAAATATGCATTGCTTTCTTCACGCCAGGACTCGAAAAGCCACCATCAGATTTGGTTGACCTTCTTGTCCAGGCAAACTTGTATGACATGGCATTCACTGTTGTTTTGAAATTTTGGAGGGGCTCCGCTTTGAAAAGGTAAATTTCTTGCTTTTTATTTTCTGAAGTCAGATTCCTTGAGTATTATGTAGGTTTAAGAATTACTGCTTTTTCACAGGGAGCTGGAAAAGATATTTGAGAATATGGCAATTAAATGTTGCCCTGCTAAAGGAACTCTGTGGTCATCGTGAGTGACTGTTCCTTAGTTGCTTGGTATTTCATTGATTACTTGTTGACTTACCTGACTTATAAAAAATATCATTAATATATAGCTTTATTTATCTTACAAAAATGATCTCAGGCCTAATCTTATGTTAACATCTAACGATGAAGAAGTTACTCATTCGCCTGATAGAAGCCCTGCTGATCAGGGCTCTAAGTTGGCTGGTGATTGGGAAATTCTTGAGGTTTATCTGGTCAGTAACTTCTGAATCCTTGTCTGGAAATTTCGTTTTTCTCTATTTCAATTGGAATCTATTTTCTTAATACTCTGGATTTTGGGAGCATTGAAAAGTGTTTGGAATGTCTTTGTGAGCAGTATTAATCCAGAAATCTGTCCTTACTTGCTCTGAATTTAAATGGTTATATGATACACCAAAATGGCATCCTAATTAGAGGCATATCTTTTTATCAATAGTATTTTTGGTAACTGAAACCAGAGCAGCAGCCCCTCTTCTTGTCAACGAGACCTGCATGCATTGTCACTATCCTTTACTAGGAGTGTAATTGGTTCGCTCAAGTGTGCCTGAAGATTTGTAATTGGTGCTTGGAGGGTTTGGAAATTTTCCTTTACTGGGAGTGAATTGTAACCTTAGCTTAGGATATGTGCTATGTGCTTGAGGGCTTGCAGGTTTTTCATTATTTGTTCCTTGAAATGATGTGTGTATTGAATATCTATAAATGCAGAAGAGGTACATAGACATACACGCTAGACTACCGGTTTCTGTTGCTTCAACCCTTCTTCAAGCAGATTCTTGTATCGAATTGCCTCTCTGGCTGATTCAAATGTTCAAGGTAATATTTTTGGATATATGTTACATATTCTTAGCGGATCACTTTTTTGTATGCAATATAGATAGTTCAATTCATTTAGGTAGCTTTGAAATCTTGGCATGCAACTTTGAATTTGGGTTTGCGACATCTTTGATCTAAATAATTAACATGCGTGAACAATGTTGCATTAGTAAGCCTTTTAATACACTATCAATATATCTATATGCAGATTCTAGAGTAGATTTTTGTGTTGTTGTATATCATGTTAGATCATTTCAGTGCAGAGATGTTTGACACAGCATGTCTGCTTAATGCTGAAGAGATTGTATCTAATATCTCAATGGAAATATTGTTGTTCGCTTGTTCCTTTTCATTTACACCATGGAAAGAAGCAATCATTTGTAAGGTTGTTATCTTCTGGTTTCATTCAAGTTGTATTGACCAATTTCTTGTGCCTTGGACAGGATGGTCAGAAGGAAAAAGCTTTGGGAATGGCTGGGCAAGAAGCAAGTCCTGCTTCCTTGTTTCAGTTATATGTTGATTATGGGCGTCTTACAGAGGCAACTAATTTGCTACTTGAGTACATGGAATCATTTGCTTCATCGGTGAGTTATGATCAATCTGTAGAGACTGTTTGTCAGATTATAAGCATCTCGCCACAGGATACGTTGTTATCCATGTTAGGATTTGTCGTTTCGCTAGGGTTTTACAGCTTATCATGGTCAACTTAGAGAACGTTTAAGATGCAAGAATCTCACGCAAAACAGTAACACAAAAAAAGGTTGCAGATTACACCGTTAAAAAACATTAGACTAAGCATGAGTTTGCATTTGCATCGACATTTTCTTGTTAATAGACTGTGATGAGCATGATTCATATGTTAGGACTGAATTAACCTTGGTTTTTCTCTCTTGTTAAAAACAGAAACCAGCAGAGGTATTGAAGAGGAAAAAGGTATCCGGAGTTTGGTTTCCGTACACAACAGTAGAAAGACTATGGTGGGAGCTAGAGAAAACAATGAACTCAGGACGAATGGTGGAGCAATGCCATAAGCTGAAGGAACAACTTCATCATGCATTACTCAATCACTTAAAACTGGTATGGTACATACATTTGGCGAATGATAATAATAATAATCAGTAGAAAAAATGCAAATAGTGTTTGATCAGTCTAATAAGTGATATTCATATTTGGTTTGTTTCAGCTTAAGGTGGACTCAAATGATGCTGTATCCTCTGCAACCGGTTAAAGAAAGTCTTGATTGTTCCGTGTGAATATTATTATATCTGTATCAAAATCGTATCAGGCTTTTGTTTCTCGTTAGTCTTTGTGTCATCAAAACAAATCTTGTATCGTTGATAAACTCGAAAGAAAAATGTAATCTAAATTCTCTTAACCAAATTCAACCGGTTTATGATTTGAATTTTCAAGATTGGATTAGACCAAACCAAAAGCAAACTAATTATAGTTAGAGTGGAAAGTGAACTGAATTCGAAACGAAAGTGTGCGTGTGAGAAGAAGAAGTAACAATGGAGAAATTGAAATCACTGATTCCTGAAGATCTTCTTCAAACGGTGAAAAGCAGCAGCGTCGATGATCTTCTTTCCACTTCTTCTTCGCTTCTCCGTTTGTTTCTGGGTCTTCCCCAATTTCACCAAGTACGTACAAATTACCCAAAACCTACTCTTCTCTTATCTGCGCTACTATCTTCAATTGAACTTCTCATCGCTCTCCTTTTCCTTGGTTTTGCTTTCTCAGGCGGTGAGTGAGTTAGCGAATCCTGAATTGGGATGCTGTGGGAAGAACGAGGAGACATCTTTGGATTTGAAACGTAGAGGAAATCACTGTTTCCGTAGCCGAGATTTTGACGAAGCTTTGCGATTATACTCCAAGGCTTTACGTGTTGCTCCTCTAGATGCTATTGACGGAGATAAGAGCTTACTTGCTTCTCTGTTTCTGAATAGAGCTAATGTCCTTCATGTACCTCTCTTTCTTCCTTTTAATCAGTTTCATCATTGAATCAATTTCTAAGCTTTTTTTCTCTTTATAGCTTCTCATGTATGTTTTGTATCTTGTCTTAGAATCTTGGTCTTCTCAAAGAGAGTTTGCGGGACTGCCATCGTGCTCTTCGGATTGATCCTTATTATGCAAAGGTAATGAATGCTTACTCAATTGGGATCCTTAAGAGTTTTTCAGCTCTTAATTCATTGAACCTTGTGTCAGGCGTGGTATAGGAGAGGCAAACTTAATACTCTTCTTGGAAACTATAAAGATGCATTTCGTGACATTACAGTTTCTATGTCGCTTGAGTCATCACTTGTGGGGAAGAAGCAGCTACAAAATGAGCTTAAGGCTATACCTGACTACCAAAATAACCAAACATTGGAACACGATGAATATCGTCCAAGCAATGATGCTGGCGTGGGTGAGATTTTCCACCCAACACTATTGTCTTCAGGATAATATTTAGGCTTTGAAGTCTTATATGCTGAGGTTTAGAGAGGATTTTTATATTTTGACATGTCTCTATTAATGGTCTGTAGATCATCTGCCGAGTGTGCAAATGGAAGTAAAGCTGCGTTGTGTGTCGACAAAAGAGAAAGGAAGGGGTATGGTATCAGAATGTGATATCGAAGAAGCTTCTGTGATACATGTTGAAGAACCTTTTAGTGTGGTATGAGCTGTGATACAATGTTTTTTTTTATATACAATGAAGTGGAAGCTAGTCAAATCTAGATGGTTCTAGCGTTTTAAAAGTTTTCTGAAACAAATGAAGATATAAATTGGTTCATGCTTTAACACAATTTTTCTTTTGTTACTGAACATCTTTTTAATGCTGATGCCACTTATTACTACAGGTCATATCAAAAAGTTGTCGGGAAACACATTGCCATTTTTGCCTGAATGAGTTGCCTGCTGATACTGTCCCATGTCCATCATGCTCAATACCTGTGTACTGCTCAGAGTCCTGCCAAATCCAATCAGGTGGAATGCTGTCTACAAATGAGATGGATAAGCATCACATTTTTCAAAAACTACCTGATGATATTGTTGAGCATATAAAAGGCGTTACATCAGCTGATATTTATTATTTTGCGACTGATCTCATTCAAGAACACCAGCATGAGTGTAGGGGAGCCAATTGGCCTGCTGTACTGCCATCTGATGCTGTTTTAGCTGGTCGAATTATAATGAAGTTAATAAATCAAGGGAAAGCAGCTACTGATCTTTCTAACCTTCAGGAGATATTAGTATGTCATTTTACTGGAAAATTATTCCATCTTCTGCAACAGTCACATGAAATCTAATAAGGATTGACTACCCTATATCTTTTCAACAGGAACTTTCCCATACCTACTCTAAGATGAATCCAGAGAACAAGTTGGAGCTGCATCTACTTTCCATAGTATTGATTTGGTGCCTTAGTAAATCTAGCTGCCCTAATCTTTCGGTTTGTGAAGCTTCTGTGACGCAGGTTTTCCTCTACATCTCCCTCCCTGCACCAGCCAATAGTTCATTGAAGTCAACTTTGCTTTCTAGAACTTGTGCATCTTCTGACATATTAACTTTAATGGATGCTGACGACTTTAGTCTTACAAGTTATACTTTCTTTTATAAAAGATAAAGGATGTCTTGCTGATGATCTTTTGTCATTGAAATCTAGTTTACCACTTATCGTCGAGATATAAAGTTAATTTCAAATTGGTTTTTCATCTTTAGAGTAAATCTATCCTCATTGCCAAAAACGTTTACTGCCTGCAAAAATGTGCATATAATTCACTTGATGAGTTCCTGTTATCATAAATTTATAGAGAAGTATAGCTGTCTACATGATTCATATGCAACTTTATGTTTTGGCATTGTTATTTCGTTTTTTCCTAATTTTTCTTATTGAGGTGTTGACCACTGTCTGGATTTTTCTTTTCTGTGTAGACTATCATACTGCTGTCACAAATCAAGGTGAACTCTATAGCTGTTGCCCGTATGAAATCCAGCGGCGATTCTTTCAAGTGCCTCCCATCTGGAAACATCTCAACAAAAGAGCCAATTCAGAGTTTAGAGCAGGTTTGTCTAGGCAGAGGTACTGCTTATTAGAATGTTATTTATACCTCTTCTCAATGAAAGAAATCATAGATATCTGTAAAGATGGAATCTAGAGTTACAGAAATGATATCTGTAACCTGATTTTTTATGTTTCCGTTATATTTTGAGCTGCTCTTCTATAAAATTATGTGAGCGTCCACTATGACATACTTTGGTCCTTTCTCAGTTGTTCCTTTTTTCTTATGTCTATTATTGTTGTTTTATTCACAGATAAGAGTTGGCCAGGCTCTTTATAAAACTGGTAGTTTGTTCAATCATTCCTGCAAACCAAACATCCATTTGTATTTCCTTTCCCGTGGACTGATTATGCAAACTACAGAGTTTGTTCCCACGGGTTGTCCCCTTGAGCTGTCATATGGTCCTGAGGTATTCTTGTGATCCTCTTGTCTCGATTTGTTACTTCTGTTCTGTATCATACATCTTCTGAGTGTTTTGAAGTTCACACCTTCTAAATGTCAATATGCTTTACAACATACAGGTTGGGAAATGGGACTGCAAAAATCGCATTAGATTTCTTGAAGAGGAGTACTTTTTCCATTGTCGGTGCCGTGGCTGTGCTCAAATTAACATATCAGACCTTGTCATCAATGGGTATGGCTGTGTCAATACAAACTGTACTGGTGTAGTTTTAGATAGTAATGTGGCCACATGTGAGTCCGAGAAGCTAAACCATTTTTTTACTGCTCCAAGAAACGTGGATCAGCAAGTTCAGGTATTCTGATATATTTTAAACTGATTCATCAGGGTTTAGCTTCTGTGCAGTTCACTATAAGATACCTGCTGATAATGATGATACTCAATTTAGGCAGTTCTAATTTCTTACTAAACGCAAAATTTTTACTTTCCGTTGCTCAATTCCTTTTGGAATGGGCGATGAAATATTTCCTTGGTAGAATGTCCATTTTAACTTTTAGCTGTTTTCTATAAGGATTTAGGCAGTGTTTCTTAACGCCAACGTCACCTATATAGTTTAGTTTGGTGTGTAACTGTGTTGTTTCACAGATGAGAGAGAAGGTTTATGCTGATGTTGGGGAAGTGGCTTCGAGTTTGCTAAGTAAACCTAGTGGTTCCCTACATATAGAACCTGAGATATGTTTGAAATGTGGTTCCCGCTGTGACATAGAAAATTCTCATGCAGAGGTGAACAAAGCTTGGAATCACATGAGAAGGTACGTAGTTTTTCCTTGAAGCTTCAAGTTAATAGTTAATGTGAAGTTTCTCTTTAACACTTGGATCACTCGAAACTGTCAGGGTGGAAGAGTTGATGAATTCAGGACGGGCCAATTATTCTGTATTATCAGATTGTTCAAGGTCCATCGCCGTGCTCAGAACTTTCCTGCACATGTATAACAAAGACATCGCTGATGTGAGTCAAGTTCTTTTATAAATGCTAAAGGATCTTAAAGCGTTGTTACTCTATATCACATTTGGTGACTAAGGCATGTCCTCTCCACTCTTGAGAGAAAACAAACATGACTCACGTTCCAAGATTTTGTTTGTTCAGGCGGAGGATAAGGTTGCTCAGGCGTGCTATTTAGCTGGGGAACTGGTGGATGCAAGAAAGCATTGTGAAGCATCCATTAAGGTAAAAGCCCTTGATAAATACTGATACTGCTTCGATTTAGACCACAACTTGTATCATTGATTGACAAAATATGAAAACTGCTTTGAGCAAACCGGTATCTGGCAGACCAAATCCCTTAAACAACCGTTAAAGCTTTTCGTTCATGCGTGTAATTTCATTACCCCAACTGGTATGGGTGAGATATGAGATAAATTATGAGTTTGGTGGCAGATTCTGAAGAGGCTGTATGAGGATGAACACGTGGTGATTGGAAATGAAATGGTGAAGCTTGCGTCGATTCAGCTTGCATCAGGTGATTCCAGTGGAGCTTGGGACACTACAAAGAGATCGTCTCAGATATTCTCAAAGTATTACGGGTCACATGCTGAGACTCTCTTCTCTTATCTCCCATGTCTTAAGCAAGAAACTGCCAAAGCTGTGAATTTGTCAACTTCTTAACCCAAGAATTTCTGTTGTATAATATAATAGCTTTGTTAATACAAAAATATTAGGCCGGTTTAGTTTGTGTCCGGTTTAGTTTGTACACTCTTAAGCCTTTCTTTTTCCCTGTCCGAACGACGTACTTTCTTTGACTTAGGGTTTTAACAAGTTTTTGGGACTAAGGTTTTACTTTTGCAAAACGACGACGATTTGGGCAAATATTTTAGTCTCCAACCAAAAAAGTTCCAAAACGACAGACGAACACACGAATTTCAACCTTCTCCGAGCCAAACGGCGTAGACACGACAAGCTCGACAAGTAGAATCGAATTGTCAAAGGTTTTACCCAGTCTCTCTCTCGATCTTCTTTGTAACCCACATGATCGTTTCTTATGACATAACTTGGGTTTAGAGTTCGCTTTAAATTTGAGTAAATGCATGCTTGTTTCATCGTTATTACGGATTTCGGTTTTGGGTTTAGTGTAATCTGTGGGAAGCAAAAATTTGATGTCCCTTGTTGTGATTTCGGCGAGAATTACATAGCTTTTGAGTGAAAACTCCATTCTAATTATGAATTTGAAAGCTATATCTCTTTGAGGGATTGTAAAGTGTTTCCAGTTGTTGAATCAATTAGTTTTGTTTGATTTTAAGACCTGAGTGTTTTTTTTTGTGTGTAGAAACAAAGTGGTTGTTGTTAATCAGAATCCCCTTTAAGTTTATCTCTCTTCTGTGTCAGGTTGTCTGAAGATCCCTGAGTAGACAAACAGTTTTTGTTTTCTAGTTGATATAATTGGTACGATTATGGCAAGTGTGGTGGGAGATGATTGCAATTTAGATGTAATGCCTCCTAGGAAGAAGAAGAATAAAGGATCCAATAAGGTATTAGCTCTAATCAAACCATTCTTCAATAAGATTTTGAGGTTTTTTAACGCTGATGAGATTTGGAAATTTTGTTTTCATGGTGGACAGATGCAGGATAAGCTGAATTCAAATAATAACACGGGATCGAAGAAATCTCGGAAACGGAAACTGAATTCAAATGTAAACACGGTAGCGTGCAAATCTCAGAAACGGAAGCTGAAGAAATTGGAGGAAGATAAGGAGAAAGAAATCCTCTTTTCAAAAACTGCCGAGTTGTTAGAGTATGTTCAACGCTTCATTCAAATATATGATTTTCTTTGTTTGTTTGTTTTCTTTATATGAATGAATTTGGTATTGAATTTTTACAGCAAGTACAAAATATCTGAGGATGTATCGTCGCTATTACAATCATCAAAAGTTATAGGAAGAGTAAGAAATTTTCTTTCTTTGTTCTTACATTACGATTTCTTACAGATGTTCTGATTCTTCTTTGGTGGTTAATCTTTTACTCAGTCAGCTACTAAGCTGGAAAAAAGAAGGAGAGCAATGCAACTTTCTAAAGCTGGTGTTGAGACTGAGCATTCTGATGAATCAGTCGAGCAAAATGACAATGATGATGATTCTTGTATGGATGAACCTACAACACCGGAACATGTTGAAATTGAAACTCCAACTTTTGTAACTGATTCTGAGCAGCAACTGGTTCATGCTGATCTAATGATTTCTGCTGAAGAAAGTAGTAGCAAGCTTGAGGTAGACGACACTGTGGATATGATCCCACTGACAACTTGTCGTGATGATGATGAAGACTCAATGGTTTGTCAACTCTGAAAATTTGATGTTTTTTTTTTTTTTTGATTGAGCTATTATTGCTGCCTTATATATTT
>Ga0041059_1000266_pt1 | contig 36078 bp, 35 predicted proteins | sample AraColnosormetaG_FD_56232 | JGI IMG/M metagenome (GOLD analysis project Ga0041059, IMG submission 56232) | Arabidopsis roots microbial communities from North Carolina, USA - Col MF nosort | ecosystem: Host-associated > Plants > Roots > Unclassified | place: USA: North Carolina | collected...
AAAAAAAAAAAAAAAAAAAAAAAAAAAAAAAAAAAACAAATCTCCAGTTTATTGATCAAAGTCGAATCTATAAAAGTTGAGAAACTCAGTACACTGGGAAAAAAAAACAAATTGATCAAATTTAGCAGAGAAAATGAATACCTTAGCTTCTTGTAGATCAACACTAATAAAGTTCATCAACCTCTCAAGTAGCACATGCTCCACCTAGAAAAAATTTCACATAAAATACCACAATTGTTATATAAAGTGAGACATTGTTAAGGCATATGCACTTTAATAAATTGCATATTTGGCATTTTATACTCAAAACTATCTTATATTTCTTTCATTGCTCACAGAGTTGATTAGAAGCTCAAACGGACATTTCCAGAAAATAATCAAAACGGGACACTCTGAATCAGATCTTCATTTAAATTACCAAACAAAACTATGCTCTTAATGATGATAGGGATCTTTGAATCTTTACTGGCATTTATAATAGCTCACAAGATACTATGAGCATACCTGTGAGCAAAGAAACTCCTTATAAGAGGCAAGCTCTCGAAGTGCATTTATGAATTTGGATATAACGGGCCCTGGTGTCACTCAAAATAATAAGAATCAAATAAGTTAAATCATAGCAAATAGAGTCATAATTCAACAAATGAGCAAGACCACAGACCTCCAATTGAAAGACTGATAGGATCATCAGGTCCACCCCCAAATTCTTCCAGACAAGCTGCAAAAGCACTTTCTCCTTTAGATGCCTCTCCCAAAGTCCCCCTAGAAAGCAAAGTAAATTTCATTCGTATCAGCAACCAATAACATGTCTGGCCACATAGATACAATGACAAAAGTGCAGTAGCAACAAAACAATGTTACGATGTTAACTTATCACATAATCTAAGATTTACATGAGAATGGTAAAACAATCGAGAAAGCTTTAATGGTCAATCCACATTTGCTAATTAAGTAAAAGAAGATACAAATTGGTAATTCCAACTTCCACTTTCAGAATATATGTCACTCTCAGAAAACATTCCACAATTGATACTCTAAGAATCTTCAGTCAACAGAAAGATCAGAGTAAAACAGTAGAAAGAAAAAGGCAGATGTAGACATACATAAACTTCTTAACACCTTTGTATAGCTTCTGACAACGATCTTTAAGCTCGTCAGCTGTCCCCTCCAAGGAACAAACCTGATCAAACCAATTAGAACAGGCACAAGACAACAATTTTGGTGATAAAGTCTCACAATTTATAACAAAAACCCTGAATCTGAAATCCGCAGAAGGTAATTACACACCATAGCTTTTCAATTTTACCTGTTTCTGAAACATTGGGGAATCCTCCAGATTGATAAAGGTCGCCATTGGTTAAACAAAAAGGAAGAAACTTTCAGACAAAGAATGGAGATTCGAGTCGAGTGAGACAAGTGAGTCGAATTTTGGGTTCTGATTTGGTCCGAATTGGATCTGGCGAGATCCAGAGGCGTTTTCGGTTGGTGATGAATATGATAGTGATTGATTGCTCTGGACATAGCTACTAGAATCCACAACTAATTCATATTTTCCAATATACCCTTCTTCGTATCTTTATTTTAAAAACAAATCTTTTTTTATGTGTCATTAACTTAAATAAATAAATAAAGAGTTTTGAGTCAAATATTTTCTAAAAATTCAAATTAATTCTCAAAAACAAAAAGAAAATTTAACTTATAGTAATGAAATAAATTTTCAATTTCTTAATTTGTTGGGAGCTTTCTGAAATTATTTTTACACTTATTCACAATAAGTCAACCATTATATAGAATTGTGATTTTCTTCTCTAAACAAGTCCTTTCATGTGAAATGGTTTCCAAAGCTTTGTGCATTCTGTTGAGAATCCTCTCCATAGTCTTTCTCATAGACTTAATCTCATTCTCTGTTTTCTTTATCTTTCTTTCCCTTGACTCTATCTTCTTCCTTCTTCCCACAACTTTCTTCCTCTTTTGTTCACCTTTTAACTCCATTGCCTGTATAGTATATTACAGAATTGGCTAATTCGGTAAATCATATATTCATAATAAAATGGAATCAAGAAATCCGGTTAGACCTGAATCTGGTCGCGTAAGTCCTTGGTAGAAGGTAACGATTTCCACAGAGAGGCTTTAGAAGGAGCATTAACAAACACTTGATCTCTCTCACATTCAAATTCCCTTTGCTTCCTACTATATGTTTCTTCATCGATTGTGATTGTGCTTGTGGTATTTAAATATGGCCATTTCTTGAAAGTATATAAATTCCACATCTGCTCTAGATCAATAATAAACAGATTAATTAGAAAAACATCGAACTTGGTAAAACACATGCAAAGTACAACGACACCTTCAATTTTTAATAGTATAATAGAAATTTGTTACACTAATTAACCTGTTCTTCAACTTGTGCAAGCGATGAACCAGAGTCGATATCCTTATTTGGATTCAGCATCTTAAGAAGGCGTCTCTCACCACCATCCATACAATGCGCATTGTGTAACATCTGATGGTTTAGATTCTGTATTATATAGTAAAAGAAGATCTGTTTGTATAACACTTTGAAATCATTAATAATCATAGATCAAACTAAGGATATATATGTGATAAGGGTTTCTCACATGGATATTAATCTCTCGTTCCCCAGACGCAAATGATATAACAGCCTTCTTGTCACGATATGCGTTGTTAGCAAAAGTTAGTTTGTCTAGCACCATCTTCTCAGGGCACTTTGATCGAAAGTACACTATCGGCTGGTAATCCTCAATCGGTCTCCATCTATGGTTCAAGTTGTATTCTAGTCCTGATATGTACTGTTCAAGAACAAGCTGTGCTTGAGAGTAACATTCACCAGCTTAGTTAATTTGATCCACAATAATAAATATAGAATCAACGATTTCATAACAAACATACCGTTTTCTCTCTGATTTCTTTGTCGATTTGAAGCATTTGTTGTTGCATCTCTTTTACCATATTCTCGTTCTCTTCTATTGACTTCGCATAGTGGTATTGATTCCTCTTGGATCCAACAATATCATGATGTCCTACATTTCGACTAGTTTTCTTTCTTCCAATCTTTGCGACCTCCATAGCCTCGGAAAATTTTAGATTGAGAAATGGAAAAAAGGTTTTTCAATCAAGGTTTACAAAATGGAAGAAAGTTGCTTGAGTTTAAAATGCAGAGGGTTGAGACATTGATATAAACTTAGTTGTCTCTCTATACAATTTTAAAATTAACTTATTTGGAATTTGGTTTGCACTCCAAGGAAGTTGGCCATTTTGCCACCTTTTTATTTGCTTAGTTTAATCCAACCACACTATAAAGTAGTACTATTTTCTAAGTTGAGAAATACCTACAAGTTTTATATATTTGCACATATTGGAGTAGATTGTGTATTCGAATGAATAAATTAACAGTCTCATCACAAGTATATTAGTATATGAATGAATTATTTGTGTGTTTAAAATGAAAAATTAAAGTCTTAATTAAATTCCAAACAAATATGGAGCAATCTTCATGAGAGGCTCGAGGGTGCTCACATGAAACTTCCTCCCGAAAAGAAAACACACATTCGTCACCTCACCTTCGTAGCTACAATTCGAACCGAACCGGATCCGATCCAAGAACCCGACCCGAATATCTTTCCTCACAAACCTCGCTGGATGGGACCCACCTCTTGACCAATCAACCCACGTCACTGTCCGGTTCGAATTCATCTCCGGACAAATCTTGTTAACTAACGTCGGAAGATAATGCTCGTCGATATAACACGGCGGTCGGCAGTGATCCTTAAAGACGGCGTAGTACCGGCGATCAGAGACGATCTCGGCGGCGACTCTACGTGAGATTTCGAACCATTGGTTTCCTTTCCGCCAGTCAGAGAGCGACACGTGTGGGAGCATTTTAGGGGTGTAACGGCCTCGGCCCATGGGCCTTGGGTCGTCGAATGAGCCGAGGAAAGAGCGAGTGGAGCGCGTGAGGTAAGTGTAGATTGTGGTGAAGTTGAAGAGAGGGATACAAGTCTCGGAGAGGAGGACGAAGCGTGCGTTGGAAGGTTCTAGTAGGGCATGAGATATAAGACGCTTCTCTGCATCCATCATCGAACATTTTCCCCATTCAACGGCCTACAATATTTTACAAATGTCAAAGTATCGCAATGTTATCTTGTAAAATACAATAATATGTTAACCAACAAGGCAACAAATTAAACCTAATTAATGAATGTAAATATATAATCATATACCTTGCTTGGTATCCGTTTCTTGTAAAATACTGAAGATTCCGGCGGCTCTTGAGTGAACTCCGGCGAGGTATGAACGTAGATGGAATAAAACCCTTCATGACCTTTGAAGAACATTTCCCAAAGAGGGGACAACGGCAAATTCCACCTCGTTAGAAACATGAACGCAACCTTTGGATGGGTCTCATTCTTCATGGGGCTGCGTGGGGCCATCGCTGCTCGCCACATCAGCTCTTCGTCTGCAATATTACTACCAGAGCTGCGAGGAGAAGGAGAAGGAGGAGGAGAGAGGGAAGGAGAAGTGAGAGGATTTGAGGAGAGAGTGTGATAATCTTCGACGAGGAAGAGTGATGTTTGGAGGCGTTGGTTAAGGTAAAAAGCAAGGAGGATGACGAGAGAGGAGACAGAGGAGAAGAAGACAACGGTGCCAAGGATGTGAATGTATCGGAGACTTATCGGTTCTTTCTTCGAATTCATCCGTAAGTTGAGTTCTTTAACAAAGGTTGTAATCTTTTGCTTCTTCATTTTCCTTTCTTGTGTCTATTGATTTTAGTCTAGGTTCTTTGGCTTGCGTCGTTGAAGTCCTATTTTGTGTGTGAATAAGTGTATGCATTTATAGTGCATATTAAGAACGCGTCTCCAAAGTGGTGCTAAAGTATATTGTAGAATGAGATTACCGTTTTGGCCACAAAATAAGCCTATAAAGGAATCGAAAGTTCACAATCAATTATGTTGATTCTTTAATATATACTTATAATAATTAATAGAAAAATAGGATCATGTAATTGATCCATATACTCAGGATTAGTAAACCTAGGCATGATGTGTGAATTGTGATGTGTATACATGATGGACGTGCATGGTGTGAGAAGAAATGTGCATGGGAATTGTGGGTTTAGTGAAACGTGATTTAGTCAAGTGAAAAAGAAGAGAAGAAGAGCATGGAATTTGCGGCTATGTAAAATTATGGGTATGCTAAAAAGGTTAAAATGTTAACTGTTTTTTCTTTAACCTTAACAAAACTTAAAAACTTGGAAGGGCTCAAAACCCATGTCGAATTTAATAAGCCCAAAAGGCTTCAATGTTTAATAAGCCCAAAAGGCTTTCAATGTTCATAACGAACAAGACCAATTCCAATAATTTACAAAAGCTGGCTTCATCTTCTTAAACGTTGCTCTATGTATCCCAAACCCGACGAATTTTGGTTCGCTGCTGCATAATTTTTACCCATACATCTTCCTCATCTTCTCTCTCCGTGTTGACTCTTGAGGCGATCCAACAAACAACAACAACAACGCCGCGATTCTCGAGGGTAAGTAGTCATACGATTTCAGCTGATTTTCCAGGATGGTTTCAATTTTGGGTTTATGCAGAAGATATTTAATAGATTGTGTGTCCGCAATCTGAAAGTTGCTGCTAGGTTTCTGTTTGTTATACCTATTTAGATTCTGATAGGCTGTTTCAATTATTAACATGAGTTGTTGAATCTGGAATTTGCAGGACCAATCCGTTCAGAGAGATTAAAGCTGAGCTGAGCTTCTCCTTATAAAGGAAGATACTGCTTGTTCTACGGAATTTTGAGAGATGCCTCGGGACTTGTCAAGATCGAGGTCACCGTCTCCATCACCTTCACGTCGTAGAAAGCACTCGAGGTCTCCCGTAAGGCAGAGGCATAGCAGGAGGAGTAGAAGAGACAGAAGCCCTTCTCCATACTCATCTCATTCGTATAGCAGGTGATACCCCTAGTGTTTGTTTTTTCCGCTATTCGTTTGCCTTAGTTATCATTCGTTTATACGAACTGTAAGAAACATTGGTGGAACACGGTTATAGATAGACATGTAAAGTTTACAGACTCAAGAATTGCTTTTAGTAAAGTTCCTACTTATAGATATATTTTCTACCCTTCTCTAAAAGAGAGTGCAATGTCTGGATGCTGCTGGCTCTGTATCGTAAGCGTTTTTTTGAGTGATGCTGCGTATTGGAAATATATCGTGTTTATTTGGCTGTTGTGATTAAATTTGTTGCAAGAGAATATGTTTTATGACCTGAGCTTTGTGATTTTTAGAATGAAACCTGTATATTCGGTAAAGACATAAGTTAAGCTGGGATAATAGCACTACTGATAGTCTGATCTAGTTTATATTTTAATTGTATCTGTAGATTATTAGTTAGAATCAGTTTTAAGAGCGACTATATTATGTTCTTTTAAATGGAGTTTGTTAGCAATAGTGATACAAAACCACCACTATTCCTTAGGTAAGATAATATAGTAATTTGTTGAGAACATGGCTGAGAAGCTAGGAAAATGATACATGCGCTTACCATTATAAAATAGCTCAGTTTCTTCCCGTTCCCACGGGAGGGGAAATGAGCAGCTGATGGATTGCTCTTAGGTGTTCTTTCATTGATCCCTTGTCTCGTTAGCTTCTCTTCGTGTGATAAAAGTTGGAGCTGATAATTCTTTACAGTGTATGAGGTAACTGCACATACTTTTGTTTTCTTTATGTGTAACTGTGGGCTACCTGATGCCTAGTCTTCACGTGCGTGGTACTTCATTAGTTCCATCTTTTTGCTTACTACTTTATTTTGGGTAATGTTCAGGCGAAAAAGTCGTTCTATTTCTCCTAGGCGCCATCGAAGTCGATCTGTTACTCCTAAGAGACGTTCTCCAACCCCAAAACGTTACAAAAGACAAAAGAGTAGGAGTTCAACTCCATCTCCTGCAAAAAGATCTCCCGCCGCAACCCTTGAGTCAGCCAAAAATAGGAATGGAGAAAAACTTAAAAGAGAAGAGGAAGAACGAAAAAGGTAAATCAATACAAAATTTTGAAGTAAGATGGATGTTATGGTGAAATTAAGGTTTTTTGTTCTCAAATGTTATTTTAGTGTAGTGTGGAAGTCCTTGATTGTTAGTCTCAAAAGTGCGACAGGTTTTATGGTATTCTCTCACAGGCTTTGCTTATGGAAGATAAGCTATATTTCGATTTGTTTATATTTGATCCTCTGGCACAAATGTTCGTACTATCTCGATTTGATGAGTTACCGTTTGTCATTACATGGATCATGATTGACTTAGAGATGTAAATATGTCCAAAGCACAAGAATAATCTTGGTGAAGGTTTGCTTGTGTTATGGTGACAAAAAAGAAATTTCTTCACGAAATTTACCATTGGTATTGGGAGGAGTGAAAATGGAAACGATCTCAACATTTTTTACGGATTTGCAATAAAATTTTGGTCTTTTGCTGTTCAAGATTGAAGACATCAGGAAATGAGAAAGTTCAGGTGATATTCAATATTCTGAACCTGCTGTGGATGTCCTCTAATTTTTCACTGTATTTGCTACCAGGCGACAGCGTGAAGCAGAACTGAAGCTAATAGAGGAAGAAACTGTGAAACGGGTTGAAGAAGCTATTCGAAAGAAGGTCGAAGAAAGCTTACAGTCTGAGAAAATCAAAATGGAAATTCTAACGCTGTTGGAGGAAGGGCGAAAGAGACTTAATGAAGAAGTCGCGGCTCAACTTGAGGAGGAGAAAGAGGCTTCTCTTATTGAGGCTAAAGAAAAAGAGGTAATGTCTATGAGCTACTTTTTAGACCTTAGTTTTCTAGGTGGAGATTTTTGAATACCTTGTTACACAATCAGATGGTCCGGAAAAACTTTGCTTGTGGCATATTAAAATGAATTCGAATTGCATATTAAATTTGGTATTATAAATCTGTCCATCATAGAGCATTTTGAAAAGAGAGCCTTTGTTTCAGGGTGTTATGCGGTGTTTGTCACAGGAAAGAGAGCAACAAGAGAAAGAAGAGAGGGAGAGAATAGCAGAGGAGAACCTAAAGAGAGTGGAAGAAGCTCAGAGAAAAGAAGCAATGGAGAGGCAAAGGAAAGAGGAGGAACGGTATCGAGAGCTAGAGGAGCTGCAACGACAGAAAGAAGAAGCGATGCGAAGGAAGAAAGCTGAAGAGGAAGAAGAACGTCTCAAACAGATGAAACTGTTGGGTAAAAACAAATCACGGCCTAAATTATCCTTTGCCTTAAGCTCCAAGTAAATGCGTGCATGCATGAAGATAAAAGGATTGATGTGATGGATGATGATATGCATCTTCTTCCTCTCAAAGATGCTTTATGATTATTGTTATTAGTGCTTCTTGTTGGAGCTTAAACTCTTTTATGGCTTTTAATTTTTTGTAATTCTATTTTTCTCGTTTTGTAATTTTACGTTAGGTTAATGGTGATGAATGATAATATAGCAATGATTCAGAAAATTTATCACTCCATCACCAATAAAACAACTAAAAAACAAAAATCCTGGATTATTTAATAATTATCACTTGAGGATATTTACATATTTTCTTGTTATATACGTAAAAATTTGGCAAGCGTGAAAGTTGGGAAGCTTTGTTTAGTTTAGTTAAAAAAAACTCTTGAGATTTAGGTTAGAGCATTGTTGTTGGTTAGAATGACGACGATGTCTGATCTTGACGAAATTATGGTAGCTGAGATACTTTGCAGGACTCCGATGACATGTCTGAAAACAGTGCGATCTGTTTGCAAAAAGTGGAATGCTTTATCCAAAAAATGGTTTTTTTTTGGTAAAGCGAAGCAGTTTCTTGGATTCATGATGATGGATTCTAGGGTTTGTTCCTTGAGATTTGATCTCCGCAAGGACTTGGTGGTCGAGCCACCATCTATAAAGCAGGTAAGTATACTTGATCAAATAGAGGTATCTAAAATCTTTCACAGCGACGGTTTATTGTTATGCATAATCAAAAACGACACGACGAGGCTCTTGGTCTGGAATCCGTATTTGGAGCAAACGAGGTGGATCCAACCCAGACACAATTTCCACATATTAGACTGTTATGCTATCGGACATGACAAAAACCGTAAGCACAAAATCTTGAGGTTTGTGGATGATTTCCTCCCTGTAGAAAACGTGGTTTTCGGGTACGAAATCTACGACTTTAGCCTTGATTCATGGAGGGTTCTTGATGTCACTCCCGACTGGGACATATAGTGTTTTCAACGTGGCGTGTCTCTCAGGGGAAACACTTACTTTTTCGCTAAAGAGAGATATATATTTGAAGGAAAGGGACCGGAAGAAATAGATATAACAGAGACTGAAGACTTTTTACTCTGTTTTGATTTTACGGCTGAGAGATTTGGACCGCGTCTTCCTCTGCCTTTTCACTCTTATTACGCAGAGACTGTGACTCTCTCTTGTGTTAAAGAAGACCAGCTCTCCGTCTTGTGCCAGCGCCAGCCCTCGGAACCATCTGAGATCTTGGAGATTTGGGTTTCCACTAATATCCAGCCCAATGCAGTGTCGTGGAGCATTTTTTTGAAAGTGGATATGAGACCACTCACTGGTTTTCAGTTTAACGATATGGCTGGGAGTTTCTTCATTGACCAGGAGAACAAAGTCGCCGTGGTTTTTGATCTTGACCCATCCCAGATTTGTCGCTACCAAACAGCTTACATCATTGGACAAGAATATGGAGGATACTTCAACTCTGTTAATATCGGAGAAGTTCCAAATCTCTGGATACCTGGCAGCGTTGGATATGCTGACACCACGTCTTGTATCCCGCCTGTGTGCTCCTCTTATGTTCCAAGTTTAGTGCAGATAGGTTAGCTAGTTTCAAAGTTTTCATAATTATGTTTCTTGCATCTCTTTTTACTTCCTTTCGTTTTTCAAATTTCAAGACTGATGTCTGCTGCTCTGCTTATCATGTGTAAAAGCATTTCATCATGTCATCCATGATAGGAGGCAAATTGATTTTACAGAGAATTTTAATCATATCAAAATTACAAACATTTTCACTATTATGAGGCTTTTGAAATGTCAATGTACATCAAGGATGTGTAAACAAAGGCATTGAGAAGAAAATTGTTGATCCTACCTTTCTTCTGGGAACACCTTGTGTAGAAAATTGACAAAGCGTTTTGAGTAAGTAGAAGGTTCGGTCACAGATATTGTCATCGGATCATACTGCAAAGATTTGCAAGTATGTTCCACTTTCTTCTTGGTGTTATACTCCTGCAAAATATCTATGATTCCCATGTACACAACCACATCGTATACTTCAAAAAGCTCAATTGTCGCTGACTCTTCCTTGTCCTCAATAAGCTTGTGATGAGCTTGTGCCGGCATGTTCACTCCTAATTGTACCCGCAGCCTAAAAAAATAGTTCCAATGACATTCTTCAGCTATAAGTACTGGTCAAATGAAGAAAGCAAAAGAGGAAATAAGTAACCTTGCAGTTCCAGGAAGAATAAGATCAACTTCCTGCTCGCCAACGGAAAATGCTCTGAGTGTGCTCCCTCTGATGTGAGGACCCGGTGCAGTATTCACGGAATTGGGTTCATGAGTTACCAAAAGCAATCCTTTTGGAGGAATGGAGTGTTCCTGAGTCAAACCGACTGAAACAAAAATAAACATGAAACTGTAAGTCAAACATGCCCCATTCCTTCATTTCTCAGTTGTGTAATCATCTTCTTAAATAAAGACATGAAGTGGCTTAAAAGCTTGTCGTTAGGATACTGATAGAATTCAAGCTCACGGCTGAATTACCTAAGCCATCGAAAAACTATAATATGATGTGAAAAAGGTATCCGCTTGAAACACTGGCACCTACCATCTACTGAAGAAACGCTTTCTTGATCTGACATTGCATTTGGAGGCTCAAGGATATCATTAAGTTGGCCAGGAGCTCTAAAATGTAATCCCAGTAAAAGACTGTAGTCAATGATGTTCAGCGATTCCAAAAACGAGCAGTCTAAGTAAATTTGCCTGCCATTTGGGGACAACAAGAAGGTTCCACAAACAATTAGAAACTTTCAAATGCAAAACACAGCTGTTTAATCGTTGTTTATGATTTGATGCTCCAAGAGATTGTAAGCGATTTCAGAAAGCAGATTTATGTAGAAAATAGCCGTGCCACATAAAGTTAGAGCTTCACTTTAGCAAGATAAATGATATAAAGAAAAAGGTATTGCACTCACTTGAAAAGGGCTTCCCGTAACAGCTTGTCCATATGAAATTCATAAGCTAGATCAAGATCTTTCAATGTGGTCTTCTCTTGGATTTTGATCTTTTCAGTAAATCTCCCTTGAGTTGAACCCTTTAGATCATAACGACGATGAATCTTCAATTCTGTGCAAAACATATTCCCCATGACTACAAAGCGTACCTATCAAAAGACCACAAAGCTTATGCTAAAAAAGGTGGAAACATAATGGAATATAAGCTATAAAAGGGACGAGAGAAGTTCTTACCTTTTTACCCCACTTGAGGGTTATTCTGTGAACTCCAAAAAATTTGGTTATAAGTGTGTTTTCATGGTCGCCTACATGTTCATAGTACTTAGGCAACATTCTGAGTAGAACCTAGAAACAAAAAAAGCTGGATGGTTTTAGTCATTAGTATCTGTTATATAGACATTTAGAACGTTACCACCAAATACTAAAGAGTTCAACAATATAGACATTGTTTCTGCGACATAGCAAGAGGGGCTTATAACATCACTCTAAACCAATACTATCGGTAAAGACGAGAAAAAGTCAAATCACAGATTTGTTCAGTTAGTTCAAACCTGCAACTCAGACTTTTTTAAAGTCTTGATCACAAATCTGTCGTCATGAGAAAGGTAGAAGATACTGCCACTTTTCCCGGGGGAAGAAATTTCTGTCAGGCCATCATCACCACAAATAGACATCATGTACTCTGCAGCATCTAACTTGAACATCTGCCTTAAATTCCTGAAACATTCCATTGAAAATCACGCACAGTCTATCAATTCAAAGAACAGGTTCCATAATCACTTGTTTCATATTTTTTCGTCCCACGGCTACGTAATCCAAAAAAGTAATGGATTGCACTCATTGCGTTTGGGAGGTAAACAACCCAAATCGAAAGTTCTGGCTTTCTCAAAAAGTAAGATTTTCTAGGATGCACTAAGAATCATGTCTATGAAGAAAATAATCCTTTTGGTTAAAACTTTCTGCCTAAAGCAGATAACATGGAACTCAAAGCGTAAAAAAGATGCACCTCTCTACAAAACTTACTTGCTATGTTACCCAATCTATACGGTTTATCGTTAATTAAACTACTTTATTTAAGAAAGGTGTTCTATCCGACCAAAGGAACAACTGAGGGATCACACAGAGCTAAGTAGTTCGTAATTTTTACAAAATACATCTAACTTGAGAACAGTATCCAAGAACTAATATACACATTCAAAGATTATCTACTCTGATTCTAAAGTTCTTTGGTAATCAGCCAGAAGAAAGCTGGTTTACCTGAAAACCATGGGACAATAGTCTTTCCAGGAGAAGTCGACAGATTTGTGTGGAGGGGTAAAATTGGAGCCGTCTCTAGGGAAGAACATCTTTGTTCTAGCGTTCTTACCAAAGTCAGAAGCACGCACTTCTCGCCTCGGCACTGGTGTAATTTTTCCTACAGTATACCTGTGAACCTCAAAAGATTGTTGTGTTAGAGGAAGAACTAATTATAAACCAATCTTAGTGACGTTTGCAGTAGATATACAAGGCCATCATATAAATATGCAAGCAGGTTGTCTCTTGGCCTGTATACGGATCTGAGTCTAAAATCAAGCCATATTGCAGAAATAATACTCATAATGTGTCATAGGCTATAACAGAGCAGTCTCAAGAATCATGAAAATTGAGAAACATATTTAAAAGAAGTGGTTTTACGTAAAGCTCTCCAGCTTGCTATGTTTGACGAAGAAGAATATTTTAACATATTAAAAAGAAGTGGCTTAGGTTGTTGATTTAGTTTACCTGATACCAAGTTGGAGATTTAGCATTAAGTAATAATTGTGTTCCCCCCTAAGAAAGGTCATTAAAGACCTAGCCCTGACTTCTCTTGGACGATTTGGAGGTTTAATTTTGTGTGACCTGTCAACGGAACTCATAATAGTTTCTCTAATCAAAACTCCTTGCATGTATTCCCTTTCATAAACAATACGGTTCTTATCTTGTCCCTCGCTTTGGCCTGAGCCAGAAAACCGTGCAGACTTAGATACTGGCCCATGACATGTAAAGTCTCTTGGAGGATCACAGGTGGTTTCACCAGCTGAAGTTTTCACAGAAAGACTTTGTGTCACAGTGTTTAAACTCCTTAGCTCCTCAACATTTACCGATGCACTGCGAGAAAGTACAAACTTTCCAGTGTCATCATATTCAAGAGAGCGACACCACTTCTTTAGAGATGGTTGTTTAGTTCCAGCAGGATAAAAGACTCCCTTCCCGTCTTTTAGGCCTCGGGACCAGGTACCATAATATAAACATCCATCAGCAAACTTATAAACTCCAGAGCCATGTCTAAAGCCATTCAACCAAAAACCGTCATAAAGATCACCGTTTTCCCATCTCATAACTCCTCTCTCACACATCTTACCCTTTTTCCAGTTCCCTATGTACCTATTTCCATTGGTCCAAGAATAACTACCACGCCCGTCTTGTAATCCTTCTTTCCACAAACCGTCATATAGATCTGAGTTACAATACTCTTTCCTGCCAAGCCCATGCCTCACATTCATTCTCCAGGCTCCGCTGTAGACAGACTCATCAGGTGAGGTCATGGTGCCAAAACCATGAAGGTATCCACCAGAGAAATCTCCCTCATATTTAGCTCCAGATGACCAAATAAGCTTCCCTTTACCAGAGATTTTGCCTTCATCCCAATCACCCTCGTAGATAGTTCCATCTGACCATGCATACTTTCCCTTCCCATTAGGAATTATTCCTTTCACTTCCCCAGAATAGAAATCACCATTTGGGAATTCTCTATCTCCAGACCTGAAGATACACAAAGTATCATTTCACTGAAGGAGGTAAAAATACTAACTTTCAGGAAGATTGATTAACAATAAAAAAAAACACCTCATATCCATCTGGGATTAGCTTTTGGTGATCCTAGAACATTGTTCCGCAACTTACATATGATTTGTAACCTGTCCTCTTGTGCACATGATACAATTTTCTGCATAAGCTAAGAAAAAACAACAAGATTCCTAAGATAAAAATCCATTCTTTAACTCAAGTCATCACAATTTGTTATCCACAAGCATACAGATTATGAATCAAAAAGTTTCCAGAGAATGAATTAATGATGCAGAAGACGAGAGATTCTCCTGGAGATTCCATCACTCATTTTGACTGAAAAACCAGAGCCTAAACTTGAGGGTCAACTAAAATAAGGTTCAAGCAATAGAAGTTTATCAGTGATTTGTCTCAAATCCAGTTTTCCCCAGAAAATAAATAGCCATTAAAGTCAGAAAGCAACTTAGTAGTCAAATATCAGCATTACGAAGAAATAGCTATTGCGAAGCAGATTGATTAAGAAAACAAAAAAGAAGTAATCTTTAATTTGTGATTTGAGTAAGTCATACACAGAAGTAAGAATCTAGAGGTCGAATCTTCAGAAGATGACTCTTACAAGTAAACAATTTCAAAGAAGAAAACAAAATCGGACCTGGATTCGCAGGAGACTTGCTTACCGAGATGATGAAACTTGTGAAATCGAAGAAGAAAAGGCTGAAGATTGATAGAGCAAAAGCTTTGCTTTGTTGCGTTGAGAAGCTATTGCTGCTGAGAATTTATTCTTTGAATTTGTGTTGTTGCCCCCATTGCACCAAGTTCCATTCAAACACCTTTCTTTCTTTTCTTTTTTAGCGAATTTATGCTCACCTCCATTTTTTTTTATTTTTTTCCTTATATAATATTTTATTACATATCGACTGTCTGGTAATAAATACGGACACATACTTTAAGAAAAGAAAAAAAGAAAAAACGATTTTATTCAGACGAAAATAACGACAGATTAATAATATGAGAAGCTTTGGCTAAATACAATTTTATACGAAAATATAAAACATATTAAGTAAATTCTTAATTTATTACCAACCTAATTTCTGTTTTCTCGTTACAGTCAACCAAATAATCATAAGTTCAAAACGAAATCAATAATTAGGATCGCATATAATGGTCAGACTGTCATATCATTCAGGACTCTCAAATCCATATTTTATTGCAACGTTCATTATATTTGACTATTCCACATATAACACACGTCTAGCTCATGTTACAAAAAAAAGGGTATTCACAAAATACGCGAACTGTTCTAGCTAATGACCTAATGTTATATACAAAAAAATGTATTAGAATACAATATTATCATCTTCGATCGTGTGGAAACATTTTCACATGTAGCCTTAACACTTTACATAATCTTAGCAAAAATGAGACTTATTAAACTTTCATATTTGAGTACTGAATCACATGTGGTTGATCAGTGGCCATTAACCCACCAGGGCTCTTGGTCGAATAAAACCTTTATTCCATCGAGATAAAAGCATTTTCTTCAGACACTATATTGTATATAGTATGTGGTGGCGTTGAATATGTGTGCCTTTGTGTAGTTAATTAGTTATTGGATTTGAATTTCTTAAAAAGTGGTGTCAGTTCAACCATAAATTTGTTTCCGTCAAAATTCAACAAATTATTTTCAAATGTCAGAAAAATTGCAGAAATTGTATTCCTCGATAAAGTAGGTCAACCAATATCGATCATATTTACATCTTCGAATTCTTACGTTGACTATTACATCGCACCTATATACTATCAAATAAACCAAAGTATTTATTGACGTTGACTAATCCTAACTCCACAAAGATGTGAACAATAACGATAACTTCTCGAAATCTTGAGGGAAACCCACCTTCTGTTTATATATCCGAATCGGACCAACCTCGAGGAGCTCCTCTCAAACTTTTTTGTTGGTTTGATGAAATAGTAAAACGTATGCATTTTTGTGTGATAGGTTTTAGAAACACAATTAAATCGCACTAATGCAAAAAAATGATTTTAAATCGGAAAAAGACGTTGCACACCGTCCAGGATCAGATTCAGATATCGCTGAATAAATAAAAAAGCCCGACCACTAAAATATTGTTCTGCTGATGATTTTTTAAATAACTAAATTTAGATGCGATTAACGATGTTGACGTCGGAAGATATATATAAAAGAGATATGGACGATGTTGTTAATCGCGATTCCAAGTGATAGGGACTTGGTGAATCGTGACAACACAACAAAACAAGACAAATGATATTGATAGGACCCTTACTATATTGCTAGTTATTTTTGTTGCTTCTGCTTCAATGCTTATTGGTTATTATTAGTATGGAGTTCAAATCTTTGTCTTTTCTTCTGTTCAACTAATATGTGTTTAAATCCGTATGAAAATAATTTAACGATTGGAAACTATCGAATTTCATTGTGCTTGTATGTGTATTCTATAATCCAATGACTAATATTATACTACGAGATTCGATTCCAATGACGGTGTAAGTTAAGTATTGTGATAGTGGTAAGCTACTCGCATATGTTACCAAAAAAGAAGAAGATAAAGTTACTCGCATATAATTTGAATGTGTGATTAGCAAAATACTGGTCTAGATAGTCCTAGCGTAGTATGAAATAGTATAATTTTACATGTTACATATATGAGTTAATAGGGGTATATCAAAAAGTAATATATGAGTTAATAGTTTTTTTTTTTTTTAAATACCAACTTTGTAGGTTAAGAATTCCATAAAAAAAATTGACCAAAGCGAGAAGAAATGGTGAAGTGGTTAAAAATTCAAAAAAAAACAAAAAAAAATGGTGAAGTGGGTGTCACGAAACGTATGAAGAGAAGGGGAGTGGGGCTGTGCTTGTTCCTTGTCGGTCTCCTGCCGTACAAGCCGATGCAAAGAATCTGTTTTCTGTTTTTGAATTCTTTCTTCTACAATACATATGTAATTTAGAGAAACTAGGTTCAATAGAAACGCCATTTTGTTGAAAAACATGTCAGTGATGACAAGTTATTATTTTTCTTGTATGAAAGTGCATGGAGCAATACATAGGACGCACAAAGAACAGTGCATGATGTGACAAGTGCGTGCGCATGGGAATATTTGTCCAGAAAAACTATTTTGTTACTGTACCTCTTTTTTTGTTTGTCAAAGATTTTGTTACTGTTCCTCTCAGAATTTTCGTCACCAATTTGGATATGGACAACATTACAAAATTTGGTGTTGCACTTTTTTTAACAATATGGCCCGTTAGATAATCCTTTCAAATTAATGGTTTGCCTAAAAGCCCATTTGTCTCTCCCGAAAAGCCCATCATAAAACGGCGTTTGTCCTTGCGTTGTTGAGGATGAGATTTGGCCATTTGGGATTAGAACTTTTTTCTAATTTACTATACTACCCTTCACTTCTCAAACTAGCACTAGATTACAATTAAAAACGCGGGGATACTTTGGTAAAAGAAACAAGAACATGTTCAAAGATGGATGGATACTTTCGTAGGCTCTGGCTCGGTTAGCTCGAAAAAACAATGGAGACGCCACTTCTTGTGGGACTCGAACTACGTTGTCCTCCTCATCTCTTCAACACTCACTCTCGTCCCTCTTCATCTCTCTCCATTCCCGCCTTATCCTTACGAATCCTCACGCCGACGGCGGCAACGACATCTTCCGCTGTTATTGAATTACCGGCGAACGTAGCAGAAGCTCCTCGTTCCAAACGCCATTCCAATTCATACCTGGCGAGAAAATCCGCCATTTCTGAAGTTCAACGCTCCTCGGATTTTCTCTCTTCTCTGCAGAGGTCTTACTATCTATTACTTATCACTTATCTTCAAATTCTGTGATTCATTTTACTTCAGTCAACATTTCAAAAATTTGTCTTTAAAAACGTATTTTGTTCTTAACAGAAGTAAACAAAAATCTCTAGAATGCTCAGTTCTGAAGTAGATGTAGTAGTGCCTGCTAATGGAATTGGTCTATACTCTATAGAATGTTAAATTGATTCAAATTGGGGAAAGTTAATTGACCACATCATTACTAGAGATACATAAGAATTCTTGTATCCAAGATTCGATTAATGAGCATGCCGTAATCTTTATACTCCGTCGTCAAGAGTGTTCAGGATCTGGATACTGTAGTTTCTCACGATGTAACTGTCCCCTCTGCAGATTAGCAACAGTTTTGAAGGTACAAGATTTGAATGTAATTTTGCGTGATTTTGGAATCTCTGGAAGATGGCAGGATCTTATACAGGTCTGTTGCTTTGAACATGGTTTCATAAAAACTATTGTATGTTTCATTGTTTCCTGAGGAACAAGAGTTCCAAGATGTGCATAGTCAATCAAAGTGTTTTTCTTTTTGTAGCTCTTTGAATGGATGCAACAACATGGAAAGATTAGTGTTTCAACTTACAGTAGCTGCATAAAGTTTGTTGGGGCCAAAAATGTCTCCAAGGCTCTAGAAATATACCAAAGCATTCCAGACGAGTCTACCAAAATCAATGTCTATATATGTAACTCCATTCTTAGTTGTCTGGTCAAGAATGGAAAGCTTGACAGCTGCATCAAATTGTTTGATCAGATGAAGCGCGATGGTCTGAAACCAGATGTGGTTACATATAACACGGTATGCCAGCTGAAGTTTTCGTCACTTTAGTGAGTGTCAAAATATTTCGCATATTTTCTTCCCTTGAAGCTTAGAACGATTATTCCCCCTTTCACTTATGATTTAGATCCTTTAGCTTATTGAGACTTGCTGATACGTTTCTGCATTTAGAATTATATAGGTGAAAGAACCATGACTGCATATGCAACATCTCGTTTCGTTTGGCTTCTGAATTATATCTTATCTTTGATGTCTTAGTTGCTTGCAGGTTGCATTAAGGTAAAAAATGGATACCCTAAGGCTATTGAACTCATTGGAGAGCTGCCTCATAATGGAATACAAATGGACAGTGTGATGTATGGGACTGTCTTGGCCATTTGTGCTTCAAATGGTCGAAGTGAAGAAGCTGAAAACTTTATCCAGCAGATGAAAGTTGAAGGTCATTCGCCCAACATATATCATTACAGCTCTTTACTCAATTCATATTCTTGGAAAGGAGATTACAAGAAAGCTGATGAGCTGATGACCGAGATGAAATCAATAGGATTAGTGCCAAACAAGGTTTGTTTTTCTCATCTTATGTGATAGATGGATTTGTGTGAATGACTTGATATGACTTAACACAACCATTATATGCAGAAACACACCCTAAGAAGTGCACATTAAGAAAAAAATGAAGAAGTGCTTTAGATGTCAATTCTCTCTAATCATGGTTTAGACGTCAATTCGTTTAAGCATGGTTCAGATTTAACATATATCTGACGTAGGTCCATTCTCATTTTTGTAATCATCGTTTGAGCTCTGTGTAAAGGGCAAAATATAGTAGAATTAAAGAGAAACTTTGATTATAGGTAGATGGATTGGAATGGCTGAACACATAATACCAGATCCTATCAGCTTCTCTGAATGCATTCCTCCATATTCTTTCAGGCTTCCTCTTATTGTTTTTTCGTAGTTCTTCTTTTTGGATATTCTTGTTTAATTGAAGGTTTTTTTTAACATGATTCATTATACTTTGTTATTATATTAGAGATTGGTTCCCTCAGTAATTTAGATTCCTTCTCGCTTGATTAACTCTAGCTGCAAATATTTGCAGGTGATGATGACAACTTTACTTAAGGTTTATATCAAAGGAGGGTTGTTTGATAGATCAAGAGAATTACTTTCTGAACTTGAATCTGCTGGGTACGCCGAGAACGAGGTAATTAGGCTATATTATTTTTTCAGTAGATCTGGCTGTATATATTCTAGAAAAGAGCAATATAAACCTGGCTGGAAATATAAATTTGTGCAAAATGTTGAATTTACTAAACATTTACTTTTATAAGTAGAGCTCATATACTGTTCCTATTTATTTGGCAATTATCTTATAGTCAAAAATTTGTTTTCTTCTCTAGATGCCGTATTGTATGTTGATGGATGGTCTTTCAAAGGCGGGAAAGTTAGAAGAAGCGAGGTCAATCTTTGATGATATGAAAGGGAAAGGTGTTAGATCTGGTATGTGTTTATTAAGCTGATGATTTGTTAGCAAGTTAGCTTTCATATTTCATTCTTGCCTCTTTAATGGTTGCTGCTTTCACTGCTGTTCAGTATAGGATCGGAATATATTGCAATGATATCTTGAGATAAACACTATTCATTGATTTAATTCAAGATTTGTCAATAACTTGGATTGAAAAATTCATTCTGTCCTTGAAGACCTATCTCTTATGAGTCAGCAATTTGCTACAACTAGGGGTGTCTTTATGGTTAGATATTTTCTCAGATTTTTCAGAACAATGATGTCAGTTTTCTTGTTTCAGATGGCTATGCCAACAGCATCATGATATCTGCTTTATGTCGAAGTAAGCGTTTTAAGGAGGCAAAAGAACTGTCAAGGGACTCTGAAACCACTTATGAAAAATGCGACTTGGTAATGTTAAACACAATGCTCTGTGCCTATTGCAGAGCAGGAGAGATGGAAAGTGTTATGCGAATGATGAAGAAAATGGATGAGCAAGCCGTTAGTCCCGACTATAATACTTTCCATATCTTGATCAAATACTTCATCAAGGAGAAATTGCACCTGCTTGCGTACCAAACCACACTGGACATGCACAGCAAAGGCCACAGGCTTGAGGAGGTAACAAGCAGCATCGAGGCATTGCTCGTTAAGTAATGCGAGATAATGAAAAATTTGCATTAACCAGACCCGATTTATGAAAAACTTGCAGGAACTTTGCTCGTCCTTGATATATCATCTCGGCAAGATTAGAGCTCAAGCGGAAGCATTCTCAGTCTACAATATGTTGCGATACAGCAAAAGAACTATCTGCAAAGAGCTGCATGAGAAAATTCTTCACATTCTAATCCAAGGGAATCTCCTAAAAGATGCATACATTGTAGTGAAGGTGTGAAATCCCTCTCTCAGGCAAATTTTAATATTCCGTCCATTGCGTTAATGGTCTAATTTGGTCATCATTCTGTTTCAGGACAATGCGAAGATGATCTCACAGCCTACTTTAAAGAAATTTGGCAGAGCTTTTATGATCTCGGGTAATATTAATTTAGTGAATGATGTTCTGAAAGTATTGCATGGTTCTGGCCACAAAATCGATCAGGTAAATAGCCAACCGGTAACAATTTGATGCTATTTTGCCAACGTTTTACTTGGAAATAATTTTCATTACAGTTGAGAAATAAGGAAAATTTCGTTCTTTAATCATACTGAATCTCATTTCTTGCCTTCACTGTGTACTTTTGTTTTCAGGTTCAGTTTGAGATTGCGATTTCTCGATACATTTCGCAGCCCGATAAAAAGGAATTGCTTCTTCAACTTCTACAATGGATGCCTGGTCAAGGATATGTTGTTGACTCCTCCACAAGAAACCTCATTCTCAAGAACTCTCATATGTTTGGTCGGCTACTCATTGCAGAGATCTTGTCAAAGCATCATGTCGCTTCAAGACCGATGATAAAATCACGACCAGAGCAAAAATTTAGATGTAAATAAGAATGTAAATTTTCTGTTTCTTTTTTTTTTTGTGGCCCGTCGTTTGGAATGAGAAAAATGTATGTACGTAGTTCATGAAATAGATGAGAGTCTAATTTGTAGATGTGCCAAATTTTATCGAATCTTACATACTATGAGAGGGCTTCTACTTTCTTGACTAAAAACTTACGAGCGAATGATGATTAATATTTCTCTCAATTTTGGTCCTGATCACTCATGCTACAGTTTTTCTTGTTCGTTGATTTATATCCATACTTAATCAAACAATGAAGTGATGCTTGAGGTGTGCACAAGTGAGCAAAAAATAAGTGTTGTATTGTTTTGTGATGTGTTTTTATATTTGAAGACATTGTTTGTTATGATTCTTACTGAGTTTCATCTGCAAATAAACAGAGTAAACAGAATATCAAATTGTTTTACTTGCTACTGGTTATTCTCCTTATTCGTCACAGTTGATAAATTGAACATTGGGAATGTTTTGGACTTTGTAGTAATCTTCTCCACCCGGTACCAGTTTCTCCTTCCACTTCATTCCTACAATTGTCAATTCCTTTAAGGAGGTTATGTAATTGATCCCACCCGGAAGCTTCAACTTTCTGCAATTACATATAGTCAAAGCACGAAGAAGTGGCATCGCCCTTCTTCTACTATCCACTCTTCCAACTCCTCTAGTTCTTCTAGTTTTAAAAAACATAATTGAGGAAAACCGCCTTTTGAGCACACCATTCTCCTTCCGACGAAAGCACCAAATGTTAATATAACTGACTTCAAATGCAGCAGCCTTTCAAGAATCGGGATTGGATCCTCCTCCATGCTGCAACACCATAGATATATGTGTGAAAGGTGGGGATGGAATAGATATTGATCAGGAAACCTTGGCATATGTATCGCCAACTCTAATTCCTTTAGGTGAATACAATTCAGAACAATTTCTCCCCCATGATAAGCTACACGAGGTTCTTGCCTATCATATAAATGAAGCACCTCCAGGGATCTCAATTGACCAAGAGATGACGATAGAGTGTCACTAGACCCGTCAGTAATAAATAGACTGAGCTCCCTTAGCTTAGTCATATGGAGGAGGTCCATCACACTAGCGTACTTTGTTGAAAAATTCATCAAAGACTCCAGGTTCACTAGGTCACTCAATTCCAACTTTGTTTTATCATGCATTGACATAGGTAACTGAAGGTACCTCAGTTCTTGCATCTCTTTCAAAACATTTGGCACATGAACCATCCCATTGAAGCCCAAGTTCAAATAGAGCAGAAGCTTAAGATTCCGCAGAGAAGAAGGTAGATGAGATATCCATGCCCGGTGTAAGCTCAAGAATCTCAAGTGGATGAGATCTCCAATGCTGGAAGGTAACTTCCCTCCTTCAAACTTTACCCGAGAAAGATCCAACACCCTAAGCAATGGTAAACTTCGGAAGCATGGGGTTGTTGACTCTAGTATACAAAACTCATCCTCGAAAGCAAAATACAAAAGAGATCTGACTTTTTTATTGATTGTTTGTCCCAAACTTGGAAGGGCATTACCACCATGTACGGAGAGTCTGCGAGATTTGCTAAGAGATCGAGCATTGATGGCAGAGGTGGCTGTAGAGACTTTGAAGATTTCTAGGAAGTTCTCCTCTTTGGCTTTTGATAAACATACTTCTCTCATCATGTCATGCATTTGACAATGTTTCTTTCTCAAAAACATATAGTTTTTGTCGATAGTAATCATATTTCTCCTCGCTAGCTCTTCTAGGTAGTCTTCTCCCTTATCTTGGATGGTTGTTCCATCGTCAGATGACGTTATTATTCCTTCTGCCGCTAAATAATTGAACAATCTCTTCACATGTATTTCGTAATATTCGGGAAAATGGGCTAGGTAAAGGAAGCAATGCTTTAAACACATTGGCAAATTTTCATAGCTCAGAGACAATACTCGATAAATCGAATTGAGATTGTCATCTAAGCTAGATCTTCCTGCGAGATGGGGTCCAATATTGTCATATACTCTTTTCCACTCGGGAACTGTATGTTTCGTAGCTAATAAGCCTCCCAAAACTTTAACGGCCAATGGTAGTCCTCCACAACACGTGACCATTTCCTTTCCCATGGCTTCCATATCTTCATCAACCCTTACTTCTGCATATCATCATAAGGTAAATAAACCTTCAAGAAGTGAACTGCAGGATAAAATTCACAAGATTCTTGATATTAATTTTATACCTGAAAGTGTACCAGTTTCGTCTCTCCTATGAAACACTATCTTCTCACATAGCTTCCAACTTTCTTCAGGAGTAAGGATTCTTGTTTTAAAGCCAAAACTTTTTGGATCTGCATGTATTCCAACACCTTCATTGCGAGAAGTGAGAAGCATCTTCCAACCTGGAAAACATTTCCAGTTACATCTTAGAGAACAAAAGGCATTTGCGACCAGTGTGTGTGTGCGTCTTGCTTGCTTTCATATCTCTCTTTCCCCAGTCACTAGTAAAATTTAAACAATAAGTGCCTTAAGTATGGACCATAAGAGCTCACCTCTTTTCCGCGGAAACACTGCTTTAATTCGGTCCCAGTCTTCTTCTTTCCATACGTCATCAAGAACAACCAAATATCTACCGGTTTCTAACAATTTAAAGAGTTTACCCTGGAGTATATGCTCGTCCATATGTGAAATGTCCCCATTTTGTGGTTGAAGTTCTTGCCAGATCCTCTGCCAAACATGCTTCTGCGTAAACTGTTGCGAAACAAAGACCCATGCGAATCCATCAAAATGGCGTTGTACCATGTCATGATGAAAGACTTGTCTTGCGAGAGTGGTTTTACCAATACCACCCATCCCAGATATAGAAACCACTTGAATGTTATCATTCTCCACCAAGTGACCAGCCAATGCTTCAACACTCTGTTCCACCCCCACAAGGTCGCTTTCAGAACTGTTAGCAAACGTTTGCCGGATCTCCTTTTGCTCCCTTTGTCTTTCTTGCAGCGACATCGAACTAGCACCATCGATAATCTCTTGTATTCCTAAACTCTTCATTCCCCCAATCACCTCGGAAATCTTCTAAGTTATGCCTTTGATATCTGAAGCAAATTTCCGGCGATCCACTAAGAAGCAAGCAAGTCTTCTCGCATGCTTCTTGATCCCTTTTTCTTTTGTTCTAAATTCGTTCAGAAGAAAGGATTCGATTATATCCTCAGCATCATAAACAATGTCCCTGACATCTTCCAGAAAGTTTCTCACCCTTTCACTTTCATGTTTCTTGGCATCGGCATCTTTCAGCAATGACTGTAACCTTCCCAGCTGACGCTTTAGTCCATCAACTTGTTCACCAATTCCATTCAATCGCGCAGATTCTCGATTCAGAAGCTCCCAAAGCTTATGAACTCCAAACAACACAACTCCTTCAGCCATAATAACCCTTTACGAGAAAATTTCATGGACAGATCGTTCTAGTGAGACTGAGACAGAAGAAACATTTACTAAAACAGAGAAGAACTTGTTTAGATAACAAACCTGTAGTAAGTATTGACTTAAAGATTCAGGTATTGTTTATATTATTATATTATATCAAATGGAACTGGTTCAGAATCTCGTAATAATTTCAGGATTTATTTTGAAGCAAATTCCACTCACCACAACAAAGTATAAACGACGGATCAAAGCAAAACAAGCAGACAAGAATTTACCTTCTGTGAAGCAAAAAAGAGCTTGTGTGGTCACGACAAGAAGAGCCTCAGATAAAAGTCCAGTGAGAGGGTTGACCCAAAGTCAACCTTGTCTAGCTAACCAATCCATTGGCTGAAGTGGTTTCTTCACAATAATATCTCTTATATTATTAATCTCTTATATTATTAATGATCCATCGCCACCTGTAGGTTCTTCATTCTAATCAAATCTCAATATATGATTGATTAAAAAAAAAAAAGAGATCATCAAAGAAGTCAGCATTTAATAACTAGTTTCTTCAATCTACTGAAAATTAAGGTACATTGAGTAGGCCATAGAAGTTAACAAAATATTACATCAAAATTTCTTTACAACTAAAATTTCAGTGGTCACAACTTCACCACGGTAATACTCTTCCCTCCGGTCGTATCTCTGACCCATCTTCGTCTTTGAAATCAAAATCAAGCTCCATGCCTCTTCTATCTCCATCTATACATTCACCATGAAGAACCTCATTGCTTTTGTTTCTCACTGTTTTTTTGCAGGACTGGCTTGGGCTTACTTCGAAATCATCATCCTCGGCTACATTTGGACTAATGTTCTCGTCTCTTCTTCTCTTCCCTGAATCGGGACTATCGTTGCTGATGATGGAGTCTTTCTTATTGGTTCCATAGTACTCGTTCACCGTTGTTTCTATTGTTTCCAACAACTGATCACCGTACTTGCTTACTTTGGCCCTGAAAGAGAGTTTAAAGATACACACCATCATCAAACACTTTTGGACTTTTCTTCATTTTGAGTAGAGGTTTTAAGATAAAGAACTACTTACTTCCCAAGGCCATTGATTTCAAGGAGTTCCTCTTTGGTTCTGGGTATCCGTCTGCTTATCTGCTGAAGCGTTGAATTGCTGCCACCACAAACACAGAGACTGTGAGGAAAGAATCGAATTGACCATGATCAAGTACAAAGCTTGGAAAATGAAAAGCGGAATGGTTTTTCAGACATACATGAATATATGATATGCCATGACACCATCAGGGGCTTCTTTGACAAGAGCTGTACGAAGCTTCCTCAAGGCTGTGTACATGTTGGCAGAGAGATTCTAGAGAAAAAGATCAAGGAACCAACCTCAGCAATTCAGAGTGGTAGATTCATGTCGACAAGAAAAAAAGAGACTGAACTAAACAGAACTATACCACATCTTTTGGAGGAGCATCTTCTGTTGTAAGTGGAAGAGTACTTTGCTTCTCTGATGTTAGCGGACCTTTTGCTGCGGTTGCCCCCTGTTTACTTGGCTTTAATACTTTTACAGAAGAAGGGAACCTGCAACAGATTATGGAAGTCTTAGCTAAAGTAATTTTAACAAGCCGTTAACACATAAAATACAGGTAATTGCAATGATTTGCTTAAACCTAGTTCCTATAAACCATAAAGAAAGATATAAGCGCAAAGTCATACTTCATCACTATAGTCTGGCTTCCAGAAAATAGTATGGTAGCCTTTGCGTTATTCACCTAGATACAAATAGGTAAATAGAGACAATTAGGGTTCCAGTTAGCTTACTATCATCCTCAATCATTACTGAGAGGGAGAAGCGAAATGGAAATAATTCACAATTAAGTACCTGGAGCAACGATGACACAGATCCATACATATCACTTTTCCTAACATCTTCCACAAGAATATCCTCTGTTACGAGATAATGCAAGATACGAGAGACTTCAATTTTCGATAAATGTTTTCCAGCTCCATGGAACTGCAAAGTCTCATGTCTGTGTTTCTTGACCTAGATGCAAAGAAAACAGTTATTTTTTCAAGAGATCGACCCACACTGGTTGGATTACGCTTTCATTATTAATTAGTCTTTACCAAGTATAGAAAAGAGACTATGGTTTATGAGGCCAAACAGGTTTTAATAATTAGCATAATCTGGAAGAAAAACAAAATATATGTGTAGAAATATCTCATAAAGCTTGAAGGAAGTATGGATAATTATTATTTGTGCATACCATTTGGTTTAAGGAACCTCTGTAGACTTCAAGAATATGAGCTGAAGAAAACCTTTCTCCTGTTTGCTTCACCAGTTCAACCTGTGCAACGCACAGAAGATAGTGAGATGTGACCAAAAATAACACATACATAGTGAGCATTCTAATGATTTCTGTACCAGTTGCCTTGTGATCAAGGTGACATCTTTGTCAATCAAACTCTGACTACTGCAACAATTATCACACGTTTTTTTGCAGTTTGTGGAATCGAATTTTTCCCCCAAATGCACTAGTTGTAGGAAACGTCGGCATTCCACCTCATTTTCGCAGTATCTAACCTGCAGCAATAAAATAGGAGAAATATCTCAGCAAGTATACCATTGAAAGCAAAAAAGTAGGATTCTTCACATTAAGTACCATGCGGAGAAGGTTTTCGGTATTTGTTTCAAGTAACCTCCCTGAACTTGCTACACGATTATACCCAGTTGCCATGGGGCTTTGGTCAACTCCTCCTTGGCTAATCATATGCTTAACTCGTATCTGAAATTATATTTTATATGCATAAACATGATCAAGAGCGGAAAGATGAAAGAACTTCATCGTTCCAGGCTACCAAAGCGGATAAGAAAAATACAATATGTTGGTTTATATGCACTTACATAGTCGCCATAACCGTAATATAAAACACAAGATGACCGCTGGCCATCCCTGCCAGCACGACCGCATTCCTTGATTACAAATAATATAGCTTATGTGAGTTTCTAGACGAGATAACAGTATCTAGCCTTATGTGGAATCAGTTTAATAAGATTTACATGATTGATTGTATAATTAAAAATACCTGATGATAGCCTTCTATAGACTTTGGGAGCGAGTGATGAATAACAAAGCGGACATCAGGCTTGTTGATTCCTGAAATGTGCAATGTTAATGGGCAGCAACATTTTCAATGAATTAAAACAACATTAGCAAAAACCAGTACCCATTCCAAATGCCACAGTAGCACATATTATATTGATTTCGTCCTTGCTCCATTGTGTCTGTATAAAGGCACGTTGCTCAGGCTCCATACTGCCATGGTAGAATGCTGCTTTATGACCAAACTCCTGAAAATAGTATCCAATTCTATGGTTCAACATAATATTTGTGGTATGCACAGAACTTGATAACGGTTCAATATACAAATGACCAACCTGCAACCGTTCAGAGACTTTTTCGCAGTCCATTCTTGAAAGACAATATATAATTCCACACTCATCAAAATGGTTTTCCTTAATAAATTTGTCGATGTCTTCCAGACACTTTTTTGTCTTGGGAACAACAGAATACCTGCAAACTTCTTGGTAAGCAGCATTCTGGAAACATATATGGGTTTAGGTAGTTGTAGATTACCATAGATTTGGACGATTAAAACTTTGCCGGAACACGACACAGTTAACAAGGCCAAGGGCTTGTACCACATCTTCTTTCACACTGGCTGTTGCTGTAGCTGTTAAAGCTAACACGGGAATGTTGGGAAATTTCTGCTTCAGAATACCAAGACTCTGTGTATTCCACAAAAATTTGGTACGTAAAAAAGGACAATTATGTTTCTCGAAAGTAAGAGGGTATGTTGTATGAAGCTTTTGATGGCCTAACCTGGTAGTCTGGTCGAAAGTCATGTCCCCATTGGCTCACACAATGAGCTTCATCAATAACAAACCGAGCAAGCAAACCACGAGAATTTAAGTTTTCCAGATGCCTTAAAAGAGAATCGCTTCTGTATTCAAAAATAGATAGTTCTTAGCTATGTATTACAAGTAATATCTTTCAGTGTGGTGAGCCTTGCATTAATCGTCCACATCTACGACTAATACCAATCTAGAATTAAAAGAAACCTCTGGTAGTACTGCATAATCCATAGGCCATAATATATCCTACCCGAGGCTAGTAATATGAGGAATACAGAACAAATTTAAAATAACAGAAAGAGAGTTTTTATATAAAAATAACAACTCACTTTGCTACTTTTTCAGGTGTGACATATAGCAACTTGTACTTAGAATGCTCGGAATTCAGCTCCTGAAAGATCTTTAGTTGTTCAGCCCATTCCATCCCGGCACTTAGGGAAGCAGCTGGTATATTGGCCTGTAACCATGATTCAGATATCCAAGTGTGAGATGAAAAGAATCCACTGAGAATAATTTATAAATGAAATAGAAGATATATATAGAATCGCCGGGGGTAGCTGCAGTGTTCACCTGCAATAGGTTCATTATCTGGTCTTGAATAAGAGACACAAGTGGAGAAATTACTAATGTTATTCCTCCACAGATCAGAGCGGGGAGCTGCCAAAGAAAGATGTTAGAAAACAGTTTCGAGAAAATAACTTGAAACTTTCATCATTTTTGATGTAGGATTATACAAATATCTCAGTGAAAAACAAGAATTAGATTGAAGAATCAAAGTGAAATTATAATGTACAGGTTTAAGTCTAGTGACCTGATATGTCAAACTCTTCCCTCCTCCAGTTGGCATCAAAACAAAAACATCAGAGCCACTCATTGTTGCATTGATAATTTCTCTCTGGTTAGGTCGAAACGAATGATTTCCAAACACTTTTTTGTTATTAACCTGAACTTTGCAAGGAAACACATGAGCACATTGAACGTAAGTGAACAAAGAAAAGAGAAACTCAGCAAATCACCTCCAATTTCCTTGTCCAGGGAAATTCACGACTGCTCCATTTTTTGTCGTTTGAACCTTCAGTGTAGGTTACGTCAATAATCTTTGGAACATATTGTTCCCTCTCTACAGGAGCAGATGAAAGACCATATCTATCTACAGAAAAGGAAGAATCTCTTGGCGTGTTCCAGCTATCACAGGCATATCTGCCTTGGTCACTTACATGTGCTCGAAAATCAGTTTGTGGTTGATCCATTTTATAATTTGTTGATTTAGGTGTTTCATACTGGAAAATACGAGTAGCTGTCGATGACAAAAACTGAGATTTTTGGCTTTCTTTATCTCGGATATGGTTCTCGAGCTGCTGAATTTGTTTCTTCAGCCGTAACCTAGCAACAACAGACAGTTGTGGTACATTAGAAACTGACCAAAAGTCAAGACATACTCACAGTTGTGATACCCTCAAATACTCAAACTCAAGAAACATATGCATTGTCTATTATTTCTTTAAGCCTAATCAATTTTCACTATATTATTCCCAATAAATTTTGCTAAAATAATATACCACTAGCCTCCGGAAGGAAGCCAAATTATTACTCTTATAGAAAAGAGCCAACTTTAACAGCAAAGAAAACGGGAACAAAACTGATTGGGATATAGACCTCTCTTGACGGAGCTGTCCAACACGATCAGGACTCAGGTCAGTAGCATCGTCAAGGAGTTCATTTGATATTGCAAGCAACACGTCCTTCATCTGCTCCACATGGGTTGAAGCTTCTGGACAAAGCCCCAACTGAGTAGATACCAACAAAATGAGAAAACCGATGCGTTTCAAAACCATTGAAGCATAAAAAAGAAGAAGAGAAAAGCGGTGCTCATACCTTTATTCCATGACTACAGTTGGAACATAATTCAGGAGGCAGATTGCACTCTTCTTCTAATCTGGAAGCACTTCTATCTACAGGTGGAGTTCTCAACGAAAAATTAGACACTGATGGCTGTGGGGTACTTGTTGAATGGTAGTGTTCCATCACTATTTGGTCGACGTCAATATTCTGTATCACAAAGTTTTAACATGCTTGAATTGACAAGTTTCACCACCAAAAATTATTCTGCATAAGCATATACGAAAGTCTATACCATAGTGTAAGCTTTAAGTGGTTTTATATTTTAATATTTTCTGTCATGGAAATGTGCTAAAAACTTAAAGATACTACAAATACAAGAATGAGAACATAAGGAAAAAAGATGTGCTACTTTTGCTGACAACATTACCTCAAGTATGTCATCATCATCCATATCATCAAGACATGCTTTTCTAGATTCGAACTGCTCAGCTGGGAATGCAGAATTCCCGAATGACTTCTCCACACCATTTAAATGCGTGCAACTGGGTTCTGATTCTCTGATCTCATTGTTTCCCCGTGGAAACTTTTCAGCAACTATTTTATCATCACCAGGGACAGAGGAAGGGAAACTATGAAAGGATCTTCCAGTTCCTGAAACATTCATTGCACTTAGGTTTGGTCGAGTGCTCGAATAAACAGAACCACCAGTGCTAGATATAACTTTTGCGGTAGATCTCTCTCTTGCAGAATAAGAGTCATTGGTGCCAACATCAATGGGGGGAGTAACGCCAGGTCTTAGGTAGGTATTATTTACTGAAAGACTTGAAAGAGCACGCCAAGCCTGCCCACATAGGATACCAATAACTAACATATATGTACAGTTCATGAAAAGAGGTCTATATACAAGGGAAAGGTCAACCAGAAACTAGGAGAAAATAGGAACTACGATGAGATAAATTGTTTACTGAAAGAAATGGAAAGAGAAAGAAAAACATGTAATGAAGATCCTGCTTATGACCACAATTGAAAACTATAGTTACCACCACAATATCCCTTCAAAAAATATTACCTTTGAAATTTGCGGGTGCGCCAAAGTATGCACATTCACACTGGGAAACGCAATTGACCTAGGCAGAAAGAGAACAAAGCTTTTCAAATAATTGTGAATCACATAGTTGTAAACATATTTAAGAAGAAGACAGAACAAAACATAACAAGATTTCCATCACTACCATAGTGAGATACATCAAAGAGACATATGATGCACATATCATCTAATATTATTTGGAGCAGTTTGGTGGTATGAAAGTCGAGCCATGTAAAAGCTGAAGCCTCTAGTTTGTACAAAGCTATTGATAAGGAAACAAAACACGCATTGTCACATAGAACCAAGTGATGCTGGAAAAGCGATATAACACAATGTGGTGGAAACCTATCCATCAATCACTGACTTCGTTTGATAATTCATCTTCAAAAGTTCTACTTCTACAAATCCAAACAACAGAGAGTACTGGGCCAAAGTAAATGACAATAGACAGAAGGAGATGACTGTTGTCGAAAGAAGGAACATATGGCCATAATACCTTGCAGCCATATCTCTAGGCTTTTGGCTTTCTAGGGCGTAAAGGACATTGGAGCTCAGAAACTTAGTCACCGATGATGAACTCTCGAGCGCCTTTGCATGTTCTGACCAATTCGTTTGAGGACCTCTAGGTTTCTGAACTTCGGGGAGGTGACTCCTACTGCATTGTAAAAGTGAATAACGAAGATCAAACAAAAGAAGAAACTGGCAGAAATATTGGAATAAACCAGAGTGTTACAAGGAAAAGACTATTCTTGCCTCATTTGATTCGAATTAATCATGGGTCTAACATGTTGAAGAGGTTCCAGTAATTTTTACTTCCTTTGACACCGCAATTCAGTCACTTAACAAACAAATAAAAAAAGAAATTGCATTCAGATTAGTGGGTGCTGATGATAATGAAACACGAACAGGAAAAAACTGCACATTATCACTGAGACTATACATACACAATTATCAAATCCAGTGAGACACAACGAATCGGTTAGTTATTACCCACCTATTTCAGAACTTGGAAGACAATAAAATACTCCCAAAAAAAAAAACAGGAAATTGAAGTGAATCGATCAGTCATGAGTCTAAAGGATTAATCTTTACCCATGCGAAACGAAATCCCTAATCGACAACTAAATATTAACACTCGTAGGACGAAGAAACGCAATCGGTGTGAGAAAGAACAAAACGAAAACCCTAAAAATGACTTTGAAACGAAAGCCAGGAAATACATTTTCGATTCAGTGGAGTCTCTTGCTTCTGTAACGTTGCTTTTAACACTCCGGCGGCGAAACAATCAGGGAAGTCGGCGAGACGAAGCACAGGATAAAATGGCCACCACCGACTTGAGCTCAAGGCCGTAGAAGATTATCCGGTTTCCTAATGGCGGGATATTTTCCCTCTAATATATTCACATTTCGCATCAGAAACAAAAAAACAAAAGAAAACAATTATTTTTGAATTCCGAACATTTCAATTTGATTTTTTGTTGACATTTGTATTTTATAGATTTGCATTTTCAAAAAAATGATAAGGAACGAAAAAAAATAAAAATAAGAAATCCAAAAATCAAATACATGAATCTTTTCGGAAAATAAAATCTAATTTACAAAAATATTTATTGGAGGTCACAATGTTCATAGTACCATGCGTAGCAAAGGACTCATTCTCATCATCAACCTCTCTGTTTGTTCATCTTATACTGCAAATTTTACAAATCTCCAAAACCAGAACCAAAACCTTAGCCAAAGCATTGTAAAGGCAAACACGAGAACAGAGACTTTTCAGTTTCAACAAACCAACGACGACTTCTTTCTTACACAGACCAAAAACCAAAATATCAACTTATTCTCACTTCTCCACTTGCGTGTACTTCCTTTACAGTCTTATCGTATTCATCCTCATCGTCTTCCTCTTCTTCCACCTCCTCCTCTTCCTCCTCCACGTCTTCTGCATCTTCCTCTTTTCCATCTGCATCCCCATTTCCTCCCCAGCCAAAACCTCCGATGGATCGGGAAACAGGAGGCGGTGTTTTGGCGTCAGCCACTATCTTCATGATCTCTTCAACGGTCTGAAGGGAGAAGGTTGGGTTCTCTTTCTTGAAATATGCAGCTTGAGCTGTCTCTGTGAGTTCCCTTGGCAAATTCTTTAGGAACCATGAATGTTTCTTGATTTCTGCAATGGTGATCCTCTACGAAACAACAAGTAGCTCAATTGTTCAGAAAAATCAAAAGGCATCTTTGAAAACATTTAGTTCAGTTGATTGATGTATACCTTGAGTGAATTGGCGACAAATATACGGGAAAGGAGATTTTTACAATCCTGTGAGATATGGACGTAGTCCGGGATCTTGTACTGGACAGCCATTATTTTCTGTATAACAAGATCACACATTGACGAATAGGATGTGGCGAAAGCGAGATATGCAGATACATGGCTTCAAAAAAGAAACCTACTTGTATTGTTTTCCTGAAGTTCTTGGGGTCTTCCTGGTCTTCAAATGGGTATGCTCCAACCAGCATGACATAAAGAGTCACACCACAAGACCATACATCAGCCATCTGAAAGAAGAAAAAATGCTTCAAATCTTAGCGACTTCCACAAAGATGACTTTTTAAATTCAAAAGTAAAAATGTAAAGAGCATGACAATATCATAAATACTCATGGGTTTATGGAAGTTCATTGCATTGTGCATGATGCTTGATTACCTTGCCATCATATTCTCTTCGAGAAAGGACCTCAGGTGCAATATATGCTGGAGTTCCAACTGTTGATTTGGGCCTAGAGTGCAGCAGAGAGGACTAAAAAAAAGAGAATAACAAATCACAAAAGAGGATCTCGTCGACAAGGGGGGAACTTGGATTTTTTTTTAGTGTCAGACCTTGGAATAACCAAAATCACAGATTTTCAGACGTGGAGCAGGACTTCCATCCAAGAGCGTATTCTCGAGCTTCAGATCTCTATGGCATATTTGCTGCAACAAAATAGTCAACACATGATTAAAAAAAAACGACTTCAAACAGCCAATGGATAAGTAAATTTTGCTTAAGTCATTGTCTCTACATTACCATAGCATGGCAATAGCTAACACCTGATATAAGCTGCTGGAAGAAATATCTCGCCTGGAAAAGAGAGAAAGGATTAGAACGTAGACCCTAACTGTTTAATGCCTGATACTAAATAAAAGGAGGTTCACATGTTTTCTCTTGTTCCCTTCCTCCTAATCTTTCCAAAGACCATGCAGATTATCCTAAATACTAGTAATTTCATATTCGCAAAAGCACAGCACAATTTTTCAAATGGCAAGCTCACCTCATCCTCACTAAATCTTCCAGCACTGCATATACGCTCGAATAGTTCACCACCAGCAGCATATTCCATGGCAATGGCAAGATGGGTTGGAGTCAACACCACCTATAAAATCCATAAACCCAACAAGGAATGCAAGATGAAAGATATAAGAGATTATCAACAAACTTTTTCATAGCAAGAACACCACCCATGTCAAGCAACAAGAAATTCACTAACCTCCTTGAACCGGATTATATTCGGATGGCGAAGTGATCTGTGATTAATGATCTCTCTTGCCACATTCTCATCAATCTGTATCAAAAAAAACAAACAAAGCAAATACTCATTGTACAAATCTTTTCAGGAAAAATATTACAACTACAAGATAACTAACGTTACGTTAAACACCCAATCAGCTAACGATAAGAAATTTACAAAAAAAAATCGACTCTTCTGCTTAATAGCAATTCATTCCAATTATGCATATCTGGGTATAGGATCACCAGCTCATGGAGAGCAATGAAAACACAAAAACAGAGAGGAATATACCTTAGGACCACGCTCGATGTACTTCATGGCAACAAGTTCCTTAGAGTTTTTGACCTTCATGAGCCTGGCAACTCCAAAATTCCCAGCACCTATGTCTTTCACCAGCTCGTACTTGTCCATTCTCGCTCGACAACCCTAATTCCAAACACACAAAACAGAAAGGAAAAACCCAAACAAAAAAAAAATCTCCAAAATTCTCGTTGAAATTCAAGTCCAGTTCTAGCAGCTAAGAATTTCACGTGAAAATGAAACAAGATTAAAAAAAAAAAAAACAGTATCCCAAAAT
>Ga0041059_1000267_pt1 | contig 36078 bp, 31 predicted proteins | sample AraColnosormetaG_FD_56232 | JGI IMG/M metagenome (GOLD analysis project Ga0041059, IMG submission 56232) | Arabidopsis roots microbial communities from North Carolina, USA - Col MF nosort | ecosystem: Host-associated > Plants > Roots > Unclassified | place: USA: North Carolina | collected...
AAAAAAAAAAAAAAAAAAAAAAAGAGTTACCACTATGAATTACTCAAAGAGTAAACAATATGAATAATACAAATCCGATCGATATCACTGATCAAGAAACACATTATATTCTAACTTTCTAACCACGGTTAGCTTGAACCAAACTAAACCTTCTCAACACCAGAGCAATGGCCTTACATAAATTCTCATCAGAAAATGGTCGACCAGCTGTTAACCAGAACTAATTGTATTCACAGAACAACATCAACACGTTTTTTTTATAAAGACATTTGATCGGTACGTTTTACACTCTTGGCCAAAATGGCTAGCACTTTTTTACCACAATTGTAAGCGACTATCGATCAAACCGATCATGTAATGTAAAATTTCGTTTTTGAACTTCGCTTCCAATGGATCATCTAATTTAAAATTAAAATTTGGCATGTCTCTTCCACTTGATGCCGTGCAATTTCTTGAGCCCAAAAAATAGATATTAACACGCATGCGGTGGGGCGGTGGTAACTAGACTATGGCGTAAATTCACACATGCATAATGCTTCATTCTCATAGCGAATAAATTTTCTTCGTGTTGGGTCACTAATTGGATCTGTGCTTTGGTTTTGTGTTTTATCCATGGTGTTGTGTTCCTTGATTATATCATATGGATAAATGTTTAATACTTGATAGTTGATCAGATGATATAGAACTAGTTGCAAATCTATCATCTTGAATGAAAACACACCGTCTGTTAGACTCGCAAATTTATCTTCACCATGTCTTCGGTTGTGAGAAAAATATAATTGATTTGTTAGAGGAGGACAGTCATAGAGCAGTTTTTAATTGCTAATTTGCTTAACCTGTAAATTTATTTGGGAGATTTTCTTGTAAACTAATATTACGGACAACCTAGAGAGAGCATATGCCAATGAAAATGAAACATAAACAAAACTCTTATTTATTAAGGACTTGTGCTAAATACATTTAGCCTCAAACATCCAAAACTTACATTTTCATAAAAGACACGATGAGGTGTGGTGTTAACATGTATCAACAACCACACTCTCATACGCTCGAGGGTTTTTGTTTGGAATCTATTAGTAAGGAGGGAAGAAAGGGATGGTGGTCTGGAAGGGGCATTCACCAACTTGCTGGATCTTGCAAATGTTAGGCAAGTACTTAGCTGTCTTGTAAATTTTCCTGGATTGGAATGGTCCGTGTTGTCCCTGGAGGCTAACGGCCCTGGCAGCTTGTCTCAAGGTGGGGCAAACACAAACTGGCTCTTCCTGGCGAAGCTCGCTGCAGCACTGCTGGAGGATCTGGTGTCCCTGCTGGGGGCCTTGTGGGTTCTCGATGTCGTCTTCCAAATCGAACTCATCGTCGAGGGAGGGACCACCACCACGGCCTTGCCTCATTTGCATGCGCATCAATTTCTGGCAAGCTCTTAGGTGCTGTGATTGCTGAAACTCCTTCTGACATTTCTGTCTTGGGCCCATGGGGTTGCTGGCGTCATCTTCGTCGAACTCGACAACAGTGCGGTAGATGGAAGCGTTGGTGAGGAGGAAGCAGAGGGCGAAAGTTGCGCAGACGAGGAAGAGCTTGTTTGCCATTTTTTTGCTATTTGTGTTTGTATTCTTACTCGTTTGTGATGATGAGTTTTGGTTTGAGTAAAGAGTGAAGTGAAGAGTTAGTTTTATAGGTGAGAAAGGAGATTGCATGGCGATCACGTGTAAGAATGCATGTGTCGTGTGTGTGCGAGAGTGAAGATCTTAGGTTGTTGTCTGGATTAGGTGTTGGAAGAGAGTGACAAGTGACGAACAACACCGGCCCTCCGCGTCTCCGCGTCTGCATGTTATGTGTCATTTGTAGATCATGTTCTGACGTGACATCTTAATATCTTATGAACGTTTTTGTTCATTTGGTTTCAATTAATGGGGTATGTGAGAGTCAATCTTTTAATTTGGTGGTATATTGCAATTGGAACATATGTTTGGGAGCTTAATCTGAATTGTAGATGTTAGAAAATGACTCTATATTAACACGGGGCACACAACCCTTTGAACAATGTTAAAAAATATGTAAATGAGGGAATGCATAGTATTACGTTATAGATAAATTGGCAAAAAATGGCTATAAAAGTTTATAAAAAAGGTTGAGTATGTATGTAGTAGTTTTCGATGTCCGTTTAATTTGTAACATGCGGTGCGAATGTCTAGTAATATATTTCGGGCATTGTCTCAGTTTGTTCTCTCTTTGGTTCAATTTTTATCCGGTAAATTTTTTTAACTCCGGCTTGGCTAAGGTCCATTAGCAAATTCGGTGAAGAGGCTATCGACTGAGTATCGGTCGAATTTCAATATGGATTATACCCCTTTTACAAGAAAAAAAAACAATTCAAAATAACTAAAATTTCACTTAAAAAAAAAATCTCAAATCATTTTCAAATGAATTATTCAAAAATCTATGAGTGATCAGTGAATCTCAAACTGTAGTATAGTCGTTTATGGTGTCATACCATTCATAAACAAATCACAAATGGTATACTATTCTCAGATGGATTCTTAATCTCAAATCCACAATTGTACATGATTCGTAAATGAAACTTTTATTTTTTAAGTGTTCATTTTTACATGCTTCGTTATAGCTTTTTTTAAAAGAAAAAATTGGACATCAGTTTTTTAAAATTGTGCTATTAGCCACAACTCAATAATTAAACACATTTATTACTTTTTTTTGTTTGATAAAGACATACGTAAACCATTTGTTAAAAATATCAAGAAAGATCAAATTGCCAAGTCATAATTCCATTTGTCTCTACGCATTTGAAGTCTTAATTACGATTTATATCTCTGGGTAGTACTAGTCTATGATCTTTCCGTGGAGGTGGAGCGGTACTCTATAATTTTTCCAGTTCACTGGAGTAAAGTTATTTTTATGTAAGCGTCATGACTTTTTAGAGAGCAGCAATGTAACAAACAAAAAAAATATAAACAAAACTCTTATTTATTAAGTAGTGCTTACATTACCCTCAAACATCCAAAAGCTTACATTTATCATAAAACACACGATGAGGTGTGGTATGTGTCAAGTGTCAACATGTATATATCAACAACCACACTCTCATACGCTTTGAGGGTTTGTTTGAGATTTAGTAGAAAGAAGGGAATGAAGGGATGTTGAAGGGACAAACATCAACTTGCGGGATGTCGCAAACGTTGGGCAAGTGCTTGGCTGTCTGGTAAATTTTCCTGACTTGCATTGGTTGGTGCTGTCCCTGGAGTCTAACGGCCTTGGCAGCTTGTTTCAAGGTGGGGCAAACACAATCTGGCTCTTCCTGGCGAAGCTCGTTGCAGCACTGCTGGAATAGCTGTTGTTCCTGCTGTTGTCCCTGTGGGTTCTCCATGTCGTCTTCGAAATCAAACTCATCGCTACGGCCTTGCCTTGCTTGCTGGAGCATCAATTGCTGGCAAGCTCTTAGGTGTTGTTCTTTCTGAAACTCCTTGCGGCATTTCCTCATTTTTGGGCCTATGGGGTTAGTGGCGTCATCTTCTTCGAACTCAACGACGGTGCGGTAGATGGAAGCGTTGGTGAGGAGGAAGCAGAGAGCGAGAGCTGCGCAGACGAGGAACAACTTGTTTGCCATTTTTTGCTATGTGTGTATGTTTTGGTTCGAGTGAAGAATGTGGTGAAGGTGTGGTTGGTATTTATAGGTGAGAAAAGAGACTTGCATGGAGTTCACGTGTAAGAATACATGCATATGTTTGTTTGTATGCGAGAGCTATATGATTGTTGTCGTGATTAGGTGTTGGAAACTCAAATGTAAAGGAAGTGACAAGTTTCCGCGTCTACTTGCAATATGCAACCATGTGTAACTCATGTTCTGACATGTCAATTATTTTGAAATGACTAGTTGAGAGTCAATACGGAAAGAGTAGTAGTGTGTCAATAAATGTTTTTGGAGGTTAATTCTGAAATACATAAAAGTTTTAGCATCTTGAAAAATTACTTATACACGCAGGTCACCGGTCCATTGGATATTGTCTATTGATGGTAAGACAATATATGGATAAAGATAAGCTTAATGTTTTTCACTCCCAAAGTAATGTATGTCTAAGAATGTTATGGACGGGTGACAAAAACTAGTCCTCTCACGTTTCACCGTGACAAAACATACGGACACGAGTAGTTAGGATATTTAGAATTATTATTCCAAGTGTCTCTTAAAATACATATGTTGGTTATTCAGGTATCATATACATGAAACCACTTTATGAACTACCACTAAATCGGATAAAAGTGAGATTTTGATTAAGAAATCTCATATATATAACACTAATTTTTCCAAAAATGCTTAAAAATCAAATTTTGTTTTTACCGAAAACGAATCTTGGTTTAATTTGGTACCAAATATATATCACTCTAAACCGAACCAAAATCCACCGCATCGTAACCAAAACAAAGCTCTGTTTCGTTCAAATTGATAAAATAAAATAAAATACCAAACCGCAAAATTGAAATTCCAAAATCTCCAAATAACCGGAATGCCTAGCTCTCTCTATCCATGGAAAAAATAAAATAAATATCTAAAGAAAAGCTGCTAAAGAGACTGTGAGACAAAAACGACGATATTTTCCTCTTCCTCTCATTATTTTTGTTCTCGCCACCGAAACAACAGAAGTTGCAGACTTTATCCGAATTTAGGGTTTCAGCTCGTTCTCTCTTCTCCAATTATCAGATCCACGAAACTCTACTTTTCGGATCAGGTAAAATCTTATCTTCTTCTGATTGCGTTTGTCATCTTCTTAAGCAGATTTCACAAATTGCGTTTTGCTATTTCTTTGATTTCGGTAATTTCGAGGTGAAGTTTGTTTTCATTGCCCGATCCATATAATTTTGGAGTTTGTTGATTTGTTTTCGTTCGTCAGATTGGTATATCGTCTTTCGTATGTCCCTGAAGATTGTACGCTAGCTTTTGTTTAGGATCTGTCGAATTTGCTGCTGACTTTAGAAAATTGGATCTTCCTTTGATCTGCTGTGGATTGATGTAATTTGTTTAGATCATATCCTGTAATTGAGCTGGACCTGCTTAACTAGGTTCCTGGGACTAGGATACAGAACATACAATTTATTTATGAAGATGGCATCTTGCTCATTTCGAATCTTATGTTGCAAATGATAATTCTGGAGTTGGTTTCTTAGCTGAGGTTTTAGTTTCCCCATCTGGTTTATATATCACTAATCTCTAGATGAACATGGCTTGTATTTGGATTGTGTGTTTTATCTTGCTATGTGTATTATGCGTTCCCTGTGTTCTTTAACTGTTTTCTAAGACCTTATTAATACTTATTTTGCTTTTCTCGATTGTGGTGTAGCACTTGTTTATTATTTGTTTATGAGTGTGCCAAATTCTTATCCTCCGATGGCCTTCATGTTCAGGTCTCAGCTTCTCTATCGTTTGCCCCTCAGATCAACAAAGTTTCATGTCTGAACTTGATTCCCAGGTCCCTACTGCCTTCGGTAAGTTTCAATTATACCAACGCTCATTTAGATCTATTTCAGATGTTTGGTAACAGTTTTGATTGGAACATGGGCTTTTGTAAATTTGTTTCTCAAGTCTTGGATTCTTCAGCTTGTGGTTTGCTGAACTGATAGGAGCTAATCAGTTTCTTTTTGTTGCTTGCAGACCCGTTTGCTGATGCGAATGCTGAGGACTCAGGTGCAGGAACAAAGGAGTACGTTCATATTCGTGTCCAGCAGCGGAATGGTAGGAAAAGCTTGACAACGGTCCAGGGGCTGAAGAAAGAGTACAGCTACACCAAGATACTTAAGGACCTCAAGAAAGAATTTTGCTGCAACGGAACTGTGGTTCAAGACTCAGAACTCGGACAGGTACGTGCTTTAAAACACCATGGTTGCGTCCATGTGGATAAATTATTGAATTCATAGTCTTGGCATATTACCATTCGAGTAGTGAAACAAAGGGATTGATATACAATGTGCTGTCTATCTCTAGGTTATTCAGCTTCAAGGCGATCAGAGGAAGAACGTCTCCACGTTCCTAGTCCAGGTAAAAATCACACTCTTTCACAAACAGGCTAACAAAAAGATTGTTACTCGATCATGTTTCTCATACGTCTCAATGAACAGGCTGGGCTTGTGAAGAAAGATAACATCAAGATCCATGGTTTCTGAGCAGCTTCTGTTGCATTTCCCGTAGGCCGTTTAAGTGGATCATTACTCTATCGTGCAGTTACAAAACATATCTTCACCTTTCCCTTCGATTACTTGTTACTTGTTTCTGTTTTAGCGTTGGAATGATACTAAGAGACCATCATCGTTTTCTTTCACATGTTACTTCTGTAATACGAGATTGTTAAGCATTCTCCATTAACGTTTGACTCTACTCTCAGTATATCTTGTTACCAGGGTGGATCACAACACTTAAACTATTATTCTTGTTATGTGCCAATTAAGACAAAAAACCATCAGTTAAAAACACAGTAGTCGAAATCGAAAGTCAATAAAGTTGACCAGAGGCCTGGAAGACTCTTAGGCGTCCAGAGTGTTTCAAAGTCGCTGGGAAATTACGAAATAACCGCTTGTCTTCTCTATCGAGTCCAAAGTGGAGCTCTGCAAATCCTCGGGCAAGACGACGATTTGGAAAACGAAATTAGGTTAAGAGTTTAGACTAATCTGAAACCGATATTCTTTCAATTTCAATATTCTAGTTCGATTTCCCAAAATCCCCTCTTCGGTTATTTTGGATCACAGGTAAACGATGGAGGAGATATTTGCTCTGATAGTCTCAATGATTCTCATAGTTGCGGTGATTCCTTTGTTCTTTTGGAAACGTCGGAGAGATGCTAGATCACGGGAGGAAGTTGCTGAACCACCACAGGTAATTTATCATTGTTTGCGAAAATGGATTTGAATTTTGGTAATGTCTCGTTTTTTTTTTCCTTCTGGGATTTGATTGGTTGTTCATGTGAAATGCAAAGGTTCAACCTCGTGAAAACGTGGCACGTGCTGGTGGTGGACGGAGGATGCGTAGGAGACCTGCAGCTTCTGGTGCTAGCTCCTCTACATCCAATGTTCAAGGTTTGTATTTGACAGCTTTTGTTTCTCTTTGAGTTTTGAGGATTGAGTTTCTGCTATCTTTGTAATTTGAAGCAACCTTATGTAGATAGTTGTGTTATTGGTTAGAGTTTACTATAGCTAGCGAACACTCGAAACCATCATTTATTCAAGAATACTCGATAACTTTTTAGTTTCATTTGTAATCTATCTTGCTGTGAATGTAGTTTAAGTTTAGAAAAGTCTTGGAACTAAATGAACAATTGGCCTTGGAACAAAATTATTGGGTATGTGTGAAACAGAAAACGGCAGTGGGAGTGAAGATGAAGATGAAGATGAAGCTGGTGGAACTCAAGCCAGAGCATCAAAGAAGAAAGAGAAGAAGCGACAAGAGCGGGAAGCACAAAGACAAGTGAGATTTTTCTATTTATTCTACTAGAATTTTTGGCAGGATTAAGGATGAGAAATTCTAGGAATATCAGTTGGTAAGTTACATTGTGATAGTTTTAGATTCCGACTTAAGGATAGAGCATTGGCAGAATATTACATCTCTTTTGGGACGACTTTCCTGATTAAGTTCTGTTCTTTTTTTTTGGTATAGGCTGAGGAAGCTACACGCGAGTCAAGGAATACAAAACAAGATTGGTATGCAGAAATGCGGAGGAAGAAGGATGAAGAACGCGAGGCAGAAGAGCTGAAGTTGGTAGGTCAATCATCTCAGATTTCGTTTTGTTATAGTCTTCCTGCTTTTGAAATACTGGGCTTGGCTAATTGTGACATTGTTACGTAGGAAGAAGAAGAAAAAGCGCGACAAGCCAAAGAAGAAGAGGCAGCTGCGTTAGAGTTTGACAAATGGAAAGGGGAATTTTCAGTTGATGCTGAAGGTACTACAGAGGAAGTGCAAGGTGGGAATCAAGATTTGCTTTCAGAATTTGTTGAATACATAAAGGTATATCTATCTTGAATAACCCTATACCAAACACTTTTTGATCTTCGATTCTAATCGTTATTCTGTGAATATAAACAAACGAAAAGTAAAGTGGAGATACAAATGTTGCCAATAGAAACACGCTCACAATGAAGTATAGATGTAAATGTTGTTTCAGCCCATATCAATGTACCCACATGTTGAGCCTTCCTTTTGCTGTGTGATGTGATTGCAGAAACAGAAATGTGTTCCACTTGAAGATCTCGCTGCAGAATTTCATCTACGTACTCAGGTATCATCTGGCTACATATTTATGTGGAAAACTAAAGAATACCTTTTGTCATGGCTTTCTAGTCTGATTCAACTGTTTGTCCTCTTAGGAATGCATCAACAGGATCGCCTCTTTGGAGAGCATTGGTATTTTTCTCTCTATCCAATTATAAAAAGAGCATTTGTCTCATCTGGCAGTCTGTAATTTGCGATGGGTATAGTAAACCCGAAGCAATAGGAATAAGCAGGTGAGACACTGATGTGAAACAATGATGGGACGCTTAAGAACTGAACCCATTCTCTTTTGTTCAGGGCGGCTCTCGGGGGTCATGGATGATAGAGGGAAATACATTTACATATCAATGGAAGAGATGAATGCGGTTGCAGATTACATCAAACGTCAAGGAAGAGTTAGTATCTCACATCTAGCAAGCAAGTCAAACCAGTTCATCGACTTGGAGCCCAAAGTACAGCATCAGCTGACTGAAGAAATTAGCGGCATGGAAGAGATCTCAGTTTCTTAGTTGTGTTTCTCGGGTAAAATCGTTTGTCAAAAACAAGAGTTAAAAGCCTTAGGTGCTCACTGCAACATGATGGTGTTTGGGTCATATACCTTCTTGTTCTTATTTTACTAGTTTGAGATCCTTAGGCTTGCATCCATATACAGTACATGAAATACCATATGTTTAAAATTGTTGTTTGTCTTACCATTAGAAAATAAAATAAACACACAAAAGAAATGGATATCATGGTTGCTTTAGTAAATCTTTATTCCTCAAGTTAAACAATGTTTGCCATTTATGGTGCTCACAAGGTGTTCACACAAAGTCTTGTGTAAGAATATGATATCATGGTTGCTTTAGTAAATCTTAATTAGGGTTCTATAACTTTTGTAAAAAGTTTAATAAAAAAATTCTAATGAACTAACTTAGAGGAATATGCGGTTTGGATCAGTCTAATCCAGATTTTCTATAGAATATAGAAAAAATGTGACAAACATACAGAAATTGGTACTTATACATTTACTGATTAACGTTATTAGTATATTCTCTTTTGTATAATATCTCTGTTTCTCCGGAGAAACAGGGGAAAACTAGAGGAAGAGAAACCGTTATGCTCTGCCTCTCTAATTCGCTTAAGTTTTATTACCATCTCTCTTTTCTCTGTTTTCTCTTTCTTGCGTTCCTAAGAAACTTGGGAAACACGATAGAGATGAAGAAGCTCCGTTACGTCCATTTAAACCTCCTTCTCCTTCTATTACCTCTAATCAATCTTCAGTTTCCGACATTATCATTGGCTCAAGACTACGATGAACCAAAGAAGGATGATACTCCACCGCCAGGTCTGGCCCGTTGCAACGGAGTTTACATGTCTTACAGTTCCGGTGGCCGAGAAAAGTTGTATCCTCGCACCACAAACGCGACTGCTCAAGCTTGGTCTTTTAAATCAACGGCCATGATCGTGAACACTGGTATCGAAGAGGTCAAAGGTTGGCAAATGTTCGTAGGGTTTCATCACAGAGAGATCATCGTTTCCGCGACTGGAGCTGTCTCATCTGACGGTGACTTCCCGGTCGATGCAACCAACGGTACTACGTTTATCGGGTCTCAGAATACGGACCTAAAGACCTCGATCCTGACAGCTGGCGATTACACTCAGATCTCGACCAATATCGAGATAACCGGAACGGTTTTTGGCGGGAAAGGTACAGCTACGCCGATGCCGAAATCGATCAAGCTCACAAACGATGGATGGCAATGCCCTGCTGCTACTTCTAAAGGTAACGAAACCTATTTCATGAAAAAAACCTTAGTTTCTTGTTCGAGAAGAAACAATCTGTAGTGACCAGTTTTCGATTGGTTCGGTATATTTTCATCGGTAGGCGGTACAATGCAAGTTTGCTGCAAGAGGAACCCAAAGTTTAAAGCTAAAGAAAAGGTGAAAACCAAGTTCATGCCTAGACAACACGGTGACCTGAACATAATCTACGACGTTCTTCAAGCCTATGCAAGCAGCTACATGGCGCAGGTTAGTCGCCGGATCCATCAATTGTATCAATATAACCTCGAGAGAGTCATATATACATAACGTAATCCAAAATTGATTTGTTTTGGACAGGTGACTATAGATAACACTAGCCCGCTGGGACGGTTAGACCATTGGAACTTGACATGGGAGTGGATGCGAGGAGAGTTCATCCACTCGATGCGTGGAGCCTACGCGGCCGAGAAGAACACGTTGGAATGCTTAAGCAGCAAGGCGGGACAGTTCTACGGGGATCTTGATTTCTCTCAGGTTGCTAATTGCCAGAAGAAACCAATAATCAAAGATTTACCAGCTGAGCGTAAAGACGATAATGTCACCGGTAAATTGCCTTTCTGCTGCAAGAATGGCACTCTTTTGCCCACTCACATGGATCCTTCTAAATCCAAAGCCATTTTCCAGTTACAGGTTTTCCCCCAAAACTTACCATTTATAGTGTTTGGTGACTAAATTTAGGTCTAAAGACAACTAAACCGGTTTTGATGTTTGGTTTAGGTTTACAAGGTACCACCTGATCAGAACAGAACAGCATTCTTTCCTCCTCGAAACTGGAAGATTGATGGTATAGTGAATCCGACGTACAAATGCGGACCACCTATTCGGGTGGACGCGACCCCGTTCCCTGACCCTAGCGGTCTCCAAGCCACAACCTACGCTATCGCCAGCTGGCAAGTCATCTGCAATATAACCAAGCCTAAACCACAAGCTGCACGTTGCTGCGTCTCCTTCTCAGCCTTTTACAACGACTCGGCCATTCCTTGTAACACCTGCGCTTGCGGCTGCAAAGATATCGATACCGACACTTGCAACGCCAATGCCCGACAGCTTCTCCTCCCTACTGACACACTCTTGGTACCGTTTGATAACCGAACGCTCAAGGCAAAGGTATGGGCAAAGCAGAAGCACATGGCTTATCCAAAGAAACTTCCTTGTCCTGACAACTGCGGAATCAGCTTAAACTGGCATCTTAACTCGGATTACGGTAATGGGTGGTCCGCAAGAGTAACTTTGTTTAACTGGGGAAATAATGCAGTGGAGGATTGGTTTGGGGCTTTGGATTTAGGCAAAGCTGGTTTAGGATATGAGAATATTTACTCCTTTAATGGATCAAGAGTTCCACCTAAGAACCAGACCATTTTCTTCCAAGGACTTCCTGGTATGAACTACTTGATTGGTATCACAAACGGAACGAATCCTGCGAGAGACCCGCAGATTCCCGGGAAAATGCAGTCGGTTATCTCGTTTAAGAAGAAGAATTTGGGGAGTTTGAATATCATAGGAGGAGATGGATTTCCTAAGAGAGTTTTCTTCAATGGAGAAGAATGTGAGCTTCCTAAGTATTTCCCTAAAAAGAGTTCCGGGATGAGATTATCCGGTATCCGATTCTTGCCTTCGATTCTTCTCGCGATCACAACATTTCATGCGATCACTGATCGCTTACTAACTGGTGTGTAGATGCTTTAGTTAATTATGTAAATTGATTTCTGTTTAGCCATGTCATGCTCAAGAAACTTGAAGAGAACGTTTTGTATATGTATCTCTCTATTCACAGTTTTGGTTGATCCAAGAAACTTGTATCCATAATCGGAAAGGAACTAAAGCAGATTGATTCTCACTCATTAGTTATTATTACACTCTTGGCCTCTTGACCTCTTTACTTCATAAACCGATTTCCTCTGTTTCTGGTCAAATCAACACGATCCAGATATTTATCTGAAACACTTCTTACCCCAAGTTTCAAAATATTTCTTCTTTTAGAACATAAAATGATCATTTGTAAACTTAAGAACAATCTCTTTCCTTTTTATTTTCCCGTTAGTAACAAAAACCATGTTTGTTTATATATGAAGGGATACAACATAAACTTTTATGAACAGCTTACTAAGTATATTTTTCTTGTGTGTGTGTATGTGTGTTAAGGGTTATTCAAGGCTCCAAGGTTCTCCCAGCTTCCACCCAAAAAAATCGTTAGAAAAAACGATAGGAAGATTCGGTTCCTCCCCAGATTTAGCGAATTACAAAAGAAAGCTTCTCATGATTCGGCGGCAGAATCATGAATGTTTACCAATGCTATTTCTTAGCCTGCAATAAGAGAGAAGACCACAGAAGAGAGAACTTTCAGACAAAACTTTGAGAGAGACAGAAGCCCAGGCAGATCAAAGAAACATAGAAATAACCTTTCTTAGATATCTCTTGTGAATTTTTATGGCTCCAGAACATGTTTTTTTGGCATCCAAGTTCCCAGTCGTATCGTTAAGTATCTTAACAACATCGTCGAGTCCACGAGCTTCAGTCATTAGCTTATAACTCTTGTCTTTCAAGACACTGGCCACTAGAAATACCGATATAGGTAAAGGACCTTCTGCACTTTTTCCTCCATTCCTCATGTTTTGCCTCTCATACTTTCCACATTGCTTAATTGACTTCGGTTTACCTTTTAACCCTTCTGTTTTCTCATTCCCGCATTGATGCGCCTCATATACATAAAAAAGATCGGGGTCATACTCGAGGGCCCACATCATCTGCAGGAATAGTGTTTGGCATGAGATCAAATACATATAAGAGAGAGTGAGACAAAAAATCAGTATCATTACCTCCCAAAGGTACAGAGAGTCGCAAAATGAGAATTCTCTTCGGAATTGAACCATTAGCATCCGGATGGCAAAGAGATAGTCACCTCCCCCAAGTTTATCTGCATTTATGACCCAGCACTCGATTAACCGCTGAATATATACATATATGCAAAGAAATTGCAGTAGTAGTAGTACTGTAGTACCTAGATGTTGGTGAAGTTTGGGGTCAACAACCTGAGTAATTGAAGACAAATGAGTAAGTTGAGCTTCAACTCCAACAGATCTCCCGGTACTACGGAAATTTCCTCGCTTTTCAATTCGAAAAAATAAAACATGTTTAATACAACCTGATTGCAGAGAGACAGATGTAAACAGTCCATACCAAAAACACAAATACATTGAGAATATGTGTAAGGTGAGTACCAATCGACGCATGAGCCGTTCAAAACACCAAAATGCATCAGCTTCGTCTTCAAGAAGAATAATCATTGGGGAACAAAGATCACTCATTCCTGATCAGATCACCAGTATATAGATAAGAATTTCTCAAGTAAAACTGGTTTTCAAACAAATGATACAATGATATATACATTCGGTTTTACCTTGACAATACCCGACATCGTTGTCTATCCAGGCGTAAACAGACAGAATATCCCAGAGCTTCGATAAGTTCTCCTTTTTCTCATAAAATACCAAGGCCCTGTCTGTACGGTTCACATCAAGACCTGAAAAACATACATTAAGCAACTGAGTGAACCAGATATTCAGTATAGTCTAGCCGGCGATAAAGGAGGCCATGATCAGTCGCTAACCTATCTGGTGAAGTGTTAGCAGCCATTGGATAATTTTTTTATCAAGAGGTCCACGACTTGTGAGCTCTTTAAAAAAAACTGAACCATTTGAGTTTGTACCTGAGAAAGCCACATGAAAACTTCAAATGCCTATTACAAGTTTATGTAAGAGTTCAACATTAAATTTCCGTAATAGAAAGGCAAAATTTTACCTAAATTTATTTCCTGAAGTACAAGAGGATCATAGTTGGGTTGACCATTTTCAGTAATTACAGGTGCGGTAGTAAATCTTCCACTTCCAATGACAGGAAACATTTGCTTACACTCTTCCTTCCAAGAAGCATACTGCAATCTGAAAGAAGAGAATTAGCGGTAGGATTCACAAAACTGAATCGATGGTTTATGAATGAACTGAAAGAAACATGTAATTATGCCAAATGCGATACATATATATAGGATATGAGGACAAAATTCTACCTTCTGCGTTGTCGAATTTGCTCTCTTTCTTCGAATGTGCTCATTGGGTCATAACAACCAAGTAGGAATTCCCATACTTCGCCTCTAATTGATGGATGGATTCCCTATAGATTGATTGTAAAGGAATATTAAAGTAACATAAGTTATCAAAGATACAGAACAAATGAAAGGATAAATCAGTCTTTACAAAGACTTATCCAAACAAACATACCCCTCTTCGGATGCGTCTTAGAGTCTTGCCAATATGGAGAGACCCTTCTTGTACAAATACAGCCTGCCATTTTCTTACACTTAGAGTTTTACCAGGCTGCACAAACATCATAAATATGACCCGTGTTGTCAGCAACATAGCAAAAACTTCCTGGCCTCAACATGATGCAATTATTCATGATACATTATGACCACAAGACATGGAATGATATAGGCTTTTATGGCCTGTAATGTAAAGGTTCAAAATTATTCAATCTAGTTCCAAATTAGTACCAGTCAAGCACATAACCTATCTTCCTATCTTATGTATCTTCCTAAAGACCCTGGAGTCAAGAAGTTAAAATCCTTTCAAGCTTATGTCTGGAAAAAGTGACAATCTCACTAAAACAATCATTCATGTGATGCTACTGAGAAAAAGATCCAGTGGGATCAAGAATATATATGAGACCCTGAACAGCTCCTAAGATCAATATCTCCTCATAAGGAATCAGATTTATGAACATTACAATGTCAGGAACAAATTCACAACAGAGACAATGCATTTTCGAAAACATAGATAACCAGAGAATCTGGATGTAATTGGAACCGAATCAGCAATCACATATCGTATTCGTAATCATAAAACAGAGACGACCCAACGAAGAAGCAAAACTAGAATAAGCAAAAATCGGAGAAAATGAAGAAGAAGGGATCGAAAGAAGTAACCTTGATTTTGAATCTGGTCTTGGGGACATCGGTGCACTCAGGACGAACTTGGTAGTAAGAATCTGCTGGCTCACCTGCGCCTCCCCACATCTCTATCAAACTTTCCCGGGAAAAAAAAGAAATCAAATCCAAATGCTGAGCAAAACAGAAAGAGATACACTTTGGATCGGGGTCCCCTCAAAACTCAGAAGATCGATCAATGAGCAATGATCAATGAAGAAATTAAAGGAAATTTAGGGAGAAAAAGATTGAGAATTTAAGGGGACCCAGCTTGGAGCTTAGTGGATTGGAGTCTAAAGACAGAAACTTTTTTTTTTAGGTTTCTTTCTGCGTATATTATTTTCCTGTCGTCTATCTATCAACTAAGTTTCTTGTATCATTCCTTTTTTCTGGAGATGATGATTGATGAGCTGGTCTCATTACACAATAGTTGTTGCCTCCACAAATAACGGAGTTTCTCCATCACTTCTCTCTAATTTATCTTCTTCCACATGAAAGAGACACTGTGTNTTTTTTTTTTTTTCCCCCAAAAATATCCAACATAAAACGACGCCGTTTTCTCTCTTTACCATATTGGGCGTTTAATGTTGGGCCTTTGTGATATTTATTTAGTAAAGATAGGCCCAAACCACAAAACCCTAGAATGAAGATTATATATAGTGCAAAACCTAATCGATTTTTTCCTCTGCTGTCGCTCGTCTACATTTACACTCGGAGCTTAGACCTTCCAATCTACCGGCGGCGAAAATGGTGAGATATACTCTCTTATTGAGCTAATACCTTGGTTAGTTCGTCTGTGTTCTACGTGATTATCTCCTGTATTTAGCTCATGTTCATAGCACATTTCGGATTTCTTTCTTCTAGATCTTTTTTTTTGGGGATTAGGCTTTTGACGTTCTCAATCAAGTTACGTTTGTGTATAGGTTAGAGTCCAAAGTTGTTAGATTTAATATTTTCTGGTGATTGGTTGTTTAGGGTTTCAAGAGGTACGTTGAGATCGGGAGAGTAGCACTTGTGAACTACGGAGAAGATCATGGAAAGCTCGTCGTTATCGTCGACGTTGTTGACCAGAACAGAGTAAGTTTATTTCATTCTTAGGTTATGAAGATTTCCATCTCTTTATCATGTATGTATTGATGAGTTTCAGCTGTTTTAATGCTTGATTCCGTAATGCTACTGTGTATGTTTCGGTAAATTGTTTGATTAAGGAAAATTTTGATTTAGCTTGAGACTTTGGTTGCATAATTGGCTTACAGTTATAACTCAGTTTGCATCATTGATTGGAGCCTATTGCATTTCCTTGGTGAATATTGAGCTGAATATTGTCTAGTTGTTTTTATGGAGTTCTTATTATGTTCTCGTCATTTAGGCTTTGGTGGATGCCCCTGATATGGAGAGGATCCAGATGAACTTCAAGAGGTTGTCTCTTACCGATATTGTCATTGACATCAACCGTGTGCCAAAGAAGAAGGCTTTGATCGAGGCAATGGAAAAGGCTGGTGAGTGCTGCGTAATGTAAATATTTGAATTTTGAAGTGTTTCAATCTTAACTGGAAAAGTCTTGCAGATGTGAAGAACAAGTGGGAGAAAAGCTCATGGGGTAGGAAGCTTATCGTGCAGAAACGTAGGGCTAACCTTAACGACTTTGATAGGTTCAAGATCATGTTGGCCAAGATCAAGGTCAGTGTGTTAAATTGTTAGATGTTTGAAATTCTGTGGTAGTGTTCATTCATGTCAGAACTGAAATGTTAATGGGTTTTTTTGCTGTTTGCAGAAAGCTGGTGTTGTCAGGCAAGAGCTTGCAAAACTCAAGAAGGAGATCACTGCCTGATCAAATATTATCTACAATTCTGTTGTCTTTCTTTTTTGATTTTGGATTCGGAAATTAGTGTTTTTGGAACTATCAATATCAGTATGTGCTCAATTATCAGACATTATTCAAGTTTGAAACCTTGTTTGCAAAACTCAAAGTTTTTTGTTCTTTTGATCTTAGTCTTATTTTCGTTTATATGGTTCTATGTTATGATTCTATACCAAGGCTAAAGTTGAATCATGCTAAGCTAACTAAACTAATAATTAGCTTGAAGAGAACACAAAATTGAAAATTGTAACAAGAAGGAGATTCTTTACTGTGGATACTTACTTCTACCTAAGTAAAATTCTAGTAGAGGATGCAACTCTGTCCAAAGGGAACGAGAGGACTCTCCGTTCTGCTGTGACTTCCGTCGATGATTGCTATAAGCAGCCATGGGGGAAAGTTGATTGCTATATTTGTGCTCAAATCTAGTTTCAAACGTTGAAAGTTGAAACCTTGTTGGCTAAAAATTACATTTCTCCATCATCAGTATGAACCAACTCACAAGAAGCTGTATTTTGGTATTGGAGAATTTGGAAGTAAATTCCCCTGATTTAAGTGATAACAATTTGTTCTACTAAAACTCCCAAAGACTTCAGAGACATCGATAATACTTATATATGTTCAAAAGGATAACAGTTTGTGAATATATATAACCGAATTATTTAAGTGACGTCTGGTATAACTAGGGCAAAAATTTCTGACTCGTTACAGAGGAAAACGAAATAAAACCCTTAGGGAGCTTCAGAAGTTTTTACCAAGTTCTATCTTTTTCATGAGTGTCATGGAGTGATGGAGAATAGAATCCAAGATTCCGGCCACCTGAAAAGAGGCAAAAATACGAGTCATATGGGAATACATTAATGAATAGTTACAAGAAGAAGAGGCTTCAAACTTCTTTACTAACCGTGAAGACACCACCAATAATGGCGCATACGTTGGTGATGAAATGTGAGAAGGACTTGGAGTTTTCCGTTATGAGAACCTGCAAACAAACAAAGAGAAAGATGAGCAGAGTGTAATTCCAACCCATCTTACCATCCCTAATCTGTGTAACACATGTGAGAAAGGCAGCAAACAAAAAATGTTTAAGCCTACCTGCATCGGTGAGAGCTCAAAGTGAAACTTGGCCACTGGTAAATAGTAACTATGAGCAACGCTGCTATGTGCTGTGTACTCATACGCCTCAACCAATGCCTGTCCATTGCTTTTCACTACCTCAGTCTTTACTATTTGAAGATAATGCTCAATCTGTCCATGGAAAACAACACCTTAAATCATGCTATAAAGCATATCAGGTGATCCAAATAAAAATTTCTGAGTTATACAAACTTACGGTAACGTTTGGGCCGAGATCTCGTTGGTTTATGAAGGACCGGCCGTCTAAACGGTCGTGGCTTAGGCCGAGATAAGGTGACAAGCGCTTAAACTCCGAAAATTTCTGAGGCATAATCCTCCGCCCAAAGGATAGATGGTTAACAACATGTGACATATTCATCTGAGAAGAATCAAAGGAATGAGATCCCGAGCGAGCTGAAACCATTAAATTGCCTGGAACCTGCAAAGACCATAAAGTATTAACTATTAAAGTGTTTAAGGGGTGGTCTAAAAGGAAGACAAAGCAGTAGTAGTTTTCCCAATCATACCTTCTTCACACGCATGTATCCTTCAACTCGACATCCTCCTGTAGAAGGTGCCTTTTTTAGAGTTCTCGATGAATTGTCTGATTTGTCCTCCAATGCTAGATTATGGGGCTCTAGATGAATTGGTTCAACCAGACTCACCACCATCTATAGGAGAAGGTAACATTTTCAGAAACAAGCTACAAATGAGATGCAAACAGCGACTCTAGTCTAACTTTTCTAAGGGGCACGGAAAAAAAGTTGAAAAGAAACTTAGACCAACAGCTACCTTCACTAAGCTTTCCGTATCACGATCTCCATAGTAGGATTCATGGTCGTGGTGTGCATTGTCATCCCTATTATCAAGAAAATTAAGCAGAGGAAAGAAAAGTGGGGAAAATAAATTTAGGAGAATGAGTAAATGATGGTCATGCATAATATGAACAATTAAACTTTCTCTTACTTAAGATCACTGCCTTTGCGGAAAATGCGAATGGATGGATACCCTTGTATATGATTCCTGGATATTATTTGCAGAGGAAATTATGAGCATAAATTATACCTTAAAGCTGGCATAAGTTTCCAGAGAATGCATTATGCTATAGAAATGAAATCCTAAAGAAAGTCGTTAACCTATGTATGGTATGTCTTCTTTGGTTTGACCATAACTATCTTTTGAAAAGGTACATGTAGTATTTTACATAAAATAGAAATCGTTTAGACGAAGCCAATACAAACTTATAAAGTAACTGAGAATCCCTCCCTCTTGTTACGAGTAGAAAATGCATCTTAGACCTTAGTTAACAGAGAAATGAGTTAAAGACACCTGAAATAGTCACCAATACATTACTGGCATATTATCCCACATTCCTGAAGACCCAGTTTCATTTGAAATTTTTTGCACAAATTCAAATGACATATTCGGTGGAAAAGGAGTTATAGCTTCTTGGATATTACTTTTTGCACTGTAGTGGAAATTAGTTAGGTTTCGTAGCTTAAGCAGTCAGGATGGGAAACCAGATAAAATGTGATAGGATATACCTCCGACAGAGATCACCTTCTTGGGTGCAGTCAACTTTTGCCAAAATAACACGTCCGTCCATTTCTGGATCATATCTACACAAACAAAAAAGTTATAAGGAGAAATAGTATCACATATTCTTTCTCTAGAGAGAGTGTAATGGCATACCTCTCTTTTATCTGTTTAGCTGCTTTCTCCCATGATGGTTTCTGACAATGGAGACCAAAGTTAGAGTCTTCTCGTAAAGATCAGCAAAATTATCACTATAATGTGCATATGATATCACCAGATACTAGTCTACTTCATAAGTTTGATATTCAATATCAAGTTGATCCTTAGATAAGTCTAGTCTTTCCATGAGGAAAATATTTCGACTACAGGAAAGATTGACTAAGTTACTGTAAATTGCAATATTAGCGAGTCTAAGGCACCAAACATGTAGAATTTCCTCAAGCAAGAAGGCTAATATGAGTCATATAACCCTTGCCAACAGGCAGCAAAATATGATTCTGGATGGAAAATATGCAGTGACATCTAGAAACTGTAGGAGATGAAGAGAGAAGATAAGGAGTTACCAGGAGATTACACCAATAGCACCACGGAGCATAGAAATTAACAACCAAGATTGGAAATCTGCAAAATGTATGCTTCATATGTTGTCACCAGAAGCAAACAAGTTCGTACTAGGAATACATTCCTAGTATATTTGCATATACTTACAAAATGCACAATACAGACTTAAACTCCTTACTGATGTGTAAATGTGTCAAAGTTGCGTCCAGTAAGTGGTACCGAATCTTCAACTATTTCTTCACCAGTTTCATCTCCATGATTAATGAGTGATAAAACTTCCCCGGCATGAAACTCAGAACCAGTGGGTCTCATATTCGAATCAATAGAAAACTTCCGAATTGTCTTTGTTACATTTAGCCTGTTCTGAAAACAAAAGTTAGCAAAATCAGGAGGGAAGGAACAACCGCAAATTTTGAGTGACCAAATGGACCAATGTTCTGAAAGAATAACACTATTTTCAAACCACACATACGATAGACTCTTTCACAATTTGACATTTTCGGGTTTCCCTTGAAGAAAATATTGTCAGTCCAAACTTTTTGAACGTACATAGCAGATATTAAAATACTTTTTCTTTGTTCACAAAATTTTAAATACTTTTAAAACAAAGAATTTTCAAGAGCAACAGAAAAGAGATAGAGACTTCAACTTATGATGAAACCAAACTTACAGTTCCTAATACATCACTGACATCCACAGATGCGAATTCACATGAAAGTGACGGGAAGCTGTCAAAAAATAGAATCTGTATCTGGTTAGCAATCAGACAGGTGCTGAACTTTGCATGACTTTAAGTAGGCCACACATATGACATTCTGTTAAAAATATTAAAACTATAAGACATTTGTATTGAGAAACAAAATTGAGTATAATGTACCTTATATTAAAATCTAAGCGCAAGAAGTCTCCGTCAGCGCTCCTGTCAACAATGACCGATGTGGAAGTGCTGACAGCCAAATAATTATTCAACTCCTGTAATAAGAAACTTACAAAGTCAAAACAACATTCATTTTTCCTAATAGTAACAAACGGAGCAGTTAATATAAATTAAGGACAAAATGAAACTTGAACAATCGGCACAGAATGGTCAAAATCATCCACATAATGACAAGTCCAGTGAGCTGGTGAAACTTACCATTCCAAATAGAAATATCATAGAGAGGGCTGCTATAATGGACAATCCAGCACCAGACAGAGACGCCTCTGTCAAATCCCTCGGGATTTTCCTGTAGGCACAGAGTTTCCAAAGAATATATATGAAATTTGAAGTACTGTATTATCGTCCACAATCACAAATCTCAGATTCCATTGAACTTTGAAGCAACTCTCTTAGCAACAATACCGAAATCGAAGTGACTAACGATCATCTTAAATCCCAGAAAATAGCATCTAAACAGCTCAATATCACTAAGATCAAAAGACAATGACAATGCACATACACGAGAGGCAAAACCTACAACTTCAGGATCGCTTGTCCACAACTAAACCCTATCACTAATGAGTAAGAAAATCCACAAAATGTTGATTCTCCCCAAGTAAAATTCATAGTAAACTACCACTACAAATCCAAGTCACATGCCTAGATCGATGAAATTCGAAATCTATATAACAGGAGAAAGAAGCTGGAGAAATCTGGGAAAAAAATACACAAAGTAACAGACATAAACCTATAGAAATCAACGGATTTGATCTTGCTCGTGGACACCATTTTCGTCGGAGAGGGAGTCAACTAAGAAACAACAGCTGCTTGGCTAAGTTCTAAAAGCTTCGAGGACGAAGCACCTCCCTTGTGATTTATCTTCAGCGTTCAGATTTGAAACTCCTCCCCAATCTACTAAATTACAACACTAGCCCCCTATGCTTTGACCCGTTTCCCATTTAACCCAAAATAGTTTCTATCAGAACAAATTAGTACAAACAATACACAAGTTTGAATTTACAATGATCACCATTAAAGAGCAGAGTTGTTTATAAATCATTCGATCAGAGTTGTTTTTTCTAAGCATTGGTGAAATTAAGATATGAAAGGGAAAACCAGCTAAGTCAAGAACAAAACAGTTCGAATTGCTTATAAGAACATCAAACGTTCCATAGAACATTTTTATTTATATGATACATTCATAACACTTATTCTCTTCTTAACCCTTTGATCCAAACTTTTGGATTCCCGACCATAAGCAAGGAGAACTAACAAACTACATAAAAGAAATAGCACTGTGTGAAAATGAAAGTAATCTACACTCTTTAAACTTCGAGATACTTGATTGCAGTCTGAACATCCTTGTCGCCTCTCCCACTGAAGTTTAATACCACTCTGGCTCCATCAGGTAACGTCGGACAAAGCTTCTCCAGATGGGCCAATGCGTGCGATGTCTCCAATGCCGGGATTATTCCCTCCAACCGAGACACTCTCTTGAAAGCTACACGCATAGATTAGAATACACAATGCAAGTTCTCATGAGTTGTGAAAGAAACATCTAAAAGGAGAAAAATGAAGTGTCAAGTAAGTACCTTCTAATGCTTCTTCATCAGTAACGCTAAAGTATTCAGCCCTTCCCACGTCTTTAAGGAAACTATGCTCAGGTCCGACTCCAGGGTAGTCCAATCTGATAACATCAACTTTTACTCTTTAGATACAGGTGACCAGATACATGTGGCTTAAAACCAACTTTGAACAGAGAAGAATCTCTTACCCGGCACTGATGGAGTGTGGTTCAATGATTTGGCCATCATCATCTTGCAGCAAGTAACTCATAGCTCCGTGGAGTACACCGACATCTCCTTTTGTCAATGTGGCAGCATGTTTGCCGCTGTCCAATCCAAATCCAGCGGCTTCCACACCAATCATTCGAACCTCTGTGTCATCGACAAATTCATGGAAGAGTCCCATAGCATTTGAACCACCACCGACACAAGCAACCAGAACATCAGGCTTCCCGCCCCATTTCTCCATCGCTTGTTTCCTTGTTTCTTTACCAATCACCGCGTGAAAGTCTCTGACCATCATAGGATAAGGATGAGGACCCGCAACGGATCCCAATATGTAATGTGTAGTCTCCACATTGGTCACCCAATCCCTTATAGCTTCAGAAGTTGCGTCCTTTAAAGTGGCTGTTCCAGAGTGGACTCCCCTTACCTACAAGCATCAGACTTAGATAACAATTTGAAAGCATTGCGATTTTGCAAGGTTTACGCAGAGAATTCACATCACCTCAGCACCGAGAAGACGCATTCTGAACACATTAAGAGCTTGTCTCTCCATGTCTTGAGCACCCATGTAGATAATGCACTGCAAACCGAAACGTGCACACACAGTAGCTGTGGCTACACCATGTTGACCAGCCCCTGTCTCAGCAATAATTCGTTTCTTTCCTAGACGCTTGGCGAGAAGAGCCTGAGCCACAGCGTTGTTGATCTTGTGAGCACCGGTGTGGTTCAAGTCTTCCCTTTTGAGGTATATGAGCGGCCCTTCACCGTTTTCACGGCGGTAATGCTCCGTGAGCCTCTCTGCAAAGTAAAGAGGACTTTCCCGACCAACGTAGTCTTTCAAGATCTCTGCTAATTCTCTCTACAGATTCATCAAACATTAGTTAGACATTGCCCAACAAACGAACTAACCAAAAAGACTTCTAACTTACATCACACAGAAGCATGTAATGCTGAAGAAACTAAGAATATGAAATGAATGTCGTTTCCAGATTTCTGGAAAAATACAACACTTTCCCAGAATTACATCCTACATCGCAAACAAATCGATTTGTCCCATACGGCTTAACATTGTTTGGCAGATTATTTTTTAGAATTGGAACAAAAAAATCCGTTTTTTAAACTTTATCACTAGCCATGGCAATGACAACGCTTGAATCAGAAACTCACAAAGCCAAATCATTTCGAATCGATTCAAAAACTATGAACAAGATGGAAACAAAATCAGCAGGCATACCTGGAAATCTTCGTCGGTGGCGAGCGAATAGAAAGCCGTTTCGAGTTCAGAGAGGGCGTGCATTAGAGTTTCGGGGACGTACTTGCCGCCAAACTTCCCGAAACGACCGAATGAATCAGGTCGTTGCCACATAGTCGGATCAGATCCAGCGGCCTTAATCTTCTCCGAGTCCGCCATGACAACAGCTGGGTCCTTAGCGATGGTGCAGGAGACGGAGAACGAAGAAGAGGACCGTGAGCGAGCCGATGGCAGAGGCGTAAATTTGGGGAGTTTGGAGGGTGATCTCAGATGGGTTAATTCGGAAGAAGCTGAAACGGAGGAGGGTCTGAAAGTAGCAGCGGTGCTTGCGGTGGCCATTTAGTGAATCTTTTATCTAGCTTTCAAACACGAAGACAAATGTTTTGCTGACAAAAACCTTGAAAGTGAGGGTTCTTTTTATAGATTCGTTATGTAACACTTAAGTTTTTTGACCAGAAATTCAATAAAATAGTGGAGGAAATCGGTAGTTCGGTACCACGTTAACTTATTTGTGAACAACAGAAAATGAGAGAAGAGTCAGAAGAGGTTGGTGAGAATAGGGCGGTGTACATTTTGGGGGTTGGAGTGTTTATCACATGCCTAATTTTAGTGTTATCTATTTTCTTTTGGTAAACGTCCTCTTTGGACAAAATGACGTATAGCAGTTTTTGCTAATATGATTCAAAGGCTTCTAATAGTGCTAATGAACGACGTACTACTACTCGTTTTGTTTTTGGTGGAGTTGATAAATAAAAGGATTACAAAGACATGTACTTATGGTTAAATTAATACAAATGAACTAACTATATAGTTTTAGTTTAATTTCATGATTTTTAAACGTTTTCCAAAACTTTATTAAGTTTCTTGTATTTTTTATTTTGTACTTAAAATAATAAAATGTGGTTGATCTTTTAATGACCAACATGCAAATAGTCAAAATGACACTAATCGATTACATATTCGAACCAAAAAAAATAAATATCAAATCGGTAAGGTTTGTCTCTTATCGATTTTACCGTCTTAACTTGTCATTTAGGCAGACCTTGTTGGTCCGATGAACCACCAGCCTCTGATCCATTTATGATTTACACACGTGCATTAAACACCAGACGAAGGCCTTTGAGTCGTTGAAGCTAAAAAATGAATGGTATATGCATGCGGACTCACTCGGAAGCCTCTCCAATGTGCATTGCTCGACTCTAACTCCAACAAAGTGTACGTAACGTAACAATCTTAACGACAACCTAAACAACTAATAGCAATCACAATTCCTTAAAGCATTCGTTAGTGTACCATGTAAAATTCCTTGAACCATTCATTATTGACTTATAGTACCATGTAAAAAATTCCTTAATCCATATATCAAGCCATGTTTTTGTACAAGAAACCAATTTGACATTTTGAATAATTAGATTCTTTATTTTTATTTTTTTTAACTTAAATTTTGAAATAAAAATTAACAATCCATAATGTAGAACGTGATGTCTCTAAATTTGATAATGTCCGAACTTATTTGCATGGATGTTTATATATTACACTAGAACTCGTATTATTGATTATTAATTTAAACGAAGTATCACGAATTTAAACTATATTTTCATACTTTGTCTTTCACACCCGATTTTCCGCGACAAATGCAAAATCCAGATACTGAAAATTATGCAATATTAAAATTTGAAAAAATTGAAAAAGTGAAATACTAATAAAATTGAGCGACACATTTCTGATTCCAGTCTTAACTGTTACACTTTCGAGTGTCAGATCTCGTCTTTCTTCTCCAACTCGTCTATCTTCTTCTCCGATTAATCTAATCTCTCGTCGGAGATTTAGAAATGAGCACACCTACAACTTCCGGTTCGGCGGCGAAACCGACGAGACCAGCACGGTCGTCGAGTTTAGCAACTAGGTCATGTTCCAATTCCGGTTCCCTCACTTCGTTCCAAGCAATGGTGGAGCTGAAGCAAAAGATCCTTACCTCAATCTCTAAGCTCGCCGATCGAGATACATACCAGATCGCCGTCGAGGATCTCGAGAAAACTATTCAATCTCTCACTCCCGAAACCCTACCGATGTTTCTCAATTGTCTCTACGATTCGTGCTCCGATCCGAAACCTGCAGTGAAGAAGGAGTGTCTCCATCTTCTCTCCTACGTTTGTAGTCTCCATTGCGATTCGACGGCTGCGCATCTCACTAAAATCATCGCTCAGATAGTTAAACGGTTGAAGGATTCTGATTCTGGAGTTAGGGATGCTTGTAGAGATACGATTGGTGCTTTGTCTGGGATTTATCTCAAGGGAAAAGAAGAGGGGACTAATACTGGTTCAGCGTCGTTAGCGGTGGGTTTGTTCGTTAAGCCATTGTTTGAGGCAATGGGAGAGCAGAACAAAGTGGTACAATCTGGAGCTTCAATGTGTATGGCTAGGATGGTTGAATCAGCTGCTAGTCCTCCAGTTACTTCTTTCCAAAAGCTTTGCCCTAGAATTTGCAAGCTATTGAGCAATTCCAGTTTCCTTGCTAAGGCTTCCCTTTTGCCAGTTGTTTCAAGTCTCTCTCAGGTTTGCCCAGAATCCTTATAATCTCCTCCTTGTCATGCTATAGACAGCAAATGGAAGAATATGGTGAATTTTGAATATCAGTGTCAGTAAGTAGAACACAAAGTTTTAGTAAATAACACTGCTTGAGGTTTTAGTCTTAATCCGACACTTTTTCTGTTAGGTGTTGCTGAAGTTTATTGTTTGATTTGAGCATACAAGTCTCAGTGAAATTTTGAGGGGTTTAATATCTCTCTCTCTCTTTACTTCTGGTAGTTCAATGCTAGTAGGTTTAGTGGTTAAATCTGTTTATGAAAAAGAGAAGTAAAGAGCAATTACTTTGATTCAGGTGGGAGCCATTGCACCTCAGAGCTTGGAGTCATTGCTAGAAAGCATCCATGATTGCCTTGGAAGTACAGATTGGGTAACACGAAAAGCTGCGGCTGAGACCCTGACTGCATTGGCATCACATTCAAGCGGTTTAATTAAGGAAAAAACCGATTCCACCATTACCGTGCTTGAGACCTGCCGGTTTGACAAGGTAGCTATCTTTTCTTTCTCTAATTAATCTAATTCCACTATTATCGTGTTTGAGACACGTCATTTTTTACAAGGTAGCTACATTTTTCTAGTAATCTAAAGTGGTCCTGTAGTGAAGTAAACGTAAACCCCATAAGCTCTTCAATTCCTTGTAAATGTCATCAGCAGCTCAGACATATCTGTTAGTGGTTGATAGTGCTTTTGGACCTTTCTCCTCATTTGCTATGCTGATGAAACGCACAAGCAAGTAGCTTGAAATTCTCACGAAGCCTTACCTTTTGATTTTTGACTACTATATGATTTACATATCTCAAGAATTTTCAGTCATCTATAATTTTTCTTTCACTACTGAGCATTGAAATGGCTGGATGTTTTATGAAATGGATTATGGCTCTCTACACATTCATCAAAATTCTATTACTTAGGACATGGAATGATCTTCTCAAGACACTTTACTGATGGAATTTTCTTGGACAGATCAAACCTGTTAGGGAAAGTGTGACAGAGGCGCTGCAGTTATGGAAGAAGATTTCTGGAAAATATGTCGATGGTGCTTCAGATGATTCAAAGCTTTCAGCTAGTGAGCAGCTTGGATCAGAGAAGAACGGGGAGAAAAGGTCTAATCTAGCTGATCTAATGAAAAAGGAGGCATCCGATGGTTCCACTCTCTCACCAGACTCTGCTTCTAAAGGAAAAGGATGTTTTCCTGAAAAAGCAGTAGGACTGTTGAAGAAGAAAGCACCTGTCTTAAGTGATAAAGATTTTAATCCTGAGTTTTTCCAAAGACTAGAAAGAAGGCAATCCGTGGAAGTAGTAGTTCCTCGTAGATGTAAAAACAATGATGAGGAAGAATCAGGACTCGATGATCTCAATGCCATGGGATCTTCAAATCGCCTCAAGAACACCCAAGCAGATGATAAACAGGTAAAAGGTAGGTTTGATGGGAACGGATCACAAGCAAGGACATCTGGTGATGATAAGGCTGGTGTTGTAAACGGAAAAGAGACACCTGGACATCACGCTCCTGTCTCCAATACTGATAACCAATCTGAAGGATCCTTCACAAGTAATAGAGGAAATTGGTCAGCCATCCAGAGGCAGTTGTTGCAGCTAGAGAGACAACAAACAAATCTTATGAACATGCTCCAAGAGTTTATTGGTGGCTCACATGACAGTATGGTGACCTTGGAGGGCAGAGTAAGGGGTTTAGAAAGGATTGTTGAAGACATGGCAAGAGATCTTTCGATATCATCAGGTCGTAGGGCTAATCTCACAGCTGGGTTTGGCAAATATAATAGTTTTGCTAACTATCCAACTGGAAAGTATAATGGTCGAGCTCCAGGGGAAAGAGGCTCACAAACAGATGGAGCTATGAGGGGGAGAATGTGGAATTCTGACATGGCAGATGACTGGTTCATACCTCCACATGCTGCTTCCAGAAACGGACAAGCCGGGCCAAGAAGATCACCTCGGTCAGAACAATATGAGAATGAGCACATGGGTAATGGCAGGAGAGGGTGGGATAATAAAGCATCTGGAACTATTAGATTTGGTGAAGGCCCTTCAGCAAGAAGTGTGTGGCAAGCATCAAAGGATGAAGCTACACTTGAAGCTATTAGAGTAGCCGGCGAGGATGGTGCAGTCCCTCGTCCAACCCGAGTGGCTGTTGCCCCTGAAGCTGAAGCCATGGGAGATGATGATAACGAAGGGCAGGAACGTGACCCGATATGGGTTTCATGGAGTAATGCAATGCACTCACTCCGTGTTGGTGACATTGATGCTGCTTACGCAGAAGTCCTCTGTGCTGGTGACCAGCACTTGGTCATCAAGCTGATGGACAAGACGGGACCTTCTCTTGACCAGATGTCGAATGAGATTGCCAATGAAGCTCTAAACTTCATCTCTCAGTTTCTGCTGGATCATAGTCTCTACGACATTTGCTTATCTTGGAGTCAACAGGTACATCTCTTACAGTACATTACTGGGTTCCAAGAATCACACATATGTTTTGTCTTTAACCTCTCTTTCTCTCTTTTTGCCATTCCATTTGCAGCTGTTGGAATTGGTTTTACAAGACGGTGCAGACACGTTTGGAGTTCCAATGGAACTGAAGACAGAGATCTTGTACAACTTACAAGACGCATGTTCGACTATGGATCCACCTGAAGACTGGGAAGGTCCTGCGCCGGAACAGCTCGTGGTGCAGTTGGCATCAGTTTGGGAAATCGATCTCCAACAGTTCGACAAGTAAACATGAGCTTGTGAACGGAGCTTTAACTTCAGTACCGTTGTTGTTCATAATTTTCGTACAGACAGGATTCAACATCTAGACTCTAGAGTCTAGAGTTTGATTTTTCTTATTAAAAACCCGTAAAAGATGACTGGAATTGATCAAATATTGCTATGTATTTGAGTTTTACAATATTTTGTCATTCTTCCTTTTGCTTAATTGAAAAAGCCGGAACTTTGAAGAACAAATAAATAAGACAGAAATTATTTTAAGAATATCATTAATAAATCCCTAATTTTATAACAGACTTTTAAAATAAAGTTTTTTGTTTTTGTTTTGGCCAGACAAAATTAATTAATTTATAATATGATACGAGTTTGAGACAATTATCCATTTAACTTTTTTTTTTTGGTAATCATTGATCCATGTAAATTTTAATGTTTTTATTTTTGTCAAATTGGAATTCTCGACATAGAAAACAGAAACAATTACAAATAGTTTTTGAATGTACACAATTTGCATGAGAAAAAAATCAAGAAATTACCTAAAAATAATAGTGTGTATATAAATAATCTTACTTGGTTTTGAGTTCAATCATCTAGATATGTAATTTTGTGAGATGCCAATACATTCATATATATAAATACGCATTTTCTTATCTTATACACACTACTCTAAGGCAAATAGCCAAATACCATCCACGCCAATTGATACATTCAATAGTTTTATATGTCATTGGTGTATATAGAAAAAAAAAATGTCATTTGTGTATATCAAAGCTTTATCTAAATGAAATATTTTCCTTAAAAACTGTATAATATATTAAAAGATTTTATTAATTCGACCATGATTTCAGTATTGTATAAATAAGTTAGGTTTTTTTCCCAACAATTCGATCTATTATAAAGCTTATTCATATACTTATTATGCATTAGTTTATGTATCGCCTTCCTACACTGAACAAAGGGGTGGAACAGGTGTAGGAATTCCAACAACTCCTGAAACTATATTCTCTGTTCTCCCATGGGAGCTCGGACCAGAATTCCACCAGCAACCTCTCGTTGACGAAGCATGTAGGAGCTGGACGTTTTTCTGTAAAGACCCTCCCAAAAATAATTACCCTACAATGGGTGAGACTTCATTGTACTGGAAAAAAAAAGAAATCCCATTTGATAAGGATTGATACATATGAAGTTTTTCATGCCATATATTCCCTCATTGCCAGTGTAATCTCAAAACCTCGAGGGAAACAGGGTGATTCAGAGCTTATCTATACTCCCACATGGGTGTGTATTTGTTCTGTTTGACTCTTAATGCGACCAAATCAACTTTTTGAATATATGACTTTGGCAAAAACAAATTTTTAAACTCCAACCCGTTTGTGAAATAAATAATAGAAATGATGAAATTACAGAGGTTGTGATAAACAACGGTTTAGTCTCATAGATGAGTCAGAAACTAGTGATTAGTAGTCACTAGTTGAAGAATTTTTTATCTTTCTTTTATTGTTACTCAAACTAGTGCTCCATAGTTGGCAACTGCTTTCATTGTCAAGAAAAAAAGTAGACCTCATTTAAAAGTTTTCATCAAGGTCATTCTACAAGAGTCCTACTACTAAAAAGATCCAATTATCGAGTCCCTGGCGTGTGTTTGGCGATTATGACTTTGATGAAAGGGTGTGAAGAGGTAACTCATCTCATATTTGTATAGCTATTTTTTGCTGGTGCAGAACAACACTGCACAATCAACACTCTGACATTTTAACATGATGTAGGTCATTGTGAATGATGAATGATCCATTCTCTTGGCATGCCGAGTTGAGGATGTTATATTTTCAACTCCCCGCCTATTTATCTTTGAAACCTATTGCAAAATTCACCAAAGGTTTGACATGGGGTAAGTTCCCACGTATTTGGTTGTATATGTGTCCACATAGCTCAAGGCTTGATGCCAAGATTGGAAGTGTAATCATGGAGCCTACTCAGCCCAACGTGTAAGAAGAATACATCTTAAAAAAATCTATAACATCATTCTTATCCTAGTCCTTGATGTTTGAAATTTATACAATCTAATCTCGTTTCGGCTTTATGCAGGCCTGAGCAGTTGACAAACCACAACAAAGGCTTACTTGTAACACACACAAGCGCAAGAAACTCGCTAATCAATTTTTGTTGTTGCTGTGGATTCCTTTCCTTGGTAAAACTCAGCTTTGCTTAACTCGAATCATTTTCTTGTTTTTGCTCTGAAAATTTACCTTTTACTTTTATTATGGAGGTGTTCTATCTGAAAGGTTAGATCCACACGTTGGAACATTCACCAACCAAATTAGCCTTTTGTTTAACCTTGGCAGTGCAAGCACAAATGAAACCTTTGGCATTAACCTTAACATCAGCTACAAATCCCAACTCTCCTACAACCACAACCATCACAGATGCCTTAGCAGATCGTAAGCTTTTTATATCAAATTCAATATTCTTCCGTTCTTTTATTTCTCGATCGCTGATTTTGTGCAATCTGATTCTCTACAAGTCTCAAACTTTTTCAAGATAAGTGGTAATCTGTTGGCAATGACTCTATCCTTTCAATGAATCTTTGGGGTTCTATACGTTAAGCTTTTAGTGTTGAGTACTCTCTCATTAGATAAGTTGTCGTGTTGCTTTGAGTATTGTTCATAACTTGTCAAACATCGATATATAATAGTGTTAGTTATTTATTGTTAATAAATATCAGTGAGATAAGATGTTTTTTTTTCTTTTCACAAAATGTTCTTTTTATTTAGAAACAGAGAGGTTCCAAACATTACAAAAGTGGGTACAGATAAGATGTCTTAGTGCTTGACAAATTTATTTATTGATGATGATCTTCAAGAGTTTCTGATAAAATCTACTCTCTGGGAACAGTCGATCGCATCCAAGCCATTTCGCTTCTCATTTTTGGTCCATTTGTTGACTATTTCTTGAGAGTCAGATTCATTTCTACTTACAAGATGACTTAATGGTGCTGACACGGTAAAATCCAAAAATATCATAATCCCATTTATATATGCTTTGGCGAAAACAATAACTTAAAGGGTTTTTTCTTTTCTTTCTTTTCTCTCTTTTCTGATTTACAAGTAACGATCACATGGAAAAAAATAGAAGTCACTAAGAAACTGCAACAAGGAACAAATTAAGAACACTAACACAGTTTCATTGATTCCGACCGTCCGGTTGATGTTCAGATTTGGTAGTGGAAATGAGATTGAAGAAAGAATCGCCGGAATCTGAGAGGTATTGTAGGAGACGACGAAAGCTCGACCTGAGAGGTATCTGAGAGGTATTGCAGGAGACGACGAAAGCTCTGAGATACTCAGAGAGCCGAAACTTGTCGAGGAAGAAAGAAGAAGAGAATCTGCGGTTCTATTGCTTACAAAACGAGGTCGTTTGCTTTCCACAATGACACACGAACCCTTTTCCGGGCGAATCCAAATACTTGAAATTTGGGCATTGTTGGGCCTAAAGGAAGCCCAAACTTGTTTATAAAAGCTTACGGTTCTCCGCCGTCGTCTCTTACTACAAAAAAAAAAAAATTATACCTTAAGCTTTTTACTCTGGTTCTTTCTTTGTGAACAACAACAACATCCCACCGGAAGAATTGATAAATTGAGTGAAACTTTATTCCTCTTCATCATCGACATCCTTCTCTTTCTTCAATTCGGTAAGATTTCTTGGAGCAGACTCTAGATCGATTTTAAACCAATTGTTATTTTTTGTTGTTGTCGGGTGTGTTTTTATGTCAATCTCTTGCTCTCATTGCTGGCCTGGGTAACCAAGTTTGAGCTTATTCCTTTTGATTCTGCCCGGATCTCTGATTTTTTAAGGTGAGATTCCTAAACATGTCAATTACTGTTTTTTTTTAAACATTCTCAATTTTCTTGAGTTGGTGACGTTTTCGAGATTTAGTTGATTAGTGCAAGACGACAAGTGATGAAAAGACAGACAAAGGCTTCAAGTTTGTTGATAACTGCTGTCTAAGGAGTTTCCCTTGAGACATTCTGACTCTGACGTAAGAGGTAAAAAGTTAAAAATAATACTCGACACTTACTTGGAATTTAAAACTGAGTTGGTTTTGAAGAAATTTTTTTCTAATTCTTTTGCAGAAGAAGAAAAGACTCTTTATTAGTCTCTGTCTCTATGGACACAGATCTGATCAGCAATCTCCCCGATGATGTTCTTGGCAAAATCCTGTCTTTAGTTCCGACAAAGCTTGCTGCTGCAACGTCGGTTCTGTCCAAGAGGTGGAGGAATCTGCTTCCGCTTGTAGATAGCCTTGATTTTGACGAAACGATGCTTTTCTATCCCGACAACAAAGACGGAGAGGACGAAGCATCTAGTTACGAGAGTGGTCAACGTCGACGTCATAGCTTCTCTCATTTCGTGGACAAAACGCTTGCTCTGTTAAGCAATGCTCCTCTTACCGAGAAATTCTCTCTTAAATGCTATCACGAAGATGATGGAGCTCGTATCAACCGTTGGATTCGCACCGCGCTAGAACGTGGCTGCTTGGAGCTAAACTTAGAGGCAGCCAATTATCTACCTATAGATTCTCAGTATTTCACTAGCAACACACTGGTTAAACTCACCATTTCCGATGGATTTTATCCTGGAGGCCATCTTCTTCCTTTTGGGGGTGTGTTTTTCCCTGCGCTCAAAACACTTACTCTCGTTTCAGTTTGTTTTACAAGTGTTGAGATGATTAACTTCTTCATCCATGGATGCCCTGCGCTTGAGGAATTATTCCTATGCGTTTGGATGCAATACATGTCAAGTCCAAACGTAAAGCGAGTTACCATCACTAGTGATTTTGATGACGATATCCAACGTCCTAGCATGGTGCTGAAGACACCGAGTCTTGTGTACCTTGACTACTCCAGTTATGTCGCTGGAAACTATTATGTTGTTTTGGATTCGCTAGTCGAAGCTAGACTGGATCTTCGATTATATGAGCCAATCATCTATGATGAGGATGGTTTGTGGAATGCAGAAGTTTTTGGCAATATTACGAATCTGATTGAGGCGATCAGAACCATTAAGATCCTTCACTTGTCTCCTAGTTCTCTCGAGGTCAGCTTCTTCTCTTGAGTCTTCACATGATGCAGGAGAGAGCCAGTCTAGTGCTAGCTAGCAAGGTCTTTAACTTATTTATATATGGCTTACACATATCAGGTGTTTTACTATTGTTGTGATTTGCCGGTGTTGGAAGATCTCGTTAATTTATCTATCGAAAGTGACAAGGAAAAAGGCTGGGAAGTAATGCCAAGGCTGCTCAACAAGTCCCCAAATCTACAAACTTTAGTCGTCAAGGTATTATCATCTTTTCAAGAAAACACACATAAATTCTGTTCCTTCTTGTCATTATACATGTCAAATGGTGGTGTGGTTTCAGGGTCTTGTGCACAGAGTTACATATTGTTGTGGAGACGCGTGCGCTTGCATCCGTATGAAGGACAGGGAGATAGTATCCTGTTTGTCGAGGTGTCGAGTGAAGGTGCTTAAGATTTTAGGGTACGGAGGAAGTTTTAGAGAGCTGAAACAAATGAGGCATTTTTTGGGGAAGTTGAAATGTCTCGAAACTGTGAAAGTTGGCGTTAAAGAGGGCAGCAAAAAGAGTAACTACTTGGTAGCTAATGTAATGGCTCTCCCCAGAGTTTCATCAAAATGCAAGATTCAATTCATATGATTTCTCCCTCTTTCTCTCTCGTGGTTATGCATTTGTTTAAAGTTTAGAAATTTGTTTTTGCAAAAGCATATATGCATTCTTCTCAAAATTTTCGTTTAAGAGTTTCTTACACTATCTAACACAAGAAAACAGAGTTATGCACACAAAAAAGGATTTTACTATGTCAAACCTTTTTAAAAAGATGATTTAGAAAAACAGTAATTATGATAGTTCCAGCTGCTTCTAACAATGAGAATAATGATGAAGAAATGTTAAAAAAAGCAATTTTTTTCTTAAGGCTGAAAAGGTTTTGCTGAAATGGTTTCGGGCTTCGATAAGGCTGGCCCTAAAACGTTTTTTTTCTTCATTGTTGTTTTTTTCTTTTTCTTTCTTCGATCTAAAGCTCTCTTCTTCTTCTTCAAACGGAGCTCTCTTCTTCTTCTTCAACCTTTGTTCTTCGATCTCTGTCTTTTTTTTTTTTATCTCTTCTTCGATTGTAAGAAAAGGTATGATTTGTCTCTCTATACATTTCATCTTTCTTATTTTGACACTTTGATCGATTCTCTATTTTTTGGAATCTGATTCATATGTTTGGGGTTTAATAGTTTCAGCTCAAAGAAATCTGGGTTAAAGTGTGTTTGAAATTGTGGATCGATTCATAGATTCTCGATACCAATAGGTACTTGTGAATTTCTAAGTTTTTGGGTTTTTATCTTTCCCCTTGTTGTATATGATGTGTTAGAATTCATAAGCTGCAGATTCTATCTTTTTGGTTGGATATGTCTCTGTTTGAAGTTATATATTTATAGTTTTGAATTCATAGGATGTGGTGATACGTTTGTAATCTCGTGCCATATCTTTGGTTTGTCAAAGAGAGTGTGTTTTAATGTCAATTTCTGGGTAACCAAGTTTGAGCTTATTCCTTTTGATTCTGCCCGGCTCTCTGATTTTTTAAGGTGAGATTCCTAAGCATGTCAATTACTTTTTTTTTTTTTTTTTTT
>Ga0041059_1000268_pt1 | contig 36068 bp, 39 predicted proteins | sample AraColnosormetaG_FD_56232 | JGI IMG/M metagenome (GOLD analysis project Ga0041059, IMG submission 56232) | Arabidopsis roots microbial communities from North Carolina, USA - Col MF nosort | ecosystem: Host-associated > Plants > Roots > Unclassified | place: USA: North Carolina | collected...
TTTTTTTTTTTTTTTTTCATTTCTTGTAATGAAGATCTCATCAAAAGAGAGAAAGTTTGAGACATATAGGACTACTCTTCGATAGAAACTCTACTATAAAGCAGGAACTTCCTACAAAAAGAATGGTGAAAACCAGTGATACTATAGTCTCAATTTCACCTAGACGAATTTCATGTCAGCTTTCTTCAACTATCTGCCTCATCTTTTCGTGTACGATCTTCCTCAATATCCACCAAGTCTTCTTCCTCACCTTTTTTACCGGCTTGCTCTTTCCAGTATGCTACCAACTTCTTCAATCGCACCATCTCTTTGGATGATATATGTTTGCTGGGATCATTCACGATCGTTCTCACTCTCGATGCATATCTGGAATCAAAGGAGGAAAAAAAACAATATGGATTATCCATTTTTACACTAAGCATATTTGATTTATGTTATATATATATGGGAACTCATGACTTACAGAAGAGAATTGTACGTCTCGTCCAAATTTGATTCGGCTGGAGACACATTAACAAACATTAACGTCTTGGCATTGCCGCCCAATGAATCGCTCATCAACATCGTTAGCTTGTGATTCCTATAAGGAATATGCTGGTTGCCAGAAGATAAAGCACCAATAACATCACCTAATGCAGAAAGTGATTTGTTGATACTTTGAGCTTCTTTGAGTTGACAACCAGCTGAGCCCGACTTTTTAACTCTCTCAGAACCAGCAAGATCCACAAAACTCAGCTGCAAATAACAAACAAAAATTCAGAATATTGTAGAAGATACCACCATGATCAGGTGATATGGGTTTAACAATGGAGGGCATATCATTGACTAATAATATGGATTGTGTACATAAAGGTTTAACATTTTGTACCAGACCAAAGATTTGAGCTGTAAAATAATATCTCTCTTAAACAAGATTAATGTTACTATATTTTTCTTCGGTAGACTAAGCATGAAAATCTAAAGAAACTCCTATTTCCTTAAAATCCCTAAATGCTACTAAATCCTGTGAAAAATGATAATGAGTCAATAAAGAAAAACATAGTGAATTTTGTCACCTTGCCCCTCGCAGCAGACTGGGTTTGAAGATCAATACTTTCAATAACAACTGATAATATGAGGTGAGATCTTGAGCTTTCTTCATTCATATTTGTTCCAGAAACATGTCGTCGTTCCGATCCCCGTTCAAGAATCATTCGCAGTTCCTCCAAAGTTGATATAGGAATAGTTGTCACATTCTCTACAAAGACCATTCCCTGAGAAAATATTTTATGCATAAGATCAAACTTACGTGTCTACAATCTAGTTATAACCTAGTTAAAATAGATATATCTCACAATACCTTTGAATCTTTTTTAATCTCTAGTTTCAAGCGTCTTGCACTTTTTGGTAACAAAAGGTCTACAAGTGTGTCTTGATAAAGTTCCACCATATATGCCTGCATAACTTTTTGTAGTCAGTTGATGTCATAATCTTTTATCACATCATCTATTAGGATAACAAATTACCTTTAGAGAAAATGAAAATCTCTTGCTATCTCGCTTTAATATGTTGAACAGTTCCTTTGTAGCTCGAGGTGTGAGTCCAGGATTGCTCTCATGCCCATATATAGTGAAAGTTTTTCCAGAACCAGTTTGACCATATGCAAAGATGCAAACGTTATACCCATCTACAGCCGACTGTACCAAATACTGTTAAAAGGAAAACGATGTTAGTAACCACAAGAAAATAACAAAGGATGAAAGGTAAATGAACACAGTTACATATCAATAATACCTTTGTGTCTTCAAAGATATCATCTTGACTAGCACGCATGTCAAATACGCGATCATATATGTGTTGCTTTCTTTTGTCGTCTTTCCATGGATGTTCAACAGTAAACTCATCCACAGTTGTCAGCATTTGTTTTTCCCTCTCTGAACTCTCTTTTTCATTTAGAGGTCTTATTCGACAATAAACTCTAATCTTCCCTTTCATATCTACAATCAAATAAAAATGTTAGTAAAATTCTTTTTTAAAAGCAATGAACATCATTGTACATACTTGAGCATTATGTTACCTTCTATGGTATTATAGTATCTTTTCCTTAAAACTTGTTCTTCCTTATAAAGTATTTCTAGCTCAGCAAGTTGGGCTCCTTGCATTTTCAAAATGGCAGCTGTTTGCTCATTTTTTCTGTCAATGTCCTAAGAAAATGAAATTGGAATGTAAACACATCCCTCTACTTCAATTTTGAATCGCGAAAATACATTATCATCATTCAAACAGAAACAAAATTAAATAATGAAGAAGACAAAAGAGTACCATTACCTCTTTCATTTCTCTTAACTCCTCAAGTTCTTTCAAGTTATTTTGCAACAGCAGCATGTCAGAATTCTTACTTTCAATCGTAGACTCAGCACTATCCAAGTCTTGAGCAAGTACTTCAAGCTTATTTTCAAGTTCAGAAACTCGAAGCTTTAACACCTTTTTTTCTTGTTCATATCTCTTTTGATGAATTTCAACCTGAAATAATGAGATGTCAACAATACGCAAGTATTTGATACTTCTCAATTTGAAATCTTCAATAAATCTAATACATAGAATTCACCTCCTCTTTTTTCTTCTTTTCAATATTGAGATTTTGCTCCAATATCTTGTTTTCACTCAACAACCTCTTTGAATTATCAACTGCGACATGCAATTCCTTATTTCGAACTTCTAACTCCTTTTGGATCTTGTATAATATCTGTGACTTAAAATTCATTGTCAAAGGAAAGCAGAATTGGAAACAAAAAACAACAACTCAATGATTACAATGAATTAGATTTAAACACATAATATTCACCTGATTATTCATTTCGGCTAATTCTGATTTTGTCTCTTTACTTGATTTTGTGTTGCCCGACTTTGCCAACCTTGCTTCCATTCCTCGCAGTTCAGACATCAAGGACTATAGCATATATAGAATAAATCATTAAATAACTTCAACCAAGCATCAAAAGAAAGACAAAAGTTAGGTTATAACTAACTTGAATAGTTGTTCCCTTCTCGTCACACAATGACCTAAGTTTATCTCGGTCTAAAGTAACCTCCAACAATTTTCTCCTTTCAAGCTCCAAACCATTGTGTATAGCTTCTAACTCTTCACGCAGAGTAACTTCTTGCTGATTTTTCTCTTGTTGTTCATCCATCAACTATACAACAACATAAAACATACGAATAGTTCATCAGCATGCCACTCTAAAACAAAAGAGGTCATGGTATAACATTCTACATACAATAACATAAGATAGGAGGGTGATATATACTGAAATATCTCAAGACTACCAAGCATAAAAACCATGAAAAAATCCAACTACAATAAGTTATTTCATGTATTTAAACAAAGATCAGCCTCCCTCTATTATATTCAATTTTACATTGAAGAATAAATAAGAAATTTGTTAGAATGTGTACCTTCTCAATCTTCTTTTGGGACTCTTCATAAGCCTTAGACAAATCTTGCAAACGTTTTTCATACACTTCAAAATTTTGCGGCTTAGAACTACAAGATATATCTCCATTAACCAAGCTATTGGCAGCAGATCGAGCTTTGGAGTAACGACGCAACATGACATCATTTATATGTGTTTGCAAAGCAACACAAATTTCTTCTCCCTACAAACATACAAGTTACCCAAATTGAATATCTCATAAGGAATTGCTTCATAATATAATGATCCACAAATAGTGATGTTTAAACCTGTTTTGTCTCGAACTGAAATATGTGAAGAACACCAGCGACTCTCATTTTGAAAAAGACAGCAGTGTTACTGCTGCCAAATTGCATGATGTCACGTAGTTCAGCAGAGTGCAGATATTCTTTAGGAACCGGTCGAAAAAAGTGAACCTACAAGAAAGCAAACAACAAATTCAAATCCAACAACATAGATTTGAATTCCAAACAACAATAACAGTTTTTTTAAAGTCATAATGTATAACATTTATATTGAGACTAACCCCACGTTTGTTGATACCCAAAATGATTCGCCCAGGTAAAAGACCGATCGGATCATCTATCTTGCGTACGCTAAAAAAAACTGAATTCCCGTATGGCAGTGCCTTCAGTATCCGTAGAAATTGTTGTCTTGCATCATCTTTGGTCACGTTCTCCTACATGCCCACATACACATACGAAATATCATTTTACCATGCCATCACTTCAATGGGTTTTTATTTGCCAAAGGTATCTAGAAAGGGGAAGACAATCAAAATGCATAGAACTATTCCTACCATTGAACGGTAGCGAGCAAGGATATCCAATTCCCATTCACGCTTTGCTCGGGTTATTGCTATTTGTCTTGGCAAAAACCGCTCAAGAAGTGATGTCCAATCACTGATATGTGATACATTGAGAAAGGAAATGATATTGTTAAGGGAGGAAAATTGGAAAAATAAAGTATCGGACAACTAAAATAAAGTCAATGGCGGAGCTTAAGAAAACTAACATGCATGACTCTGGACTATTGACAAACCCAATCCCAACAAGAATTTGCAAGGCACAAAGCTGTGCAGCATCGTCCCTCCCAACAGGATAGTTTCCTAGCAAATAGTCATGTTGCAGCTGCATATATGTGTGTCAGCAACGAAAGGCAAGCCTTTTGTGTGGAAATAAATGTCACCAATGAAGAAAATGCTCACTTGAACATACGAAAGTTGCACAAACATCAGATCTGTTACAGCTTCATCAGACTCTCGGAATAATTTTTTTTTAAATACCAGTTTGCAGTGTAGTATCTCTCCTTTATTTCGATCTTTAATAGCTTTAAATTCTGCGAGGAGATCTCCAATATACTTGTTATCATCCAATCCTATATATTCCTCTGCAAGTGCACAGATAGAAAAATGATCGATAATGTTGTATTACTTCACAATATATGACGAAGCCAGTCATATGAAAGCATACCATTTCCGGGATCAGATGATTTAGAACTTGAAACAACTTTACGACATTCAAACAAACTAAAGCTAGAGAAAGCTGATAGTTTAATTGTTCCAGCTAGCTCCTGAAACAGATGTCAATGCAGTGAGAGAAAAAGGGACAAGAATATGATCAGCGGTAAATTATGAAAAAAGAAAGCAAGAAGATACCTCAACAGCATCAGACACTGTGGTAGCCATGTCATATGAAATTTCTTCAAAAGTTTCATCGAGAAAGAAGACAATGGTTGTGAGCTTTCTACCGGTCAAAAGGGCTTCAATTTCTTCACGACCAGGTGTGGTGTGCCTAGGACCAGCTTTGATAGAGCGCTTTAAAGCTTTCAAAGTGTTAACAGCAAGAACCTGAGCATCCGGTTCAATAGTTGCATCGTGTGCGACATTATGAATATACTCAGATAGATATCCACCGATATCTTTGCTAGGAGGCATAGAGGAGGCACATAAGTACATCAATTCCCAAGCTTTGATCAAGTATTGCCTGTCAGGATTATGTCTAGTCTGTTTGGAGATTTGGGCAAAAAGTTCGTCCCTGAGTTCAACACGCTTCAAAGTTTTTTTGAAGAGCTTTCCAACGAGGTCAATGCGTTCATCTAAACTGGGAGGCGTAGATCGATCAGATGAATCAACACCCATATATTTTAAGATGAGATGAAACAACTTGGTAGCACGGCTGACGAGATCGCTGTTAATCTTGAGGAGAGATGTGGGGATTGGATCCTGAAGGAAGGAAGGGGAGAGAGACATATTCAGTCAATGGATTGTCAATGGGGAAGAAAGGGGGGGAAAGAAAAACCTTTTGAAAGCAAAGCATATCCTCAAATGTGAAGCGCTCGCGGACATTGGAGCCAGAGGACTTTTTGGAATAGAAGAAGCCACGCTTCCCAGCAGACTGGATTTGTTTCTGCATTAGCCGCAGAAAAGCTTCAACCTGGAAGCGATCGATGAGGGGAATGGCGGCGGCAAGCTCCGCAGGAATTGACAATGCCACTTGAGGAGCTGGGGAGCTGTGACAGAGCGAGAGACTAAGAATGTTTTCAAATTTTCAAAGAAGAAGGATCAACAGAGACAGCAGCAAGAGAGTGAATGTTTTTAAAAATTCAAAGAAGACTTACAGAGGAGGAAGAGAAGACGACTCGGCATCGAAATCGGTTCCAGAGGGATTGGGAACATAGAAGCAAGAAGAAACGTCGGTGGCGACTTCGGTGCCATTGCCAGAGCTCAACGAAGAATTACTGCCTCGTTGGCCCTCCATACCCGAAGAAAAAGAGAGATTGTAGTAGATCTGATGAACAAATTTGCCCCAGAAATTTGGGCAGAGGGAGAGAGAGAGATGGGGAGACGAGAGTCACGGGAGATTTTTAATTGCCTCTTCTCATTCAATACTTCACGATTCACCTGATTTTCTAATTATTTTTCGTTTTCAGAAGATGAGACCAAGGAGGAATCTCAATCAAATAAATGAACAATGACTATAGACGTGCTTCCACGTCCGTTTGCCATGGTTGTGCCTCCAACACCATTAACAAATCTTAACACAATTCTGCTCTGCTGCTTTGGTGTCAATTCTCAAATACAATAATGATTTATGTAATGTATGCAAGTCCTATTCAACACAAGTGTTGTTACATTTATTTTCTTTTTTCTTTCCCACAGACGTAAACAATAGTGCTCCATCACCTTCTCCACTTCACAGCTTTGCGATCCCTAAAGCAGGCAAGTTATTCCTTGGCGGAAGCTTTAGATCATCCTCCCGTTCCACTCTCTCGAAGTACTGCTCCACCATGCTATCCTTCATGTCCTCCAGTCGCCTTGGCTCCCACTATAATTTCAGATATTGTTATCAACAATGTCACATATTACCAACCACAAATAACAAATGGAGAGACTTGTTAAACCTTTGGGTTCTTATCTTTGTCTACCAATATGGCTCTGCACCCCTGCATAAGTAAAGACACGCTGTTGTAACTACGGTCTACAACAAAGACGGTTTCAGATGGAAAAAGCTTGCAAAACCTCCACAAAATCTTTGCTGATTTCTCCCTTCATCACATGACACACCATTCTATACTCGCGGATAAGACACTGCCCCACCCCCTGCAATCGCCCTTCCCTTATCTGAAATATATACTCACAGTCAGCTCTTTGTCAACATTGCCTGTGATGCACATTCTGGGAACTAACCGATCTAAGAGAGATTTTAAGGCTTGCTGGTGAACCCTTCTTCAATGCTTGAATGGTAGCTGAGATCCAACCATCTGCTTCTTGAGTGGCCTCTCTCTCCTAAGCAACACATATGATGGTAGAGTGCGTTGTCAAAGGTAAATCAGTCAACTCAGGATCGCAAGTCAACATCTCTATATATAAATGAAAAGCTTACAAGTGCAGATATAATTTCTTCGACTGTTCTCCTTGAGAAACACCTATCAATAACATCTAACCTGCGCAACAAACGGGGAGATAAAAAATAACTGTCCTCTGCACTTTTATAAATTTTCAATTAAAGATCAGATGAGAAATGAGTTCTGTAAAGAGCGATTGAAAACCTGACAGCAATACGAAATTGAAATTATAGAAAAAATGTGTTATAATCATGGTCAATAACCGAGAAAATGTAATCAGGTAAAACCATACTAGTAGAAAGAGTAAAAGAGATAAAAATCATATAGACTTGCCTGCGGTAAGCACTCTGCTGTTTCAGGCGCGGATGCTGGGTGTATGCATCGAGAATTGTTGAGGCAAAAGTTGGATCATTTGAATTAATTCTGCAAAGATCTGCTTCTAATGCAGTCAACCTCTGTGGAAAGGAGTAAACCTAACTAAGTAGCAATCCTTGGTGAAGCAGATAGTGCTTGACACTAGTAGCTATACAATATCTGATGTGTAAAGTCAATTCAGAATGTCTTACGAAATAGACGCACGCAAAGGAAGTTCATACCGTTGAAGGCACAAAATGAGTTGCAAGGCCACAAGCAAGCATTTCAGCACCATCTAATCTAGCTCCTGTGAGGCCAACATACTCCCCTGAACAAAAAAGACAAGAAAGCATTTTCAAACTTTGGTGGCTTTAAGAAGATGCAAAAAAAGGAAATATAGCTTCTGTTACCAAAAAAACCAGGGAGCCTTGACAAGAAGTAGGAGGCGCCTACATCTGGAAAGAGCCCCAGAGCTGTCTCAGGCATGGCAAAAACCTTGGAGAAAGTCGAAAGATATGAGCATATTTTGGAGCGACCTATTTGTCATCCATGGACATGTTTAAGGAAAGATTACCGTGTTCTCAGTTGCAATACGAAATCGACCATGGACGGATACACCAGCTCCGCCTCCCATGACGATACCATTCAAGATTGAAACCTATACGAATTGATGAGTTTATCCACTCGGGAGTGATTTTACAAAAACAAAACGAAATTATAGCGAGACCTGAGCTTTGCTATATGTGGCCATAACATAGTTGAGCATGTATTCAGATGAGAAGTAATTGGCACCGAGTCTCCAGTTACCTAGTCAACGAACGAAGATAGAGAAAGAGTGTATAAAAGCTGAAAGTAAGAAACAGAAAAGAATGGGTGGTAAACCTTGATTGATGTCACGAACAACAGCTGCAACATCGCCACCAGCACAAAAGGCTCTCCCATGACCCTGTGGCAAAGTTATTCAGTACTAAATGTGTGTAAGCGGAAGAGATAAGGATAATGATTACCTTTAGGATGACAAGTTTCACACTAGGGTCCTCCTCAAATGCAAGGAACAGTTGCAGCAATCGAGAGATCTACAGAAAAAAATGAGTCTAAGCCAATACAGTACGCATGTACAAGAAGGGAAATATTCGATACCATGTGGAAGGACAGAGCATTCAGCTGCTTTGGTCTGTTTAGTGTCAAGATTCTAACACTCGATTTCTCTTCCACCAAAACCTGTGATCATATTATTAATTCAGAGAGCGAAGAATTGATCGTCGTAGATTCGGATTAAAGACGCAAGAAAGAGACCTGAGACTGAGAGGCCATCTCGACTGCCATCTTTCTTACTGGTCAGATTCGCCTTTGTATCTCCGGAGAGAGGAGCAGCAATGGGATCAGAAATTACCACTAATGGCTAACAAAATCTTCACCCGCTTAGTTTAGGAAGTTGATATTGGGCCTTATAGTAATCTGTTGGTTTTAATAATGGGCTTTATTTTGTTAATAGAGCAAATGGAACTTTGCTTTTCAAACTCAATTTCAAAGCCCTCTTGCAACATGCTTGATGAATGAGAAGATTATATGTTTTTATCGAGTACGTTAGACATGTGTTTTTTTTGTTAGGAAGCTAGTTTTCCAACTAACCAACACCTCCCTCTAGCATAAAATGACACGTGGGCACCAGATCAATCATTAAAAAAGTCTTCAAAAATTCTCAACAACCACTTCTAAAAGTCAGACATGAAAGCCCTCGCCTCTCGATATATAGATAATTTGCATATACATGAAAACTCAACAATCTGACGCATATGCAACAGAGTTGAAAGATGGAAAGAGCAAGGATACGATGGCCGAGTGGAAGAGGAATTAGGCTGAGGCAGAAGACAAAGAGACTGCGTGCGAGAGTGAGAAGCTTTTTCAGGCTTCTCAGGAGCTGGTGCTGCAGAAGGCCTCCGCTGGTCAGAGAAGACGGTCTTGATTACACATCTATACGTCGCTCTAACTCTTTCTACGCCGATGCAATTGCAGACTGCATTGACTTCATCAACCGCTCCTCCGCTTGACAGCTTCTCATTCTCTTCCAATAATTCTTTCTTCCATTTTGTAAAATCCAATGTTTCTGTATATGCAACCAATTCGAATTCTTTGTATTATTTTATTTTTTTGACGAGTCGATGCATCTTTAAGAAGTGGGCTTATAATGGGCCTGATGATACTACATCCTTAGAAACCACATTAGTTTAAATCAGATCTGACAACTGCAGTGGTTCATACCCTTAAAGATTAAAGGCCCGTTGAAAACCCATTAAGTATTTCACATCATATTCTGGGCCAGATGAACAATCTGACAGCTATACAAGTCCATTCCCTTATCCAAAGGCCCGTTAAAAGCCCACGTAAAATGAATGTGTCAGATCCTTCCTTGCTCGATTCAACGCGTCCGAGTCTCAGACACTCCCCGGCGAGATGGAGGAATACCCGGAAGAGCTCAGGACGCCACCGGTAAGTCTGGTGGCTCTCTTCGGATACGCGGAGCTACACGCGTCCATTACTAAGTATCTCCACTCCCAGCAGCCTCCCATCAACGCTCTGGCCTTCCCCGACTTCTCTCAAATCTCTCTCCTCCTTGCTCATGATGATCAGATCAGCCGAACCTCCTCCTTCAGAGATCCTCTCAGCGTCTCCGATTCTGCTTCTCCCATTCCTTCCAGATGCGGCGGTATTTTGAAACGGGACTGGTTGCTTAAGCATCGCACCAAGGTCCCTGCACTTGTCGCCGCCTTCTTTCCCTCACATCACATCTTCGGCGATCCAACTCAATGGCTACAGGTCTGCTCCGATCTCGACAGCCTCAAGTATTTCCTCATCTCCCTTTATATTTGTTTCCTTGTTTCCCCTCCTTTGTTTCAAACCCTCAAATTAACACTGCGATCTCAATTGCTTGCTAGATCCGTAATCCGTCCCAAAAACATCAAACTGGTGGTTGTCGTGGTCCAGTCTTCTCCCCACGGTAGCGCATTTTATCCGATTATTCTTTTCATTTTCCTCTCGGAACTACTGGTGACTTACTCCTTCCCGACTTGTTTTTAGAGGACATTAGCGACGATCGTCTGGTGGCATTGCGAAAGCGGGCAGAATTAGATTCTAAGTACGTGCTCTTCTTCAATTCCAGCATAGTCTCTGAACTCACGCTCTCTCTCTCCAGGTATGTTTCTCTCCTCTTTTACTTTGCACCTAGAACAAGAGGCTTTTCCTTCAATGCATCTCAACACGGTATGTTTGCAGACTCGCTTCTGCTTTTGCAGAGTTGGCACTTTCTTATTACAGAGAAGAAGGACGGAGAATCAAAAGCCGAATTGAGAAAAGGAGTTCCAATTCTCTTGATTTGAATGTTCGCTACTGTTTTAAAGTAAGCTTTTCTCGTTACCTCTGCTAAGTCTAATCATTTTGTTCCAAAGTATCTGGGAAAAGGAAGGCTCATTCATGCCATGACTGCTAGGTCGCTGTATATGCAGAGTTTCGTAGAGATTGGGGTGAAGCACTGAAGTTTTATGAAGACGCATACCATTCCTTGCACGAGGTCTTTATTATCTCTAAGTATTTTGTTTTTTCCCAACCCATCTGTCACGCTAATATGTATTCTGCTTCTAGTCAAGAAGTTCCTTTTGATGCATATATGGTCATTGCTTTCTTATTATTACATATCTTTGCCTGCGGTTTCCACACATTCAATTTCGACGAGCAATTTTGTTTATGCAAACAGATGATCGGGACATCGACTAGGTTGCCTGCAATACAACGCTTGGTCGAGATCAAAATCATAGCTGAGCAATTGCATTTCAAGATATCAACGCTTTTGTTGCATGGTGGAAAACTCATAGAAGCAGTGACATGGTTTCATCAACATAAAACATCATATGAAAAGGTTGTCGGATCCACAGAATTTATTTTTCTCCATTGGGACTGGATGAGTAGGCAGTTTCTTGTCTTTGCTGAGTTGCTGGAGACAAGCTCAGCAACTGGTCAGAGCTTAACATCCTCAAACCAAGGAACTGCGGAAATATCTTTGACTGAGTTTGAGTTTTACCCTGCCTATTATTATCAGGTCAGTCAATTCTGCTCTATGTAACACATAGTCGGAACATATCTAAACTTGGTGGTGCATTTTGTGTTAAATCTTTTCTGTGTCTTTTACCATTTAGTTAAAAACAATACTACATAAACTTAAACACCTACCTCTAAGCAAATGCTGGATTTTTCGTCCTCTTTCTCATAAATTTCTGAGCTGTCTGTTCCTAGGTACAGTATGTTGAAAATATAATATGTTCTTATCCACTGGGAAATTTTCGTTTTACACGCAGTTGGCTGCTCATTACTTGAAGGATAAGAAATCTGCCCTGGAACTGTTGTTGTCAATGTCTGAAATAGCTCAAGAGATTGATAGCAGCTCTGCATCTATTACTCCTTCAGTCTATGTGGGTCAGTTCGCTCAGTTGCTTGAGAAGGGAGAAGCTATTACACTTCACTCGTAAGTTGTTCATAATTCATCCCACAAATCTATGTAAAAGAAAACTAATTATGCTACCACCATCTCTAATAGTATGAATTCTAATGTATTTGCAGTATAACGGATGAAGAGTACACACGGTATACAATTTCAGAAGCAAAGAGAGTTCAGGATTCCCTTCAAATTATTGCTTGGCTGAAGAGATCTTATGAATCATTTACCAACCTTAAAGCCCAGAGGATGGCTGCTCTTTGTGCCTTTGAAGTAGCCCGGGAGTACTTTGATTTGGCTGATCCCAACAACGCAAAATTCTTTTTCGATATTGCTGCAAACTTGTACAGACAAGAAGGTTGGGTAACTTTGCTCTGGGAGGTGTTGGGTTACCTGCGAGAGTGTTCGAGAAACCTTGATGCTTTGAAAGATTTTGTAGAGTTTTCACTTGAAATGGTTGCCCTGCCTGTAACATCTTATGAGAATTCTGGGAACTTAAGAAACAAAAATTATGGTCCTGGAGGTCCTGCAACAATTTCAGGAAGAGAAAGTATACATCAAGAAGTTTTTACTCTTGTTTGTCGTGAAGCCGAGCTGTTATCATCTACCGAAGGAAGTGGGTTCAAATTAGCCACTGATAGCCCTCTTCATCTCGAGATTGATCTTGTCAGTCCTCTGAGACCTGTTCTCCTAGCTTCAGTTGCTTTTCACGATCAAATGATCAAGCCTCACGCTTTGTGCTCTTTTACGTTGTCACTACTTTCTCATTTACCTCTTCCAGTTGAAATAGATCATCTAGAAGTTCAGTTTAATCAATCTACATGCAACTTTGTCATCAGAAATTCCCAGAGGCCTCTGTGGGCTTCGGCGTCTAACACTGTGAAAAGTGGTAGCCAAGTGGAGAATGCGCCATTGCTGGTGCTTGTGCCGAATAATTGGTTAAGGTTGACATATGCAATCAAGTCTGGTTAGTGTGATTTAATTATAAGGGTGTTGTTTGTATCTAACACACTTTGCACGTATTGCAGTTATTCATTGAAATTCAAACCTGTTTTGGACGTTTTCGTATTCTCAGTTACCAATTAGCAAAACTGAAGCTTCAGAACTTGTATCTATCTTATGAAAGCAAAAGGGAAGTTGTTTTCTTGGCTGCCTAACTTTTCACACATTTCTTTGTTTCATCTGCAGAGCAAAGCGGCAAGCTTGAGTGTCTTTCAGTTCTTGCAAAATTGGGGCCTCTTTTCACAATCTGTTCAAGAGCCGAGAGTCCTGCTGCAATGGAGGATTTACCTGTCTGGAAGCATGAAAATCGTGTTGAATCTCTGCCAACAAAGGACCCAGTTCTTGCAGTATTTGGCCAGAAAGCTACTCAAGTTGATGAACCCGAACCACAGGTGGACGTCAGTCTAGGTGCTTCTGGTCCTGCCCTAGTTGGAGAAGATTTTGCGATGCCAATCGTGGTAACTTCAAAGGGTCATGCCGTATACAGTGGTGAATTGAAGATTAATCTAGTTGATGTGGGTGGTGGTGGTTTGTTTAGCCCAAGAGAAGCAGAACCGTTTTCTCTAGAAAGCCATCATGTTGAAATCTGTGGTATTGATGGGGCAGAGGGCAACAATGAATCCGAGTCTGAAACAGGGAGCATAAAGAAAATTCAGCAATCTTTTGGGCTGGTTTCTGTTCCATACCTGAAGGAAGGAGAATCATGGTCGTGCAAACTGGAAATCAAGTGGCATAGACCCAAGCCTGTGATGCTTTTTGTGTCATTGGGTTACTTGCCACATGGCAGTGAAGCCAATACCCAAAAAGTTCACATACACAAGAGCTTGCAGATTGAAGGGAAGATGCCTCTTTTAATAAGCAATCGTTTTATGTTGCCATATAGAAGGGATCACCTATTGCTCAATAGGATAAAGCCAGCCCCTGATTCTGAAGACGTGTCTTCTCTGCCGCTGAACGAAAAAAGTGTGTTAGTTGTCAGTGCCAAAAATTGCTCAGAAATAGCGCTGAAACTGGTGTCCATGTCCATTGAATTTGATGATGAACAAGGGGAAACTTCATGTTTGATTCAGCAGGGTGGTGGGTGTGGAGACTCCCCAAGCTCTGCAAATCTTGCGCCAGGGGAAGAGTTCAAAAAGGTTTTCACAGTCATACCAACGACGAGAACTCCAAAGCTTGGTTTGGGATCAATACATTTAAAATGGAGGAGAGAGGGAGGTAACATAACAGAGGCATATGTTTCAACAAAGCACAAACTTCCTGAAGTAAATGTGGAGGCATCACCACTGGTAATGAGTTTGGACTCTCCTCCATATGCCATTCTTGGAGAACCCTTCACTTACGCTGTTAGAATCTGCAACCAGACACAGTTGCTGCAAGAAGCAAAGTTTGGTCTGGCTGATGCACAGAGTTTTGTCCTGTCTGGGTCTCACAGCAATACGGTTTCAGTCCTTCCCAAGTCAGAACACGTCTTAAGTTATAAGCTAGTGCCTCTGACTTGCGGTGAACAGCAACTCCCAAAGATAACTTTGACATCAGCGCGATATGCTGCTGAGTTTCAGCCATCTGCGGTTGCTTCAAGTGTCTTTGTGTTTCCCTCAGCCCCACAAGCCGAGAAAGCCATCTCTACCAGCAAGTAGTGTAACTTCGCATGACTTGGGTTTTCAGATGTCTATGCAGTTTCAGCCATATGTGGTTAAGACAGACATATTGAATCAGTTTGGTAAATTTTGATCCTGAAGTGTCGCCTATGTTGTATTTTCATTTTTCCTTCTGTTGTTGATAATAATGGATATTTTTTGGAGAACCCAAACTAGACACATAGGATTAGGACACAATCTGTTTTGAGATGTGTTTTGTGGCAACTGTTTTTCTTTCAATGCAAAAAGTGTGTGTGTGCTTAAAACGACCATACATGGTCAAGCTAACGCAGATAAAACATTCAATATTTCGTTGTATTGGGCCTTTTGATATTTGGGCTTCAAATTATCACTTGACGTTGGGTTTGCCTTTTCTCACTTGACGACAAATCAGAATTAGCATCTGTTTAGATTGGATCTTGATCACTGGCGGGCGAAGTTGGAGAAGATTGATGGAAAGCCGACCGGGAGTTTTGGTCGTCGGATCCTCTGGCGTCGGCAAGCGCACCCTCCTCTCTCGTACGCGCTTCTCCCTCTCGGATCCGATTCAAAATTTTGTTTTGCTCTAATATGTAATCAATCACAGGATTGCTCTCTGTGGAATTTGAGGATTCATCGGAGTCATCATCTCAAACAGAAGTTCATGGGTACGTCTAGTACTGAAGAATTTCTTACCCTAACAAGTTTCATCGTTTGAACACTTTTTTCTCTCTGTAAAATGTGGGCAGCTGGACGATTAACACTAAGTATTACACTGCGGATGTTTCTGTATGTATATCACATATTTGCGATGAATACTCTCTACCCAATCTCCCTAACTCACATCCACTGGTGGCGTTAGTTATGGTCTTCGACTTGAGTGAGGTTTGACATTGATGATGATGATGATGATACACGCTTCATTCTTCTCACCTTACCATCCCTGCATAACCCTTTTTTACCCGATTCTTTGCAGCTGTCAACCCTTGTTGCTCTTCAAGACTGGGTTTCTCATACTGACATCAACAGTTTTGATATATTGTTGTGCATTGGTAACAAAGTAGATCGTGTCCCTCATCACCTTGCTCATGATGAATATAGACGGCGCCTTTTGAAGGCATCAGACCCCTCTAGAGATCTGTATTCGGACATTGATGACTTTGGGATCTCCGAAACTGAAGGAAGCAGCTTGTTGGGAAGTGAAGATGCATCACTAGATATCAGGGGAGCATGTCTTGAGTGGTGCTCTGAGAATAACATTGAGTTCATTGAGGCTTGTGCCTCTAATCCTGATTTTGACAAGTGTAAGTTCTATCTCCTTCCTTCTGATTATATATTGACTGCAATATGCCCAATGTAATCTGGTTACTCCTTGTATAGCTTCTACTGAACTTGTGAATGAAAAGTGAGTGAAAATGGATGAGCAGAGAATACGCGTATTCGTCTCTCTAGCATTAATGAGGCTCACGGGTTGGTCCTTGTAGGTTTATCAGTCGATGGGGATTCTCAAGGGGTTGAACGTCTATTTGGTGCTCTTTCGGCTCATATGTGGCCTGGGATGATTCTGAAATCTGGTGATAGGATAAATGAACCTGTGTTACCTCAAGGGGAAGGTTAATTGTTTCTTCCACTTTCCTCTCCCATATATGTATGAGTTCCTGAAATGTCCTTTCCCGGTTAGAGTTTCTGTTCGACCAGGAAGTGGTAGACCGAAACTCGACCCAGATAAGAAATCCTGGTGAGGACATTTCATTTCCACTTGGATTCATGTTGATTGGGTCTTATATTTCCTCTCAGAGTTGTCAGAAGAAGAATCTGAATATGAATTGGAGTATGAAGTGCTATCAGCAGGCTCAGGTGATCCATGGGATAATATTGAAGAAAGATGGGTTTCTGCAAGTGAAACGCATTCACATGCCGATGCTGGCGGATCCACTTCACAGGAAAACCTCCATGTAGAAAATAGTATGGTGAAACCGAATAAAGTTGATGAAGAGCTGCTGCCGTCAGGGTCAAGGTTAGAGCTGCAAAATGACACTGACAGAGCAATAGTAACAGATGAAAAACCTTTGGGCACAGAAAATGAAAAATGTTACGAGTTTGAAGATGTGGAACAGTTGATGTCAGAAATAGGAAACATCCGGGACAACTTGCGATTGATGCCTGATTTCCAGAGGAGGGAAATAGCTGCAAATTTAGCGATGAAAATGGCTTCCATGTTTGGAGGTGACACTGATGACGAGGAAGAACCTGAGTGAGTCTGTTTATATCAGATATTGTAAAAGATCAGCGTGAGCTACGGTTTAATCCTTTCTTTATACAATCTTTATCAAAGTCCGTGTCTTGTTTTTTGATAGATTCTGGCAGTAATAGTCAGTTGCACGATGTAATACTTATCTGGGCCGACCTGTTATGTATCGCTTTACTTTTTCTTTAGATACGTAAGAGCTCTAAAATACAGCCTTATACAGAAAACCTAGTTGGTAACACTTGGCGAAGCAATTGTTGGCATACATGTAATAGAAAATAAAGACCGGATGATGGATTTGTTCTGCATTCATTTTGAATATTAGTCAATATCATTAGCAGGAACGTTCTTCACAAAGGAGAATTGGTTTCCAGGACTAATATCTCCAGTATATTCTATCTCTGTGTTCTGATCACCAACCCTGACGAGAGTGTGCCCCTCTATTGGTTCAGGGGATAATGGCTCAGCTTCAAGATCAGACATGCTTTGGTCCTCGAAATTACTCATATAAGAGGCTGTCGAGTGACCAGTGGTCTTGGAGCGGAGTAGAGTGGCTCCAGAGGCGTGAAAGGATGAGGTAGAGGTGCTGACAGTGTCAGAAACACCAAGGGTCTCTGTTGGTGGCTTTCTCGCTTTGCCTTTCTTCTTCTTCACAGTCATGTGCCATTTCTTCAACGCTTTTGCCATTTGCTCATCAAACACAGCTTTCTTCATGTTTGAACCCATCTGCCCACAACAACAACATAAGTTTGTTGCTTAGTTACTACTATATAGCTTCGTAGACACAAATATCTGGAGAGTAAAGGCTGAAATTAGGATAAATGTACCTGAGTAACTAGTGCATACAAAGGAAGTGTGATGTAGCTGCACAAAATCAAAGCTCCAACGCTGCAAATTTATCAAACTTGTTGAGCTAATCGTTCCAAGAGAGATATATCTATTAGTTTATTCACTAGAGAAGAATAAGAATAAATTTTACCCTAGAGAGAGTTTTACGATGACTAGTTTGAAATCCGTGTGAAAGCAAGATTTTAGCCCAAAGGAATACTGCATGCCAAATTAACGAAATGTATCAAGTCATTTGTATCAATAGAAGAGAATATGTACATGGTCCAAAAGGCAAACAACTAGTGTATTGCGCATAGAATATAGAGAGATGTTGTTACCCAGACCCAGAAGAAGTATGTTAGCTGGAAAGCATTCTATACAAAAAGAAGGAGCATTTAGACAGCATGGCACAAAAGTTGAAGACAAGTATATGTAACATGCAATGGTAGTTTTGTTTGGAACTGAAAACAATGCAAGTACCTGAAATAAGGCGAAGTGAAGAAGATGAAGTAGCAACTGAGGGCGATTAAACCAAAAGTACTTATCTGAACCATGCACGAGAGGTATCCCTTGAACAACTGCGTGTCTCTCCGTGATTCCCAGAGCCATTCTTGTTAGGATCGCTTGAAGCTTCGTACTGACAGCTAGAATGATCTGCAAGGGGTTGTAAAAATGAGACATACAAACACAGTATAAGATTCGCTCAAGAGTATAACTTGTCTTACAAGTACAGGTAGGATTGACGCCCAAAACAATGCTTCCCAGCCTAAACAGGAATGGGATTATTTATTCAGTAGAACAATAACCAATGGCTTGGTAAAAGAGCAAGCAAATGCAAAGCTGACTCACCATTAACATTCAGAAGTAGGAAAATTACAAATGATGCCCACAAAAGAGGACTGCACAGTACAGTATCAGCAATGTCAACAAACACCTCTCAACGCAGTACTAGCTCTAGCACTGTTTTGTGCTACGTACCTTATTCCAACTACCACCTTGAAATCGTCTTCCAATGATCTTTTGATATACTTCTGGAAGTCGAACTTTCTTCCTGGAGCTAAATGGGCCTAAAGGAGACTCACCCATAAGCATCACACCATTAGTGGAAGGCAAATACAAGAGAGAATTGAGTTTTGCCTTACAGCGATGAAGCCATGGCGCAGAGTTAAGTAGTCAGTCCTCCCTACAGATCGGAAAAACTGCTGTAGGAAGCACCCCTGTAAATCAGATGGTTGAGAGAGCGAGCAAAAATCAATTTTTAATCAACAAACTTGATGCCACGAGGGCATGCTCAAGAAGAAGTAAATGCATGCTTCTCACAGCATAAAAGAAGAAGGGGATTTTTGTCCAGAAACTGGAATGTTGTCTAACAAAGGACGTCTCATGAGTGAGTCTGAATCTTGATGGATCTATGCATAGAGAGGAGCCACTTTAGTGACCTATAAAACAAAGGTTTAATTTAATGAACAAGAACTCGCCTACCGATTGAAAACTCGTAATCATGAGAACATGTCTCCTGCTCCCACTTTTTCCAGCCACGGATCTGCAGTTACAGAAAATGATGAATAGCTAGGATTACGAAAGTTTGAGATAAGAAAATCAGGGCTTGTCGTACCTTGAGTCTGCCAAGCATCATGGTGATGAAACTGTAGAGGATATGAAAGGCAGCCATGAAGAACAATAGAATGTGTAGCTGGTGCAAACCCGTGGCAGGTATGAGTGGTTCATGACCCTGCGGACAACAAAAAAGTGTTAGAGAGATAGAGCTAGAGCGTAAATTTTTTAGTACAAGGGAAGCTAGAGATGACCTCATCGCAGCGGGAAGAGGTCGTAGCAGCAGCTAGACGTCTGCGGTGGGTCTTGTCTTGGTCATGAGTAGAAGGAGCTGGACAAGGTAACATAGAGGCTGCAGCCTTTTCAGGAATACAAATCTTGAGAATGTACTGCTCTCCGAAGGTGAGCAACAAGGAAATGAATCCTAGAATCATCAGCTCTGCATCCATTTCATATATCTTAGTTTTCTTAACCAAATACGGTAGGAGAAAACAATTCTCTGGTCTTACCCGCCTTTATTTTCTCCAAGGCTTCAAGCAGAGAGTTCTTATGTTTCTCCCACAACCACTGAGAAATAAAATAAAAGTTTAGAGGGCGGAAGTAAAGGAAGAAAGAAAAAAGGGAATTCAGGGCAAACCGTGGCAACTCTGTGAAGAGCCTTCTCGAGGAGGACGGAGACAAGAATGAAGAAGGTACAGACGAGGGCAACGGCCCAGGTGGGAGTTTGGGAGAGTCCTTTCTCTTTGGCGCCGCCTGCAGAGGAAGCTCGGGCAAAGCCGGTAAGCAGCTGAGAGCAGAAGAGCAAAGTGGTCCAACACCAAAAGCATCTTGTGGCCATGGTAGCCAAAAGAAGAAAATCCCTTGGTCCTTGATTACGTACGTGAAACAATGAAGAGGGCAAATAAATGCGGTGTTGACTGAAAGTCCGTTTACTGTGATATGTAATGCATAACAATAAATTATGGGAAGAGAATCAATCGTCAATGTTTGTTTGACACTGGAGGTACTTGAGAACAATCAACCTAATAACACTCCTCCATGTCTCTTTTCGAAACCCAACCCTTACAGTAGTCAACAACAAACTAATGTCACTGTTGTGGCTCTATATATCAAAACTAAATGACAATTTGATCCCCTGTGAGAGATCAGAGGGGTAGAAGAACAGAATCGTCCAACACACTCGTCAGTTTGACTATTTGGTTATGCTTTTATGATTGCTTTCCCCTTTTAGTATTTCCACTTTTAGTTAAATATAACCCAACTTGCAACTTTAGAGATATAGAATGTTATCTTACTCTTGGCCGTTGCTCCACTATCTACCACCTTTATTTATTTTTTCTTTTCTTTATGTACCTACAATTTTTTAAATGCATGGAGGAATCATCACTTTCTCAGCCTGGGATAACTAATATGATTATAACAAAAGGCTCCTCTTTGTCTCTATCAAGTTTCTTCCCTCTTTTTAGTTTCACGTAATCCGATCATGTTGTAAAGTTTCTTTGTAGAAATATATATTTTGACAATGATAAAACTAAATGTATTAGAAATATATCTTCATTTGATCATCTATCGTTGATCATATGAATAATTTGGAAACAAATGGACAATGAGCTAAGCCCATATATAGGCCTCACAATAGCTGCCTCATACATACATACCATGGGCTCTTTTAGGCCTATCTACTTCTTTGTTATATGATCGAAATCAAAAGGTGCCCTTGTGTAGACACGCCATTTCCTAGTCACGCAACTATCTTATCTCCCGGACTTGTTCTACCACAAAACCTGGTCTCATCCTTCTTACCGTTTTCTTGTTTAAACAAATATTTGACTCTCTTACTTTTAATTTATTATAATCATCAGCACACGTAATTCTCCGAGACATACAAGCAAACGACGGTTTCCTCTTCCTCATCTTGGTTTTAATCCCACAAGTTTTTTTTAGCATATCACTTATTTTTTGATTGGATAAATAAATTCGAACAAGATACTGTGGAGTTGTAAAGAGGAAACAGAGGAGATGTGCAGGATGAGATTATTTTCCCCAAATTACAATGCAACTGTTTTCCATGTGTGCATATGTGATATGTGCAGGGTTGGGATCAGTCAACTTAGCAGAGTGGCTTGTGAAAGTCACACATATCACAGTTGACATTTTTTTTATTGATATTTGTAATAAAGTAGAGAGTATGAGCCTATGAGGAGCATTGTGGACTTGGCATAGCAATCAGCTTGGGGGTCAAATTCAAGAGATGTTTTGTATCGTGACTTTATGTTAGGTGATAAAGACAAATAATATTATGATTAAAAGGTCAAGTTTGGCCACTTTGAAAAATGTTAGTTTGTTAGTTGTGACTCATGTGCTCGAATATCCATGGATAGTTTAAATACATCTCTCTAGCTAGAGAAAAAGAAAGCGGAAATAAAGATATAAAAATATTTGGAAAGAAAGATACTGGGAGCAATTTAGCTACAGCATGACGATGAGTCTTACTTTGATTCTGTCAACATTATTAACCTGAGACAATCCCAAAAGTCTTTCGTCCCAATATTGAATCTTCTAATTTTGATATCTATGTGATTTTGCATATGCACTACCTGAGAGACCAACAGTACCTAGAGGCCAACTTGTCCTTTTTATTCACCTTTCTTGCATGACTTTTCCTATGTTGAAAAGTTAGACTCCTCTTTTACACTTCATGTACCCCACTCCTATACGTATTTAATCTAAATATATATACCCACCAATCCTCTCCATCTACACAAACAGCCCAAATATCAAACCTTTCATCTCTATATCTTTAACCTTGACTGCTTCTCTTCTTCTACAAGAAACCAGAAAAAAAGAAAAGAAAAGAAAAAGAAGAGATTAGGGATGGGTTTCTTAGAGTTGTTGGAGGTGGCTTCAATGCCAATCGTTCAAGTTCTTCTTATCAGCGTCCTTGGCGCTTTCTTGGCAACCGATTACTGCTCTCTTCTCTCTGCTGACACCCGAAGATCCGTGAACAAGGTCAACCTCCGTCTCTGCTTTTCTTTTTTCTGTTTGGTGTCAACTATGCATGCATTCATATATCATCACTAACAAACATTTTCCCTCGCAGCTCGTCTTCGTGGTATTCACCCCCTGCATCATGTTTGCCAACCTTGCCGAGACTGTCACATTGCAGGACATTATTTCATGGTATGCACTACCAGTCTCCTATCATCCCTCTGAGAATACATACGTGTGGCTTTGATTTGACCAAAATTAGTTTTGTAGGTGGTTTATGCCCATAAATGTTGGAATCACCTTTCTAGTAGGAGGCATTCTTGGATGGTTGGTGGTCAAGCTACTGAACCCCAAACCTCAACTTCATGGCCTCATAATTGCTACTTGTGCCTCAGGTAACATTAAAACCTCAAAATTTAATCTCAAGGAGGAGAGATATATCCCTGAATTCTCACATGAATCATATTTACTGTCCTGTCTACGTAGGCAATATGGGGAACCTTATGCTTATACTGGTCCCTGCCATCTGTGACGAGGAAGGCAGTCCTTTTGGGAATCGTAGTGTCTGCAGATCCATTGGGCTCTCCTACGCATCTTTCTCTATGGCCGTAAGTCAAACATACATACATATGATCTTCTGATCTCTGCTCAGACTTAATTGTTGAGTTGATCGTGTGATTAATTTTTGTCAAGGGCAGCTCGGGGGTTTCTACATATGGACGTACAGTTACCAACTGGTAAGAAGCTCTGCTACACAGTTTAGAGCTCTTGAAGCCGCCGGGTTGGTCAAGTCTCCCAACAAGGACATCGACTCTGATCCCCACGCTCTTCTCCTCAAGCCGCACCAAAACCAAGACCTTGAAATCCAAGGCAAACAAAAAGTGTCTACCAGGACATACATCAAGGACTTGCTCCATCAGATTCTTGAGGAACTCTTCGCACCACCCACCATTGGTGCCGTAAGTCTTTTTAAAAAAAGAAGACATGATTACGTTTCCAACCAACAACTAATAAATCCACTGCTCTGATGCGTTGTTATATGTTCCATTCAGATTCTTGGCTTCGTCTTCGGAGCAACCAATTGGCTAAGGAATCTTATAATTGGGGAGAATGCCCCGTTGCGAGTGATCCAAGACTCAGTAAAGCTACTTGGGTATGAACTCATCTTTTTTGAATATGGAAATTACAATTACATCACGACTTTGCGCCTAATAGTTGACTTGGCAGGGAGGGCACAATTCCTTGCATCACACTCATACTGGGGGGAAACCTGATTCAGGGTCTGCGTTCATCAGCTGTGAAGAAATCAGTGATTGTGGGAGTGATAATTGTGCGCTATATCCTCCTTCCCGTGGTGGGAGTCGGGGTGGTCCAATTAGCAGGAAATCTAGGCTATCTTCCTCCAGACCCTCTCTTTCGATACGTTCTCATGCTTCAGTTCGCACTACCGCCTGCCATGAATATTAGTAATTACTCAAGCCATCCCCCTTCACTTCATTGTTAGCTAGATACGGATGATTAATCATACACTATATATATATGGATTGCAGGCACAATGGCACAACTGTTCGACGTGGCTCAAGATGAGTGCTCGGTCATCTTCTTGTGGACCTACCTGGTTGCATCTTTAGCCCTCACCGTCTGGTCAACCATCTTCCTCTCCATCCTCTCCTGAGTCTGATTTGAAAAGAAAATGGAGTTTGTTTGGTCTCTTGTATGGATTTTTTTGATTTGTTAATACTCTCATAGTATTTTTGTTCATTCACATGTTGCCAAATAAAACAGAGAAAGACAAAAGTATGTATGTTTCACAGTGTTGTGGGCTTTTACTCAGAAAAAAGGAAGTGAGGTATGGGCTCATAGAGAAAGAGAGAGCCCAAAATTGGAGAGGCGTGTTCAAGTTGGCCACAGAAGAAGGGGAGACGTGCGATGCATCCTCCACGTTGCTTTGCTTCGATTGGTTAAAACCTCTTCAATCATTTCTGAAACTTCTACATTTCTTCACACCTGTCCTCTCCTCCTTACCTGTCCGTTTTTTGTTTATTGTTCTGCTTTTTGATATACTGTATCAAAGATCGATTAATTAATTTCCGAATTCAACAGCTCATTCATTAGTTGATTAGAAAATTTAGTTTGGTTAAGCACATAAGTAACACGAGTCAAATGTCAGAGTTTTGTTTATTGCTTAAGCAAATACTACTATTTCTTAAATTGAGAAACCCCAAACAAGAGCCAATGAAAGTTTTGTATCTTTTTCTTAATGACTTAAAAAAGGGAAAAAGATAAAACAGATATCATTTGACCACACAAACATATACAACACACCCAATCAGAGATCGATCGCCATTAACGTAGACTGTGACTCTCGGCTCTTCTTCACTCTCAATTTCGATCGGCATGAGGTACGATCAGGAAGCGGGATCGTCCTCCCATTCGCTGCCTTCGGGATCATCCTCCCATTCGCTGCCGCCGACGGAAGACACTCCTCTTTTGGGGCCTCGAACATTGTCGTCGCAGCCAAAAACCTTTGCAAATGTCTTCATCGCCATCGTCGGCGCCGGCGTGCTCGGACTTCCGTACACCTTCAAGAAGACTGGATGGCTCTTGGGCCTCCTCACACTCCTCTTCGTATCCTCCCTCACCTTCTTCTGTATGATGCTCCTCGTCCACACCCGCCGGAAACTCGAGTCCCTCTCCGGCTTCAACAGCATCACTTCTTTCGGAGATCTCGGCGAATCCGTCTGCGGCCCTGCCGGTCGTCTCGTCGTCGATGTTATGCTTGTCCTTTCCCAATCTGGCTTCTGCGTCAGTTACCTTATCTTCGTCGCCACCACAATGGCTAATCTCCTCAGCCGCGGCACCGAACATATTCTAGGCCTCGATGCTGCTTCCATTTACCTCTGGGGATGTTTCCCCTTTCAGCTGGGTCTCAACTCCATCCCATCGCTCACCCATCTCGCCCCTTTGAGTATATTCGCCGATATCGTGGACGTAGCCGCCACCTTAGTGGTTATGGTGCAGGATGTTTTCATCTTCCTGAAACGAAGACCTCCTTTGAGAGTCTTTGGAGGTGTCTCTGTTTTCTTCTACGGATTGGGAGTTGCGGTGTACGCATTTGAAGGGATCGGAATGGTAAGCAGACCAACTAATTCCTCTACTGTCTCTCTATCTGGTGCTAAAACTAATAATCCTGATTTGTGGTTGGATGTGAACAGGTTCTGCCACTGGAACTAGAGGCTAAATACAAAGACAAGTTCGGTAGAGCGCTGGGGCTAGCCATGGGCTTAATCTCGATCATGTACGGTGCGTTCGGGCTGCTAGGGTACATGGCTTACGGAGAGGAGACGAAAGACATCATCACCACCAACCTGGGGACAGGAGTGGTGAGCACTCTGGTGCAGCTGGGCTTAGCAATCAACCTCTTCTTCACATTCCCCCTTATGATGCAACCTGTCTACGAGGTCGTGGAACGCCGCCTTTGCAGCTCCCGTTACTCTGTATGGGTGCGCTGGGCCACTGTGCTGGTGGTCACGCTCGTGGCCCTGCTCGTCCCAAATTTTGCAGACTTCTTATCTCTGGTGGGGAGCAGCGTCTGCGTGGTGCTGGGCTTTGTCTTGCCATCACTATTTCACTTGCAGGCTTTCAAAAACGAGTTGAGCATCACAAGAATAGTGGTAGACGTTCTCGTTTTCCTCATTGGTGTTATGATAGCCATTACCGGGACCTGGACTGCAGTACATGAGATCCTGACATCCAAGGCCTGAGCTTCTTCCATTGTTTATTTTTGTCAGTATGAAAAGAGAAGCATTGTTACCTCCAGCGAACACGGCATTATTATTGTTATTCTGTTACTCTCCTCACTTGTTTATTTGAGTCTTATTACTCTATTTGTAAGAAAGACGCACCATGGAAAACCAATAAGAAAAATACTCTTAGAATCAAGTTTGATAAACACCATTTGCGGCTATTCGCAACAAAGAGACTAAATCAAAACTGCAGAAGCCAAATCATTTGGACTTTGGCCTCCCTCTTTTTCTAGTCACCTGAATCTCTTCTTTTGCTCCTTCTCCATTAACAGATTCGTTCAGTCTATCGGTATCTAACTCCATGCCAAGGCCATCGAATTCCACCCTCTTGGAAACGGCATGCTCTGTATTCAGCCTCTCTCTTGAGCATGTGGGAACCGCACACTGGTCGTCGTTCTTATGTTGACAACTCGAAGAAGAGTTTGAAACTATGCCCTGACTGACGACGCCTCCAAGTTGCAACTTGGAGGGTAATGCATCATCCTTGGAAAACAACAAGTCAGCAGCAACATGCTTCTTCTTCATCTTCTTGTCCTTGTGGAGACATGCGTCTTGTACGAGTCCCTGGTTAGGAGGAAAGGAGGCAATCAAATCTAAAGCGGTCTTAGCAGCAGCAACGGCTTTTGCTGCAGCAGCGGCTTTCTCATCTGCAGTAGCTCTGGCGGCCTTAGCAGCAATAGCAGCAGCGGCAGCAGTACATCTCGAAGCATCTGCAATCTCCTGAGGGGTGAGATCTGGATTACTCAAATGAGAAGCTAAAAGAATGCTAAGATGGTAATCAACATTGGTGGAAGGATGTGGAACTCCATTAGCATCAACCTCTTTTGTCAGCACATTGACGCCTTCCATAATTACACATACAACAAATCTCTCTAACCTACAAAACAAACCCTATCAGATCTTACGCGGATATAAGAGAGAAGCCAACATCGGAGTCTGACGCTAAGATGCATTTCTAGAAAACCGATGAAGTAAGCTTAAGAGTTTACCTTGAATGCGCCTGCGAAAAGAGATAAGAGAAGTCCGCCAAAATTAGGGTTTTGGAGGTCGAAATTCTGAAACTCACAGATGAACGTTTAGGCTTGTTGTGTATTTATACACACACTCACACATTAAAATTAAATTTGAGACGAAGATGATAAAACCCAAGCAGCGAACGACTTTCTTCTTCTCCGACACCAATTTCTTCGCACGTTCTGTTCGGATATTCGCTTTATTACCAGTGCGTGCGCGTCGTTCCGTTTCACTTCCTCCCACAAATTACTTACAGATTATCCCTTTTGTCAAATTGTTTTTTTTCTTTTAATTAGTTGAATTCCTTTTTATTTAGATAATGAAGATGTTTTAATGTAGAAAGACAACAAAACATGCATAATTTATGTAAGTTTTTTTTTCCAAAAATCTTTGTGCTTTTAGCCTAAACATGTTTTGAAATGAAACAGTGGATTACATTTTAGAGGTTGATAGGGAAAGAGATGTCTTTTGACAGGCTGGGAAACCCTATTGCTTGGGCAGCCAACCAGAGAAAACATCAAAGATATGTTCTTTCATGGGATCTCTGTTAGTCGCACTCAGGGAGATTACATTCACTCCCGGTTGGTTCTTCAACCTTGCCACTGCAGACAACAAAGAAGAAAGTAAACTTTGTTAAGGAAAATAGATTAGTGAACTCTATGCAGCTTATCTAGACTGCCAACAGAGGAGGGTGACACATAAAGCCAATACAAGAGTACATCAAAGTGGACCATAGCACAATTGACTACTCAAGAGTTGGAAAAGTGTTCCAAACAGTATATAGATGTGAAGGCACTTTCATAAATTTCAATTTAAGCAGCACGCACGGTTATCATTGGCATCAGGATTGGAAACAACTACAGGCTGAAAACGAATCTAGTTAACAGATGAAACCGAGCTCTGATTCCTCAATAATTATGTTTGATTCCAGATAATGAATTACCTTCAGGAAGATGTCGACCAAATTTTGGGCTAGGAATGGAAGCAAGAAGAGGAACGTTGGAGTCCAAAACATTGAGGACAGCCGGAAAAAAGGATGGACTAAACATCTCCATCTTGCCAACTTCATCAATGATGAAAAGATTGGTATCGTCTTTGACCTTGAAAACCAATGCTAAACCAGTCAGTCAGTGTTCATCTATCCAAATTATCAAGGAAATGATGAGCTGACAGAACACCTGTAGCTCAGGCAAGGCTATAGACTCGAAGGATGCAATGTCCACTTTGTACTTGCCAACACTAGGCCATGTCATCGATTCTTGACTGCCAACAGAGAGAAACAAGTAGCCTAATTATCTGTGAGAGGGAAACTAGAGATTTAAGGGTGAAGAAGGAGAAGGAGGATGGACCTAGAAACAATAGAAGAAGCAAGCAAACTTGTGCGGCCATCCAAAGTGACCACTTGAAAACCAACCCTTTGTCCTCGTTCCCTCATCTCTTCTGTGTGTTAGTTATAACTAACGGTATCATAAAAAAGAAGAAGACTTGATGACTGATTGGTGTTTAGAAAGAGGAAGAGAGAGAGAGCTTACTTACGAGTGTAGAAACCCTGGATTTTTAAGTTAGGGTTGGAAACCCTCATCATATCCAACACTCTCATGATCAATGTGGTTTTTCCGACACCCTGCCCAAAAAGTATTGAAATCCAACAATGAGAAACTGTAAAAGGCGATGAGAGGAAAGCAGGAAGATAAGCAAGCTCACAGGAGGGCCGGTGACAAGAAGGCATTTCCCGGTGCCTGCCATTTTCTGGCCGTTGTTGGTAATAGTAGCCAATAAGGGTCACACCATCCAAATCCAAGTACCATCCATTTGCTTACGATTACAGTCAATTTCTTCTGGACTGCTATTCAGATCCCTCTGATTGTGCCTAAAATTTGGCTTCTTCTTCCTCCACAAGACCATTAAAGTCTGTCCAACTACTCTTTGCGATATATATGGGCCTCATTTAAACTTTGGGCCGCTATAATGAAAAGTTGGCCTCATTTAACTTTTGAGCCGATATAATGGTCCCTTTTAAAATTTTGAGCTCATTTAAATTTCGGGCCGCTATAATGGCCTCATTTGAACTTTGGGCCGATATATTTGGCCCAGATGTTTATTTTCCGGGTCCGGGATATATTTAGGGCTATTTTCCCCCTTTGTGATGCAACGACTTGAATTTTCTCATTCTCGACAACGAACCAGGGAACAAGAACCGTCGTGGTCGAAAACGAAGACCTTGGCGGCAGGTCATGTACGGATCTAGGGGGTATGTATTCTTACATTCGATCGCCATTTATTCTACTGGATTTATTTTCCTGTTGCCTGATTGGTATTAATCGATTTGTGTTGGAAAATCTTGAGGAATTTAGAGGGTTGGTGTATAGGAAGAGGATCTGGAATCGATTATTGTCATTTTGCTACTTGTTGTTATTTGTTCCATTAGGTATATAATCGATATGAGTGTCATTGGTCGTTGTTTAGGTTCGGTATTTGTTTGTGTGGTGTATAATTAAGAATGGGTCTTACTTACTATACAACATATATAGACTAAGAATGACAGGGAAGTCTGGGTTGGGTGTGGTTATATTAACTGGTTGAGTTGGGGGATCTTTTTCCGGGTTTCTTGTTTGGTAATTGAAGGGCCATGTTTGGGAGCGGGGGGTACGAGGTGGGATCAAAGAGACAAAGAATGATGCAATCAAATCCCTACTTGGCAGTTGGCACTGGACCTACCAGCTTTCCACCTTTTGGCTATGCCGGCGGATTCCCAGTCGTTCGCCTCAGGGGTCTTCCCTTCAACTGCGCTGACATTGACATCTTCGAGTTCTTTGCGGGCCTCAACATTGTCGATGTCCTGCTCGTCAGCAAAAACGGTAAATTCTCTGGGGAGGCCTTTGTGGTGTTTGCCGGCCCTATGCAAGTCGAGATTGCCTTGCAAAGGGACAGACACAATATGGGGAGGAGATACGTGGAAGTTTTCCGGTGCTCTAAGCAGGACTACTACAATGCGGTGGCTGCTGAGGAGGGAGCGTATGAGTATGAGGTACGTGCTAGCCCACCTCCCACCGGGCCATCCAGGGCAAAGAGGTTTAGTGAGAAAGAGAAGCTTGAGTACACAGAGGTTTTGAAGATGCGAGGCCTCCCTTACTCGGTGAACAAACCTCAAATCATAGAGTTTTTCAGCGGGTACAAGGTTATCCAAGGACGGGTACAGGTTGTGTGTCGGCCTGATGGGAAGGCCACGGGAGAGGCATTTGTGGAGTTTGAGACGGGGGAGGAGGCGAGGAGGGCAATGGCTAAGGACAAAATGTCGATTGGGTCAAGGTATGTGGAGTTGTTTCCAACTACACGTGAAGAGGCTCGAAGGGCTGAGGCCAGATCTAGGCAATGACTCTTTCCTTCACTATGTATCATTATATATATCCTTTGGACCAATTTTGTTAGGTTAAAACCCAAAATGTTTATCAGTGGAATCATAGTAATGTAAGACCTGTGTGGTTCAGTTTCTGCCTTGGGATCCAGTTACTGGTTGTTTTATTCTCTTTTCTGAATATATATGTTCTTAGAAGTAAATGTGACATTTTTTTGGAATAAATTTGTAGCTTGAATGGATCAGACATCAGAGTGAAAGATTTAAGATCTCGGGTGAGATTGTATAACTTTCTAGTTTTCTACTCATATATTTGCCTCTCAATTATTTATTAAATATGACTCACAATACAAAAACCCAATATGCATTAATAAACTGAAGTCAATTAATGATAGCTGTTGAAGAATGAAAGTGTAACGACAGGAATCGATGTGCTCCCATTGAAAGGTAAGCTATGGCTTCAAGATCTGGGCTTGTGCAGACTAGGCCGGTTGCAGAAGATACGGCCATTGGCCCTCACGAGTGCCGCGACAGCTACACTGATGCCCGCCCAAACCAGTGAGAAAAGCAAGTGCTTATAACCACTCCCAACTGCAGCCAAACACAGATCGATTCTGTCAACCTTCAATGGCCTTAGTATTCCTACACCAACAACAGGAATCAAACTTACCTTGTTTCACAGACATTGTTGCAAACCAGAAACTGATCAGAATCACCGTCAAAGCCACTGGAAAGTTCTGAGAAATGAGAGTATTTTGATATGAGACCTTTATATCCTAAGGAACTGGTCTTATATACTTGTGATATATTAGCTGATGATTGCTTACAGCTACAGCCTCAAGACCTCGCTTTCGAGGCACAGGAGCCATGTCTCGGCTCACAGCAACTATATAGTGTCCTTGCACAAGATCAATTGCATCCTTTGTACGGAACCAAGAAGAAGATTATAAACAGCCAGTAGAGGAGATTGAGATACAAAGTATTCGTAAACTGGTATAGTTGGAGTCACCAACCTGCTTAGTTCCATCAGCAAAATTGTTCAGGTAGTAGCGTGCGAGGGCATTCCAGCCATCTTGAAGGACTCCTTGGATAGTCCTTTGACCATACCTAAAATTAAAAAAAAAGTTGCAGGAAGGCATGTGGAAACACTCTTCTCTTGGGAATATATGTACATACCAAGAAGGTACCTGACAAAATCTCCTTTAAGTGCAGGAGTGCCGGAGTACTGAATGCTAATGTCATCACCGTGATTAGCCCACACTGAAGGAAAAACATAAGCAGCACCAGATATAATCGAGTTTAAAATTGCATATCTAAGATATTCATGGAGAATAAACTACCGACATATCTTATAGCATTCGTCAAAGTTTTGATGCGAGCGTATGGTCTCTTCGGCACCAAAAACACCAATCCTTTTGAGTTGAAGTTCCAACAGCTTTCGGCCTATCATACTCTGCATTTTGGCAGGAGGATGAGCAAAGAGAAAAGACAAAAGAGACAAGGGGGTGTCTAAGAATTGTATACTAAGACTAGCCTGGGTGACATTAGTACGGTCTAAGCAATCTATGCAGTTGGTTCGCACAATACCAAGCTGCTCCTTCATTTTCTCACCCTTTTCATTCAACAAAAAGTACCTGCGTAATTCAACGTATAGTAGTAAGCTCTTTTGTAATTCAAGATTATATGCAAGGAGATGCATGTACGAGGAAAGTAGTACCCGTTTTTCTCGAGGAAATCCTCCATCTGCTCATACAGAATTGCTAAGCGCTCAAAGTGAATATGGCCACAGATGTGATGGAAATCAAAGTGCAGGTATCTAGAGGATGAGTTAGTGAGTGAGTGAGTCAGCTGATAATAATATCCTTCAAGTAGTAAGGAAGTATGTTAGGAGAAGGCATAGCCATACCTTACATCATCACCAGTGATGTGCTGCATAGCACCTGCAAACCTCTCACTTAGGCGCCCTTCACCTCCATGCTGATCACAGAAGAAGTAATTTACTTTTTGGACTATATGATTTAATACAAAATTGAGGGTCAAGAACAAAATTATTCAGAAGTTATATATATGCACCTTATTGACAAGATCAACCGCCAAAACTGATCCATATTTTTTCCTTAAGTCGAGAAAGTGACGCTCAGCTATCCTCGCCTGCAATGGAGATTACTTGAAATACTATATTAAGGGGGGAAGTGCTTAGTTACAACATCATACTTACAGCTTCTTCAGGTTGGACAATCTCAAACTTGGGCTTGTAGGTCAGATCTACAATTTGCTCCCACATAAAAGGCATGGATCCTCTAATCTGCAATATGTCAAACAACAACACAACCATAAGTAAAATCACCTTACCCTAAAGAATAGATGACGAAAAACCAAACTATGTGAATGAAAAACTTGTAGGGCCTGAAAACATGTAACAATATCACCTGAACAAAGGATGATGTGTATCCGTTCATGCGTACAATTTGCTCAGTCTCCACAAAATTAGCAACATAACCATCAGGGTCAGCTCCTCGTCGCCACATGCGTGTACCTTGCAGTTGTAGTCCAGAAACATAATCACAATTAGGCATATCATCTGATATCAAAACTAAAGCTGAAGATTTTTGCCCACATTTGTAGACTGTCAAACCTAAGGACAAAGGCATACCATTTCTTCTAGAGCACCTCCTAGCAATCAGAGTAATGTCAACGATATCTCTTCCAATGGCTGTTTGAAAACTATGAAAACGTGATGCAGGGTTAAGGAAAATTGTCTGAAGTGATGATCCAGGAAAAAGATTTGAATAGTGAACTGATAGAAAAAGGATATTCCCTTGAATTACAGGAAGCAAGAACTGATCAAGCTACAAAATTAAAACAACCACAGGGTGATATATATTTGCAAGTACAGAAAACAGAGGAGTGAACTTGAACAAGAGTTCACTAACCTTATTATCGATAAGAACTTCTAACATATAATTGTTCCATAGAAATCTAGGCTCAGCCTGCCAATAAAGATGTAAATTAAAGGTTAGTTTGCACACAAACAAGCAACAAAAAGGGCGTATGGATGGATACCTGTCTCCACAAAGGAAGCAACTTAGACTCATCACCCAAATCATGCAAGCGCTGTGCACTGAAACAACAACATACATGATTAGCAAAATCTCAACTTTTTTTTTTAATCTCTTTTTACAATCTAGCATTTCCAGAGTTGGCACAAATTAAGAAGAAGAGAAATTATTTACGTGAGAGTCAAGTTAATTTCATATGAGAAGTAGAGACCAGTTGTCCTCTCAGCGACACTTAGCAGCCTAGAGTAGTCATCAGTCTCCATCTTTTTCTGCGAAAAGCGGTTCAGTGTTTTGATCGTTGAGGTCCATTAATTATTGTTTCTTGCTTGTCAGAGAGATAGATACAAGAGGGAAATGTAACATGGAGTCACCTGTTCTTCATGCGGGTTTTCAAGTGAATGATCACATGGAAGAAACTTGAGCGAATTAATTTTGTATATAGGATGTCCCAAAAACGAGCCAACAGATTCGCTCTCTGTCACAACTACTAAGTAGGATCCTGAAATCAAATAAGAAAATTTGCTCTTGGTTCAAATGAAGATGAAAACATTCACAAATAGATTAATTATTCGATAGGATCTCTGAAATTTCACCTGCCAGGAGCTTCAGCATCCCAACCACACCGAAAATGGAGCGGATTTTAGGGACACGCAAAGAGTTGCATTCTGCTACTTGATCTGAGACAGGCAAGAGGATGCATTACACATACATGCATAAGAGAACAAAAAGATTCCAATATAACGAGGCAAAAACAGGAAACACACCAATGAGCTTCATGGAGCCGTCAAGACGACTAATATCCAAACATGAAGCGGAGGAACCATCGGTTGGCTCGATGACGTACTGATCAGGGAATTCCCACAAACGCAAGCCAGAGTGTATCTTGAGCCTACTCACCATGGCTTCCAGCAAGAGGAAGAAGAACCAATCACCTTCTTCGTTACGAGATTTGAAACTAGTAGGCGAAATGAATTCCGCTCAATTAAAATGGCCTTCAAGGCAGTGAGAGTGAGACCCGTTCAAATTGATTCCGTACATAACGGTTGACCAATAACAACAAGTCGACGACCGTTATTATTATACTATCTTTGTAGTTAATTTTGCGTTGACTTTTTTAGTTTCATTAATTCCGATAATCAGCGGTTTTCTGCATGATTACAATAGACTCCATTAAAAATGGCCCAACAACTCAATTCAGTGGCTTATCCTTTCTTTACATCTGGACAAAAAGTGTTTTCTTGACTTTTAGTGTTCATTACACAAAAACGAAGGACTTAAACACAATGTCGTATGTATGTGTATGTATCTTGGCCCAAAAGAATGTGTCCAGTGCCCACCCGACTATGAAAACGAGAATCTTGAGAAGACTGATAGACCTGAACCCTCACTTGCCGGACTTGGAGTCGCCTCTGTTGTTGTTGCCGCTGTTGTTGAGCTATGGTAGGCTTGCTGACACTTCTGGATCTCCTCTGGACTGAACTGCAGCAACATCCCCACTACAGGTAGTAAAGCCTCCACTTCACCTGCAATTATCACAAGTTAATTTACCCCTAAAACATCTACTTCGTGAATCCACCTTTAATCTCCAGGTTTTTTAACCTGTTTCTAGCAGTTTTAATATCACATTCTTTAGGTATGTCATATCCACGCCTTCTCTCTTCTGTTTTCTTTCCATCTCCCTCAACTCCGTCTTTAGCACTGCTTCCTGTAATTTAGCATACCACCGGAAGTTTGAAATAAGATCCTAAGAAACTGGCAAAGCAACCAAACTCTCGTGTAATCACATACCTGTTGACTGTGAAGACGGTTTTCTCGTTCAAGCTCCTCGATTTCCTCCTGATTCAGAATAAACAGTTACTAATTGCAACATGTGCAGAAACAGATCAATGCAACCAATTCTACTACACCTGAAGAGCTAAAATATGGCGCTGTGTCTGTGCTAACTCTTCTTCTCTCTGAGCTTGTTGCCTTGCCAATATCTGAAATTTGATTATTATGTGTCATGATTAGCTCTCACTGATTTGTCCCGTAGGCCATAGCATTACATTTGAAGGAAATTAAGTTCTAGGATTAAAGATCGCTCCTTGCTCACACAAGCAGACAGCTAACATTACAAAATCCTACCAGAATCTGGTGCTCTGCTGCAGAAGTGCTCAAGTTAGATACATCCTGCTGTTGTGACTCTGAAACCCCGTTTAAAGAAAATAATAGGTTATTGATGACAGGGAACCCACTGATTCATTCATATAGGGAGCCCTTATTAAAAAAATATGGTATCAGGAAAACATCTTGTACCTGTGTTGTTGTTCCCATAGTGGTGAACCTGGGATGGAGATTTGTTCCACTTAATGCCACATGAAGAGTGAAAAGTTTCAGTGCAAATTAAATGAAAAGTTACTAGCGTAAAACCAAAGATAAAAAGGAGAAGTAAGGTAATAAGCAAAAAAAAAAAAAAAAAAA